>Ga0207702_10004335_pt1 | contig 12656 bp, 10 predicted proteins | sample KBSCornC62_FD_184302 | JGI IMG/M metagenome (GOLD analysis project Ga0207702, IMG submission 184302) | Corn rhizosphere microbial communities from Kellogg Biological Station, Michigan, USA - KBS Corn C6-2 (SPAdes) (version 2) | ecosystem: Host-associated > Plants > Roots > Rhizosphere > Soil ...
AATCGCGTGAGTGAAATCGGCGGTGCCCATCTGGCGTATCGCGAGATCGAGCTGGCGTATCGGACGCGCGATCAGCACGGCGAACACGATCGCGAGCGCAATCGCGATCGCCACCGTCGCGAGGCCGACATACAGCCATTTTTCACGCCCGCGGCTTGCGGTCTCCTGCAATCGCTCGATCGCGTGCTGCGTGAGGAGATTGGTCGCGGTCGTCGCCGCACGCGTGCCGTCGACCAATCTTGCGTAGCCGTCGACGATCTCCTCGGCAATCTCGGGCGTTCGCTTCGGCGACGTGAGGTTCTGATAGAGCCGGCTCTCCTGCGCGGTGAGACCGTGCAGCGCCGCAATCTGCTCCGGCTCGAGCGGCAGCGACGCGAGCTCGCGTGCTGCGACGCGAAAATCCTCGCGCACGTGAGCGTAATCGTCCAGCAATGCGTTGTCTTCGAGGATGAGGTGCTGGCGGGCGATCCGTTCGAGCGTCGTTGACTGCTCGAACATCAGACGGCTCGTCCTCCCGGCCTGCGCGGCCTGGAGCACTTCGGTGCCGGCCTGCGATGAAAGCCGATCGAGAGACAGAATCAATTCCGCAAGCGCATAAACGAGCGGCAGGCTGACGAGCAGGAACCCGAGCAGAATGAACTTCAGGAATGAACGGGGGTAGTACACGCGATCGAGTCTTCGGGGTCTCTCGCTATAATCGGCGCGATTATGACACTCCCACCCTGTGCGCGACGCTCTCGTCGAGCATCCCGCATTGCCGGGAAGGCGGGCCGATGGCCGCAGGATCGCAACCGGCGTTCGCGCTGATCGCGGCGGTGGCGCGCAACGGCGTCATCGGCATCGACAATCGACTGCCGTGGCGCCTGCGCGCGGACCTCAAGCGATTTCGCGCGTTGACCACGGGCCACACCGTCATCATGGGGCGCCGGACATGGCAATCGCTGCCACGTCCGCTTCCCGACCGGCAGAACATCGTCGTGACCCGAAACCGCGGATACCGCGCTGATGGCGCGGAAACGGCGCAATCGCTGGCCGACGCGCTCGCCCATGCGCTTTGCCCGGCGCCGGTGTTCTGCATCGGCGGCGAGTCGCTCTATCGCGATGCCCTGGCGCTCGCCGACACGATGTACATGACGGAGATCGATCGTCCGTTTGCCGGCGACGCGATCTTTCCGTCATGGAACCGCAACGAGTGGCGCGAAATCGCGCGCGAGCCACGCCAATCCGACGAACCCGATCGTTTCGACTACGCATTCGTTACGTATCGGCGCATCGAACGCTAGCATTTGCGTCCGCAAGCATTTTTCCGTTGACCAGGGAGACGACGATGTCGGAAGGCGCTTTTCACGTTCATGGGCCGCACGATCACGAGCTCGAGCATGCCGCGCATTCGCGGGATCCATTCGCGGGCAGGATCGCCGTGATGACCGCGATCTTCGCGACGGTTGGTGCGCTGTTCGGTTATATGAGCGGGGCGACGCAGAGCGACGCGCTGCTCTACAAGAACGACGCGGCGATCAAGAAGACCGAAGCGTCCGATCAATGGAACTTCTATCAGGCGAAAAGCGGCAAGCAGAACCTCGCCGAGCTGGGCGCGGTGCTTGCGACCGCCGACGCCGCCGAAAAGTTTCGTGGCGAAGCGAAACGCTATTCCGACGAAAAAGCCGAGATCATGAAAGAGGCCAAAAAGCTCGAGGAGCAGGCGAAAGCCGCCGACGCGCAAAGCGAATCGTCGATGCACGTTCATCACCGCTGGGCCCAGGCGACGACGTTGATCCAGATCGCGATCGCGCTCGCGGCGATCACGCTGCTGACGCGCAACGCGCAGCTCAAGTACTTCAGTTACGCCATCGCGGGCGGCTCGCTCGTGCTGGGCGCACTGGCTACGCTGCACATCTAGCGGCGAGCGGGAGATTCATTCGCGTCGCCGGCTACCAGATGCCGATGTGGATGCCGTGCGAGCGATGCGCGTCGGTACGGCGCTCGGCTTCCGCATCCGCGATCGTCGTACGGCGATTCAGGTTGCTCAGCCAATCGAGCAATCGGTCATGCATCTCCGCTCTCGCTCCGTCGTGGCGCGAATCGGCGCCCAGGTCGCACGCCTCGCGCGGATCTGCTTCGAGATCGAAGAGCTGCGGACGCATCCCGTTCCAATGGACGTATTTCCAGCGCGACGTCGTGACCATCCATGCGCGGCATTCCCGCACTCCGCGACCCAGTGATCGGCGGGCTCGACGAAAGCCGTAGTCCAGTTCGCAGAACGCGGCATCGCGCCATGGTTCGATTCCACCGCCGCGTATCAGCGGCAGGAGCGAGCGTCCCTCGACACGATGGAACGGCGTCGCAATGCCGAGCGCGTCGAGAAAGGTCGGTACGAGGTCGATAGCCTCGACGAGCCGGGAATCGGCGCAACCGCGTGTTGCATCCGCCTTCGTCGAGGGGTCGTAGACGAGCAGCGGCACGCGGATGATCTCGTCGTAGAACAGCTCCTTCTCGCCCAGGCCTCGATCGCCGAGGAAGTCGCCATGGTCGGACGTGAACACGATCAGCGTGTCGCGCATCCGCCCGCTTTTTTCCAGCGCTTTCAAGATGCGGCCCACGTTCCGGTCGATTTGCGCAACGAGCCCCATGTAAGCGGGCCGCACATGGCGCGCGACTTCTTCCCGCGCGAAGCTTCGACATTCGTCGTGCTCGCGGTACGCGCGAACGACCGGATGCTCCTCGGCAGTGCCGTCTTGCATTCCGCGCAGGACAGGACCCACATCGGCACCGCGATACAGCGCATGCCACGGAGCCGGCGCGACGTACGGCCAGTGCGGCTTCACATACGACAGATGCAGTACCCACGGACGATCGCCTTGCGCGCCGATCCAGTCGAGCGCACGGTCGGTCATGTACGCCGTTTCCGAATGCTCTTCGCGAACGCGCGCCGGCAGGTGAACGTTGCGCAGCTGCCAACCGGAGACGATCGTTCCACGATCTTCCATCGCGATCACGTAGTCGCTCCACGGATCGTCGCTCCGGTAGCCGTGGCTGCGGAGATAATTCGCATAACCAGACTGCGGCCCGGGAGGCGTGTGGCCGTCGTAGCGATCGACGACAGCGAATCCGCCTTCGCGAAGCAGCGCACCGCGCTCCGATTCGATTTCGATGCCGAAGCGCGCAAGCGCCTCGGCATCGGGCAGCACGTGAGTCTTGCCGGCCAGCGTCGCGACACGGCCGGCGCCGCGCAGATAATCGCCGAGCGTCAACTCCGCGGCGGAGAGCGGAACGCGATTCCACGTCGCACCATGCGAGCTCACGTAGCGACCGGTGTAGAACGACATGCGCGACGGGCCGCAGACGCCCGATTGGACATACGCGTGCTCGAAGCGCACGCCGCGCGTCGCCAGCGCATCCAAGTTGGGTGTGTGGACGCGGCCCCCGAAGCACGACAGGTGATCGCGACGGAGCTGATCGCACATGACGAACAGCACGTTGCGAACATCGACCATAATGTTTTTACGCCACGCTCTTTGGACGTTCGCCCTCGAATGCGAGCCGCCTGATCAATTTGCGCGATAATGACGCCTTTGCCAGTGGCGGGCAAACGGAGCGAACGCCCGCGCCGAGGTCAAAAATCGGCTCGATCGCCGGGGTGGCGGAACTGGTAGACGCAGCGGACTCAAAATCCGCCGGTAGCGATACCGTGAGGGTTCGAGTCCCTCCCCCGGCACCATCTCCCGCCTCATCCCGCGCCAAATGACGACCGGACATCGCGGGACTTCGTTCACGCTCTCCGATTTCGATTACATGCTGCCCGCCGAGCTGATCGCGCAGGAACCGGCGCGCGCGCGTACGGCAAGCCGTCTATTGCACGTCGCGGGCGACACGCTCGAAGACCGCGCGTTTCGCGACCTGCCCGAATTGATCGAGCCGCACGATCTCGTCGTGTTCAACGATACGCGCGTGATTCGCGCGCGGCTTTTTGGCCGCAAACCGACCGGTGGCCGGGTCGAGGCGCTGATCGAGCGCATCGTCGAGCGCAACGAGGCATGGTCGCAAATTCGCGCGAGCCACATGCCGCAGATCGAATCCACGCTGCGATTCGACGATGGGACGGCCGCGACGGTCGTCGCCCGCGACCGGCGACTGTTCCGATTGCGCTTCGACATCGAGGAGCCGCTCGTCGATTGGCTCGAGCGGCATGGCGAAGTCCCGCTGCCGCCCTACATCACGCACGCGGCGACGGCCGCCGATGCGGAGCGCTATCAAACGGTTTACGCGCGCAAACCGGGCGCCGTCGCGGCACCGACCGCCGGTCTTCACTTCGACGACGCCATGCTCGCAGCGCTGCGCGGTCGCGGCGCTTCGCTCGCGTTCATCACCTTGCACGTCGGCGCGGGCACGTTCGCGCCGTTCGAACCCGAGCACCTGACGAAGCATCGAATGCACACGGAGTGGTACGAGATCCCGTCCGCGACCGCCGAAGCGATCGAGTCGACGCACGCAAAAGGCGGACGGATCGCGGCGGTTGGAACGACGACGCTGAGGGCGCTGGAGTCGGCCGTCGACGCGAAAGGCATCGTGCCGGCCGGAAGTCGGGAAACCGATCTGTTCATCACGCCGGGCTTCCGCTTTGGCGTCGTCGACCGGTTGCTGACGAATTTCCATTTGCCGAAGTCGACGTTATTGATGCTCGTTTCCGCGTTCGCGGGCATGACGACGATGCGCCGCGCCTATGCGCACGCGATCGAGCAACGCTACCGCTTTTTCAGCTATGGCGACGCGATGCTGATCGAGGGCGCAGCGAAGGCAGATGCTGCGCGGGAACGACAGCGCAACGGCGCGTCGGATACATCGATCGATTGAAACACCTGTCGCCCGCAAGCGACAGTTCCGACGTTCGATGGGGAAAAGCGCAACAAACCGTCGGTTGCAACATGCAACGACCGTCATGTCACTTGGCGAATTGTGCGGAAAACGCTACCCTTGCGGCCATCGTAATCGTTGCGGAAATCGGCCTTGCTTGCCCGAAAGCCGCGCTGAACTCCGCATTTCCATGCAAACCCGTCGGGTCCGTTTCGTTACGGCGTGGTGCGTTGTCGCCGCTGCCAGCTTCATGGCAGGCATGCAACCGTCGCGTGCCGCGCGGGTTGCCGTTCTTTCGGACGCATACGTCACTGAAACCGCCGCTGACTTCAACGCAAAGGTGCCGGGTCATACTTTCTCGCCGGTCGATGTCGGCATTTCGGTTCCCTCGCTTGCGACGCTGACGGCAAATTACGACGCGCTGCTCCTGTTTGAGGACAATACGTTCGTAAACGCGCCCGAGGTCGGCAATGTGGTGGCCGCATTCGCGAATACCGGGCGGCCCGTTGTACTAGGCACGTTCTATGAGCAGGACCGCAGCGACGGGTCGCCCGCATTCACGCCCCATGGCTGGGGCGCGCTTGAGGCGATCGACCCCAATACGAGCGACGGAACGGGCGCAAGCTATTCGCCGCATTCGCTCGACCCTGCATCGATCGTGGCTCATCCATTGACGGCCGGCGTGACAACGCTGACTGCGGCTCGTTTCGCCGGCGGGAACCAGGCAAAGGCGGGAACGACGGTCGTCGCGAATTGGTCCCAACGAAACGCCCGGGGCAACGCGAATCCCGCCATCGCGTACCGCGTAACGGGTGCTGCGTGCGTGATCCACCTCTCGATCGCACCCCACTATCCGACCCTCGGAATCGCCGGCATTGATTTCGGCGGTGATTTCTACCGCGCCTGGAGCAATGCATTCGACTTCGGCCTTGCCGCGTGCCAGAGCGGACCTACGGCCGATCCGACGACGATCCCGACGCTCTCGTCCGCCGCGCTCGCAATGACCGCTTTATTGTTGCTCGCCTGCGGTGGATTGGCCCACCGTTCGAAGCGGCGCTGACGCTCGCGACGCCGTCCGGCTGAATGCGCTTCTCGGTTCTCGCGACGTCGGGCGCGGCGCGCCGCGGCCGTCTCGATCTCGCGCACGGCGCAATCGATACGCCGGCGTTCATGCCGGTCGGCACGTACGGAAGCGTGAAAGCGATGGCGCCCGACGAGTTGATCGCGCTCGGCGCGCAGATCGTGCTCGGCAACACGTTTCATCTTTGGCTGCGTCCAGGACTCGAGGTCATCGCCGCTCACCGCGGCCTGCACCGGTTCATGGGATGGCCGCGACCGCTCCTCACCGATTCGGGCGGTTTTCAGGTCTATAGCCTTGGCCCGCTGCGCAAGGTGCAGGAAGACGGCGTCGCCTTCGCTTCGCCGATCAACGGCGATCGGATGTTCCTGACCCCCGAGCTGTCGATCGCGATCCAGCGGGCGTTCGACTCCGACATCGCGATGATCTTCGACGAATGCACGCCGTACCCGGCGACACGGGACGACGCGGCGCGTTCGATGGAGCTGTCGCTTCGTTGGGCGAGCCGATCGAAAATCGCGCATGCCGGCAATTCCAATGCGCTCTTCGGCATCGTTCAAGGCGGCATGTACGACGACTTGCGCGACGCGTCGATCGCGGCCCTCGCGCGGCTCGAATTCGATGGCTATGCGATCGGCGGACTATCGGTCGGCGAGCCGAAGGACGAAATGCTTCGCGTGCTCGCGTATACGGCGCCTCGCTTGCCGGCCGAAAGCCCGCGCTACCTGATGGGCGTGGGAACCCCCGAGGATCTGGTCGACGGGGTGTCGGCCGGAATCGACATGTTCGATTGCGTCCTTCCGACGCGCAACGCCCGCAACGGCTGGCTCTTCACTCGCTATGGCGACCTCAAGATCCGCAACGCACGCTACAAGACCGACACGGCGCCGCTCGATTCGACATGCGCGTGCTACGCGTGTCGAGAATTCACGCGCGGATACCTGCATCATCTGCAACGCGCGAACGAGATCCTCGGCGCGCGGCTCGCGACGATCCACAATCTCTGCTATTACCTCACGTTGATGGCCGAAATGCGGGCGGCGATCGATGCCGGTCGCTGGGCGGACTTCGTCGCCGATTTCCGCAGCGCCCGCGCGCGCGGCGTTTGACGGCCTGCTCGGGTGGGGCGCTCCAGAGCCGGCGTCGAAGCACCTTGGCGTGATAAAATCGGCCGTTTTTCGACACCCCAATGGGGTCGGAGACGCGTTTGTCTCCCCTCGGTGATGCCGCCGGCGCACCGGGACTTCGTCTCTGACTTCCCCGCACCGGAGGATTTTCTTTCGTGTTCATCACAGAGGCTTTTGCACAGGCGTCGAGCGGCGGGTCACAGACCGACACGTTCCTGACGTTCCTGCCGATGATCGCGATCTTCGCCGTGTTTTATTTCATGCTGATCCGCCCGCAACAGAAGAAAGCGAAGGAAGCGCGTGCGATGCTCGATTCGCTCGAAAAGGGCAATGAAATCGTCACCTCCGGCGGCATCGTCGGAAAGATCACCAAGCTGACCGATCAATACGCGGTCGTCGAGGTCGCGAATGGCGTCGAGATGACGGTGCAGCGCGGCGCGATCTCGCAATTGCTGCCCAAGGGCACGATCAAGTCGCTCTGACGGATCAGCGCCCGAGACTCATTCGATGAACCGTTATCCGCTCTGGAAGTACATCATCATCGGCATTGCGCTGGCGATCGGCCTCGTCTACGCGCTGCCGAATCTGTTTCCCGATGTGCCCGCCGTCCAGGTGTCGTCCTCGAAGACCGGCGTCAAAATCGACTCGACGCTGCTCGCCACGGTGGAGGACGCGCTCAAGAGCGCAGGGATCGCCTATCGCGGCGAAGTGCTCGATCCGACGGGCGTCAAGGTTCGTTTTGCCGACTTCGATACGCAGGTGAAGGCGAAGGATGTGCTGCAAGGCAAGCTCGGCGACAACTACATCGTCGCGCTGAACCTGCTCTCGTCGTCGCCGCAATGGCTGGCATCGATCGGCGCGCTGCCGATGTACCTCGGCCTGGACCTCCGGGGCGGCGTGTATTTCCTCCTGCAAGTCGACATGAAGGGCGCGCTCGACAAGGCAGCGGACCGCTACACGACCGACATCCGTTCGCTGATGCGCGAGAAGCGAATCATCTACGGCGGCGTCGGACGCGAGCAGTCGAACGTCGTGCTGCGGTTCAAGGACGAAGCCGAGCGCAACAAGGCGCGCGCCGCGATCGAGACGGCGTTTCCCGACCTTCTCGTGCGTGAGCAGGAAGCGGCGGGCGGCGAGCTTCGACTCGTAGCGGGCCTCAAACCCGACGCGCAAAAGCGCATCCAGGACGGCGCGGTCCAGCAGAACATCACGATTCTGCGCAATCGCGTCAACGAGCTCGGTGTCGCCGAGCCGATCATCCAGCAGCAAGGCAGCGACCGCGTCGTCGTGCAACTGCCCGGCGTGCAGGACACGGCGCGCGCCAAGGATATTCTTGGACGCACGGCGACGCTCGAGATTCGGATGGTGAACGACGATCCGGGTGCGCTCGACCAGGCGCGCGGCGGACAAATTCCGCTCGGCAGCGATCTGATGCAGGACCGGAACGGCGAGCCTTTGCTGGTGCGCCGCCAGGTGGTGCTGACCGGCGATCGGATCAACGACGCGCAGTCAGGCTTCGACAGCCGCACCAACGAGCCAGCGGTGCATGTGAATCTCGACGGCACCGGCGCGCGGATCTTCAAGGAAGTCACGCGCGAGAACGTGGGCAAGCGAATGGCGATCGTGCTGGTCGAAAAGGGGAAGGCGGAAGTCATCACGGCCCCCGTGATCCGCGAGGAAATCGGTGGCGGACGCGTGCAGATCAGCGGCCGGATGTCGACGCGCGAAGCGAACGATATCGCGTTGCTGATGCGTGCCGGCGCGCTCGCCGCACCGATGGAGATCGTCGAAGAGCGCACGGTCGGTCCATCGCTCGGCAAGGAAAACATCCAGAAGGGCTTCGATTCGGTCGTCTACGGCTTCTGCGTGCTGGCCGTCTTCATCTGCGTGTATTACGTGCTGATGGGCGCGATCTCGACCGTCGCGCTGTGCATCAACTTGCTGCTGCTGGTCGCGGTCCTGTCGATGCTGCAGGCAACGCTCACTCTTCCCGGCATGGCGGCGATCGCGCTGACGCTCGGCATGGCCATCGACGCCAACGTGCTGATCAACGAGCGCATACGCGAGGAGCTGCGCTGGGGCTCGACGCCCCATGCGGCGATTCAGGCGGGCTACGAGCGCGCGTGGAACACGATTCTCGACTCCAACGTGACGACGATGATTGCCGGCATTGCGCTGCTCGCATTCGGCACCGGACCGGTCCGCGGCTTCGCCGTCGTCCATGTGCTCGGCATCCTGACATCGATGTTCTCGGCGGTATTCGTGTCCCGCGGCATCGTCGCGTTGATCTACGGCAGCCGGAAGAAGCTCGAGAAAATCTCGATCGGCCAGGTGTGGCGTCCCAATCGCGCGGCAGTGCCGGCCAAAGTCACATAAGGAAGCACGATGGAATTCTTCCGATTCACGCGCGACATTCCGTTCATGCGGCATGCGCTCGTGTTCAACGTGATCTCGGCGATCACGTTTCTTGCGGCGGTCGTTTTTCTGGCGACTCGCGGACTGAATCTCGGCGTGGATTTCCGCGGCGGGACGGTGATCGAAGTCGAGTACGGCCACGCTGTCGACTATAACCGCGTTCGCGATGCGATCGACAAGCTGGCGCTCGGCGAGTATTCGGCGCAAAGCTTCGGAAGCTCGAACACGGCGCTCATTCGCCTGCCGCTCAAGGAAGGTGTATCGAGCGCACAGTTGTCGGAGCGTGTGATGGCAACGCTCAAGGCGGACGATCCGTCGGCCACGCAAAAGCGCGTCGAGTTCGTCGGACCGCAGGTCGGCAAGGAGCTTTATGAGAACGGCGCGCTCGCGCTGCTCCTCGTCTCGCTCGGCATCGTCGCCTATCTCGCGTTGCGGTTCGAATGGCGCTTCGCGGTCGCGGCGATCGCAGCGAACCTGCACGACGTCGTCATCATCCTCGGCTTCTTTGCATTCTTTCAATGGGAGTTCTCGCTGCCGGTGCTCGCGGCGGTCCTGGCGGTTCTCGGCTACTCGGTGAACGAGTCGGTCGTCATCGCCGATCGGATCCGCGAGAATTTCCGCAAGATGCGCAAAGCGAGCGTCATGCACGTCATCGACAGCGCGATCACCAGCACGATGTCCCGAACGATCATCACCCACGGCTGCACGCTGCTCATGGTGATGTCCATCTTTTTCTTCGGTGGCGAAACGCTCCACCACTTCGCGCTGGCGCTGGCGATCGGCATCTGCTTCGGCATTTACTCGTCGGCGCTGGTCATGGCGGCGTTGGTGATGTGGCTCGGCGTATCGCGCGAAGACCTGGTGAAGCCGGAAAAGAAGCCCAGCGGTCCCGAAGGCGAAAAGATCCTGCCGTGAGCGGGACGGACGATGGCCGCGGAGTTTCTGCCCGCATGGCCGCCCGCCGCCAATAGCTTCATCCTGTTCGGTCTGGTGCTGCTCGCCGGGCTGATCGGCGGCCGCATCGCGTCGTGGGTGCGCGTGCTCCCATCGATCACCGGCTACATTGCGATCGGCTTCCTGCTCGGTCCCGGCGTGCTCGACTGGCTCACCGAAGGCGCGTTGCGCGATGCGCGGATCTTCGTCGATATTTCGATCGGCGTGGTCGTATTCGAGCTGGGCCGCCGGCTCGATCTGCAGTGGGCCCGGCACGATCGCTGGCTGTTGCCCTCGGGCGTGGCCGAATCGCTGCTCTCGTTTTGCGCGATGTTCGCTTTGCTGCGCCACTTCGACATCGCGCCGTTGGAAGCCGGGGTCGCGGCGACTGTGGGCGTCGCGACGGCGCCCGCTGTCGTGTTGCTCGTCGCGTCCGAATTGAAAGCCGACGGTCCCGTCACGCGGCGCGCGCTATGGCACGTCGCGCTCAACAATATCATTGCGATTCTGGGCGTCGCGCTTTTGCTTCCGTTCATCGAGGCAGGCGCTTCCGGATCGCCGTGGAACCCGGCGGCGCGCGCGCTGTGGCTCCTCGCCGGGTCCTTTCTCCTCGGTTGTCTTGCATTTTGGGTCACGCGGCTCGTTGCGCGCTTCATCGGCAAGTCCGATGCGCCGCAGTTCATCCTGATCGTCGCCATGATCGTGTTGACGGTAGGGCTGGCGCAAAGCGGACATCTGTCGGTCCTCCTTGCCCTGCTGGTATTCGGTGTCGCCGCGCGTAATTTCGATCGCGATCACCACTTGATCGACATTCGCTTCGGCCATGCGGCGCGCCTCTTTTTCATCGTGCTGTTCGTGGTGACCGGCGCGACGCTGCGTCCCGATCAATTCGGTTCAATCGCCTGGATCGGCCTTGCGCTCGTGCTCGTGCGCTTGCTCGGAAAGGCGGTCGCGCTCTACATGTTGGCACTGCCGGCGCGCATTTCCGCCCGGCAGGCCGCGACACTGTCGCTCGCGCTGACGCCGATGGCAGGCCTCGCAATCGGCCTGACGCAGCCGATCTACGAGGTCGCGCCCGAATTCGGCGCGCGCCTCGCCGCGATCGTCGCATCGGGAATCGCCATCCTGCATGTGATCGGCCCCGTCGCGACGCGTTATGCGCTGGTTGCATCCGGCGAAGGCGAGCCCAGCGAGGTCGACTGACGAATGCTCGAGTTCAAGAACTCGCAAGCGTTGACCGTCGGTGTCGAGCTCGAGCTTCAGCTCGTCAACACGAACGACTTCAATCTCGCTCCCGACGCGGATGACTTGCTGCGCCGCGCGGCCGCCGACGTCCATGGCGGCGAGCTCAAGCCCGAGATCACGCAGAGCATGATCGAGATCAACTCGGGCGTTCACCGGCATTGCGACACGCTGCTGGCCGAGCTGCGCTCGACGCGCGATCGGCTCGCCTTCCACGCGCGTCGGATGAACGTGGCGATCGCCGGCGGCGGGACGCACCCTTTCCAGAAATGGAAGGACCGCAAGATCTATCCGACCGAACGTTTTCTCTCCGTTTCGGAGAAATATGGTTTCCTCGCGAAACAATTCACGGTGTTCGGACAGCACGTGCACATAGGATGCGCGAGCGCGGAGGACGCGATCTATCTGACGCACGCGTTGATCCGCTACGTGCCGCATTTCGTCGCGCTGTCTGCGTCCTCGCCGTTCTATCAGGGCGTCGATACCGCGTTCGACTCGTCGCGGTTGTCGATCGTCAACACGTTCCCGCTCTCGGGCACGATGCCGTTCGTCCGCGATTGGCAGGCCTTCACCGAGTATTTCGCGACCATGCAAGGGTTCGGAATCGTCAAGAGCATGAAGGATTTCTATTGGGACGTGCGGCCGAAGCCCGAGTTCGGAACCGTCGAAATACGCGTCTGCGACACGCCCCTGACCGTCGACCGCGCGGTCCAAATCGCCGCCTATGCCCAGGCGTTGTCGCGAATGTTGTGGACCGGCCGCGTCGACTGGATCAACCCGGACCTGTATCTGGTGCACGGCTACAATCGATTCCAGGCAGCGCGCCACGGCCTCGCCGGCATGCTGGTCGATCCGGCGACGCGCACGCGCGTGAGCATCGCGGACGACATTCAAAGCACATTGCGAGAGCTGACTCCGCATGCGGCCGAACTCGCATCGGCCGCTGCGCTCGATTGCCTATCGACCGTTGTGCGCGAGGACGGCAACGACGCCGCCTGGCTCCGGCGAAC
>Ga0207702_10004344_pt1 | contig 12643 bp, 7 predicted proteins | sample KBSCornC62_FD_184302 | JGI IMG/M metagenome (GOLD analysis project Ga0207702, IMG submission 184302) | Corn rhizosphere microbial communities from Kellogg Biological Station, Michigan, USA - KBS Corn C6-2 (SPAdes) (version 2) | ecosystem: Host-associated > Plants > Roots > Rhizosphere > Soil ...
GAGCTTGGGCCGTCCTGGCAGGTTGAGCGCGAGCTGTTCGGTGCCGAGGTCGATCGTCCCCGATCCGTCGCTGCGTGAGACAGCGGTGTCGAGCACCAACGTATCGGCCGTGCCGATCCCGTCCCGCACATTGAAATGCCCGATCGCGCAACGCAGCGAGGTGGTCTGGCCATTGCCTTCGAAGATGGCGCGGCCCGCATCGGCGCCCAGGAAAAGCGCAGCGCGGCGGTTGATCACGCCGGTGCCGCCGACCACGCCGATTATACCGCTCGAATGCGCCAGCGCCGCGCGGATCGTGCGTCCCGATCCTTCGAGCTTGAGTCGCGCCGCAAGCGGGCCGGAGGCGGTCGCGCCTAGCGCCTCCTCGATCCGCGCGTCGGTCATCCGGAGGTCGAGCGAGAACAGCGGCGTTCCCGATTGGTGCTTCACCCGCGCCGAACCGCGCACCTGGCCGACCGCCATCCGCGCGAAGAACGGGTCGGCGGTCAGCACGCCATGATCCAGCGTCAGCGTCGTCATGATTCCCTGGAAGACGGAAGGCTTCTTGAACAGCAGTCGCTGGATGTCGAAACGGATCGACCCGTCCGTCTTCTGCATATGTTCGAGATGGATTTCGGTGTCGGGGATCATGCGCGGCCCAAGCGCCGCGCGTTTGGCGGCGGCGCGGGCAAGGCCTTCGTTCGAGGCGAGATCGTCGAAATCGAGCGCGGTCGAGGTCAGCGCCCCGTTGAGCTTGGTGCGGCCGCCTTCCTTATGGACGGTGAGATCGCCCTCGAAATTGGATCGGCCGACCCGCAGCCGCATATCCTTGATCGTCCAGTCGGGCCGGTCGTGCCGCAGCGTCGCGCTGACGCGTACGGCTTGGGTTGCTGGCAGGCCCGCTTCGATCAACTGATCGAGATGCTGGAGATTGTCGCCCCAGCCCTCCGCCTTCGCATCGAAATGGCCGATATCGAGCGGCCGGTCGGCGGTGCCGATCAGGGTCGCATTGGCGATGGCCGAGCGATAGTCGAAACGAAACGGCCATTTCTGTCCGACCAAAGCTGTTCCGGTGAGGCTGATGGTCGATGGATGGCCCTGGAGCGTGCCCTTGCCCGCGATCACCAGGCCCTTATCGTCGGCGGCGATCGTGGCGGTGAATTGATGATCGCGCTTGCGGTCGTCGAGCGTAAGCACGCCGTTCCGCACGATCACATGCCGAAGCCACGCCCCGGCATAGCTTGTCTGCGGGATGCCCTTCCAATTGGCATAGATGGCATCGCGCCGGACCAGGGCTACGGTCAGCCCGTCGATCGCGATCGAACGCGGATGCGCACGCCCGAACAGCAAGGGCAGCAAGGGAAGCTGCACATTGGCCTGGCGGATGATGATCATGTCGCCGCCGCCCACCCAGGCCGGCTGCGCCACATGGACGTTGCCGATCTGGATTTCCGGGCTGAAGAATGTGTGATCGATCCGGCGGAGCGCGCCGATCGATACCGGGCGGCCCAGCTCCTGCGAGAAATGGCGTTCGAGCGGCCCGCGCAGGTGCGCCCAGCCGTAGGTCAGCACGAGCAGCACCAGGAAGATCAGCGCCGCGAATGCGCAGACGACCGCAATCAGGGTGCGGCGGTACCGCTGCAGGAAGGCTGCCGCATCCATATCCGGGCCAGACGCGCGGGCGCGCGCGGCCGTTCCGCCTCCGATCTCAGAAATCGACCGCGATGCCCTTGCGCTCCCAGTCGCCGTAGCGAACCGGGGAGAGGCCGGCCGGATCCTCCTTCGGCTCGGCGGGCCTGGGCGCGGGCACGGGAGGGCTCGGCGAAAGATGCGCGGGCGGCTTGAGATGCGCGGGGCGTTTGGAGCGTGCGGTCATAGTCGTTGCGGCTTTTTCCGTTCGGCCCCATGTGGGCCGCGATGAGCGACCAGACAAGACGGGATCAGGATGGCGCGGGCGTTCCAGCGCGCGCCGCGGCTTTACGACTGCTGGATGCGGTGCTGCGCAAGGGACTGCCGCTCGAAAGCGCGCTCGACAGTGCAGCGCGTGGGCTGGAACGCGCCGACGACCGCGCGCTTGCGCATGCGATCGCGGCCGAGGTGCTGCGCCGTCTGCCCGATCTCGACGCGCTGATCGATAGCGCCACCGCCAAGCCCTTGCCGCCCGATGCCAAGGCTCGGACCGCGCTTCGCATCGCGCTTGTCCAGTCGCTGCGGCTGAATACGCCATCCCATGCGGCGATCTCGACCGTGCTGCCATTGGTCGATGGCGGTCCGCGCAAGCTGGTCCATGGCGTGTTCGGCGCGCTCGACCGCAAGGGTGCCCGATTGCCCGAATTGCCCAGCCTGCCCGAAGGCGTCGCCTATCGCTGGAAGGAGGCCTGGGGTGCGGACGTGGTCGAAGCGGCTCAGCGCGTCATCGCCGCCCCGCCGCCGCTCGACCTGACCCTGCGCGACGATGCGATCGAGGGGCTGGAGGGCATCAGCCTCGCACCCTGCCATCTTCGCCTTCCCGCCGGCGGGCGGGTCACGGAACTGCCCGGCTTCGGCGAAGGGAAGTTCTGGGTCCAGGATCTGTCCGCTTCGCTGCCGGCCCGCATGATCGGCGTCGGCCCGGGTCGCGCGCTCGATCTGTGCGCCGCGCCGGGCGGCAAGACGATGCAGTTGGCGGCCGCCGGCTGGGACGTGACCGCGGTCGACCTGGCGGATCAGCGGTTGAAGCGCGTGCGCGAGAATCTGGCACGCACCAAGTTGAAGGCAAGGCTGATCACCGGCGATGCGCTCACCTTCAGCGATGATCCCTATGATGCGGTTCTGCTCGATGCCCCTTGTTCGGCGACCGGCATCTTCCGCCGGCATCCCGACGTGCTCCATCGCGTCCGTCCGCGTGTGATCGGCACGATGGCCGAGCGTCAGCAGGCGATGCTGGCCCGCGCGGCAAGCCTGGTGAAGCCAGGCGGCGTGCTGGTCTATTCGGTCTGCTCGCTCGAGCCGCAAGAGGGCGAACAGGTGGCGGACGCCTTCCTCGCCAGTCATTCGGGTTTCGCTATCGATCCGATCGCGGCGCACGAGCTCCCGGCGGGCATCGCCCCCAACCCCATCGGCCAGGTTCGCATCCTGCCCGGCCAGCTTGCCGAACAGGGCGGGGCGGACGGCTTCTTCGTCGCGCGCTTCCGGCGTGCCTAGATAGCCTATCGTCATTATGAGCGAAGCGAAGCAATCCAGACCTACGACTGGATTGCCGCGTCGCTGCGCTCTTCGCAGTGACAGAGCGGTTAAAAGGTCTTCGCTCCGTTGACCGCCACCAGCACCGAATAGACCGAGCTGGTCGCGCAAATGAACAGGCGATTCCGTTTGGGGCCGCCGAATACGAGATTGGCGACCGTCTCGCCGATCCGGATCTTGCCGGTCAGCCGTCCGTCAGGCTCGTAGCAATGCACGTCGCTGCCCGCGCTCGTCCAGACGCGACCGTCCGTATCGAGCCGGAAGCCGTCGAACAGACTGTCGGTCAGGCTCGCGAACACCTCGCCGCCGGATAACTTGCCGGTTTCGTCCAGCTTGAATCGCCGGATATGGCGCGGGCCGTCGGGACGATGGGTAGCGCCGCTGTCCGCGACGTAAAGCAGGCTTTCGTCGGGCGAGAAGGCAAGGCCGTTGGGCTTCTCGAAATCGTCGAGCACGCGCGCGACCGTGCCGTCGGGGTCGATCCGGTAGACATGCGAACCATCCTGTTCGGGCTCGGCCTTGTGGCCCTCATAATCGGAGTCGATGCCGTAGGTCGGATCGGTGAACCAGATCGATCCGTCGCTCTTCACCACCACGTCGTTGGGGCTGTTGAAGCGCTTTCCCCGATAAAGGTCGGCCAGCACGGTGATCGATCCGTCATGCTCGGTTCGCGTCACCCGCCGCCCGCCATGCTCGCAGGTGACGAGCCGGCCCTGCCGGTCGATCGTGTTGCCGTTGGCGTAATTGGACGGGTGTCTGAAGGTGGAGACCGAACCGTCGGCCTCGTTCCAGCGGAGCAAGCGTTCATTGGGTATATCGCTCCAGATCAGGCAGCGATGCGCGGGAAAGTAAGCCGGGCCTTCGGTCCAGCGACAGCCCGTATGGATTTTCTCGACGGATGCGCTGAAGCGGATCTTGCGCCGGAAATCCTCGTCCAGCACCTCGTAATCGGACGCGCTCACCTGATCCTCCCCGGCTTTGACGCCTCTTTAGCGCAATTGCCGAAAGGCTAAAGGGCATGGAGCGCCTCCTGGGGGCGGCGCTCCATGCTCTCCCGCCTCGGGGCTGGGCGAGCTCAGGGGCCGGACGTCAGGGTCCGGACTACCCCGAAGGGGCGGGCGCATTTTTGCGCACAGGGGCGTCGCGCGTCAGTCACGATGACTCTTCATCGCTCCTTCCTTGCTCCTACCTGTGCGCAAAAATGCGCTCCGTCCCGGCCATTGCCGGTCATGAGTCCGGACCCTAGTTTCGGAACCAACTGCTGCGGCGCATCAGTGTCCCGGCGCAAGCAAGGCAGCCGACCGTCAGCGCCCAGGATGCCAGCCCCGGCCCGGCGGCGACGGCGGTCGCATGGGCATCAGCCCGCGTTCCGTTGCCGGGGAAGGTATGCACGAACTGCTTCCAGCCGACGCCGTTCGCGGTTTCCTCGGGATTGGCCCCCGCCACAGCGCCGTCGGCGGTGCGCGGTCCGACGGCGGCGCTAACGGGCGCCGTCAGCGCCAGGGCCCAGAAGATTGCTGCAATCGCGCGCATCGTGCCGATCCTCGGATGGTTCGCAGGGAAGACATTGCTTTGTGCCGATTTATTCGCGGAGGGTTCAGCGGGCGGATGACGGTGGGAGCGCGGCGGCCATTGCGTCCGCCCCGGACCCGAACAAAGCGGATTCCCCAGAGCGTGAAAGCGGACTAGAGCTTGGCGCATGGCGCGCCCAATCCTCATCTCCGCCTCGATCCTGTCGGCCGATTTCGCCCGGATGGGGGAGGAAGTCCGCGCGGTTGACGAGGCGGGGGTCGACTGGATCCATATCGACGTAATGGACGGGCATTTCGTACCCAACATCACCTTGGGGCCGCAGATGGTGCGCGCGATCCGCCCGCACACCAGCAAGACGCTCGACGTCCATCTGATGATCGCGCCGGTTGATCGCTATCTGGAGGATTTCGCCGAGGCGGGCGCGGACCTGATGACCGTGCATGCCGAGGCGGGCCCGCATCTCCACCGCAGCATCCAGGCGGTGAAGGGTCTGGGCAAGAAAGCGGGCGTGGCGCTTAACCCCGCGACGCCCGCCGAAGCGGTCGATTATATCATCGATGATGTCGACGTGATCATGGTGATGAGCGTCAATCCCGGCTTTGGCGGGCAGAAGTTCATCGACAGCCAGCTCCGCAAGATCGAGGCGCTGCGCGCGAAGATCGACGCCACCGGGCGCGATATCGGGCTTGAGGTCGACGGCGGCATCGGCGCGGAGAATATCGCCAAGGCGATCGCGGCCGGCGCCAATATCCTGGTCGCGGGCACCGCCACCTTCAAGGGCGGGCCGGGCTGCTACGCCGCCAACGTCGCCGCGCTGCGCGAGGCGCGCTGATGGCGGACGAGCCCGGGGAGGGGGCTGAGGATTCCAGCCGCAGCCAGCACCGTACCGGTCAAAGACCGGGTTCGTCGCTGAGTGAGACCCTGGGCCGCGCGATCAAGCGACTGAGCTTCCGCACGCCGGTCCATAAGCTCCGCCTGCGCGGGCGTTATCCGCTGCAATTGCTCGATGTGCCCGCCGATCCGATCCCAGGCAGCGTGCGCGCGGGCCGTGCGCTGCTCGACGGCAAGATGATCGCGGCAGGTGAGCTCATTCCGTTCGATGCGCTGGATCGCGGCGGCTTCTCGCCCGCCTTCACCGAATATTGGCAGAGCTTCGCCTGGTTGCGCGACCTTGCCGCTTCGGTCGAACGGCGCGGCGCGGCACCGGTCGCGGAAAAGCTGATGCGGTTATGGCTTGGCGGCCACGCCCGCAATGTCACCGAGCCCGCCTGGCGGCCCGATCTGTGGGGCCGGCGCATCCTGTTCTGGACAGCCTATGCGCCCTTCATCCTCGACACGCGCGACGGCGACTATCGCAAGGAGGTGTTGAACGCACTCGCGCGCGGCGCGCGCCATCTTGACAGCGCCGCCGATACAGCGCCGCAGGGACTGCCCCGGGTCACCGCCTGGGCGGGCGTGATCGCGGCGGGCCTGCTCTTCCCGGGCGGCGATCCGCGCACCGCGCACGGCGAGGCCGGGATGACGCGCGCGCTTGCCCTGGCGGTCCATGCGGATGGCGGGCTGATCTCGCGCTCACCGGTCGAGCAGCTCGCACTGGTCGAATTGCTCGCCCAGTTGCGCGGTGTCTACGAGGTACGCGCGCGTCCACTAGCGGGCGCGGTGGCGACCGCGCTCGCCCAGGCGATACCGGTGCTGGCAAGCTCCACGCTCGGCGACGGCGCGTTGTCGAGCTGGCAGGGCGGCGGTCCGGCGAGCGCTGCGCGGGTCGCGGCCGCACTGGCGGCGGTCAATTTCCGGGGCGGTGTTCGCGACGATGCCCGCGATTGGGGCTATCAGAAGCTCGCCTGTGGCGAGACCCAGCTGATCATGGACGCGGCGCCACCCCCGGCGGCGGCGCTGTCGCGCGGCGCCTGTGCCTCGACTCTCGCGTTCGAGCTATCGGACGAGGGGCAAAGATTGGTGGTCAATTGCGGCGGCGGTGCCGGGCTCGCGCCCGAACTGGCGCGCGGTTTGCGCACCACTGCTGCGCATTCGACGCTCGTACTCGCCGAGACCAATTCGACCGCGATCCATCCCGACGGATCGATGGGGCGCGGCGTGACCGAGGTATCGCTCATTCGGGTCGAGACCCCCGAAGCGCGGCGGATCGAGGCGGCGCACGATGGCTATGTCAAACGCTTCGGCTTCAGCCACCGTCGCCGCCTGAGCCTCGCTGCCGACGGCCGATCGCTCGAGGGCGAGGATAGATTGCACCCCGAAGGACGCAAGAAGCCTGTCGCCAGCACGCCGCTGGCCCTGTGGTTCCACATCGCGCCCGGGATCGAGACGGTGCTTACCACCGACGGGCAGGGGGCCTTGCTCCGACCGGACGAGGGTACGGGGTGGCAATTCCGCACGCGCGTCGGCGCGCTCGCGCTGGAGGATTCGGTCTGGATCGACGGCGCCGGCCGCCCGCGCGCCTGCAAGGCGCTGGTGGTGACGCTAGAGACGCCCGACAGCGGCGTGACCATCCCCTGGTCGTTCAGACGGGTTCGCTAGCTTAATCCTCCCATGCCTTGCATGGGGAGGATGGCATTACCGTCCCAACAACCCTCGCGCCTGCGATGCGACCTGGGCCAGCATCGCCGCGCTTGGCGTGGGCGAGAGGCGGGCGCGGTCGACCAGGGCGCGGAATTGGTCGATGCGCGGCGCCTGCGCCTTGAGCCAGGCATCGATCGCCTTTTGCGGATCGCTGCCCTTCGCCCTCGCCAGGAAGTCCAGCCGGAGCTGCTCGAAGTCGCGCGCCAGGCCGGCGGCGAGCAGCCGTTCCCACGGATCGGACGAGACAAAACGCAGGGCGGCCTGCTTGGCCCAGTCGAGACCTAACGCCTCGCCCAGCCGGACATAGGCCTGCGTCACCGCCAGCTCGTCGGCGGAGATTTGCGCGGCGAGGCTTGCCGTACCGATCGCGCCGTCGAGTTCGTAGAGGCGGACGATCCGGTCGATGATCTCGTCGCCCGCGCCGTCCGCGCCGAGACGCGCGCGAAGCGCCGCGGCACCCGCGCGCGCTTCCTGCTTGAGCAGGCTGTCGAGCCGCGATTCGAGCCGTTTGACGCCCGGTTCCAGCGTGTCCGCCAGCGCGCCGGGGGCGATATCGCCTCCCGCCGCGCGCATCGCGTCCGCGACATGCAGCCGCACCGCGGCCCCGGCGGCGGCGATCAGCCCAAGGCGTGTCGTCTCGGGCAGGGTCGCGCGTTCGATTGCCTCGAACAGGCTCTCCAGCTTGAAGATGGCATCGACCGCGAAATAGGCCGCCGCGACCTGAGAGAGCGCAGCCCCTTCCTCCTCGGCCAGCTCGAATGGCGTCACCAGGCCAAGCCGGTTGACCACGCGGTTCGCCATCTTGGTGGCGATGATCTCGGGCCGTAGCCGGTGATCGTCGATCGCCTGGCCGAAACGCTGCTGCATTGCCGGAGGGAAAGCGGCATGCAGCAAGGGCCGGAGCAGATCGTCGGATGCGACCGACGACGCCTCGATCGCCGCCTGCATCGCCAATTTGCCATGGCTCAGGATCACCGCCAGTTCCGGCCGGGTCAGGCCATGACCCTCCTGCGCACGGCGCAGCAGGTTGGCGTTGCTCTCGATCCCGTCGACCGCCCGATCGATCCGGCCCGAAGCCTCCAGCATCTCGACGACGCGGAGTTGCGCGGGCAAAGCCGCCGCCCCGCCATGCTCGGCGAGCGACAGGCCGAGCGTCTGGAGGCGATTGTCCTCCAGCACGATGTGGGCGACATCGTCGGTCATCTCGGCGAGGAAGGCATTGCGATCCTCGAACGACAGGCGCCCCTCGTTCATCTCGCGGTTGAGCGCGATCTTGATGTTGACCTCGTTATCCGAGCAATCGACGCCGGCACTATTGTCGATGAAGTCGGTGTTGATCCGTCCGCCGCTCTCCGCGAACTCGATCCGGCCCGCCTGGGTCACGCCCAGATTGGCGCCTTCGCCGATCACCTTGGCGCGTACGTCCGATCCGTTGACGCGATGCGCATCGTTGGCGGGATCGCCCACCTCCGCATTCGACTGGAAACCGGCCTTTACATAAGTGCCGATGCCGCCGAACCAGAGCAGGTCGGCGGGTGCCTTGAGGATCGCGGAGATCAGCCCCGAAGGATCGATCTCGTCCACCTCGAGCCCCAATACCGCCTTCATCTCCGGCGAAAGCGGGATCGACTTCTGCGTGCGCGGGAAGATACCGCCACCCTTGGAGATCAACTCGGGATTGTAATCTGCCCAGGACGAACGCGGCAGGTTGAACATACGGTTGCGCTCGGCCCAGCTCTTCGCCGCATCCGGATTGGGATCGAGGAAGATGTGGCGATGGTCGAACGCGGCGACCAGCCGGATCGTCTGCGACAAGAGCATGCCGTTGCCGAATACGTCGCCCGACATATCGCCGCATCCCACGACCGTGACGGGATCGTTCTGGACGTCCACGCCCTGCTCCAGGAAATGACGCTGGACCGAGACCCAGGCACCCTTGGCGGTGATGCCCATCGCCTTATGATCGTAACCGTTGCTGCCGCCCGAAGCGAAAGCGTCGCCAAGCCAGAAGCCGCGCTCGACCGCGATCGCGTTGGCGATGTCGGAGAAAGTTGCGGTACCCTTGTCGGCGGCGACCACGAAATAGGGGTCCTCGCCGTCCAGCACGGTCACCGCCGTTGGATGGACGACCTTGCCCTCCACGAAATTGTCGGTGACCGACAGCAAGGCCCGGATGAAGATGCGATAGCTTTCCGTGCCTTCGGCCAGCCAGGCGTCGCGATTGGCGATGGACGGCAATTGCTTGGGATAGAAGCCGCCCTTGGCACCGGTCGGCACGATCACCGCATTCTTGACCACCTGGGCCTTCATCAGGCCGAGGATCTCGGTACGGAAATCGTCGCGCCGGTCGGACCAGCGCAGGCCGCCGCGCGCGATCGGGCCGCCGCGCAGGTGGATGCCCTCGACCCGAGGCGAATAGACCCAGATTTCGCGCCAGGGCAACGGCTTGGGAAGATTGGGCACGCGCGCGGATTCGAGCTTGAAAGCGAGTGCCTCGTTTGCCGCTGGCGAGAAAGCGTTGGTACGCAGGATCGCGCGGACCACACCCGCCATACGGCGCAGGATGCGGTCGTCCTCGATCGATGCGACCTGGGCCAGCGCGGTCTCGAGCGCCGCATCCGCTGCCTCGCCGCCGGCTTTGTGCGCGGGATCGTGGCGCGCATCGAACAGGGCAATCAGCGCGCGCGCGACATCCGGCGCGCGGTGGAGCGCATCGGCCACCGTCTGCAGGCCGTAGGGCAGCCCGGTCTGACGCAGATAGCGGAACCAGGCACGGACCAGCACCACCTCGCGCGGGGCGAGCCCCACGCCGACGATCAGCGCGTTGAACGCGTCATTTTCGGCATGATTGGCGAGCACTGCGGCGATCGCGGTCTCAGCCACGTCCGCGCGCGCGAGCAGCGCATCCGCCGCCTCGCCGCTGTCGGCCTCCAGCAGGAATTCGTGGATGAAGCCCGCATTGCCGCCATCGAGCGGGGTCGGGATTTCCTCCAGCACGCGGAAGCCGAAATTCTCGAACACCGGCACGGCTTCGGACAGAGGAATCAACTCGCCCAGTCGATAGGTCTTGAGCCGCAGGCGCGCGCCCTTGTCCTGCGCGGAGCGGATGAGCCGCACCGCACGGCTGTCCGTATCCTCCAGGCCCGCCAGCCGCTCGATATCGGCGGCGGCTTCGTCAGGATTGGAACGGGTGCGATATTCGGCCGGGAATTTCTCGGCCCAGTCGATGGCGAGGCGGGCGGCCCGGGTCGGATTGGCGCTTTCGAGCAGGCGTGCCTCGATCGCGGGCGTCCAGCCACGCAGCATCTTCTCGATCTGGCAATCGAGCGCCGCCGCGTCGGGAAGCGGCGCGCCGAGCGGCATGTCGAGCGTGTAGCGGAGAAGCGCGATGTCGCCTTCGCCCAGGTCGAGCGCCCAGTTGGTGACGGGGGCATTGGCCGCCTGTTCCAGCATTGTCTGGATCGCCATCCGCTGGCGCGTCGAAAGCGCCTCGCGCGGCAGCCAGACGAAGGCAAAGAGGTGGCGGTTGAGCGGCCCCGGCGCCAGCACCAGCTTGGGCCGCGGCCGGTCGGCCAGGCTCATGGCGGTCAGTGCGACTTCCTCCAGCACGGGCGCGGAGAAAGTGGTGAGGATGTCGTGCGGCAGATCGGACAATGCGTGGTGCAGCGCCTTGCCGGCGTGCGACGAGGGATCGAAGCCATATTTGCCCTCGATCTGGGCGAGGCGGGTCCGCAGAACCGGCACTTTGTCCGATGGCGCGCGCAACGCGGAACTGGTCCACAGGCCGGCGGTGACCGACAGGCTTTTGATCTGACCGCCCTCGCGCACGGGCACGATCAGCAAATCGAGAGGGCCGCGCCGGTGGACGGTGGCGATGCGGTCGCCCTTGACCACCAAAGGTGCCTCGCCGCCCTCGTCGAACCAACGGAAGGCGGCATCGCGCGCGGCGTCCGACCAGAGCTTCTCGGCTTGGGGATCGCGCAGAATGCCGAGGCCCGGCTCGGCCGAGCCGTCGCGCTGCTCGACATGGTGGCCGAGCAAGGTGATATGCTTTTCGAGGAACCAGCGCAGCAGGGCTGCGCCTTCGCCGTCGGGCAGGGTCTGCGCGGCATCGCGCAACGCGACCTGCAATTTCTGCCAATCCTCGACCGCGCTTCGCACGTCGGCGAGGACCTGGGCGAGCGTGGCTTCCAGCTCGCGGCGATGCTTCGCGTCAACGCGATCCACTTCCATGTAGATCATCGATTCGCGGCGCTCGCCGCTGCTGCCGGCGGGCAGGACCGCGCTCAGGCACCCGTCGGCGTCGCGGCGGACCGGCAGGACCGGGTGGAGCAGGCGGTGGATGTCGATATTCTGCGCGGCCAAAGCGGCCGCGATCGAATCCACCAGAAAGGGCATATCGTCATTGATGATGCCCAGCCGCATCCGGCGATGAACGCTGTCGCCGCCCAGCGATTCCAGCGCGATGGCGGGCTGGCCGGGCGTGCGGCTCGCCGCCGTATTGGCGATGAAGGCGACCGCTTCTGCGCGGGCCTGATGGTCGAAATTGTCGGTTTCACCGGGCAGAGCGCCCGCAACAAGCGCCGCACCAATAGCGGCAGCCGCCTCCTCCCCAACGACGGGAGTGGCCGTTTCCGTGTTCGTCATCCTGCTCTCCGGCGCGATAAGCGGGACGCCTTCGCGCGCTATATCTTGGTTAATGCCGGACCTATGCGCTTCTGTGACGCTCCGGACAACCCGGGTCCGGCCGCGCGATTCAGCCTGCGCGGCGGACGCGTTCGACCGCGGCTTCGGTGAAATGATCGTCGGCGGGGACCGGCGCGATCACCTCGACGCCCTGCGGCACCTTGCGGCCGATCAGCAGCATCAGATCCTGGTCGATCGCCAGTTCGATCTGCCCGAGCGCTGCCTGCGCATCGACCCAGTCGCGCTGCTCGCCCGCCAGCGCGGCACGGCGTTCGGACCGCCGTGCGCGGCGCTCCGCAATGGCGACCGCAATATGGCCGCCGTCATGATTGTCGAGCCAGGACGGCACCCGGCCAGGCCCGAGGCCCAGGCGCACGGCATGCTCCAAAGTGGCGACGAAGCGGATGCGATCGATCCGGCGCAGATCGCCGCCGAACACCATCCGCACCAGCTTGCGCGGGGTGAGTCCCTTGTCGCGTACCGCGAGCATATAATCATAGGTGGCGCCGAGCGCGGCATGGAGGCTGGCATCGCTGCGCGTACGGTCGGTCGCGGCGAGTGCGGCCCAGGTGCGTGCCTGCGCCAGGCGCTGCGCGACCGGCTGCGGCGGCAGGCTTTCGGCAGCGGTCAGGGCCGCGCCGGG
>Ga0207702_10004346_pt1 | contig 12634 bp, 7 predicted proteins | sample KBSCornC62_FD_184302 | JGI IMG/M metagenome (GOLD analysis project Ga0207702, IMG submission 184302) | Corn rhizosphere microbial communities from Kellogg Biological Station, Michigan, USA - KBS Corn C6-2 (SPAdes) (version 2) | ecosystem: Host-associated > Plants > Roots > Rhizosphere > Soil ...
GTACATTGTCAGCACGCCGGTCACGTCCACTTCACAGGCACTGGGCATGAACTTTTCGCTCATCATGCTCATGAGCGTGCAGACGTTGCAGCCGTAATTTTCCTGAATGGAAGTCCAGCACTGAATGGCGGTGGCATCGAGACAGTTGGCTTCGGACCATTGCGTGAGCACGACGCCCATTTTGGCCATCTGCACCAGCTTTTCGTGCGGTACGCCGGGGGCGGGCGCATAGTCGGTAATCTCATCCAGCTTCGCCTTCACCACGGCCGAGGCAGGGTCCAGTTTGTTGGCCTTGCCGATGATTTCAGAAAGATCAACGGTGGTAACACTGACGCCGTGGCGTTCAAGAATCTTCTCCGAGTAACGAACCGTGTTAAAAGCTCCAGGCCGCGCGCCGACAGCACCAAGACGCACGCCTTTCAAACCGTTAACCACCCGGCAAACGCCGAGGAAGTTTTGAAGATCCCGCTCAAAGCCGGTTGACGTAGGATGACATACATGCTTGGTGGTCAGCGTGAACTTGATGCCTGCCTGCACGAGATTGTTGCAGACGGAGATTTTGCCGCAGTAAGCATCGCGGCGACGGGCAACATCCAATCGATTCAGATCGTCGGGGTATCCCTGAATCAACACAGGCACTTTCAGGCCGGAAAGTTTGAGCGTATCGGCCACGCCTTTTTCGTCGCCAAAGTTGGGCAGGCAGACCAGCACGCCATCGATTTCATCGGAGTGCTTGCGGAATAACTCAGCGCACTTGCGGGCATCCGCGTGGGTCTCCACACCGCCCAGCTTGGAATCATTCTCGGTGAGCTGAATTGCCTTGATGCCGAATTTGGCAAAGGCTTTGGCGATGTCGGCCCGCGCCTCGGTGACGAGATGATCGGGGAAAAAATCACGGTTGCCGTAGATCACTCCAAGAGTGGGTGTATGAGTTTTCATGCGTTGGAAAATGCTGTTCCCAAGAGAATTCCTTCCCGGCCCCGGAGGCAAGCCGATTCTTTGACGCAATGGCTGTTTGGCATTATTCTCAAATGGTTTGGCGTTTTCAATATGACCCAAAAGCAGGAAATGAGGTACATATATTACGTCTCCAATGACGTTTTTGCCCCCGAACTATATCAAGGGTAAACCGGCCCGCATCGCCGCAACGGTTGCGGTTGCCGGCGTATTGGCGTGCGCCCAAGTGGCGTCCGCCGGTCAACAGACCGTGGCAGTGAGGGCGGCAGGATTTGTCCTGGGAGCTCAAAACGAGAAATCGGATGTGACGCTGGCCATCGAGAAGTCCGATTCCGGGATTTTGCCATTCACGCAATCCGCAGTGAAGCAGGGCACGGCGCCGGCGCTTTCGGGGCCAAATCCCAACGTTCCCTATTTTACCGTGCGGTTTGCCATGCCGATACCGCCGGAGAACCTGACCAATAATTTTGCGGCGCTCACGGGGCTCGACCCCGAAGTGTTTACCCATAATCACTCCCCCGGCTTTGAAATCCTGCCGAACGGTGACGCGCTGGCCATATATTTCAGCACGCCGCCGGGCAAAAGCGAGAGTGATCCGGAAACATCCTTTATCCAGGCGCGCCTGCGATACGGCTCGGAAGAATGGGATTTGCCGGAACTCTTTTTTAAGACCCAGGGCTGCAATGACCAGTCCGGTCTCCTGTGGAATGACGGCGGGAAGATCCGGTTTTTCGGAGGCGGCCGCGAGCTCTCAGACATGGTGCCCTTTAAAATGGCGACTTCGACGGACAATGGCGCCACGTGGACACTTTCGCTGCCGCAACTGACAAAGCCGGCGGAACATTATACGGCGCAGCCCATCACGAGCGCCTTCCGTGGACCGGACCATTCCATTTATTTCGCGATGGACGGAGAAAAGGCGACGAGCTTCTTGTGGCATAGTGCGGATGACGGATTGCATTGGGAGCAGATGCCCGGGCGTACCGGTGGGCGACATTCGGTAATTGTGCCGGTGGATGATAAAGGCGGCTTGCTTTCCATCGGCGGGAAAAACGCCAGCGTGGATGGCTGGTCTCCGGAAAACACCTCGAGCAATTGGGGCGCGAGTTGGAGCAAGAGTGTTGCGTCGTCATTTCCGCCTTTGGGCAGCGCGCAACGGCCGTCGATGATCCGGCTGGCGGATGGCAATCTCTTTTTCACCAGCGATGCTTATTTGCATAAGTTGAATCGCCCGCCGCCCACGGGCTGGAAGTTTGGAAACGGTTGTTTCGTGGCGCTCTCCACGAACAACGGGGCATCGTGGCGCATCAAGAGTTTGGCGGTTCAATTGCCGAACCATGAGCGTGGGACCAATGGAACGCTGGGTTATGTGACGGCCCGTCAGGCGCCGAACGGTGTAATTCATATCCTGACAACGGAGACGCAGCCATGTCTTCACTATGAGATGAATGAGGCATGGATACTTTCAGATTTGGGCGATCTGGCGGCAGAGAACGCGGGCGGAACCGTGAAGGAATTTTCTGAAAATTATCCCAACGGCAAAGTGCGTTCGCAATGGAGCGCCCGGATTTGCCCGAACGGCCGTCATCTGCTGGATGGCAAAGAAGTTGATTTCTACGAGAACGGCGCGAAATCGCACGAGGTCTTCTATGTAAACGGGCGAAAGAGTGGTGATGAAACGTATTGGTCTGCGGGTGGTGCGAAAATTTGGACGTGGAAGCACGACTTAAATAAGAACCGGGCTACTTGGACTCAGTACTGGCCGAACGGCAGCCGGAAGTGCGAATCGGCCTGGAACACAAAGCCAATGGCGCGCGATTTGAAGCGTAGTTTCTTCGGCATGGTGGCTGATGGGGCGGCGAAACAATGGGATGAGAACGGTGCGCTGAAGTCTTCGGTGACTTTTGCGAATGGTTTGCCGGTGGAGAAGAAAGACATGGAGGCTTCGCGTTGATATGACCTCCTTGCGTACTTTGGATTTGGTTGTCATCGCGGTTTACTTCGTGGTGGTGGCGCTGATTGGTTTGAGATTTGCGCGCCGACAGACTTCGACGGAGGCCTACTTTGTGGCGCGGCGGTCGGTGCCGCATTGGGCGATGGGGCTTTCCGTGTTTGCCACGATTATCAGCAGCGTGACGTTCATCGCGTATCCGGGGGCGGCCTTCAAGGGAAATTGGAACCAGTTGGTACCCGGTTTCATGGCTGTTGGCGTGCTGTTGATTGGCGGGACGGTTTTGATTTCGTTTTTTCGCCATGCCGTGGGAATGAGCGCCTACGAATATTTTGAAAAGCGTTTTGGCTACGGCGCGCGGGCTTACAGCGCACTGGCATTTGCGGCGGGACATTTTTCGAAAATGGGATTTGTGCTGTTCACCATTGCGATGGCGATTTGCGGCATGACGCACTGGGACGAATATTACGTCATCATCGGAGCGGGCATCGTGACGGTGCTTTATACACTGGTCGGGGGACTGGAAGCTGTTATCTGGACGGAAGTGCTGCAAGGCATTGTGAAAATTGCCGGTGTCATTGTGGTGCTCGGTGTGTTGATTTCCATAATGCCGGGCGGCGCCGGTGCGGCATTTCATCTCGCAAGTGAACACGACAAGTTTAGCCTGGGCAGTTTTCGATTTGACCTTACCGCCGACGGTACGTTTTGGGTGATGGTGTTGTATGGGGCGTTTTGGTATCTGCAAAAATACGCTGCAGACCAGACTTTGGTGCAGCGTTATCTGGTGGCCAAAACGGACCGCGACGCGCTCAAGGGCGTCGCGCTCGGGGCCGTTCTATGTGTGCCGGCCTGGGCGGCCTTCATGCTGATTGGCACGTTGCTGTGGGCGTTTTATCAATTGTCCGGCGATACGTTGCCGCCACAGCTTTATGACGCCAACAGGAAGATTCTGTACGACCAGGTTTTTCCTTATTTCCTTTCCACTAAAATTCCAGCGGGCCTGGCCGGAATATTCATGGCGGCGATGTTTTCGGCGGCCATGGCCACCATGTCGTCTGACTTGAACTGTCTCTCGGCGGTGGGCGTCGAGGATTATTATCGCCGCCTGCGTCCGCAAGCTTCTGAAAAACAGCAACTGTACGTGGCGAAAGCGATTGTTGCCATCTGTGGCACCATTGCCATCGGGCTTGGCGCTTTCATTGCGCACAGGGGAGATTCGGCGCTGACATTGTATTATGCGGCGGCGTCGATTGCTTCCGCCGGGCTGGCCGGAATGTTCCTGCTCGCCTTTTTCAGCCGGCGCGCGAACCGGCAGGGACTTTGGGTGGGCATTATCGCAGCGTTGATTTTTACCGCCTGGGCGACGCAGACCGGCGGCAAGTACAGGATTTGCGACATTGGATTTAACTATCATTGGCCGGATGTAATGATCGGGGTTATTGCGCACGTCATCGTTCTGACGGTTGGATGGTCGGCGAGCTGGCTGTTTCCGGCGGACAAGAATATCAAGGACGAGTGGACGTATTGGGGCTGGAGAAATGCGCGAAAAACCGCGTTGCTGGGGTCGCAGCTATCCGGAGCGGCTCTTTTCAATGCTCCAGAGACAGGAACTTCGAACAACGCATGAACCCGATCACACTTCTTCAACCGCAGCGCATTGTCTTCGGAAATGGCTGTGCGCCGCAGTGTGCAGAATTCCTGACGGGGTTGGGGGTAAAGCGTGTCTTGATCGTTAGCAGCACGCCGGTGATTCCTACGCTGCGTGAAGTTATCGATGCCTTGAAAAACGCAGGCGTTGAAGCGGTTTTTGCGCCGCCGGTGGATCGCGAGCCAACTCGGGGAATGTTTGAAGCGGTCTTGCCCATTGTGAACCAGCGTGGGGTTGATGCTGTTCTTGGGATTGGCGGAGGCAGTGCCATCGATGTGGCCAAACTCGTGGCGGCATTGTCGGGAGGCACACAATCGGTGGGTGAAGTTTTCGGAATCAACCTGCTGCGCCAGCGCAGACTGCCATTGGTTTGTATTCCCACCACGGCGGGAACCGGCGCGGAGGTTTCGCCAAATGCAATTCTGTTGGACGAAGCGGATGAGCTTAAAAAAGGCGTGGTCAGTCCGCATCTGGTGCCGGACGCGGCTTATGTGGACCCGCTGCTGACGGTTTCCGTTCCGCCGGCCGTGACTGCCGCAACCGGTCTGGATGCATTGACGCATTGCATAGAAGCGTACGCCAACAAGTTTGCGCATCCGATTGTGGACACTTATGCGCTTCAGGGGATGCGGCTGATTTCTGCCAATCTAGTGAAAGCCGTACGTAACGGCGCTGACCTGGAAGCGCGCGCAGCGCTGGCTCTGGGCAGTTTGTATGGTGGACTCTGTCTCGGGCCGGTGAATACGGCGGCTGTGCATGCGCTGGCGTATCCGCTGGGCGGAAGGTTTCACGTGGCCCATGGCGTCTCGAACGCCCTGCTTTTGCCGCATGTCTTGCGATTCAATTTTTCGGCCGCCCCGCAGCGTTACGCAGACGTGGCCGCGGCGTTGGGCGTCATGCGGAACGGGTCTGATTTGCATGCGGCGGAAGAGGGTGTCGAGCTTTTGTCCCGATTGTCCCGTGACTGTGGCGTGCCCCAGAAACTCTCGGATTTTAAAATTCCACGTGATGCCATTCCGGCGATGGCCGGGGCGGCAATGAAAGTGACACGGTTGTTGAAAAACAATCTTCGTCCGCTTACGGAGGCGGATGCAATTCAGATTTACGAGGCAGCCTACTGAACTTGAAATGAGCAAAGCTTTAAAATATAGCGGCGCGGTGGTGCCACTGGTGACGCCATTTGCGGGACCTGGCCTGCTGGATGAAGCGGCACTGGCGCGGCTGGTGGAACTGCAGATTACAGGCGGTGTCGCCGGCATTTTTGTGCTGGGGACCACCGGAGAGGGAGCGCACGTGCCGCGCGAGTCCCGCCGGCGTCTTGTGGCGGAAACGGTCAAGCTGGTGCAAAAGCGTGCGATGGTGTTCGCGGGGCTGGGGGACATTCGTAAGGCGGATCCGACGGAGGCCAACGAATTTTTTTGTGATGGCGCGGACGCCGTGGTGGCGCATCCGCCGGTTTCTGAAAACGTTCCTGCCGCAAAACTGCGTGGCTGGTATGAATCACTGCTGGAGCGGCTGGAGGGACCGATGTTGCTGTATAACATGCCAATGACAACCCAGGTTTCGATTCCGCTGGATACGGTTGAACAACTCATGGGCCATCCCAAACTGGCAGGCATCAAGGATTCCGAGAACAATCCGCAGAGGCACCAGGAACTGTTGCAGCGGTTCGGCGGGAAGAAGGATTTTTCGGTATTCATCGGAGTGGGTGCCTTGATGCAAACGGGTTTGAAGCTGGGTGCGGATGGGATTGTGCCCAGTGTTGGCAACTTGATTCCCGACGTTTGCGGGCAACTCTGTGCGGCTGCAAGAAAGGCGGATTGGGTGGAGGTTGAAAAGCTTTCGGCGCGGATGAACGCGGTGGCGGCGTTGTACCAGAAGGGCAGGAATTTGAATGAGTCTCTTTCGGCACTGAAAGCGGCCATGCACTTGCGCGGTTTATGTGCGCCCCAAGTGATGCCGCCGCTTCGCAAGGTATCTGAAGCGGACCTTGAGAAGATACGACGTCAGATGAGTGAGCTGCAGTTACTGAATTGAACGGAATGAGTGCGAAACCAATATTGGGGCTGACGATGGGAGATCCGGCTGGAATAGGCCCGGAGATTTGTCTCAGCGCATTGCACAACGGCGCGGTGCTGGCGGGCTGTATCCCGGTTTTGTTTGGCGATGCTTCGGTTTTGAGCCGCATTCAAAAAGCGGCCCTTGCGGATTTGCGTTCGGTGACTCTGTCTGAATTTCAGGACTTGGAGAAAATTACCGGACCGATGGTCGTGGATTGCGGTGCGATTGACGGGCCGAGCGTAAGGCCCGGGCAAATCTCCGCAGCTTGTGGTCAGGCTGGCTATATCTACATAGAGCGGGCAATTGCCGCGGCGTTGAAAGACAGAATTCATGGCGTGGTGACCGCGCCAATTCACAAGGAGGCCCTTAGTCTGGCTGGCGTTAAATTTCCCGGCCACACGGAGATTTTCACCGCGCTCACGGGAGCGAAACGGAGCTGCATGATGCTCTATTCCGACAAGCTCACGGTGAGCATGGTCACAACGCACATTGGTTTTTCTGACGTTCCGGAGAAGCTTTCGGTGGAGCGGGTCTTGAACGTGATTGAACTTACCTCGGCGGCGATGCGGCAGATCTTGCGGCGCGATCCGAATCTCGGCGTGTGCGGGTTGAATCCTCATGCGGGCGAGCACGGTCTTTTTGGAAATAGGGAAGAGGAACTTTACGTGGAGCCTGCCGTCAAACAAGCGCGCGAGCGTGGAATCCGGGTGGAAGGACCGCTCGTGCCGGACTCGGCTTTCACCACGAATGTGCGCAAGAATTTCGACGCGATTGTGACGCTGTATCATGACCAGGGGCATATACCGTTCAAGATGCTGGCGTTTGATACCGGGGTGAATATTACGCTCGGGCTGCCAATCATTCGTACCTCAGTGGACCATGGTACAGCTTTTGACATTGCCTGGCAGGGGAAGGCAGATCCCACGAGCTTGTTTTCCGCCATCAGTGTGGCGGCGAATCTGGCGCGGGAAAGAGCCGGCAAGTCCAAAGAAGCGAATGGTCCGAATTTTTCTACGGTTGATGCCGGAAGAAAATCAAAGTTTTTAACTGCTGTATGATCGGAGTAATTGCAGATGATTTGACCGGCGCCGCCGAGCTTGGCGCGGTGGGTTTGCGCCATGGTCTGCGCGCCGAAATTGTGCGCAACGGCGAGCCCGGCGGCAATGCTGACCTCGTGTGTGTGGACACGGATTCGCGGTCGTGCGAACCGGAAATTGCTTCGAAACGCGCTGCTGCCGCTGCGAAAATGTTGCGCGCGGCAGGCGCGAAATGGATTTACAAGAAAGTGGATTCGGTTTTGCGTGGGCAGGTAACACCCGAGGTGGAAGCCGTGATGAAGCAACTGCGGCTGGACCGGGCGCTGTTGTTGCCTGCGAACCCATCGCTCGGGCGCACAATCCATGACGGCCAGTATTTTGTGAAGGGTAAGCCGATTCATAAGACTGAATTCGCGCGCGACCCTGAATATCCACGGAAATCGTCGCAAGTGGTGCGTTTGCTGGGGGCGCCGGAGAATTTTCTGCTGCGGGTGGTGAATGGTGACCGTTCGCTGGCGGCAGGAACGATAGTAATAGGAGAAGCGAACAGTGCCGAGGATGTGCGGAGCTGGGCCGAGTCCTTTGACGAAACAATTTTGCCAGCCGGCGGCTCCGAATTTTTCAACGCCCTGCTGCCGGAAGCGGTCGTGCCTGCGATTGAAAATAGTCCGTCGGCAGAGCCTTCCATCGGGCCGGAATTTTTTGTGAGTGGCACCTCCACATCTGAGGCGCGGCTGTTTGTGCAAGCGGAGAAGCGGAGGAATACGCCAGTGTTTACACTGCCACAGGAATTGTCCTGGGGTGCCGAATTTACGCCGGCCGCCGTGACTTCGGTGGCCCAGCGGGTGGTGGCGGGGTTTGACGAAAATTCGCGAGTTATACTGGCGGTGGGATTGCGGCGCGTGCGTGACGTGATTATCGCCAGGAACCTTTCGAATAGCATTGTACGCGTGGCCGAGCAGGTGATGAAACAGGTGCCGGTGACGCGGGTCTTTGCGGAGGGTGGAGCAACTGCGGCGGAGCTGGTGCGGCGCATGGGATGGTCGCGACTTGCGGTAAAGCAGGAACTCGCGCCTGGTGTGGCGACCCTTGCGGTTGACAGCGGGGAGCCGGTTTTGCTGACGATTAAACCGGGAACTTACGCGTGGCCTGCGCAGTGGACAGCCAGCCCTGTCATCTGCTAAGAATACTTCATGGCTCTCACCGATAATTCCACGGACAACCACTCCGCCGAAAAGCTGACGTTTGTGGATCCAACGCCGATTGCGCGGCGATTGTTGTGGCATGTGTTTTCGGTCGGATCGCGACGGGTCGTGCAGACGGACCATCACGAACGTTTTGAAAAGCCGGGCGCGCATTTGTTTTGGGTGCAATCCGGGGAAGGCGAATTGGAATATAGATCCCGCCGTTTTCCGCTCCGGCGCGGCAAGGAGGTCTGGCTCCTCGATATGGCCCGGCCCCGCACTTATATACCTGCCCCAAACCGGCATTTGACCATTGCTGGATTTCGTTTTGGCGGTCCCGGATTGGAATTCTGGCATGAAGCCTTTCATGACGACGAAAATGCGGATTTTGAGGTGGAGGATTTCAAACTGGTGACACGCTCGCTAAGTGAGCTCCTGCGGTTGGCTCGTCGCCGGCCTTCGGGCTGGGAATGGCAGATCCATGTGGTGATTACCAACCTGATGGGCAAGCTGCTGATGTCGCGGAATCTGTTGGATTCGCCGCAGGCGGAATTGCCGGTGCCGGTCGTACGGGTGTTGAACGCAATTTCTGCGAACCCTCTTCGTGATTGGAAAGCCAAGGAACTGGCGATGGTGGGCAAGGTGAGTTATTCGGGATTGCGAGCGGCATTTAAGAAGTCGGGGCATGGAACAGTGCATGAGCACATTCAGCGCGCGCGACTTGACCAGGCGCGGTTGCTGCTGGCGGACAAACGTCTTTCGGTGAAGGACGTCGCCGGGCAGTTGAGCTTCTCGAGCGAGTTCTATTTTAGTCATTTCTTCCGGCATCATACCGGTATGTCGCCAACTGATTTTCGCAAGCATCTGAAAGGGTAATATGGGAAAACATTCAACAGCCGAAGCCCGGCCCGCCATGAACATCCAACATCCAACTTTCAAAGTGAACGGCTTTGTGCACCTCTTGGCGTGGTTTGCGATGATGGTTTTTGCCTTCGCGGCATCTGCGCAGGACACGGAAGTTCAATATCTTTCGGGGCATGACAAGGATGATGCGGTGCCGTGGAAGTTCCTTTGCACGAGCGGCGCGAACTCTGGGTTTTGGACAAACCTGCCGGTGCCGTCGCAGTGGGATGTGAAAGGGTTCGGCACGGTGCATTACCACAAGGACATGACGAATGCCTACGATGAAAAAGGGCTCTATGAGCACGAGTTCACGGTGCCGGAAGCGTGGTCCGGGCGGAGAATCTTTCTGGTATTTGAGGGTGTGATGACGGACACGGAGGCGCGGATCAACGGGAAATCCGTCGGGCCAATTCATCAAGGCGGATTTTACCGGTTTAAATATGAAGTGACACCGCTGGTGAAGTTTGGGGCTACGAATCTTCTTGAGGTTACGGTGGCCAAGCATTCGGCGAACAAATCCATCAACGGCGCGGAGCGCACTGTGGATTTCTGGGTCTTTGGAGGAATTTTCCGGCCGGTTTATCTGGAAGCAGTGCCGCAGCAGTTCATTGAGCGGGTTGCGATTGATGCGAAGGCGGACGGCAGTTTCTCGGCGGATGCATATTTGAATGGAGCGGCAAATACTACAGATGAAGTAGAGGCGCAAATTCAAACTTTGCAAGGAGAGGCTGTTGGCGAGCCTTTCCGATCCGGTATTAACGTTCTTACTATGATGACTCAAATGGAGTTTTCGACGCTAAAATGTCAAATATCTTCGCCAAAATTGTGGAGTGCAGAAACGCCGAATCTCTATCGGGCTGAATTCAGGTTGAAGCGGAATGGAGTAGTTATTCATCGTTTGGTGCAACAGTTCGGTTTCCGTACGATGGAAGTTCGCGACGGCGACGGGTTTTACGTGAATGGGCACAAAGTTATCTTGAGGGGCGCGGACCGACACTCGTTCTGGCCGGATTCGGGACGATGCTTGAACGAGGAGGTGCACCGGCTCGACATCAACCGGATGAAGGACGCGAATATGACGGTTGTACGGATGTCGCATTATCCGCCGGATGCGCAGTTTTTGGATTTGTGCGATGAGATGGGTTTGTATGTGCTGGACGAGCTTGCGGGATGGCAACACTACTACGACGATGAAGTAGGGCCGAAGCTGGTGAAGGAGATGATGGTACGGGACGTTAACCATCCGTGCATTTTGTTCTGGGACAATGGCAACGAAGGCGGCTTTAACACTAATCTGGACAAGCTGTTTGACGAGTATGATCCGCAACAGCGGCGGGTGTTGCATCCCTGGGCGGCTTTCAGCGGAGTGAACACGGCTCATTATCTGGCCTATGACAAGGCCGAGATTGCTGCGGAAGGCAAACGGGTTTATTACGCGCACAACGAGGAGCTGGTGGATACGAATGCATCTACAAAGTACATCTACATGCCCACAGAATTTCTGCATGGCCTTTATGATGGCGGCGCCGGGGCGGGGATGGAGGATTACTGGCACATGATGATGAGCCACCCACTCTGCGCCGGGGGCGTCGTCTGGGCATTGCTGGATGAGGGCTTGAAACGGCCTGATACGGGCGAGATTGACGTGGCTGGAAACCAGGCGCCGGACGGCATTTTGGGGCCCTATCGCCAGCGTGAGGGTAGCTATTATGCGATCAAGGAGATTTGGTCGCCGATTCAGGTCACGCGCGAATCGAATGACGTTTTCCGCGTCGAGAACCACTTCAGCTTTACCGATGCACATGACTGCAAGTTTACATGGCAATTGAGAAAGTTTGCTTCGCCAGTGGAAACCAACGGGGCATATAGCGTGTTGCGCGAAAGTGCGGTGAATTCGCCTGAAATTGCACCGGGTTGCACTGGTTTTCTCCGCCTCGACGCCGCAAAATCGAAAAATGCGGATGCACTTGCCTTGCGAGTGGAAGATCCGTTTGGCCGTGAGTTGTGGACTTGGGTGTGGCCGTTGCGACGAACCGGAATCGAGGCGTATCGGTTGACGCAGGAGCCCGCAGAACATCATGCGGTGCCGACGGAGACCAACGGAGTCATAGTGATTACTACAGGTGAGTTGACAGCGACGTTTAGCAAGGAATCCGGTTTGTTGCTGGGTGTTCAGCGCGGCGGGCAAACTTTTTCGCTGTCGAACGGGCCGAGGTTGGCGGTGGGAAGCGCGAAGCTGCGCGAGATTCACTTTGATGACGACGGGCCGGACGCGTATGTATCGGCAAAATTTGACGGAGAATTGAAATCCATTTTGTGGCGCGTGAATGGAAACGGCTGGATCAACTGCGATTACACTTATTCCGCCGAAGGGACGAATGATTATTTTGGGGTGCTGTTTGATTATCCGGAAAATCTGGTAACGCACAAGCGGTGGCTGGGTGATGGACCGTACCGGGTATGGAAGAACCGTTTGCGCGGCGTGACATTGGGTGTGTGGGACAATGACTATAACAACACGATTGCCGGCTGGCGTGACTGGATTTATCCCGAGTTCAAAGGCTTTTTTGCCGACGTGCACTGGCTGCAGCTTGATACGAAGGAAGGGCAGATTACGATTCTGAACAACAATAACGTACCGTTTACGCAGGTGCTGACGCCGGAATTTCCGCCGGCAAATTTGGTGGGCAAAGCCATCGCGCCGATGCCGACGTGCGGGCTCGCATTTTTGGACGGAATTTCGCCGATTGGCAGCAAATTCAAAGAGGCCCGTTTTGGCGGGCCGCAGGGTCAATCCAATATTGCACATGGCGAATACTCGGGGTCGCTGAGTTTTTATTTTGGAAAACTGCCGTGGCCGGCAGTTTTGCAGTCAAACCCGGAACATGCTAAA
>Ga0207702_10004352_pt1 | contig 12629 bp, 13 predicted proteins | sample KBSCornC62_FD_184302 | JGI IMG/M metagenome (GOLD analysis project Ga0207702, IMG submission 184302) | Corn rhizosphere microbial communities from Kellogg Biological Station, Michigan, USA - KBS Corn C6-2 (SPAdes) (version 2) | ecosystem: Host-associated > Plants > Roots > Rhizosphere > Soil ...
ACGCTTTGACTGGCCCGGGAATTCTTGCCGCCGGATAACTCGGATCCAACGGCTCGAAGTAGTACTCCCAGACCGTATCTCTTCCACGATGACCATTGGGCGTCCAATAGCACGTGCCGTCGCCGAAGTAAACTACTGGCACTCGATTCTCCCCGACGGCCCACGGAATGTTCGCAACCACCTGTTGAATGAGCGAGAACAACCCGACGTCCCGCTCACTGATGACGTGGAGACGCGTCGAGCCATCGCCCATGTCTACGGCTCCGTATCGGTCTTCAGGATAACGGCGCTACCACTGGCTGAACCGTTCGGGCGGATCACCGGGCCGAATCGCGCGCGAGCGGCAACTTGATCATCTATTCGTCGCGGGGCGGGCGCTGGTGACGGCGGCCGCCGGGCGGCCACCTGTTTCTCTATCCAGCGATAGGTGGGCTCAAGGCCCTCGCGCAAGGTGACCGATGGCTCCCAACCCAGGACCTCGCGCAGTTGTCGATTGTCGGAATTGCGGCCACGAACGCCCTGTGGACCGTCGACGTGCCGCAGCGCGATGCCTTCCTTGCCTGACAGTTCGACGATCATGCCGGCGAGCTCGTTCACCGTCACCATGTCTTCGCTGCCGAGGTTGAGGGGTTCCCGATGGTCCGACTGCATGAGCCGGTAGATTCCTTCCACGCAGTCGTCCACGTAGCAGAACGACCGCGTCTGCTCCCCGTCTCCCCAGATCTCGACGTCTCCGCCGGGCTCCGCCTCAGCCACCTTCCGGCACAGTGCGGCTGGCACCTTCTCCCGGCCGCCCTCGTAGGTGCCGTAGGGACCGTAGATGTTGTGAAAGCGCACGATGCGTGTCTCGAGGCCGAACTCAGCTCTGTATTCCAGGCAGACGCGCTCGGCGATGAGCTTCTCCCAGCCATAGGCGTCCTGGGGATTGGCGGGGTAGGCGTCCGATTCCCTCAGCGGGGTGACGTTCGCGTCGTTCTGCAGGTGGTCCGGGTAGACGCAGGCCGACGAGCTGAACAGGTAGCGCGAAACGCCATTCATGCGCGCTGCTTCAATCGTGTGGATGTTGATCAGTGAGTTGTTGCGCAGGATCGTGCCGTGGTTGGCCGATATGAAGCCCATGCCGCCCATGTCGGCGGCCAACGCGTAGACGTGATCGATGCCGCGTGTGGCCAGCAGGCACTCGTCGAACCGGCGAAGGTCTCGCACCTCGAACTCGTCGGCATTCATCGCGGTGTACTCGGGCGGCCGTTTGTCGACACCGCGTACCCAATGGCCGCGCTGTTTCAACGACGTGACGAGATGGTGGCCAATGAAGCCGCCGGCTCCGGTGACCAAGACGCGCGGACTACTTCCGCTACTCATTTGCCTCTCCCAGCGAGCGGTCGATGCTCCACTCTGCGACCCTTCCGCAACAGCTAATAGGCCCGACCGAACCATCGGGTCGGTGGTCGCCCAGTGGGCTTTCCGGTGAGTGAGGGAAGGTAGTTCCGTGCGGACGTTCGGCACGTCAGTACCCACTCTCGGGACCAATACACCAGACCTCGCTCCGAGTCAGGATTGGCGCATGAGAGGCCCTGCCGATCGGTGCGACACGCACGATGGGTGCACGCCCAGCGTGCAGCGCGCCATAGGCAGGGCCGCTCCGAGACTTCGTCGAATACGGCGGACCGGCGGGTACGCTGCATCGCGCATTTGCCGCCGCGTTCCGCGACCAGTCGGCTGCCCGCGCCTATCCGGTCCGGGCGTCGCCGCCCTGACCGCAGGTCGTGCTTGTCCCTGCCGGGCGCGCCAGGACGCTACGGCTGGCCGCGACTGTCGCGCCGCGTCGGCGATCGGCACGGCCGGGGTCCGGTGTGGGGTCGAAATGCTCGCTCAGGGAGCAAGACGCCGGATCGACCGGAGTCAGCGGCGGCGGCGGGTCTTTACGACTTTCGGCTGCTCTCCGGCCGGCATCTGATGGGGGTGTCCGAGATCAGCAATTTCAGCTGGTCGGCAGGGACGGCGCGCGAGTAGTACCAGCCTTGGGCGGTGTCGCAGCCAGCGTTGCGCAGCCAGTCGGCCTGGTCGGCGGTTTCGACGCCTTCGGCAGTGACGGTGAGGCCGAGGGTGTGGCCGAGGTCGATGAGGCTGGCGGTGAGGTGCTGGTCCAGTCGATCGGCATCCGGACCGCCGACACGGGTGATGAACTCGGCGGCGATCTTGAGTTCGTGCAGGGGCAGTCGGCGTAGGTAGGTGTGGTTGGCGTTGCCTGTGCCGAAGTCGTCGATGGCGATGCGGATGCCGGTCTCGGCGAGGGCGTGCAGGGTGGTGAGGGAGCTGTCGGCGGGGTGGATGACGGCGGTCTCGAGGACCTCCAGTTGGAGCCTCGCCGGTGGGAGGCCGGTCGCGTGCAGGACGGCGAGAACGTCATCGACGAGACCCGGGTCGCGGGTCTGGGCGGCCGCGATGTTGACGCTGAGCAGCGGCGGGTCCTGGGTGAGGTCGGACCAGGTAGCTGCCTCGGCGCAAGCGTCGGCGAGGACCTGCCGGCCGAGCGGTACGACGAGTCCGGTTTCCTCGGCGGCCGGGATGAAGCGTCCGGGCGCGACCAGGCCGTGCCGGGGGTGTTGCCAGCGCACGAGCGCCTCGACGGCCTGCAGCCGTCCGTCGCGGAGGCTGATCATGGGTTGGTAGTGCAGGATCAGATGGCCGGCGCGGACAGCGGCCGGGAGCTCGGCGGCGAGGTTCCAGCGGGCGGTGTCGCGTTCGTTGCGGTCGGGGTCGAACAGGGTCCACCGGTTGCGGCCGTCGGCCTTGGCCCAGGTCAGGGCGATGTCGGCGGTGCGCAGCAGTTCGTCGACTCCGATGCCGGCAACGGCGCGTTCGACGAGGCCGGCGCTGGCGGTCACGATCAGTGGAGTCGGGCCGACTTGCAGCGGTTCTTGTGCCAGCGCGTCGAGCAGGGCGCCGGCCGCTTTCACCAGGTCGTCAGTGCCGCTGGTTCCGGAAACGAGCAGGGCGAATTCGTCGCCGCCGAGGCGGGCGAGGAGGTGGCCGCCGGCGTGGTCGCCGAGCCGGTCGGCGACCGCTGCCAATAGCCGGTCGGCTGTGTCCGGGCCGAGGGTGTTGTTCAGCGCGTAGAAGCGGTCGAGGTCGAGCACGCAGAGTCCGACCCGATTGCCTGGCACGGCGGCGGCCAGGACCTCGCCGAGCTGCTCGGTGAAGCCGAGCCGGTTGGGCAGGCCGGTCAGCGGGTCGCGACGGGCCTCGGCCCAGCGGCGCTGCTCGCTGTCTCGCAGGGCCTGTTCGGCCTGCTCCTGGGCGAGGTACGCGGCGCGGCGGATGTCTTCCTGGTCGTTGAGGGTCTGGTCCCGCAGTGCCCGCGCGAAGCTGGTGGAGATCGCACCGAGGGCCGCCGCCAGCCGGATCCGGTACTCGGGCGTGTCCAGATCGAGGTCTGGAAGCAGCCGGCCGGCGAGGATCTTGATCAGCCGGCCGGACATCTCTGGTCCGGTGAAGTGCGCGGCGACCAGCTCGGCGCCCGCCCGGTATGCGGCGTCGGTGGAGAACGGCTCCGCGACGAGTGCCTGGACAACGCGGGCGAGGACGGCCTGCAAGTAGTCCTCGAGTTGTCGGCGTTCCATCGCGACGTAGCTGGTCTCCCGGGCGGCCCGCGCCAGGTCGCGCACGCAGGCCAGCAGCGCCGACTCCGGCCCGGCCGCCAGCCTGGAGGCAGCGTCCGTAATGGCCGGTGGTGCTGGGCCGGAGTCGTGCGAACGGGCGGGTTCACTCATCCGAGCAGGCCGACCCCGCAAAAGCCGCTGACCCAGCCCGGGTCCTCCTCGGCGTCTTCGGGGTCTTCCGGTCGCCACTCCGGCAGGTAGACCACGCCCGGCTCGACCAGTTCGAACCCCGCGAAGAACCGGGTGATCTCGGCGCGACTGCGCAATTGGATCGGCGTGGGCGTCCAGCGGTAGAGCTCCTGCACCGGAGCGCGGTCAGGGCTGCCTTCGGTGCTGGCGTGGCTGATCACGAGGTAGCTGCCGGGCGCGAGCAGCGACCGGTAGCGGGCCAGGATGCCGAGCGGGTCCTGATCGTCGGGGACGAAGTGCAGCAGCGCGACCATCAACAGTCCCACCGGCTGGCCGAGGTCGAACAGTTCCCGCAGGTGGCCGTCGGCCAGCAGCGCTTCTGGTTCCCGTCCGTCCGCCTGCACCACCGCGGTGTACTCGTCAGACGCGAGGATGGCGCGGCTGTGGGTGACCGCGATCGGGTCGGTGTCCACGTACAGCACCCGCGCCTCAGGCTCCGCCGCCCGGGCGACCTCGTGCACGTTGCCGACCGTCGGAATGCCGGAGCCGATGTCGAGGAACTGCCGGACACCCTGTCCAGCAAGGTAGCGGACCGCGCGCCGTAGGAACGCCCGGTTGGCCTGCATCACCCGGGGCATGTCCGGCCACGCCTCGATGGCCCGGATCGCCGCTTCCCGGTCCACCGCAAAGTTATGCGAGCCGCCGAGGTAGTAGTCGTACATCCGAGCGGCGTTCGGCCGGTCGAGGTCCAATCCTGCGGGTACCCATGATGGCCTCTCCACGGGCCTACCCTTCCGTCAGCCGCACATCTCCGGCGGGACGTATCCTAACCTTATTCACCTCGTTCCAACCCGCGAGTCCGAATCGACGCGAGACGCATCAGTAGCGTGCTCAGCCTCGCTGGGAGAGTAATCACTGGCCTCAGCACGGTCAGCGCACCGGAGGGACCTCGGTCGGGAGGGTCACGCTCGCCCGGGGGCGGCGGCGCCGTACCGCGCGATAGTGCTCGAAGGCGGCGGAGCTTTCCGGGGCCGGGTCGCATCGTGGCGACCCGCAGTCCCCGTCTTTCCGGGGGACGAGGAGGCGGGGATGGACGCCGAGGCCGAGGTCGAGTTCGGGCGGTTCGTGGCCGCCCGGTCTGCCGGGCTGTTCCGCACCGCGTACCTGCTGACCGGCGACCGCCACGAGGCCGAGGACCTGGTCCAGGCCACCCTGGAGCGGGTCGCCCAGCGGTGGCGGCGGATCGGTCACTCGCCGGAGGCGTACGCCCGGCGCGTGCTCTACCGCCTGCAGGTAGAGCGGTGGCGACTGCGGTCCTTCCGCCGCGAGATGCCGGTCGACCAGGTGCCGGAGGTCGGACGCTGTGACCACGCCGCGGGGGCTGACCTGCGCGTGTCGCTCGAGGCGGCGCTCGGCCGGCTGACCCGCCGGCAGCGGGCCGTGCTGGTGCTGCGCTACTACGAGGACATGCCCGAGGCCGAGGCCGCGGCGCTGCTCGACGTGTCGGTCGGGACGATCCGCAGCACGGCCTCCCGAGCGCTCGCCCGCCTCCGCGTCCTGTGCCCGGAGCTCGTCCACGAGGAGGCGTCGCAATGAGCACCGATCTGGACCGCCGGCTGCGAGAAGTCCTGCGTGAGGTCGCGGACGTCCCGGCGCCAGAGTTCGCTCCGGCGGCCGCGCTGACTGGCGTCCGCCGCCGGCGCCGCCGCGCCGCCGCCCTCCTCGCCGGCGTCACGGCCGTCGTCGCGGCCGCGATCGCCATACCTGCCGTCGTCCTCCGTCCGGGTCCGGCGCAGCCCGCGGCCTCGACCGGGGGCTCGGTCGTCGCCGGGTACGTCTTCGCCAATCCGCGGATCGTGGAGAGGTGGAACCTGGGTGACTACCGGGTGTTCGACCGGCGTTCCGGGCGGTACGTCGCGACGCCGTGGGAAACGGCGGTCCCGTCACCCGACGGCCGGCTCGTGGCCGTGACCGCCTGGAACGTCGGGAAGGTGGGGATCGTGGCCGCCGACCGGGTCCTGGACGTGACCGCGGTGAGATGGATCGCCGACAGCCTCAGAAAGGGGGAGCCCTCGATCACGGCGGTGTGGTCACCGGACAGCAGCCGCGTGCTCCTCGATGCCGACGTCTCGGCCGACCTGGTCGGGGGCGGAACCGGCGAGAGATACCGGGTCGAGGTCGACGCGCTCCTGGTTGATGCTCGGACGTCGGCGTCCCGTGTCGTGCGGCTCAGGTCCGTGCAGGCGGACCCTCTGATCGGAATGCCGAAGGTCGTCTTCGGCCCCGCTGGAAAGAACTTCGCCATGGCGATGGACGTGGGCAAGATCCCGGCCCACGGCGACGGCCTCCTCGTGCTGTTCGACGAGCGTGGCAGCGCGACCGCGCAGATCAGGATCGGAAGGGAGACGGTGCCGGACCAGCCGTTCTCCCCGGACGGCAGGTTGGTCGCCGTGCACTCCGACGTCGCCTACGGCGGGTCCACCCGCGTGTTGACCCTGTCGACCGCCGCCGAGGTGCGCCGATCCGACGGTGACGTGGTCGGATGGCTCGACGACGGCCACTACCTGGTGCGGACCGGAGGCTCCGTCCGGGTGGTCGAACTCGGATCCGGACGCGTGCTGACCGAGAAGCGGCTGGCACCGGCCGGCGGCGATCTGACCGGAGTGTGGCCGGTGGCGCTGCGCGGGACGGCGCCGCCCGGGGCGATCGTGCTCTGAGCCGGTCGGGACGTGTCTGTCACGGCGCCCTACTCGCTCGACACGGCTCCGGGCGCTGACGGTGGCAGGCGATCGCGTCCTGGCAGCGGGTCTTCTTCTGGGTGGAGGCGGCGTAGCAGCGCCCTGACGCCCTCGGCCTCCGGGGTCTGCAGCTCCTCGAAGATCTCCAGCGCCGCCCGCAGGCAGGAGCTGGCGCGCTCGTGCTGGCCGAGGGCCCGCAGGCTGGTGCCCAGGCCGTTCAGGCTGTCGGCCCGGCCCTGCCGCTTCTGGCCCTCGCAGTTCACGTTTTTTGACCCGGTCAACGTGCAGGGTTTCGTCGGTGACGCCGCCGGCGGGTCGTTCACCCAGGTCAAATTCGAGTTCTTCCAATGCTCCAAGTGCGTGGTCGTCGATCCCCCGAGACGCGAACAGTGACGAACACCAGCGGCGTGGAAGAAGTGTCAAGGTCCTTCAACTTCATCGAACCCGGACCACGCGGTGGCATCAACGAGAAGAGGCCTCCTTGTTCCAGGGAGCGAGCCTGGTAACTAAGGAGCGATGCCTGAAGTCCACCGATAGTTGCGTCCTGGGGGCCTAGCTACCTCGCCCTGAAGAAATCGGCGTGGTGATCGGTTACCGGCCAGCGTGAGCAGAAAGATGGTCTCGACCCCTTGGCTGGAAGGGGTCGAGGCCATCGCGCTGCGTGCGGCATACCGGCAGCGCCGCAGCTTTCCTGGGATGCGAAGTCCGCCGTTAGTGTCGCGTGAATGAAATAGCTTTGCCTCGCGGTAGGATGGCGCAAGTCGGGGTTCGGGGCCCAGTGCGTGCCCCGCGGTAGGTAATTCAGGCGTCACGAGATTGCGGCTCAGGAAGGTAGGGCATGAGAGCTCTCCTCACGTCGGGCGGGATCACGAACAGCAGCATCCACGACGCGCTGGTCGACCTGCTGGACAAGCCGATCGCCGAGTCCAACGCGCTCGTCATCCCGACCGCGGTATACCCCTTCCCCGGCGGGCCCGGCATGGCGTGGCGAGCGATCTGCGGCAAGGCCTCATCGCCGTTGTGTGAATTGGGTTGGAAGTCGTTGGGTGTTCTGGAGCTGACGGCGCTGCCGAGCATCGAGGAGGCTGCTTGGGTGCCGGCCGTCCGGGACGCCGACGCACTGCTCGTGTGGGGCGGCGACCCCCTGTTTCTCGCCAACTGGATGCGGCGCTCCGGTTTGACCGGTCTGCTTCCGACGCTGCGCTCCGAGGCGGTCTACGTGGGGGTGAGCGCCGGGAGCATCGCTGCCACGTCCACCTTCGTCGAGACCTACGTCGAACCGCCGCGCGAGAAGGACGGACCGCTGAAGTCGGAGGACATCGTCTTCGCCACGCCCCAGGGTGACGTCGACAGAATCCTGGTCACGGGGCAGGGAGCGGGGCTCGTCGACTTCGCGGTGATCCCGCACCTGGAGCACGCGGACCACCCCGACGCTTCCTTGGCCAACGCGGAGAGGTGGGCGGCAAGGATCCCCGCGCCGACGTACGCGATCGACGACGAGACCGCCATCAGCGTGGTCGACGGCGCCGAGGTCGTCTCCGAGGGGCACTGGAAACTCTTCCAGCCCTCGCGGGACCCGGCGATTCCTTGACTATCGGCTATCGCGACACCGCCGAATCGCCGGTTACCGAATCAAGGTGACGGGCTTTTTGCTTTCCATCGCTTACGCTAGGAACTGAAGCCGTTTCCGACGGTGACCGGCGCCGGACGGCATTGCTGCCGCGGGCGGACGGTTGAACATGTGGTCCGGCGGCCCCGTGTACCCGATGTGGCGTCCGTGCACTCCGGTGCGGTCGAGTTCGGTCGAGCCGTCCGACGGTTCGGCCCGCTGTTGCTGCGCCTGGCCGCCGGCGCCACCGTGCTGTGGTTTCTCGTGCGGCTGGTCGGCGCGGCGCCGTTCGAGGACGGCCTGCGGGCGGTCACCTGGCCGGCGGTCGTGGCCGCCGTCGTGCTCACAGTCCTGACCACGGTGTGTTCTGCGTGGCGGTGGCGGGTCGTCGCCCGGGCACTCGGCACCGGAATCGGCCTGCCGCGGGCGATCGGCGCGTACTACCGGTCCCTGTTCCTCAACTCCGTGCTGGTCGGCGGGGTCATCGGTGACGTGCACCGGGCGGTGACTCATGGCCGGCGCACGGGAAACGTGCCGCGGGGGATGCGCGCGGTGGGGTGGGAACGGCTGTGGGGCCAGGTCATCCAGGCCGTGGTGACCGCCGTCATATTGCTCACGCTGCGCTCGCCGGTCCGGCCCGCGCTGCCGTACGTCCTGGCGGGTGTCGCGGGCGTCGCCGCGTGCGCCGCTCTGGTGGTGCGCGGCGCGGCCCGCCGCGGCCGGTCGCGGCTGGCACGTACGGCCAGGGCCGCTTCGGATGACGTGCGTCGCCAGCTACTGGCCCCGGACGTATGGCCTCAGCTCATGCTCGCATCGGTACTGGTTGTGGCCGGGCACACGGCCACGTTCGTCGTCGCGGCCCGAGCCGCCGGCTGCACCGCGCCCCTGGGCGAGTTGGTCGCGCTGCTGATGGTGGTCCAGACGGCGGCGTCGATCCCCCTGAGCATCGGCGGGTGGGGGCCACGGGAAGGCGTTGCCGCCTGGGCATTCGCCGCAGCCGGGCTCGGCGCGGCCACCGGGGTCACGATCACCACGCTCTACGCGGTGCTCATGCTCGCTGCGGTTGCTCCGGGCGCCGGCCTGCTGCTGGCGGACACCGTTCGCCGCGGGGGCGCCCCCGGTCACCCGGACGAGTCGAGACGACCCGATCCGACCCCGCAGACGTTGGAGCGCGTTCGTGGCTGACCGGCGACACCGGGTGACCGGCAGAACCGTGTCCGCCTCTTCTCCGTGCCACCCCCGTGTCATGCATGACGGATCGGTGGCGCCTGTATTTCAGATCGGCCTGAGACTGGAGACTCGCTAATGACAATCAGAACCGAGAGCCGCATAACAATCGCTAGCAGTGTCCCTGATGTGTTTGCGTATATCTGTGACGTCGGACGCTGGCCGGAGTGGGCACCAACGGTTCTCGAATGCTGGGTTCGCGGAGGAGCTCCGCTTCAGCCCGGCTCGCTGGTGGAGCAGCGAGCGAAGGACCTGTGGTGGCCTCACCGGCGGAGCCAGGAGGTGACCGCGGTCGAGGCGCCCCGCACCGTGGCGTTCGCCGGGCGAATGGGCACGTCCCCGTCGCGCTGGGGAATGGAATTCGAGCCGGTGGACGATAGGCAGACCGACGCCAAGATGTGGATCGAGGTCGACGTCGCGGGCATCATGCGCGCGGCCCCCGGCCTTTTCAAGGGCAGTCTTCAGCGCGTGAGCGATCGCGAGATGGTGGCGATCAAGGCTGCGATCGAGTCCCCAGCACGGGAAGGCGCGGAGTCGTAGATGCGATTGCGCCGTGTTACGGCGACACTAACGAGATCGAGGACCACACCGTGAGCCAGATTGACCGAACGCGAGAGCAAGATCGTCTGATCAAGATATACACCAAGAAGGCGAAGCACTACGACATCACCTCCCGGCTCTACCCCGCGCCCTTCTACCCGCAGCGGGCACAGCGCCTCCGGACCGTACAAGCGCTCGGCCTTCACGCGGGTGACAGCGTGATCGACATCGCCTGCGGCACAGGTCTGAACTTCTCGCTGATCGAGGAGGTGATCGGTCCCGGCGGCCGGATCGTCGGTGTCGATCTGACCGACGCGATGCTCGCTCGGGCGCAGGCTCGGATAGAGACGAACGGCTGGAGCAATATCAGCCTCGTGCGGTCCGACGCGGTCGACTTCGACTTCCCGACCGAGGTCGACGGGATCCTGTCCACGTACGCCCTGTCGCAGGTGCCCGAGTCCGCGGAGGTCATCGCCCGCGGCGCCGCCGCCCTCTCCGGAGGCGGACGCTGGGCGGTGCTGGATCTCAGGGTTCCCGACAACGCGCCTGGGTCGCTGGCGCGGCTCGGAACCGCAATGGTGCGGCCTTTCGCCTCCATAGATGAGTGGATCACGCGCCGCCCATGGGAGACGATTCGCGCGGCCATGCAGGAAGAACTGGCCGACGCCTCCTGGACCGACTTGTTCTTCGGGACCGCATTCCTCGCTGCCGGGTCCAGGCGTGCTGGGATCTTCGATGTACGACCGTCGGGGAGCGTGGACTGAGCAAAGCGGCCTGTTCATCAGGCGTGGGCGGGCTGTCGAGGTCGCGCGGATGGCCGGACCCGGCAGGTACGGGCCTACACGTCGGCGCGGCAGGTGAGGGTGCCGGCGCGGGCCTGCTGCATGGCGCGCTGGGCGCCGTTGACGGTGATCGTGCACTCCAGGGACGTGGCTCGGCTGGAGTGGACGGAGACGGACACCTGCTGGCCGGGCTCGACGGTGACCGTTCGCTCCCAGGGCAGGGTCTGGGCGGTCTGGCGCATCTGGCCGCCGGGTGTGGTCAGGACGACCGAGGCGTCCGTGGGGCTCTGCTGCTCGGTCGTCGTCGCCTGCGTGGGCGGGACCATGTGGCCGCTGTTGCCGCCGTAGCCGATGCCCGGCTGCTGCGGGGACGCGACCGTCTGCGCGCCGTACACGTCGACCTTCACCGTACGGGCCGCCGGTGCCGATCCGTGTCGCCAGACGATCAGCCCGCCGGCCGCCGCGGCGAGGAGCACGATCGCGGCCAGCCCGTATCGGGCGCGCGCGGTCACGCCGTGCTCCGGCGGACCGCGGCCGTTTCCGTGGAGCCTGCCTGACCTCCCGAGGAAGACAAGGTCACATGAGCAACCACGGGCGGCCGACGGGCCCGGTTCGGCGCGGCGGGAGGCGTCAGCTGACCGTGACCGGCGGCGGCGTGCGCAGCGTCTGGTAGATCACGCAGTAGCGCTCGGTCAGGTCGAGCAGCTTCGCCCGCTGCTCCGGGGTCAGGTCGGCGTCCAGGTCGAAGCTCAGCCGGATGCCCCGGAAGCCCACCGGCGCCTCCCTGGACACCCCGAGCGTGCCGCGGAAGTCGAGGTCGCCCTCGGCGCGCACGGTGCCGCCGCGGACGGCGAGGCCCATCGCCGTGGCGACCGCTCGGAGGGTCACGCCGGCGCAGGCGACGAGCGCCTCCAGCAGCATGTCGCCGGAGCAGGCGGCCAGCCCGTCGCCGCCGGCCGACGGGTGCAGGCCGGCCTCGACCAGCGCCCGGCCGGTGCTGACCGTGCAGGTCACCGCGTCGGAGTCGAGCTCGCCCGAGGCGGCCAGCGTGACGAGCGCGGCGTCGGGGTCGCCCCGGTACCGCTCCTTCAGCGGCGCCTGCAGCGCCCGCAACTGCGTCCCGTCCATCCGACCACCCTCCCGTCGCCGCCGGCGACAGTCCTCGGCTCCGACCGTACGCGACGGTCCCGGTCAGGGCCGTTCGAACGGGAGCGAGCGGCCCTGACGTAGTCGAGATGTGGTGGCTGTCCTCGACTTTGTCGCTACCGTGGTCGGAGCCCGGGTTCTGGCCGGGTCGGTACCGGACGGCACCGGCGGCAGCCAACTCGGACGGCGCGAGCCCGACCGGCCCGCGCCCGGAGTCACGGGAGAAGACATGAGTGGCTACGACGACGGGCGCACCTACGACGAGCGGGGCTACCCGGTGTCGCCGTACGACCAGCGCGGGTATCCGGGCAAGGGCTCAGCACCCAGCAGGGTCACCGTGAACGCGGGCCGGCTCTGGGCGGCCGGCGTCGCGACCGCGCTGGTCTGCGCGCTGATCGGGCTGGTGGGGGTGCTGGTCGTCCGGGTCGTCTTCAACGTCGCGCTCTACGCACCGGCGGAGGCGAGCGCGGTCGGGAACATCGACACCGGCCTGCTCTGCCTGGTCGCGGCCGGTGCCGCGCTGGCGGCGACCGCCCTGGTGCACCTGCTGCTGCTCAGCACCCCGCGGCCGCTAGCCTACTTCGGCTGGATCGTCGCGCTGTGCACGCTGGCCGCGGTGGTGGTGCCGTTCCTGTCCGTCACCCCGCTGTCCGTCGCCGTGGCCATGGCGGTGATCCACCTGATCATCGGCCTCGCGATCGGCACGCTGGTCTCCGGTGCGGCGCGCGCCGCGACCCGCACCCCGGCCGGCGGCCCCACCTACGACCTGACCTAGCCACCGTCCACTGTGGATCTC
>Ga0207702_10004356_pt1 | contig 12621 bp, 13 predicted proteins | sample KBSCornC62_FD_184302 | JGI IMG/M metagenome (GOLD analysis project Ga0207702, IMG submission 184302) | Corn rhizosphere microbial communities from Kellogg Biological Station, Michigan, USA - KBS Corn C6-2 (SPAdes) (version 2) | ecosystem: Host-associated > Plants > Roots > Rhizosphere > Soil ...
CGCGCGGGCTTGAGCGCCGCTTCGAGCGCCTTGAACACGCGCTCGGCCTTGCCCGTGTTGTCCGTCGTGTAGTTGCAGACGTAGACGTCGAGCGTCACGAATCCCGCTTCGGGCCACGTATGGATCGCGAGGTGCGATTCGGCGAGCAGCACCGTGCCGGTGACGCCCTGCGGCTCGAACTGAAAGAAGCGATCGCCGACGATCGTGAGCCCCGCGTCGTCGACGGCACGCCGACAAAGGTCGCGCAATGCGTCGGCTTGCGTCAGCAATGGTTCGTCGGTCGGGCATCCGTACCACTCTCCCAGCAGATGGATTCCGTACATGGCGTTTAGCCTCCACGCGCGGCGTCTTCCCGGATACCGGAGAGAACCGTTGCCAAAGTGTTTGCGTCAATGACGGGTCGGCCGCCGCTTGCCCGCTGCCTTCCCGTCGTGAGATTTCGATACGGCTCCCGCGCCCTCGGCGCGCGAAATCGCAAACTGCGAATTATGGCACAATGATGGTGATTCTGCGAGTGTATTCAATCCCTTCGCCCCTTTCGTCGCGCGGGGCGCCGCTCGTCTCCGTCCCCGCCGTTTCGCCATGCTCGATTCCGCACGTGATTTGAACGAAGCGAACGTTCGCGACACCGATCTCGCAAACGCGATCCGTGCGCTCGCAATGGACGCCGTCGAGAAGGCCAGATCCGGGCACCCCGGCATGCCCATGGGCATGGCCGAAATCGCGGTCGCGCTCTGGAAGCGGCATCTGCATCACAACCCGGCCAATCCGCACTGGCCCAACCGCGACCGGTTCGTGCTGTCGAACGGCCACGGCTCGATGCTGCAGTACGCGCTGCTGCACCTGACCGGTTATGCGCTGCCGATCGGGGAGATCGAGCGCTTCCGCCAGCTCCACTCGAAAACGCCGGGGCACCCCGAGGTCGGGGTCACGCCGGGCGTCGAGACGACGACGGGACCGCTCGGACAGGGCCTTGCGAACGCGATCGGCATGGCGCTCGCCGAGCGTCTGCTCGCAGCGACGTTCAACCGGCCGGGGCACGCGATCGTCGATCACTACACGTACGCGTTCGCCGGCGACGGCTGCCTGATGGAAGGCATCTCGCACGAGGCGTGCTCGCTCGCCGGGACGCTCGGCTTGGGCAAGCTGATCGTCTTTTACGACGACAACGCAATCTCGATCGACGGGCCGACGGCCGGCTGGTTCACCGACGACACGCCGCGCCGATTCGAGGCGTACGGGTGGCACGTCGTGGCCAACGTGAATGGCCATGATGTCGATGCCGTGAGCGCGGCGATCGACGCGTCGAAGAGGGAGACGTCGCGGCCGAGCCTCATCTGCTGCAAGACGATCATCGGCAAGGGCGCGCCGACGAAAGCCGGCACCGCCGACACGCACGGCGCCGCGCTCGGCGAGAAGGAAGTCGCGGCGACGCGGCAGGCGATCGGCTGGCCGTCGGCCGCGTTCGTCGTGCCGCAGCCGATCTACGACGCATGGAACGCGCGCGCGCAGGGCGAGCGCGACGAGCGCGAATGGAACGCGGCGTTCACGCGTTATGCGGCGCGGGAACCTGCACTCGCGGCCGAATTCGAGCGGCGCATCGCCGGCACGCTGCCGGCCGATTTCGCGGCGACGAAGGCGCGGCTGATCGAGACGCAGTCCGCGAAGGCCGAATCGATCGCGACGCGCAAGGCGTCGCAACAGGCGATCGAGGCGTTCGCGAAGGTGCTGCCGGAGATGATCGGCGGTTCGGCCGATCTGACGGGTTCCGTCTTCACGAACTGGTCGGGAAGCGTTGCCGTCACGGCGTCGCAGCCCGGCAACTACGTGAACTTCGGCGTGCGCGAATTCGCGATGGCGGCGATCGCGAACGGGCTCGCGCTGCACGGCGGCTTCATTCCGTACGTCGGAACGTTCCTGACCTTCTCCGATTACATGCGCAACGCGGTACGCATGGCGGCGCTGATGATGAAGGCGAAGTCGATCTTCGTGTTCACGCACGATTCGATCGGGCTCGGCGAGGACGGCCCGACGCACCAGCCGATCGAGCACGCGGCGAGCCTGCGGCTCATTCCGCAGCTCGACGTCTGGCGGCCCTGCGACACGGTGGAGACCGCGGTCGCGTGGGGTCATGCGCTCGCGCACTCCGGCCCGTCCGCGCTGCTTTTCACGCGGCAGAACGTCGCGTTCGCGAAGCGCGATGCGCACGCGTTGGCGGACGTCGAGCGCGGCGGTTACGTGCTCGCCGATTTCGAAGATGCCGCCGTGCGCGCCGTCGTCATCGCCACCGGCTCCGAAGTGCCGCTGGCGCTCGGTGCACGCGAGCGGCTAAAGGAGGAAGGCATCGCCGTGCGCGTCGTGTCGATGCCGTGCACGCAGGCGTTCGACCGCCAGGACGAAACCTATCGGCGGGCGGTGCTTCCGAGCGGCGTGCCGCGGCTCGCCGTCGAAGCGGGCGCAACGGACGGCTGGCGAAAATACGTCGGCGCCGCCGACGATCCGCACGCCGGCGTCGTCGGCATCGACCGCTTCGGCGAATCGGCGCCCGCCGCGGCGCTCTTCGCCTATTTCGGATTCACCGTCGACAACGTCGCCGACGCCGTGCGTCGGATCGTTGGCCGCGCGCGCGCATGATCGCGATCCGGCCCGCGACGAAGGCCGACGCCGCCGCCATCGCACGCATCCGCATCGACTGCTGGCGCACGACATACCGTGGTCTCATCCCCGACGCTTACCTCGACGCGATGGACGTCGACGCGAGCGCGCAGTTGTGGGACCGTGTGCTGTCCGCGCCGCCCAACACGACGAGCGTCTTCGTTGCCGACGACGGTGGTGACATCGTCGGCTTCGCCGCAGGGAACCGGCTCGAGGAACCCCGCTACGCGCTCGATGCCGAACTTTCGGCAGCTTACGTGCGGCGCGACCGCCAGCGGATGCGTATCGGGAGAGGGCTCGTCGCGGCCGTCGCCCGCGCGCAGCAAACGAACGGGGCGCACGGACTGATCGTGTGGGTGATCGCCGGGAACAAGGGCGCACGCGCGTTCTACGAGGGCCTCGGCGGCACGCTGCTCGTCGAGCAGCCGTTCGAATGGGACGGCATGCCGCTCGTCGAGGCGGGCTACGGATTCGCCGACGTCGACACGCTGATCCGCGCCTGCGAACCCGCGGAGCGGCCTGGCGGCACTGCCGTGCATTGAGGACTGGAAGCGCGATGGGCACGGCCCGCGCGCGACGTTGAAGAGGAGCTGGCATGACGATCAAGGTTGCCATCAACGGCTACGGACGCATCGGCCGCAACATCCTTCGCGCGCACTACGAGGACGGCAAGAAGCACGATCTCGCGATCGTCGCGATCAACGACCTGGGCAGCCCCGAGACGAACGCGCACCTGACGCGCTACGACACCGCGCACGGCAAGTTCCCCGGAAAAGTCGCGGTCGAAGGCGACGCGATGATCGTCGACGGCGACCGGATCCGCGTGCTCGCGCAGCGCGACCCGGCGCAGCTTCCGTGGGGGTCGCTCGGCGTCGACGTCGTGCTCGAGTGCACCGGGTTCTTCACGTCGAAGGAGAAGGCCTCGGCGCATCTTTCGGGCGGCGCGCGCAAGGTCATCATCTCGGCGCCGGGCGGCAAGGACGTCGACGCGACGATCGTCTACGGCGTGAACCAGCAGACGCTCAAGGCATTCGACACCGTGATCTCGAACGCATCGTGCACGACGAACTGCCTCGCGCCGCTCGCGAAAGCGCTGAACGACGGCATCGGCATCGAGCGCGGTCTGATGACCACGGTGCACGCCTATACGAACGACCAGGTGCTGACCGACGTCTACCACGAAGACCTGCGGCGCGCGCGGTCGGCGACGATGAGCATGATCCCGACGAAGACCGGCGCCGCGTCGGCGCTCGGCCTCGTGCTGCCCGAGCTGAACGGCAAGCTCGACGGCTACGCGATCCGGGTGCCCACGATCAACGTGTCGATCGTCGACCTCACGTTCATCGCATCGCGCGAAACGAGCGTCGCCGAAGTGAACGCAGTCATGAAGAAGGCGTCCGAGTCCGGCCCGTTGTCGGGCGGCATCCTGCGTTACAACGACCAGCCGCTCGTGTCGATCGACTTCAACCACGACCCCGCGTCGTCGACGTTCGATGCGACGCTCACGAAGGTGTCGGGGCGGCTCGTCAAGGCCTGCAGCTGGTACGATAACGAGTGGGGTTTCTCGAACCGCATGCTCGACGTGACCATGGCACTCGTGGCCGCGAAGTAAGGGGCATGGATTACCTGCGTCTTTCCGACGTCGACGTCGCCGGGCTGCGCGTGTTCATCCGCGCCGACCTGAACGTGCCGCGCGACGACGAAGGACGGATCACCGACGACACGCGCATCCGCGCCTCGATCCCCGGCATTCGCGACGCGCTGTCACGAGGCGCGGCGGTGATGGTGACGTCGCATCTCGGGCGACCCAAGGAGGGTGTGCTCACCGATGCCGACTCGCTCGCCGGTGTCGCGTCGCGGCTCGGCGAGCTGATGGGACGCGAGGTCAGGCTCGTCCGCGACTGGGTGAACGGCGGCGAGTGGCACAGCGCGCTCACGAGCGGCGACCTCGTGATGCTCGAGAACTGTCGCGGGAACCGCGGCGAAAAAGCGGACGACGTCGCGCTCGCGAAGCAGATGGCGAACCTCTGCGACGTCTATTGCAACGACGCGTTCGCGGCGGCGCACCGCGCCGAGGCGACGACGCATGCGATGGCGCGCTACGCGCGGATCGCGTGCGCGGGACCGCTGCTCGCCGCGGAGCTCGAGGCGCTCGGGCGCGCGCTCGAAAAACCGGCGCGGCCGCTCGTCGCCATCGTTGGCGGCGCGAAGGTTTCGACGAAGCTAACCATCCTGCGCGCGCTCGCCGCGAAGGTCGACACGCTGATCCTCGGCGGCGGCATCGCGAACACGTTCCTGCTCGCGTCAGGCGTGCCCGTCGGGCGCTCGCTCGTCGAGGCCGACCTGGTCGCCGAGGCGCGCGGCATCCTCGATGCGTTTCCGGGGAGGATTCCGCTGCCGGTCGACGTCGTCTGCGCGACACGTTTCGCCGCCGACGCGCCGGCGTCCATCAAGCGCGTCGATGCGATCGCGGAGAACGAGTTGATTCTCGACATCGGTCCGCAGACGATCGGAGCGCTCGTTCCGATCATCGCGAGCGCCGGCACGATCGTCTGGAACGGACCGATCGGCGTGTTCGAGTTCGACGCCTACGCCAACGGAACGCGTGCGCTCGCCGAAGCGATCGCCGCCGCGTCGGCATTCTCGATCGCGGGCGGCGGCGACACGATCGCCGCGATCGCGAAGTTCGGCGTCACCGACAGCATCGGCTATATCTCGACGGCAGGCGGCGCGTTCCTCGAATTCATCGAAGGGCGCACGCTGCCGGCCATCGCAGTGCTCGAGGAGCGCGGCCGCGAGCTGCGCGAGCGCGCGCATGGCTGAGACGCGCATGGCGGCAGCCACGGGTGACCGCGGATCGATGGCGCTGCGACCGATGCCGCGTTCGACGAAGATCGTTGCGACGCTCGGACCCGCCTGCAGCAAGCCCGAAGTGCTGCAGCGGATGCTCGCGGCCGGCGTCGACGTCGTGCGGCTCAATTTCTCGCATGGCAGCGCCGCCGACCACGTCGAGCGCGCGAAGCGCGTGCGCGAGGTCGCGCGTGCGCAGGGACGCGAGGTCGCGATCATGGCCGACCTGCAGGGTCCGAAGATCCGCATCGGCAGGTTCGCCGAAGGCAAGGTGGAGCTCGTTCCCGGCGCCCGATTCATCCTCGATGCCGAGTGCGAGCTCGGCGACGCGACGCGCGTCGGCCTCGATTACAAGGAGCTCGTCCACGACGTCGGTCCCGGATCGATGCTGCTGCTCGACGACGGCCTCATCAAGCTCGAGGTCGAGACGGTCGACGGCCCGCGGATCGTCACGCGCGTCCTGCTCGGCGGCGTGCTGTCGAACAACAAGGGCATCAACCGGATGGGCGGCGGCCTCACCGCGCCGGCATTGACGCCGAAGGACATGGAGGACATGAAGACGGCGGCGCTGCTCGAGGCCGACTACCTCGCCGTCTCGTTCCCGAAGAGCAAGGAAGACATGTACATGGCGCGCCAGCTCATGCGCGCCGCCGGCGGGCGGGCGATGCTGATCGCGAAGATCGAGCGCGCCGAGGCGATTCCGGCGCTCGACGAGATCATCGATTCCTCTGACGGGATCATGGTCGCGCGCGGCGATCTCGCGGTCGAGGTCGGGAACGCGGCGGTTCCGGGTCTCCAGAAGCGGATGCTGCGCGCCGCGCGCGAGCACAACAAGCTCACGATCACCGCGACGCAGATGATGGAGTCGATGATCCACAACCCGGTCCCGACGCGCGCCGAGGTTTCCGACGTCGCGAACGCAGTGCTCGACGGCACCGACGCGGTGATGCTGTCGGCGGAGACGGCCGCGGGCCGCTTCCCGGTCGAAACCGTCGAGACGATGGCGCAGATCTGCCTCGAGGCGGAGAAGTCGGATCCGGTCCAGCTCGACCGCGACTTCATGGATCGCACGTTCACGCGGATCGACCAGTCGATCGCGATGGCGACGCTCTTCACCGGCTATCACCTGCGCGTCAAGGCGATCGCGTCGCTGACCGAATCGGGATCGACCGCGCTTTGGATGTCGCGGCACAACTGCGGCTGCCCGATCTTCGCGATCACGCCCAAGCTCGAGACGCAGCGCCGCATGGCTCTGCTGCGCAACGTGACGTCGCTGTTTCTCGAGCAGAGCGACGACCGCGACGAGGTGCTGCGCGCGGCCGAGGAGCTCCTGCTCGCGCAATCCTACGTTCAGCGCGGCGATCTGATCGTGCTGACGATCGGCGAGCCGATGGGCAAGTCGGGCGGCACGAATACGATGAAAATCGTTCGCGTCGGTGACCAACGAGCCTGAGGCGTTCATGCCACCGCGAATCCACTTCCCGAAGGTCGCCCCCGAGGCATACATGGCGATGCGCGGCCTCGAGGCGTATCTGCGCCAGTGCGGCCTCGAGAAGCCGCTGCTCGAGCTCGTGAAGACGCGCGCGTCGCAGCTCAACGGCTGCGCGTACTGCATCGACATGCACACGAAGGACGCGCGCGCGCACGGCGAGACCGAGCAGCGCCTCTACGCGCTGGCGGCCTGGCGGGAAACACCGTTCTTCTCCGAGCGCGAACGCGCGGCCCTAGCGTGGACGGAAGCGGTCACGCTCGTCGCCGACGCGCCGATCGAGGAGGAGGATTACGAGGCTGCGCGCGAGTATTTCGACGAGAAGTCGCTCGTCGACCTGACGCTCGCCATCGTCGCGATCAACGGCTGGAATCGCCTGTCGATCGCCTTCGCCACGGTGCCGGGCACGTACCGCCCGACGGCGCCGGAGTCCTGAGTCTGGGAGTCACGCATGGACCACCCGATGTATCCCGAAACGACGCGCGAGATCCACGCCAAGCGGCGGGAGCTGGCGCCCGAAGCCTACGCAGCATTCCGCGCGTTCGGTCAGAAAGTCTTCGCCGACGGCGCGCTGCCGTCGAAGACGAAGCAGTTGATCGCGGTCGCCGTCGCGCACGTCACGCAGTGCCCGTACTGCATCCGCGGCCACACGGAAGAGGCGCGAAAGCAAGGGGCGACCGAGCAGGAAGTGATGGAGGCGATCTGGGTCGCTGCCGAAATGCGCGCGGGTGCCGCCTATGCGCACGCGAGCCTCGCGATCGACACGATGAACCGCCTCGGCGCGAAGACCGGCGACTGACAGGAGAGTGCCGATGGCGATTCCGCATGCGGCAGCGAACGAGGTCATCGACGTGCGGCCGCTCGGCCGCGAGATCCGCGAGCAGGATTCGGAGCTCCTGATCCGTACCGAGCACCTGCAGGTGTTCCGCTACGCGCTTCCTTGCGGCAAGTCGATTCAGGAGCACACCGCCGCCGGCCTGATGATCGTCCAATGCATCGAAGGCGCCGTCGCGTTTACCGCGCAGGGGCGCACGCAGACCCTTGCCGCCGGCGACATGCTCTACCTTGCCGACCGCGCACCGCATTCGCTGGAAGCGCTCGCCGACTCGTCGCTGCTCGTCACGATTCTGCTGCATCGCACCTGAGCGCCGGCAGCCCGAACGCGTCGCGGATCGCGCCTCGGTAGCTGCGGCCGGACAGGATTTCCACGCCGTTCGCAAGGCGCAGCAGGAACCCCTCGTGCATTTGCGGCACGAGCCCGCGCACGCAATCGAGGCGCACCGCATGCGAGCGATGCACGCGCAGGAACTGCCGCGGATCGAGCCGGTCGCACAGTCCGCCGAGCGTCTCGTTGTGCAGGTACATCCGGTCGGCCCGGATGCGCACGTAGTTGCCGTCCGCCTCTAGGCGGGCCGGCGTTCCCGTAGAATCGACAGCATCGGGGCATCGACGAGTCTCTGCATGGGGCACCGGAGAAAAATTGGAGAAAAAAGGGAGCGCGTCGTCCGGGACGAAACTTCGCGACGGTCAGCGGGCCGCTGATGCAGCTATGGCGTGCGCCGGTCGCGGAGCCGGAGCAGCGCGAGCGACTGCCGTTGCCGCTGGTCGAGACGTTCGATCTGGCCGGCCGCACGCGCCTGATCCGAGCCCAACGTGACGGACATCACCGTCTGCACGCGGCGCGATCTGCGCTGCGCCGGCGATCGACCTGATGCTCGCGCCGGCGCATCGACGTCGAACGCGATGAAGCCGATCGTGCACTAAGATGACCGGGCGAGCGTGCGCGGTCAGCGCGGTTGTCGCGTGTGCCCTTGCCGCAGCTTCACTGCACGCGGCAGCTCTGTTCGCGTTCGACCTCGAGGGTCACCGCGGCGCGCGTGGCCTCGCGCCGGAGAACACGCTCGCCGCGTTCCGCCGCGCGCTTGCGATCGGCGTCACGACGATCGAAACGGACATCGCCGTCACCAAGGACCTCGTCCCCGTCGTCAGCCACAATCCCAACCTCGCTCCCGAGCTCGTTCGCGGGCCCGATGGCAACTGGCTTTCGTCGCCGGGACCGCCGATCCATTCGCTTTCGCTCGCCGAGCTTCGCCGCTACGACGTCGGGCGACTCAAGCCGCAAACACAGTACGCGCGGCAGTTTCCGGAGCAGCAGCCGAGCGACGGCGAGCGCTTTCCGACATTGCGCGAGCTTCTCGACCTCGTGAGGGCGTCCGGCAAGCCGGTGCGTCTCGACGTCGAGACGAAGATCACGCCCGACAATGCCGGCGACACCGTCGACGCCGCCACGTTCGTCCGCGTGATCGTCGACGAGGTGCGGCGCGCGGATCTTCTCGATCGCGTGACGCTCCAGTCGTTCGACTGGCGCACGCTGCGCGAGGCGAAGCGCGTCGCGCCGCAGATGCGCACGTCCTGCCTGACGATCGAGTCACGCGGCATGAACACGATGGCGCAGGATCCCGACGGGCGCTCGCCATGGCACGCGGGGCTCGTGGACCGCGACTATGCATCGGTGCCGGCGCTCGTCGCGGCAGCGGGATGCGACGCCTGGTCGGCGTTCTACCGCAACCTCACGCCCGCGCTCGTCGCCGACGCGCACGCGCGCAAGGTCGTCGTCCTCGCGTGGACGGTCGACGAGGCTCCCGACATGCAGCGGCTGATCGACATCGGCGTCGACGGCATCATCACCGACTATCCAAACCGGCTGCGCGAGGTGATGGAAGCGAAGCACATGCCGCTCCCATGATCGACGGATTCCGTCGTCAGTGCGTTGCGCACCCGTCGAGCGGAACCGCGAGCGCCTGCAGCACGTCGCCGTTGGACGGGCGCTCGACGAACGCGACGAGCGTCGGATGCGTGCCGCGCTCGGTCGGCCGGGGAAGCGTCAGCGTCGCGTCGATGCGGCCGGCCGCGTCGGCGCGGCCGGCATTGCGCAACGCCCGCACGACGTGATCGTGCGCGAGACGGCGCCCACGATTCTCGCCGGCCTTGATGTCGGAGACGAGACCGCTGTCGGCGTAGGCGACGACGAGCTCGGCGTCGGCGTGCGCGCCGCTCACGACCTGCGCTTTCGCGTGGACCTCGACGTCGCGTTCGCCGGGCGTGACGTCGATGCCGATCGTCGCCGCGGGTGCGGCACTCGCCGCCGCATCGATCGCGGCCGCGTCGTCGGCGTTCCAGCTCGCGTAATCGTGTCCCTGCAGCAGCACCTGCGGCGTGTAGACGAACGTCGCGCGGTTGGCGCGCATCGACTCGTACTGGCGCGCCGTGTATTGCGCGCTCGCGAAGCGATCGACCCAGCCGAGACGATCCCAGTAGTCGACGTGAAACGCGAGCGCGATCGCCGATTGCCGTGCATCGGGAGCGAAGCGCGACGAAAGCCAGCGCTCGGCCGGCGGGCAGCTATCGCAGCCCTCCGACGTGTAAAGCTCGATCAAGGGTCGCGCAGCCCGATCGCTCGCCGCGTGGCAAACCGGCGCCGCCGATGCCTGCGCAGCGCAAAGCGCTGCCGCAACGGCCAGCGCACAAATCCGCAAACGCATCGCGCATCTCCTTTTCGCAGTCGCGCAGTCGACAGCGACGATCGCCGTCGCGCACGCGATACCGGACAGTCGCGAAAGCCCCCGGCCGACTTACACGCCGGCGGTTCCGCCTATGCTACGCTGCCGTCCCCGGCGAGATTTCGAGGCGCCGCCCGACAACGAGGAGGTTCCCGTGGGTCTGCTGCACATCATCTGGATGATCATCGTGGGGTTCATCGTCGGCGTCATCGCACGCTTCGTCTACCCGGGTGCGATCGCGATGGGATTCTGGGCGACGGCCGCGGTGGGCATCATCGGATCGCTCATCGGCGGCGTGATCGGCGGCCTCATCTGGCGGGCGCCCGACGCCAAGTTCCACCCGGCGGGCTTCATCATGTCGATCATCGGCGCGCTGATCGTGCTCTGGATCTATTTGAGCTTCATCGCGACGAAGTGACGGGACGCCGCCCGACGCCCCGGTTCGATGCACCGGAGCGTGCCGATGGCGCGCGTCTAGGCGAGGTCGCCCGCGGGCCCGAGGATCTGCTCGCGCAACTCGCGGTAGCGGGGAAGCTGCGGCGGGTAGATGCAGACGTACTTGACCTGCGCGGCCTGCAGGCAGCGCTGCTTGATCGTCTCGAGCTTCTGGTCGCGCGGGTCGATCACCTGATCGGGCTCCTTCGCGTCGACGATCGCGACGATCGTCATGTCGCGGTCGCAGACGACGAAGCCGACGTGCTGGTTCGCGATCTTGCGGAAGGCGCGCAGCCGCTCCATCCCCTGCGGGCCGATCTTCACCTGCAGCACGTCGGCGAGCCGCACGCGCGCGAAGATCTCGTGACGCGGGAATGCGGCCTTGAGAAGCAGGAAGACGACGGTCTCGGCCTTCGACAGGAATCGCGGGCGCAGCAGATAAAGACCCGGTACCTCGGCCGACGAGAGCAGCCGGGTCGTCTCGCCCTCGGTCCATTGCGGCATCGCGGTCGGTCCATCGAGTCCCGAGCGCGGGCCGGCCGGCGCCTCGCGGCTTCGGTGCATCAGTCCCGCAACGATCACTGCGGCGAGCAAGATGACTGCCGAGCCGAATAGGATGCCCGACATCATCGGTGACGGACGAATGGCGTGACGTGAACGAGCGCGGCGGATACGAGCACGGCGAGGGTCCGATGCGTGAGCATTGCAGATGTGCCGATTGCGCAGCCCGCGGTTAGTCTAAAGCATTCCACCAGCGAACGGCGGCAATGCCGGTCGCTGGTCGGTCCAATCCAGCCGCGGATTGGCAAAACTGCAACGTGCCTCGTCATCGGCGACGACGCCGCGCAAAGGCGACACGTCGGGGGGCTAACGCTTGCGGAAGGCGAGTCCTCCAATGTCGTATCCGGTGCGCTATTCGGCGTTCCGGAGAACGCGACCCTCGTTCCCGACTGCGACGCAACCGTCAGCAGCGGATAGTTCTGGCGTGCATTCGGTCCGAATCGGCATCGCCGACGCCGTTCGCGGTGACGAGACCGTCGTCGAGGTCGATGCCGAGCGTTTGTTCTGCGTGATCGTATCGTCCGCGGCCGGTTGGCGAGGCGACGTATCGTCGAACGCCGCGTCGCGTACAAGGCCCCATGAAAAAGGCCCGCGTCTCCGCGGGCCTTTCGTACTGCGTCTTGCTGCGCGAGGCAGTGGACCGGAATTACATGTCCATGTCGCCCATGCCACCCATGCCGCCACCACCAGGCATCGCCGGCTTGTCGTCCTTCGGCAGCTCGGCGACCATCGCGTCGGTCGTGAGCATGAGGCTCGCCACCGACGACGCGTTCTGCAGCGCGGTGCGCGCGACCTTCGTCGGGTCGAGCACGCCCATCTCGACGAGATCGCCGTACTCGCCGGTCGCGGCGTTCATGCCGAAGTTGCCTTTGCCCTCGACGATCTTGTTCAGGACCACCGACGGCTCCTCGCCGGCGTTGCCGACGATCTGGCGCAGGGGCTCCTCGAGCGCGCGCAGCACGATCTTGATGCCCGCTTCCTGATCGGCGTTGTCGCCCTTCAGGTTCTTGAGGTTCGCACGGGCGCGGATGTACGCGACGCCCCCGCCGGGGACGATGCCCTCCTCGACCG
>Ga0207702_10004357_pt1 | contig 12618 bp, 8 predicted proteins | sample KBSCornC62_FD_184302 | JGI IMG/M metagenome (GOLD analysis project Ga0207702, IMG submission 184302) | Corn rhizosphere microbial communities from Kellogg Biological Station, Michigan, USA - KBS Corn C6-2 (SPAdes) (version 2) | ecosystem: Host-associated > Plants > Roots > Rhizosphere > Soil ...
GCAACAAATTCTCGAATTTCGACAACGTACTCACAACTCCAAGGGAAGGAGATCCCGATGTAATCCGGACGGAGGTAGAGGTGCTCCGCTCGGATGCCGTTGTGCAAAGGGTGGTGAACGCACTCGGCCTGACGAATGATCCGGAATTCGGCGCCCCGCAGACATCGTGGCTCGCAAAATTCGCGGCCTTGCTGCCGGCAGAACTAAGGAATGCCTTCAATTCGCCGAGCATCCGGTCGGACGGCCGCAATGGCGCATCGGATTCTGGCGGCATCGGTTCTGCCTCCGACGGTGGGACCGCGCACAAGTCCAATGACGCCAATGGGCTTGGTCGCGCGTGGCAACTGAGCCCGCAAACAACGGTTTTCACGAACAATAACGGCGTGGTTCTCGGCAGCATCTCCCCTGACGCGGCCCCCCGGGCCAGCCAACTGAATGACCATGAAGACATGGCAATGACGATAGAGCAGGTCCGGAACAGACTTGTCGCTCAGGACATCCGGCGTTCGTATGTCATCAAGATTGGTTTCACGGCCTCTACCGCGGAGAAGGCCGCTCGTCTGGCCAATGCCTTTGCCGAACAATATCTCGCTGCGCAAATCGACGCAAAGTTGGCCCTTACGTCGAGTGCCAACGAATGGGCAAAGACACAGCTCGATACGGCGGGGGCGGAACTCCGCAAAGCTGAAGCAGCCATTGGACAGTTCCGTGCGGAACACAACGCCATCATCGAGGCCGCGCCGGGCAATTCGGTGACGGTAAGCCAACAGATGGGCCATCTGCTCAACAATCTGAATGCGCAGTTTGCCACAGCGACCCAAGAACGGATTTCTGCCGAAACGCGTGTCGCCGCCGCGCAGGAGTTGATCAACAATCATCGCATCTACGCCATCCCAGACGTCCTCTCGTCACCGCTAATTCAGCAACTCCGGGTGGAGGAGGCACGCACAAATGCGCAACTTGCCGCCTCCGACTCCACACTAGGTGCGAAGCACCCGACCCGTCGGGCATTGAGCAGTGAACTGGGCCGCCTGCGGGGGTCCATTGACAGCAGTGTCAACCAGATTGTCTCCAATCTGCAGGCCAAGGCCAGGGATGCACGCGCCCGCGAAGAAGAGCTGGCCTCCAAGGTGGAGGCATTGCGCAAGGATGTCGGGGAGGCTTCCCAACAGCAACTCCAACTGTCCATTCTGGAGCGGCGGGCTGAAGGCCGCAGGACCTTCTATGCCGCGCTTGAAAAGCGCTACTCCGAAACTTCCGCCCTGATGCACGGTGTCTATCCGGATGCCCGCATCGTCTCTCGAGCAACACCGCAGCCCCTCGCTTCCTGGCCGAATATTCCTATCGTTCTCGCTTCCGGCTTGCTACTTGGCGCGGCGATCGGCGCCGCCATCGTTGCCCTTCTGGAACTCGCCGACAAAACGTTTCGAACGCCAGTTCAGTTGGAAGAAACCAGCGGTCTCGCATGCCTCGGGACCTTGCCCGAACTGGGACGCGGGCTCCGTCGCGCGAGCAGTGGGAGTCCTTTCAATCGAACAAACCGCATGTTTCGGGAGTCGGTCAGAACGATCCAGGTTGGGCTGGATGCGGCGATGGGGGGCAACACAAACCCGGGCCGGGGCCGCGTCGTATTGGTGACGTCCGCTTTGCCACAGGAAGGAAAGACAGTCTCCGGCGTAGCCTTGGCGGCCTCATTGGCGGCTTCCGGGTCCAAGACCCTCCTGATCGATGCAGATTTGCGGAGTCCCACGGTTGGCGCGCATTTGGCTGGTCTTTCGCGCTCACAAACTCTGGAAACCATCCTGGACGATGGAGAGGGGTACCCGGCTGCCGCGGAAATAGACGAAAATCTGTTCGCGATCGGGAGCGGCGGCGTCGACGAAGACGCGCAACGGGTGTTCCTGACGACGCGGTTCGGCGACTTTCTGGAAGCCGCCAAAGCACAGTTTGACTCGATCGTCATCGACAGTCCGCCGGCGCTGGTCGTCGCTGATGCGGCAATCCTGGCCCGGTACGCCGATGCCGTCCTGCATGTCGTTCGCTGGGGTCGCACGCGGCGCGCGGCCGTGACCGACTCCATCGATCGAATTCGTCGTGCCAACGGCAAGGCAATCGGCGTCACGATTCTCAATCGCGCGACCCCTGCTCAATATTTCAAGTACAATCGGGACGGTGGCTGGAGCTTCAAGTACGCCAACTACTACCGGCCGGCAATCACGACCGCCGCGTTGAAGCGCTGATAGCTGCGATGACGACGTCCCGCACAGATCCGGTTCTGGCGTCGGCGCCACGTCTCGTCCGCATCTATCTCGGTTTTTTCTGCATCGTTCTTGCGGGCTACGCGGTCTTCGGGAGGGAATTTGCCTATCTTGGCTTTCCTCCCTTGTACATCGGAGAGATAGCCCTCGTCCTCGGCATCGCTGTTGCGCTGATGGCTGGCCACCTGACCAGTGCGATCCTCAACCTGCCGGGCCTGACGCTTGCTCTCCTGATGTTGTGGACAGCCCACCGCACCGTTCCCTACTGGGACCAATACGGATTCGATGCGCCGCGCGATGCGATGATCGTGTTCTATGGGTTGTTTGCGTACGTCATCGCGTCGCTTATCGGGCAACGACCTTCAACGCTTTTGTTCCTCGTGGAACGCTACAAGCACTTCATCTTCTATGCGGTCTTTTTGGCTCCGATCATCTTTACGGTCGGTCATACGTTTCCGCCACTGCTGGGTATTGGTCCCAACGCCGCAGAACTCGCCTGCCACATGACGGCAATCTTCGCTTTTGCGTTGATCGGCTTCGTTCGGCTTCGACCTCTGGCCTTGATTGTGATGATGCTGTTCGAGCTATTTGCCTTCAGTCAGGCGCGCGAAGCGATGGTCGTGTTCGTGTTGTGCTCTTCCCTGGCGGCCGCGTTTTCGCTGGAGAGTCGGGTGCTGCGGCACATTTCCGCGGGCATTGGCATTTGCGCTGCGGTCGTCGGCGTTCTTTTCGTTGTCGATTTTCACTTTGACTCCGAAGACCTTCGCCGACCGGTTTCGGTTCGACAGTACATGGAGAATGTCAGCACCATTTTTGCCGACAGCGACGATGAGACCAAAGAATGGCGACTGAATTGGTGGTCGGACATTACCAACTACACGGTGCACGGTCCGTACTTCTGGACCGGTAAAGGCTTCGGGCCGAATCTTGCCGACACCGACGGCTATCAGACGTCTGGTCCCGACGAGGCACCGCTTCGGAGCCCACACAACGCGCACATGACCATTCTGGCACGAGGTGGCGTGCCCGGACTTGCATTGTGGATCTTGGCGCTTGGCGCCTGGCTTGGTGCCATGCTGCGCCAACTCGTGGAGGCAAGAAGGCTTCGGGATAGCTGGTGGGCCAGTATCTTCGCCATTCTTGTTGTCTATTGGACCGCGATCCTGGTTGCGAGTTCCTTCGCCGTCGTCCTGGAGGGGCCGGTCATGGGCATCTGGTTCTGGACGGTCCATGGCATCGGCATGGCAAGCCTAATTCTACATCGACACCGTGTAGCGATGTTGCTCGCACCTCGCTGGGCCGCTCACGCGCCATTCGCCGGGTGATGGAGAGCCAACGCAGACCGCAACCTCGAATGACGGAAAGGAGGTGCTTCATACCTATCGCTTCATACGCGACTTCCCACCGCTGAACCGATCGCCGCCACGCCTCCACTGGAAGCACCACAATGTCAGCAACGAAATCCGAGAATGCCGGAGTGCTGAGCGGATCCACGCGTGGAGGCCGAGACCTTCATTCTGCTGTCGTTTCGGCTCTGCCGATTGCAAAGCCGTGGAAGGCACCAATCGGGTTCGCGTTCTTCGATCAAGGCATGACAAGTTTCGCCAACTTCTCACTGGTCACCATCGCGGCCAGGGTCACGCCGATTGACGAGTTCGGCCATTATTCGATCGCCTGGGCGTTCTCGATGCTGATCGTTTTTGCCGGCACGGCTCTACTTGTCGATCCCTTGCCTGCCATTACGAGCATTCGGCGGCCGTCGGTACGGAGACCGCTTCTTGCCGCCGCGGTACGACTGACCATGGTCATGGGCTGCACGCTGGCAGCCCTTTTGGCGACCGGCGGGCAGATCGCTCAGGCTTGGTCTCCAACATATGCCGCGTTGTTACTTTGTCTCGCCGTCACGAGCCCGTTGCAGCTGCTGCAATCCACTTCGCGACGGCTTTGTTACCTTCAGCGTAGAGAGGGCATTGCGGCCGCCTCGGCAGTTGCTTATGCCGCCGCTCTAACCATCGGCGTAGGGGTTTTATGGGCGTGCGCCCGCTTCAGCGCTTCCGGATTGCTCTTGGTCGCGGGCGCCGCAAGCCTGGCGGCTTCGGCCGCCGGTGTCGCCGGGGGATGCGTGCCTCTTTCGAAAGTCCGAGCGCCGCTGTTGAGGTGGCTCCTGAAGGAATGCTGGCGTTCGGGAAAATGGTTGGCTGGCGCTGTTGTCACAACCTCGATGAAGAGTTTCCTGATCCTGTCGATCACAGCGGTGGTATTCGGGCCTGCGACAAGCGGGATACTCCGCGCTGTGTCGGTGCTTTTCATGCCCATCTACCAGGCTGTGTCAGCAATGGGCTCTCTGCTGATCCCCCGTGTGGCGGAAGTTGGTGCCGATAGCTCGGGGAGCCGTCTCCCGACCGTTGCTCTGCAGACGATGGTTGGCCTCGCGGCGCTCGCCACCGTGTATTCCGCAGTAATGTTGGTTTTTGGCAGTGATCTCCTGGTCCTTGTCTACAAGAAGCCCGAAATGGCTGGCGCATCCGCATGGCTCTGGCCGTTTTCGATTTGTGCTGTCCTCGACGCGGTCACCGGCGCTATGGCGATTGTACTTGTAGGCATTGCGGTCACTCGGTTCACCTTCTTGGCCGGCGTCGCATCGACTGTCGCGCTTGTCACTGGCGCCTTGTGTCTGGGTCCGGCCATCGGTCCGGACGCCATCGCATGGGCGATACCCGCCAGCAGCGCCGCAAGCACCGTCATCCTTGGTTTTGCACTGGTCACAGCCATCCGACGCCGAAGTGGCAGACGCGTCCAGATCGTCCTGACTGAACCAACGATCGGTTATTGAACATGGCTTCCATTCATCGGGTTGATGCGGGGAGTGCAGAGACAATGACGTGCCGCAGCGGCCGGCAGCGTCGACGCATACTGGTTTCGGCCTACGCGCTTTCTCCAGTTCTGGGCTCTGAGCCCGGTGCAGGTTGGAATATCTGCTCTCGCCTGGCGGCATATCACGATGTGACTGTACTGGCCCGGTCATGGGACGAAGCGCTCTGGCCTCAAGACACGCCCCATCGAGAGGAAGTGGAGCGGTTCATGAGGGCCAGCGGGCCGACCCCGGGCCTCACGATTCACTTCGTCGCCTCTCCACCGTTGTCTCGGCTGTTGCAACCGCAGCCACTGGTCAGCTTGCGCTCGCCATTTTACTTCCAAGGCTATGCCGCTTGGCAAAGAGCGGCTTATCGCGAGGCGGTTCGGTTACATCGTGAAAAGCCTTTTGATGCGGTGCATCAACTGACGATCGCGACCTTTCGCGAGCCCGGCTACCTCTGGAAGCTGGGTGTGCCGTTCATATGGGGGCCCATTGCCGGCGGCGAAAATATTCCACTCGGCTATTTCGCCGATTTCGGCAGCCACGACCAAGTCTATTACGCCCTCAAGAACCTTGCGAACAAACTTCATCGTTGGACCAAATGGCGCAGCCGAACGGCCGCGTGTTCTGCGGCGCGCGTATTTGTCAGCAGCGCAGAGCTCCACGGAACAATAGCTCGTTGGGGGCGCACACCAACGATGGTGCCGGAGGTCGGGACGCCGAATTGGCCGGGCCGGCGGAGATGCTATGACGGCACACGCGCCCTACGACTGTGCTGGATGGGTCTGCATATCGGTCGAAAGGCGTTGCCGATTGCCTTGCGGGCTTTAGCGGAACTGAAAGCGCGCGGGCTTGGCGAAAAGGTACATCTTACGATCTTGGGCACCGGCCCGCAGACGCGGATCTGGCGCGCTCAAAGCGAGCGGCTTCATGTGCAGGAAATGGTGACTTGGATCGGCCAAGTTCCGTTTCAGCGGGTCCGCGAAGAGCTGGAAAGCCAGGATGCCTTCGTAATGACCAGTTTGCAGGAAGGCACTCCAAATGTCCTCATGGAGGCGCTGGCGGCTGGTTTGCCCGTCATCTGCCACGCTGTCGGCGGCATGTCGTTTGCAATCGACGAGAGTTGCGGATTCACGATTCCCCTGGCTGACCGCCAGACCAGCATTCTCCAATTCACCGACGCCATTTCAAGACTTGTGACGTCTCCGGGCCTGTTGGACCGGCTTTCGGAGGGCGCCTTGCGCCGAGCCGAAGTCCTCTCCTGGGATAATCTCGTCAGAAAAATCGCGAACGCTTACGACGCCGTCCCGCCGGTTCCCACGCATGGGGAGGCCATTCAATGAGGATACTCATTGCCCATAACCGCTACCAACAGCCTGGAGGCGAAGACCAGGTGTATGCCGCGGAAGCAGAGTTGCTCGCAGACCGCGGACATGACGTGATACGATACGAGCTTCACAACAATTCGATCAAGAGCACCGGAAGGTTGAAGCTCGTCCGGGATACGATATGGAATCCGCAATCTGCGGAATCGGTCCAGCTGCTTGTTCGCCGCAACCACATCGACGTGGCGCACTTCCACAACACTTTTCCCGTCATGTCTCCGTCTGTCTATCGCGCCGCGCGTGGCGGGGGCGCCGCCGTCGTCCAGACATTGCACAACTTCCGGCTTGTCTGCCCTGGCAATACCATGTTCCGCGACAATCAGCTGTGCGCTGACTGCGTGGGCAAGCCCGTTCCTTGGCCATCCGTACTTCATGCCTGTTATCGAGGGGATCGCCAGGCCTCGGCGGTTTCGGCGGCAATGCTGGCATTTCACCGCGCAAGGGGGACTTGGTCGAGCAACATCGACGTCTACGTCGCATTGAGCCAGTTCAACCGATCATTGTTTTGCCGCGCAGGTTTTTCCGACACGTCTATCTTCGTGAAGCCCAATTTTCTGAAGTCGGATCCGGGACCGGGACTCCGCAAACGCACCGGCGCGCTGTTCGTCGGCCGGCTCGTTCCAGAAAAGGGCATATCGGTACTGCTGGCTGCATGGAAGCGCATTGGCTCGAAACTGCCGCTTACCCTCATCGGCGATGGCCCACTTCGCGACGAAGTGGCGTCGGCCGCAAAGTCCTCGGATGGGGCAATCAGGTGGCTTGGCTGGCGGAACCGCAGCGAGGTGGACGAAGCTCTGGGAGCGGCGTCCGTCCAGATTTCCCCGTCGGTATGGATCGAGGCTGGCCCGCTTTCCGTGATCGAAAGTTTCGCCCGAGGCACTCCCGTAATCGCTTCCCGCCTGGGATCACTTTCCGAATTCGTGAAGCCTGGCGTGTTGGGTTATCTCTTCGAACCGGGCAACGCCGCATCGCTGGCCGAGACCGTAGAGAAGTTTCTCAAATTGCCGGATGGCGGCTCGAGCATGGGCGAAACTGCCCGAAAGCTCTTTCTCGACACTTATAGTGCGGAGCCCGCCTACAAGAACATGTTAGCCCTTTATGAATTTGCGCTCAGAAACTTCGAAGCCTCAAAGACGAGGCGATGAGGCGTCCAATGGCTCTCTTCGTTGTGAACGGCGACGGCCGCGCCGAGGACTACTTTCTCGGTAAGCGATTCAGCTCCAATCTAACAGTCGAGATCAGGCCGGATGGCGATGTCTTGCCGCGCATGGAGCGCCTGGCTGGCTTGGTTCGAGGCCGATCGGTGCTGCATATAGGCTGTTGCGACCATGCGCCTATCCTCAAGCAGCGGCTAGCCGACGGACTATGGCTTCATGCCAGGCTGACGCAGGCTGCCGAAAGATGCCTTGGCATCGATATCGACAAGTCTGCGGTCGACCAGGTCAAAGCACTGACCGGGTTCGACAACGTGATCGCTGCCGACGTGACAAAACCGGGGATCGGTGACATTGCGTCGTCTCAGTGGGATATCGCCGTTTTTGGCGACGTCCTTGAGCATGTTCCAGCGCCGGTGGACTTCCTTTCCGCGTTCCGCGAAAACTACGGCAAGGTGGTGCGGAAGATAATCGTTTCTGTGCCGAACTGCATGAGGGGCGGCAACGCAACAGGAGCTTTGCGCAGTCGGGAAACGATCAACTCCGACCACTGCTTTGAGTTTTCCCCGTTCACCCTGGCGAAGGTGATGATGCTTTCCGGATTCCATATCCAGGAATTCTATTACAGCACGTTCACTGCGGCCCGATTCCCCAAATCATTCATCTACAAGCGCAAGCCCTATTTGGCGCACACTCTGATTGCAGTGTCGTCCGCTACCTGAGATGTCACGGAAGCGTCGATGGGTGGCCGCTCGTTACTGCCGGAAGCGGATCTTCGCGTCATAGCAATGGGAGTGGAGATCGATGTATCGCTCCTGCGGTTCTCAGCCCGAAACCTCGCATTCATCCAATGCTTCGCTGGAATCCGCCAGGATCCTGGGAACGCCGGTCGCCTGTGTCACCTACGATTCAGCCGCCGCGCGCATCAAGGTACTTGCTCGCGAAAAGCGACCTACCGCAGTTTGTCCCGCCAACACGCACATCATTGGTGAGGCCCGGGCCAATGCGGCGTTCGCCCGTATCCTGGCCCGGTTCGAGCTGGTGCTACCGGATGGGATGCCGGTCGTTTGGGCGCTCAACTTGCGTGGGGCGGCGCTGAAGGATCGAGTATACGGGCCTTACTTGATGCGGTACGTGCTGCACCAGACCCCACGACCCTGGCGCCACTTCTTTTTCGGCGATTCCGAGGAATGCCTCGTCGACCTGCGGCGGGTGTTGCTGCAGTTGCAACCGGACATCAATATCGTCGGCATGGTCAGCCCTCCGTTCAGACCTTTCACGAAGGGCGACGAGGAGGCGTTTGCTGATACCATCAATAGCGCCGAGCCGGACTTCGTTTGGGTGGCCTTGCCTGGGGTACGGATGGAACGGTGGATCATCGACAATCGGCCGCGGTATCGGAAGGGCGTGTTCGTTGCGGTCGGCGACGCCTTTGCGCTGATCAGTGGCCGCCGCCCGTTCGCTCCGCCATGGATGCAACGGATGGGGCTGACGTGGGCTTATCGGCTGTGCCGGGAGCCGATCCGACTGGGACCGCGCTATCTACGGTACAACTCGATCTTCCTATTCTATCTGCTCTGGGATGTCTTGCGCGGGCGGAACTGAGGCTTGTCATATAGCTCTCGAGGGCTGTGTGAGGGCTCTTCTCGAGCACTGGGCGGACGCCAAGCACACAAAGTCCCCCGCGATCATGCTTTTTGGGCAAACGCCCACACGAGAAGCGGAAATGCCGGCTCGTTTACGAGAGGCCGGCGCCAGCCATAGCCATACCTGGGCCACCGATTCAGATTCGCCTTGACGCAAGCACGGTTGCCCCAAGACCCGGTGGTGACGCGATCTGCCTCGAAACCGCACTCCTGAAGAAGATGACTGAGTCCGATCTCAGTCCATCTGGAGCAGTCTTGTGGTCCGTAGTGGATCCTTATCAGGAAGGGAGTCGTGACGACAAAGTAGCCACCGGAGCGCAACATCGCGAATACATTTTTTCCCGCACGGTAAGGCCATTCGACGTGTTCCAGGACTTGATCAGCAATGATGAGGTCGAACTGCCGATCAAGGGTCTGGGAGCAGATGTCGAAGTCGGGGTATTGGGTGGCGCTATAGGTTTTGAAGGCAAAGGCCTTTTGCCAGTTGGGTCCTGCCCCGATCTCCAGGACTTCCAGGTTTTCCGGTCCAAGAGAGCGGACGAATTCGAAGCACGTCTGATACATGACAACACGCAACCAGTGCGTCGAGTCGTATCCAATCACCCGCAACATGTCCTTTATCTTTTCTTTAAGCTCGGGGTTGGCTGTCAGGTAATCTCGGATTCCCATATCCCGGTGACTCCGCTGGTGCGTGCTGTGCGCTCTTGGTCAGCACATGATGATGTCCAAGACATCTTGCGCCAGACATGGGTAAGGCACTAGTGCCTTACCTTTCTGCGGGCAGATCCGGCGGCCTCGCGGATCGGAGGGAACCAACGGCAGCATGGCGAATCGGCATTAATCCAGGGTCAAAACTGTGACTCGATCCGATTGATGGAACGCAAATGCACTACCCCCAAATTGCGCGTGCCATAATAGCGGCGGCCACATTTCATGTGGGACGCACCTACCGTGGAAGTCCCTGCGCGGGTTTCTGCCAAGAGGCGGGGAGGGCTGCTTGCAGGAATGACGAAGCCATCTAGCACCGCCCACGATTTCCTTTGATGCAAATCGAACCACACTGGATCCAGGCCGGCTTGGCCGTGTGGTGGCGCGGGCTTGCCATCGATCTGATGCTCGCCACTCTGTTGCTGATCGTGACCGCCTTGGTCCTCTTGCCGGGCGCGCTCACTCTGCCGATGGAAGTGTGGGACGAAAGCCGGATCGCCAATAACGCAATCGAAATGGCAATGCATGGCGGATGGATCGTCACGACATTCGGGGGCGTGCCGGATCACTGGCAGCTCAAGCCGCCGCTGCTGGTCTGGGTGATGGCGGCACTGCTCCGGACCGATATGGATCCAATGGTGGCGATCCGCCTGCCCACGATTCTCTCGACGATAGGCAGCGTCCTGTTGGTCTATGCGTCCTGCCGGATGCTGCTCGAGGACCGGCTGGCCGGCCTGATCGGCGGATTACTGGTTGCGTGCTCGGTGCTGTTCATGGGTAATCATGTCGGCCGTACTGCTGACTATGATGCCGCTCTCTGCTTTCTGACCCTCGGTTTCGTGATCTGTGCCGGCCGCTACATCGATTCACACACGATCGATGGTGAGAGAGGCAAAGCCCGTCTATGGATCGCTGCGGCGGCGGTGTTGCTGGTGCTCGCGATCATGACAAAGAGCGTGGCTGGTGGTTTGAGCGTGCCCGGAGTGATTGCTTATGCGATCGCGCGACGGCGCCTTACCGCCGTGCTGACCGATTGCCGGGCCTGGCTGTCCGTCGCTGGGACCGCGGTCGTGGTGGCTGGCTGGTTCGTGCTGCGCGAGCAGCTCGATCCGGGCTATCTGGCCGCCGTCTGGAACTACGATATCGCAGGCACGATGCTGGCCGTTCTGGAAGGGCATGATGGGGGGCCAGCCTACTATGCCTGGATTCTCCTGCGAGGGTTCGAGCCCGCCATGCTGCTGTCTCCGACCCTTTTCGTGATGCCGAGAGACGCCGATCCGAAGCGACGGCGGCTCTGCCTGCTGACGGCGATGGCGGCGTTGTCCTGCCTGGTCGTCATCAGTTTCGCCCGCACCAAGCTCTACTGGTACGCGGCACCTGTCGTGCCCTTGTCCGCGGTGGCCATCGGGATTTCGAGTTCGACCTGGCTGCGCGGAGGAGGTCCATGGCCGAAGTCGATCAGGCTTCGGCGCGCGATGGTTGGCGTGCCGATCCTTCTCGCACTAACGGTCTCCTTCTGGGTTCTGAACGTACGTCGGCCGGGCATCTACTATGCGCCCGATCAGGCGCAGTATGGTCGCTTCATGGCGAAACTTCGTGATTTCGATGCCCTCGATGACCTCATCATCGTCGATGGCGGTGTACCGAACAGCGCGGGCCTTCGTAACTACAGTCCGGTCGCGAAGTTCTTTGTCGAGGTCGCCGGACGCCGTGGTGAACGTCTGCGTCTGCTGGCGACAACAGTGGATCTGCCAGCGAACGCGTCCGTATTGAGCTGCGATCCGCGCATACGCCAATGGTTGGCAAGCCAGGAGTCGTTCGTGACGATCCTATCGGATGATCATTGCGTGCTTGGCCATTTACCCGACTCGTCGAAACATCACGTCGTCGTCGAATGAGAACCTTGCGGGATGGCCTTGGGCGCGAGGTAATGGCCACGCCGGTGTAGTCTATAAAACGCATAGGTCGCGGCCAATATCAAAGGGCGAACCGCCGGTATGCGGCTCAACTCTGAAAGTGCGAGCTTGCGACGCTTATCCGGCACCGGGCTCGACAGCGATTGGCGCCGGACACGATATTTCATGAGCTGCTCGGTGAGCCGGCACTTGCGCACTGTGTGCCGGGTGTTCACCCACCAACTCCAGTCGACGTACAGTGCCAGATTGGGATCGAGAGGATAGCGTACCATCGTCTCGCGTCGAACCATCCAGGTGCTTGGCGGCGCCTGGTAGCGACAAAGCCCATAGGCGAACGCCTTTCCTTCCTCGGTCGTCATGATGTAGTCGGTGCCAATAAGGTCCCCGCGACCATGGCGCAGTAATTCTACCTGCATGCTCGTCTTGGTGGGCAGCCAAACGTCATCGCCATCGAGGAACGCCACGAACTCTGTCCGAGCGGCGTCAACCGCAGTGTGCCGCGATGCCCCTTCCCAGCCGGGCGGCCGTCGGATCACCCTTGTGTGTGGAAAGCCCGCCGCAATATCGTCGATCCAAGTGTTGGATTCCAGAACGACGATAATCGTTTCTTCACATGGCAGCGTCTGATCTTGGACAGACTGCAGCGCCTCCCGTACGAACGGCCGCTCCGCATCCGTCATGCAGGTCACGATAG
>Ga0207702_10004358_pt1 | contig 12614 bp, 10 predicted proteins | sample KBSCornC62_FD_184302 | JGI IMG/M metagenome (GOLD analysis project Ga0207702, IMG submission 184302) | Corn rhizosphere microbial communities from Kellogg Biological Station, Michigan, USA - KBS Corn C6-2 (SPAdes) (version 2) | ecosystem: Host-associated > Plants > Roots > Rhizosphere > Soil ...
CCCTTCGATTTGGGTCACGCTGAGCGGAGTTGAAGCGGACTGAGATCGAAGCGTGGCACCCAAAAACAAAACCCTGAAACAAAACAACATTCGCTTCAGGGTTTTATATATAGTGATCAGAAATTATTTACGCTTCATAACGCGCTCAACAGCCTCAATGATATTAATAGCCTCAAGGCCATATTTGGTCATCAGCTCATCAGGCGTGCCGCTTTCGCCAAACGAATCGTTTACGGCTACATACTCCTGTGGGGCAGGCTGGTGGCGGGCCAGCAATTGAGCTACGCTGTCGCCCAAACCGCCGTTGCGCTGGTGCTCTTCGGCAGTTACCACACATTTTGTTTTGGCTACCGATTTTAAAATAGCTGCATCGTCGAGCGGCTTAATGGTGTGAATATTGATGATCTCGGCGCTGATGCCTTTTTCGGCTAATTTTTCTCCGGCTTCAATAGCTTTCCAAACCAGGTGGCCGGTGGCAATGATCGTTACATCGGTGCCTTCGTTGAGCATCACAGCTTTGCCTATCTCAAAGTTCTGGCCGGCAGGTGTAAAATTAGGAACCGTAGGACGGCCAAAACGCAGGTACACCGGGCCATGATGTTTGGCAATGGCAATGGTAGCCGCTTTGGTCTGGTTAAAATCACAAGGGTTGATCACGGTCATGTGCGGCAGCATTTTCATGAGGCCAATGTCCTCAAGAATCTGATGCGTGGCGCCATCTTCGCCCAGGGTAAGGCCGGCGTGCGAAGCGCAGATCTTTACATTCTTGTCAGAATAAGCCACGCTTTGGCGGATCTGATCATAAACGCGACCGGTGCTGAAATTGGCGAAAGTGCCGGTGAAAGGAATTTTTCCGCCAATGGTGAGACCGGCGGCAATGCCAATCATATTCGCTTCGGCAATACCTATCTGGAAGAAACGCTCAGGATGCGCTTTTTGAAAGGCATCCATCTTTAACGAACCGGTAAGGTCGGCACACAGCGCTACCACATCGGGATTGGATTTTCCTAATTCAGATAACCCGGCGCCAAAGCCTGAACGCGTATCTTTTTTCTCAGTGTAGGTATATTTTTTCATTCGTAAAGCAAAAATTTCAGACTGCTAATCTACTAAAAAGCTTTTTATTAATGCCTGCAAAAATAAAAAGGCAATCATTTGGGCGATCCCCTTCGGGTCGGGCTGCGGAGCTTGTCCCGACGAAAGTCGGGAAGCCCGTTGCTTACGCACAATCTCGCTCAAAAGCCCACCGGGCTTTTACTGTGGCCTCCTCGCCCGCAGGAGGCAGGTGCGCTGTGGTGGCTAAACCCTGCGCATCCCTGTCGCGGATTTCGCGATTTTTAAAGTTAAAAAGTCAAATAACCTGCATTTATGTAGCCTCATTTAAGATCCTTTTATATTGTGCCGGCCCGGCGCCGCCTTGCTCTGTCGAAGCGGCTCTGCGAAGGCGCCGAAGGCGGGAGCCCACATAAATAAAAAAGACAAGCCGGATAAAAGCGCCCGAAATAAATTAACTTTATATTGCACAAAAAAATGCGCACCTTAGAAACATGGAAATAAAGCGGACGTTTGATATTTTAGACCGGCTCAAGGTGTATGCGCCCAAAAGCGACCTGCTGAACGCGAAGGTGAACAAGGAGTGGGTGCACTACAGCCTGAGCGACTTTATTGACCAGTCGGCCTGGGTGGGCGCTGCGCTATTGCAACTGGGCCTGCAGCGGGGCGATGTGGTGGCCATTATGGCGGGCAACACGCCGCAATGGAATTTTGTGGACTATGGCTGCCAGCAGGTGGCTATGCCTACAGCACCTGTTTTTCCGACCATTAGCAGCGAAGACCTTAAATTTATACTGAACCACAGCGAGGCGAAGATCATTTTTATTTCAGAACGGCAGGTGCTTCAAAAGCTGACGGCCATGGAAAATGAGCTGCCGCATTTGAAATTTGTGTTCAGCTTCGAGCGTATGGAAGGCGTGCGCCACTTTGCTGAGCTGATAGAGCTGGGCAAGCAGCATTTTGATGCAGCCCGGATGCAGCAGATCAAAGACAGCGTGCAGGAGCACGATCTGTTTACCATATTATATACCTCGGGCACCACGGGGCAGCCCAAAGGCGTGATGGTGTCGCACCACGGCATGCTCAGCAACGTGTTTGCCTGCGAGCACATTGCTCCCTTTACCAATAAATGGAAAGCGTTGAGCTTTTTGCCATTGAACCATGTGTATGAGCGCTTTTTGAACACGCTTTATTTATATCATGGCGTGAGCATTTACTACGCCGAAAATTTTGAGACCATTGGCGATAACTGCCGCGAGATCCATCCGCAGATTTTTGTGGCGGTGCCGCGCGTGCTCGAGCGTGTGCTGGAGCGCATCTCTTTGGCCGGCGAAAAATTTACAGGCTTTAAGCGAAAGATCTTTGACTGGAGCATGAGCCTGGCCGAGCGCTATGAGCTGAATGGCGCTAACGGCCCGTTATATGAGCTGCAAAGAAAGATGGCCGATGCGCTGGTGTATAAAAAATGGCGCGCTGCTGTGGGCGGAGAAGTGGAAGTGATTGTGAGCGGCGGCGCAGCGCTGAATCCAAGGCTGGAGCGCATTTTTCATTGCGCGCGTTTGACCTTGCTGCAGGGCTATGGCCTTACAGAAACCTGCGTCGTCGTATCAGTGAACCGCCTCTACAAAGGCGGGCTTATGTTTGGCACCGTAGGCGTGGTGGTTGACAACATACAGGTGAAGATTGCCGAAGACGATGGCGAAATTTTAATGAAAGGCCCCAGCTTAATGATGGGCTATTACAAAAACCCGGAAGCTACAGCTGAGGTGATCGATAAGGATGGCTGGTTTCACACCGGCGACATTGGCACGTTTGTGAACGGCAGATTTCTGAAGATCACCGATCGCAAAAAAGAGATCTTTAAAAGCAGTGCCGGCAAATACATTTCGCCGGTGGCTATTGAGAATAAGCTGAAGGAAAGCAGATACATTGAGCAATGCATGGTGGTTGGCGAAGGCCAGAAGTTTGCCTCAGCGCTCATCGTACCATCGCTGCAGCATTTTAAGGAATACTGTTCGCAGCATCAGATAGAGTGGACCAGCAACGAAGAGATGTTTCACCACGAAGCCTTGAAGCAGCTGATAGCCGGGCATGTGAAACGAACAAACGCCACGCTGGCCGCATTCGAGCAGATAAAGCGCTACCAATTGGTGCATGCAGTCTGGGGCGTTGAAACCGGCGAGATCACACCCAAGCTGAGCCTGCGCCGCAAAGTGATCGCCGAACGGCACAAAGATGTGATCACAAAAATTTTTGGCACTGAGGACTAGACTATGATCAAAACATTCTGGAGTTACGTATCGGGCCTTGCAATTAAGCCCGAATACGACCTTAAGCAGATCAAGCGGTACACGCGCATTAACCAGTATTTTTTTATCGCCATTCTTATTTATACGATCAACGGCTTTATCGATCTGCTGTATGGCTATGTTATAGACTCGGTTGTTCTGTTCAGCTCGTTGCTGCTCTTTGGCCTGGTACTTCTCTTTAAAAAGCAGCATCACAACATTGTTATCACATTGCTGTTTGTTTACATGAGCCTGACCATTTTTTATTTTGGCACCTTTGCCAGCATCCAGGCAGGCGATTATCTTTATTATTTTCCGCTGGTGCTGGCCATTGGCGTTGCCTTTGATTTTAAAAGGGATAAGAGAAGAATGCTCTTTCTGTTTGGATTCATTACCCTGCTATTGCTGGTTTATGCCCTTACCTACAACTCGTCGCGCGAAATAAACATGGAGCCACAGTCGGAGCGTTACCGGATGTTTATCATGAACCTGGCGATAAGCGCCGCTACAGTAGGCTTTTTTATTTACCTTACTGTAGAAGACAACCGTGTTAGCAGCGAAATGCTGGAACAACGCTTAAAAGAAAAAGAGGAGAGCGAGGCGGTGATCCGCAAAACGCTGGCGGAAAAAGAGATCCTGTTGCAGGAGCTGCATCACCGCGTGAAGAACAACCTGGCTGTGATCGTGGGTTATTTTAACCTGAAGCTCAACAGTACTGAAAATGAAGATGCCCGGATGGTGCTGCTCGAAAGCAGGAACCACGTGAATTCGATGGCGTTGATCCATAACCGCCTGTATAAGACCGGCAATTTTCTGAACATTGATTTTACAGACTATCTGCAGGACCTGCTGAAAGAGATCCGCGAATCGTTTCCCGCCATGCTGCATTCGGTGCAGGTGAGCACGCACATACAGGATGTGGTCCTTGACCTGAACACGGCAATTCCCTGCGCACTGATTCTGAACGAGCTGCTGAACAACTGCTACAAGCATGCTTTTAAGCACACGCAGCGCGGCGAGATCAAGATCGATTTTTGCGCCAGCACTCCAACGCGGCTAACCCTGTCGGTGAGAGACAATGGCGTAGGCTTTAAGGAAGATTTTGATAAATACGATTCAATGGGATTGAGCATTATTAAAGGCCTCTCGGAACAGCTGAACGGCCATTGCCGCTTCTTTAACGATCATGGCGCCTGCTTTATGCTGGAATTTGACCATCCTTAGTGAGTTGGTTAAGCCACTGATTACACAAGATAACACTAAGCCAGATACGATTGGTGTTGTTTTGCGTAATTAAACAGATACTGCGTCGCCCGGATCTGTGGTGTTTATTTTTGAGAGTAAACCGTTTGTGAAATTCGTGTAATTGGCGGCAAAGAAGATCAGGCCCATACTTTCGTTCCCTCTGTGCAATTATTGCAGATATCAATTTGCTTGCGGCTTTTTAATACCGACCGCCTGAACTGATCATAAGCCGGCGAATGCCATACGCTTTTAAAAGAGTCTGATTGCAGGTTGCCCAGTTGGTATTTGGCATCCTTGTCAAAGCAGCAGGGAACTATCTTGCCATCCCAGGTGATCACACAGCCCTGCCACATGCGCCAGCACTGGTTCAATAATTTATTGCGGATCTCAAACTGGCCGTTCTCCGTTTTGCGATAACGCGAATACTGTTCTTTCTCAGGAATGAGGTCGCTGCTGTTCTCAAAATCGTAGATCTGCGCGGTTTTAATTTTCACTTCGTCCACACCCAGCTCTTTGCCCAGCTTTTTTACCGCGTCTATCTGGTGCTCGTTGGTTTTAAACACCACAAATTGCCACACCACATGCGGTGTTCTGCTGTTCATGAACTTTTTCTGCTTTAAGATCTCTTTGGTGCCTTCGATCACTTTGTTGAGCTGGCCGCCGATTCTGTAATTGGAATATACTTCCTGTGTGATGCCATCCACCGAGATCGTCAGCTTGTCGAGGCCACTCTCTATGGTGCGTCGCGCATTTTCTTCGGTTAAATAATGCGCGTTGGTGCTGGTAATGGTATAGATCCTGTGCTTATTGGCAAAAGCCACCATGCTTAAAAAATCAGGGTTGAGATACGGCTCTCCCTGGAAATAAAATGTTAAGCTGTGCAAGTGATTTTTTAGCTGCACAATGATCTTTTCGAACAGCTGATTGCGCAGCATGCCGGTGGGCCGTGTAAATTCGCGTAACCCACTGGGACATTGCGGGCAGCGCAGGTTGCAGCTGGTGGTAGGCTCTATGCTTACAAAAAAAGGAAGCCCGAACTGGCGTGGCGAATTAATAAGCCGCGAATAATGAAAGCCGGCGAACAATTTTAAAAAGTTGAACACCTTAGCTGCCGACAGCTTCTTTAATATGCCTGTGTAATAGTATAGCAAAACGATCTATAAAGATAGCTGAAATGGAATAATGTAGTACTTTTACGACATTAATAATGACCAGGCTCGTTCTGAACATACTTGCGGCGCTCACGCTGCTTTTTATACTTAGTCGCTGTGCACAAATGGGCGAGCTCACCGGCGGAAAAAAAGACACCACACCTCCCAGACTGTTAAAGGCCATTCCCGAAAAAGGAAGCACCGGTTTTAATTCAGATAAGATCGTGCTGGTGTTTGATGAGTTTGTGCAGATCAAAGACCTGAGCAACCAGCTGATCGTTTCGCCCAAATTAAAAACCACGCCTGATATTGCCGCCAATGGCAAAACAGTGGTGATCGAGCTCGAAAAAGGAGAGCTGGCGCCCAACACCACCTATCGCCTTTATCTTGGCAATGCCATTGCCGATATGAACGAGTCGAACAGCATTAAGAATTTTGAATACGTGTTCTCAACCGGCACGCACATCGACTCTTTAAAGATAAAAGGAACTGTGACCGATGCCTTTAACGGCAAACCTGCGGGCAAAGTGGTGGTTGGCTTATATAAAGCCAGCCAGGCTAACGATAGTACTATATATAAGGAGGCGCCCGATTATCTGGCGCGCACCGGCGACGATGGCAGCTATGCTTTTAGTAATCTGCCTTACGGTAGTTTTAAAATGTATGCCCTGGCCGATGGCAATAAGAATAATATGTATGATGGCGAAGCTGAAAAAGTAGGCTTCAGGGATTCAGTTCTGAATTTACGGTCAGACACCAGCATTAGTTTAAAAGTGTTTCAGGAAGAATCGGTAAAGAGCTTTATAAAAAAGACATTGCTGCCATATTATGGCTTCGGGCAGATCATTCTCAACAAAAAAGCAAAGGTGCGCCTGTCGCCTTTAAACCCGGAGCTGGCGCCCAGCATTATTGAAACAAGGAAGGGGCGCGAGAAAGACACCATCGCCTTTTTTTACAGGGAGCTGAAAGATACTGTTCAGATGGAGGTGGATAATATCAGCTTTAAGAAAAGGGATACTGTCAGGCTGGTGATCCCAAAAAATAACCTGGCTAAAAGGCGGTTGAAGGCCATTTCAACCAATATTCAGTCGGGTGTGTTGCCTTTGGGTGGCGTGTTGCGTTTTACATTTCAAAACTGGATGGACACCACCAAAGCGGGTATGTCAAAGATCAGGCTCTCTGAAAAAAAGGATTCGCTGTATGTGCCAGTGCCTGTAAAAGGCCGCTGGACCAGCATTACAGAGTTTGAGCTGGATAACCGTTTGCCCGATGGCAACTTCAGACTGAAGATAGACACCATGGCATTTTTTGACATTTATGGCTTTAAGAACGACTCGTTGAAAAGCGATTTTAAAACTCAGAGCAAAACCGAGTTTGGGAAAGTGACGCTGAAATTGCTGCTGAATAAAAAACAAAGCTATGTGATCCAGCTGATAGATGGCAGCGATAAAGTGGCCCAGGAAAAATATATTTCGCTGCCGCTTGCAGGAAGTAACGCTGTAAGCCTTGAATTTACTGATGTTGTGCCGGGTACCTACATGGTAAAAATAATTTTTGATGACAATGAAAATAAGAAATGGGACAGCGGAAATATCCTGGCGAAGAAGCAGGCTGAGCGTGTTATTATCAATTCAAAGCAAATAAAAGTTCTTTCTGACTGGGAAATTGAAGAAGAAATTACAGTGAAGGAATAAAAAAACGGATCGCTCTTTTTTTCATGAAACAGGATGTGCTGTTTAAAGGATCAGCCGCCTCATTTTTATGATGCTCTGAAGCACCAGTAAAATCAATACTTGCAGGGCATCAATAAATTTTAATTGTCTTAAGGCTGCATAGTGTTGTTTGAAGAGCCTGTCGTAATTTAAGCTATTAACAATTTCAACAAAATGATGTTGAAAAAATAACCCCTTAATAATTAGAGAACACTAAATAATTTATTTACTTCGTATCAACAAATCTCAAAAACAAATAACCATGGCAAAAAAAGCACCAGCTAAAAAAGCTACCGCTAAAAAAGCAGCTCCTAAAAAAGCAGCTAAGAAAGCAACCAAAAAAGCAGCTCCTAAAAAAGCAGCTAAGAAAGCCGCTAAAAAAGCAGCTAAGAAAAAGTAATAAAAGCCCCGCAGTAGCGGGGTTTTTTGTTTAAAGCCCCGCCCCGCGGGGTTTTTGCGTTATACAAACAACACAAAGAACACATGTGCGACTACTTATACATTACTTTAAGGCATGCATTGCGCTGCATTCGTTGCCTTATCAATTCTTTATGAATGAGCTTTTCATCGGCTGAGATTGAAATAAGATCATAACAGTTTATTATCTTTACAAGGCAATAAAAAAAAGATCACAATCATTTTAATCAAACAAGACTAATACATTAATCATGACCAAACACATTATCAAATTCGTTGCAGCCGCATGTATGGTGTCTGCATTAGTTTCGTGCGGAAACAAAAAAGAGGAAGCCATTGTTGCGCCGCAGGGCATGCATGTGCTCGACCTGACCCGCTATGGAAAACCATTTGCCATTTTTGTGCCCGATACCAATGCTGCCAAGTTTGAGGTGATCGAGCAGCCTTCGGGCGCTCTGGAGATTAAAGTGGGCAAAAGCTTTGCGCTGAGCATTAACGAGCAGGCTGCCGATATTGCACTGCGCAAGCAGGATATTAAGGACGACGAGATCAATAAATTTAAAAACTACATTGCCGATGAGCCCAACGCTATTTTTTGGGAAAGCGAGATCACTCAGCCGGAATATCACTTTGTGATCAACCAGAAGATCGGCGGCTCGGAGTATAGCTTTGAAGATCTCCGCGATCCTGAATCGAATCCACTGGGTAAGGATGCTATTCAGAAGATATATGATAGCTGCAAGAACATTAAGGAAATGAAAAAGGAAAATCATTCTTAGTTAGTTCCAAACAACAGGAAACTGATGGTTGAGCCGATAGCTATCGGCTTATCGAAACCACTGTTAGAAACGCAACAACTAAAACTAACGGAAGCCGCTGTTATCCAATAGCGGCTTTTTTATTGCCTGATCCTTTAATAAGCGCAATCGCAAAAAGTCACCAAACCCCCACAATCATCCGTCTCTTTCAGAAGAGAGGTTGGGTCAGGCGGAGCACTCTTGTCTGCCAACTATTAACAAACCAATAAAATTATCAACATTGTGCAAAGCTGACTGCTTTTTTTTAATATTTGTTCAATTCAAACTAAAAAATATGTCAGAAGAACTTGAAAAAAACGATAGAGGCGATTTGTTCTCTAAATCTGTGAGGGCGGGAAAGCGTACTTACTTTTTCGACGTAAAAAGTACGCGTGGTAATGATTACTACTTAACTATTACCGAAAGCAAAAAACGTTTTGGCACCGATGGAAAGTTCACCTACGAAAAGCACAAGATCTTTTTGTACAAGGAAGACTTTGAAAAGTTCATCGAGGGTTTGAATGAAGCGATCCACCACATTAAAGAAAACGCCCCTGAAGTAGAGACCAATTACCAGTCAAACGGCGGTTACGACGGGAGCGAGAAAAAAGATACTTCTGATGTGAGCTTCGAAGATCTCGGCAACTAGAACAATCATTTCAACAAAATAGGATAAGCGGTTTTCACCGCTTTTTTTATGTCTTCATATGTCTTGCTGAACGGAGTCGAAGCGTGACTGGCTACTGCTTCACGATCTTCACCATCTCAACAGCGTTTGCCGACCTCAGCCGCACATAATACATGCCATTGGCAAAAGCGCCAAGGCTTATATTACTGCGCTCGTTCGTCACTTCCTGCGACATAATCACGCGCCCCGAAAGATCAGTGATATCAATGTGTCCGCTCGTTACATCGGAGAGCTCTATCGTAAATACTCCTGAGTTAGGATTAGGAAATACAGAGATTTTGCTATTGTAAGAAATAGCTGGAATGCTCTGGCATACCTGTACCAGCTGGGTAATGGTAGCCGTGTTGGCGCAGCCATCGCTATCGGTGCCGCTCAGCGTGTACTCAGTAGTAGTGGTTAGGGTCACTGCCAGCGTTTGGCTGCTGATGCTGTTTCCGCCGGCAGTCCAGGTGTAGCTGCTGGCGCCTTGAGCAGTGAGCGTGGCGCTCTGCCCAACGCACAAAATTGTGTTAGTGCTTGTTGCATTAAGTGTTGGTGCCATCACGGTGATGCCAATAGTAGCCTGCGCAATACAGCTGGATGTGGCGCCGCTGCCAAGCACAGTGTAAACAGAATTGGCAAGAGGCGTAAACGTAGCGCTGGCCGATGGCGTGCCCTGTGCGCCTGCCCAGGTGTAGCTGGTGGCGGTGCCGATGCCATGCACCACAATAGGCATGCCCTTGCACACCGAGTTGTTTGGCGAATCTGAAAATGCGCTGATCAACACAGGTGCAATAACACTGATAGTTTTTGAAGCCGTGCTGGTGCAGCCGCTCAGACTGTTGGTGCCGCTCACACTATATACTGTGCTGCCGCCCTGCACCGGTGCGTTTACAAACACTGATGAAGAGCCTGTGGCCGGGCTGTTGCTCACACTCCACGAATACGAGTTGGCGCCGCTGGCGGTTAAGGTTACCTGCTGACCCACGCAGGCTACAGAAGGATTGGCGGTGACGGTAAGCGTAGGGGCGTTGTGGCCCTCTCCGCAGGGAATGCTCACAAACACATCGTCGTAATACAAATATTGCGAAGAGCCCGAGGTGGAAGTGGCTCTTATAACCAGGTAATACACGCCTGTTGTGGCAACAGAAAAGCTGTGCGAAAGCGGTGTGTATGACGTGTGTACCACGGGGCCATTGCTCGACACAACAGTGCTGGCTCCAACCGACGACTGGTTGTTATTTATCAGCACCGAAAGGTCCATCCAGTTAACGCTGCCCGGCACATCCACCTTATAGAACAGGCCAGCCGAATAAGTAACGCCCGCATTAAGCTGCAGGCTGCGCGTAAAAAAATAGGTAGCGCCCGTGGGTGTTGCACCAAAGCCGCCATAGCCACCGCTGGTGGTGTAGGTAAAATAAGTGTTTCCGGGGCCGGCTGTAAGCCAGCAGGCAGGTAATTGATTATTGGTGGTTACCGAGCTGAAATCTTCGTGATAAGGAACGGTGGTGGGTGTGCTACACTGTGCATCGGCATGCTCTACTGCAAATAGCAGGACAAGCGAAAGCCATATGGCAAGAACGTAGTTTCTTTTCATAAGCGGGTTTTTATGTGAGACTTAAGTTACTCTTCTTAAGTGCGTTTAATTAAAAGAACGTGTTGTCTATTTTGGGAGAATAAAATTAGTAAAAAAGCTTTAATAGCGGCGCACCTTTTAAACATTAAAAAAGCCGCCTCAATAATAGAAGCGGCTTGTTCCCTGATTGTTACGGTGAAATTATTTTTGAGAGAAAGTTTTCACATTATTCTTTAATAATTTTCACTACTTCGCTGCTGCTGGCCGACACCAGTTGTACATAATACATGCCATTGGCAAAGCCGTTCAGATTCACCTGAATGCTTTCGGCATTTATTTCATGCGACACGAGCACGCGCCCCGAAAGATCAGTGATATCAATGCGTCCGCTCATGATCTCAGAAAGTGCTATGTAAAACGAACCGGAGTTGGGGTTAGGATACACCAAAATCTTTTTGCTGTATGGAATGGTTGGAATTCCCTGGCATTGCGCTACCAGCTGGGTAACCGCCACTGTGTTCTGACAGCCGGTAAACCCGTTTATCCCTGTCACGGTGTAGCTGGTTGTGGCATTTAAAGCGGGGCTCACAATGCTGCCAGTCAGCGTGCTTCCGCCAGTGACCATCCAGCTATAGATGTCGGCGCCGTTGGCAGTGAATGTGGCCACCTGCCCCGCACAGATGGTAGAGTCAGAGCCCTGCACGGTAATGGTTGGCAGACTGTTCACCGTAATGGCAATTGTTGCTGAAGATGTGCAGCCCGCCGCACTGCTGCCATGCACGGTGTAAGTGGTGTTGACCGAAGGTGAGAATGTGGCGTTGGGCGATGGTGCGCTGGTTGCAGCATCCCAGGTATAGCTGGCGGCAGTGCCCACGGCATGCAGCACAACCGGCATGCCATAACAGGTGCTGTTGTTGGGCGAATCTGTGAAAGCGCTTATCTGCGGCGTTGTACCGTAAACCAAAGTTTGTGTGAGCGTTTGCACACAGCCGCTCAGGTTTTTGGTGCCGCTCACGTGATAGATAATATTTCCCGGGACCGGCGGCATAATGATCACCGAAGAAGTGTTCACTGCGGTTGCGGTCATAATACTCCATGAGTAGGTGTCGGCGCCGCTCACGCTTAAGGTCACCTGCTGGTTGGAGCAGGGCGCAGAAGGAGTGGCTGTGGCAATCAGGTTGGGCGAATTGTTGCCAGCATTGCAGGGGATTTGAAAGAACACATCGTCAAAATACAGGTACTGTGATGTGCCCACTGTGGAAGTGGCGCGGATAGCCAGGTAATACACACCCGAAGTGGTCAGCGAGAAGGAAGCTGAGAACCCTCCGTAGCTGGTATTGGTGGAGGAGATAGTAGTAGAGACTATTGATACAAGACCGGTGCTTGACTGGCTGGGACCAAGCAAAATGGCAAGATCGGTCCAGTTGCTGCCGCCTGTTACGTCGTTTTTAAACCAAATGCCGGTTGAATAGGTAACACCTGCATGAAGCTGAAAAGCCGGACCGTAAAAATAGCTGACGCCCGCTGGTGTGGCGCTGAATGCCGCATAACCTCCGCCCGGACCATTGGGCGCAGGAGTGTATGTGAGGCAGGTGCCTCCCGGGTTGCTGGCGGCCCAGCACGGTGGCAGCTGATTACTGGCAGTTAGCGAACTGAAGCTCTCTGTGTAAGGAAGTGGCACAGGCGTGCTGGGCCGCCAGCAACCCGG
>Ga0207702_10004361_pt1 | contig 12611 bp, 21 predicted proteins | sample KBSCornC62_FD_184302 | JGI IMG/M metagenome (GOLD analysis project Ga0207702, IMG submission 184302) | Corn rhizosphere microbial communities from Kellogg Biological Station, Michigan, USA - KBS Corn C6-2 (SPAdes) (version 2) | ecosystem: Host-associated > Plants > Roots > Rhizosphere > Soil ...
TGTGAGCGAGCGTGACAGCCTTGGCGTGTCGGTTGGTTTCGCAGACATCGGATTTGGTTACAGCGACGGCTACTGGGATAATGAACATCGCTGGCACCAGTGGAGAAATGATGGCGAGCGAGCGAGTTATCGGAATTATCAAGGCAACCATTATAACGACTGGAATCACGACCGCGATGCCGACGAAGGTTGGCGCAGTGGCGACGTCTCAGTAGGTATATCGGTCGGCTTCGCCGACATCGGATTTGGCTACAATGACGGCTACTGGGACACCGGCCATCACTGGCACCATTGGTCGAATGATGGCGAACGTGCGAGCTACAGAAACTACCAGGGCAGCCACTATTACGACTGGAATCATGACCGTGATGGCGACGATGGCTGGCGCGCAAGGTAGCGCCGCGTCGCGACTCAATCGTAACGAAAAAGCGACGCCTCGCCGGCCAAGAAAAGCGACGGCGGTAGCAAGCACACGAGACCGACGCGCCGGTCGCTGTGTCTCTCCCGAGTATCGCCATCCCCCAGAATACTTTGGGGATAGGCGATCTTCGTGACGCGCAGCACGCTCGCTTTCAAAATGTCTGGGCAGATGAGCCTACGGCCTCAACCAGGCTTGACATTTGCAGTGTAGCCGGCAGTGACCTCGTCCTTGTGGGCGGCGAACGCGGCCAGGACTTCAGACTTCTCCGGCTTGGGGACCTTGAAGAAGTCCAACGTCCGTCCGAGCTCTGCGGCGACTTCGTCGAACTCGGCGGGCGAGATTTTTAGATTGCGATGAGCTTCTTCAAGGCCGAGCGGTGTTTTGCCGGGCCTGGTCGCCGTGTACTTGAATGGTCCGCCCGAAACGTTGCAGACCCACAGCGTCCGCATGAATTTGAGGCCGGGTAATCTCTCCAAGCTCTTGGTGTGCCATTCGCGTAGCCGCGGGTTCTGGGATGTCTGACCCACAATGGGGTTTTTTACGAGCGCGTCGCTGAAATGATCCACGACGGCCGCGATGACGAAGACGCCACCCAGCCGTTCGTACAGACTTTTTCTCTCAGGCACGGCTTGGTCGGCCGCATACGATTTTTCCACCAGTGCCAACAGGGCCGCGGTCAATGCCAGCGTTGCTGAAGCGCTCCGTCTTGTTAAAGACGTCGAATCCGATTTCGCCATGACCTTCTCCCTTCGAAGCGCAGAAGGTTAACTCCGTCAACAGCGAGCCGTGTGTGCAATATTGACCAACAGCAGTTGCCGACGCTTCGATCGGTTCGGGGGGACATGGTTGTGGTGAGTTCGATAGGTAGGTGCGCACAGTCTCCGCCTAGTCCGCAACCGGGTCGACTCCGTGTAATGCGCATTGAGGAGTCGTCGGTCGAACCAACTGCGACTCATTGGAACTACTCACGACTGTGCGCGTTGTACTCGTGCCGGCACCTCCCAAAGGATGTCGGGGTGCGGAAGGCACAGTGAGAGCATGTATATCGGCGGCGGCATAGTTGGCACGATTGTAATCGTGATTGTTATCCTGTTTCTTCTAGGACGTCTGTAGCTTGAGCTGGAGTGCGAGCCGAAGACTACGTGTGTCCAACGAACGCGGATAATCGACGAATTTAAACATGCCGCGCCTTGGTCGCTGACCATGCCAAGCGTGCGGTTGACGTTAGCAAATTGCCCCACCCAGGAGTTCGCAATGGACAAGGATCAAATTAGAGGCGCCGTCGATCAGGCAAAAGGTACCGTGAAGGAAGCGGCCGGCAAGACAATCGGCGACAAGAAAATGGAAACCGAGGGGGTTGTCGACAAGCTCACGGGCAAGGTCGAAAGTGCTGTCGGTGATGCGAAGGAAACCCTTCGCGACGCGGTGAATAAGGCAACCAAGTGAATTGATCGAAGGAACGACGGCGGGTCAATCAAAAGGCCCCGAAGATTACTCACTTTCTGTGAGCATCATCGAGCAGTATTCAGCGATGGCAACGACATAAACGTGCGCGGCTCGACTTGAAACTGAGCGTCGTAACGACAGTCGCCTTCAGCATCGCTCTCGTTATCGCTCGAGCGTTTGATTCTTCCACTGGCGGCTCGCACAGCCTCCAATGCGAAATTACTCGGCGTCCTATCGCGACAGCCTAAGACCAATTGTGTGCTGTTTTGCTCAGCCTCAAACTCCGCCGCCTGATACGCTTTCCCATCGCTGGCAAGACTGGTGGGCGCTGGCGATTGAGAGACTTTGGCGACACCATCCGAAGCGGTGTCCGTGCTCCCCCAAGTGGGCATAGGAGCAACACAAATGACCGAAACCTACACATTTCGATATTTGAACGCAGATGGGAGCTTCAACGGCATAGCCCTGGTGCAACTCGATGACCGCTACTCCGCCGAACTTAGCGCCAAGAATTTGATGCCCAATAAAGCGGCGTCTGTTGAAATCTGGCGCGGCGATGATCTCATCGGTACAGAGACCAGGGCGGACAGATCAGACCATTCATCACGCCATACTCTCAGCCACCGATAACTCCCCGTTCCCCTCGTGGTTGAGCTTCTGGGGCGGCTTTCATGCCGCCCCTTTTTTTGGAAAGCAGTTCATCGGGGTCTGCTGGGCGCTCGTCGCAGCCGAGAGACGAATGTCCGCTTTGGGTCGAAAGCGGTCATCCGATGTACGCTATGAGTGGAAACCGGACGCGGAATCTAGTTTAGACTGGGGAACCAGTCTAACGGCTATACGAGACCTAAGGATCGAGATTCCAAATGTAGACGGAGCGTCCATCCGAATGGAATGTCGTGAACTCCTGCGGTTCCCCTTCAGGACAAGTGGTATCTTCCGACCCGGTATAGAAATCGTATGGCCCGGGATACTCGACGCATTGTTTGATGTCGCTTCCCCAGTACCGGCTCGAGTCGCCCCTGATTTCAGCGCGAGCATAGAAGGTGCGGTTGTTCGTTCTAAAGATACTCATGCAAGAGTGAGCATTGACTCTTGTCCACCCAACATTGCGCCAGTCCGAGCCACCGACTGGAATATAGCTGCTCGCAACTAAGACCGAGTGGCGTGTATTGTTGCAAGTACGCAGCGTGATCGTCGAAGCGTTGGCTTCAGACGGAGTCATCAGAGCAACCGCGACCAGACCGAGTAAGCCCGCCAGGATGGCGGCAGCGATGTTGTTGGGCCTTGAACGCATGGAATTATCCCCCGCAAATAACTAGTCCAGCACCGACCCGCGCCGAGCGCCAAAAGCTTAAATCAGGAGTCCGACAGCGGCTAGACGTTACTTCGGCGCGGTAAGGTACATAAATTGCGGCTTGCCTATAACTCCGGCCTTGGACATCGTGTCTGCCAACGCTTTTGACGAGGTAAAGCTCTTGGCTTTCGTCAGGTCCGCCATGTCGCACGAAATAAGAACGTCATTGGCATCGTCCATCGAACGCTGAACACGACAGTTCGTTAGACCTGCGGCCTTCCGATTAGACTGATCGGCATCATAGGCGACGCGCCACTTGGCGTAGTCTGCCACTTGATGATGGATCGTCATCGTCTGGCTTCCCATCGACATTCCGGAGCTTCTCATCGGACCTGAACCCAGGGTCGGGGGTTCGGCTGCAGCGGTGGAAATTGCGAGCGCGACAGCGGTCGCTGCGATCAGTAGACGCATTCGAGTTCTCCTTGATTCGAACAATAGTGCCGGAATGAAGAGGGATGGGAGTCGATACTAACGATTTATACCCTGAGGGTGAAGCTACGAAGGCCCCGCCATTTCCTTCAGATGAACTGAGGTGCGTGATTTGTCCAGCTCGTGAATGCCCACTATGGGCGGAAAGCCGACAGCCGGTGAAGTGTGTTAGGGTTTCCCAACAACAGGAAGTCCGATGGCGCCACGCCCACCTAACTACTCTCAGGAACGAGCCCAACGCGAGCGCAAGCAGCGCGCCAGGGCCGAAAAAAAGGCAGAGCGAAACGCGGAAAGGACCGCGCAGCGGAGAGCGTCCAAAGGTGGCAAAACGTCTCCGACCGACGGTACCGAAGGGGAACCGAACTAACTGAAGCGCATGCTAAGGTGGGCGTCTATCATGGAACGGTTCTAGCGAACCAGCTCGCTTTGTGCGCGACATCGAATTACGCACGACGGGGCTGTCGGCTGCCTTGTGAAATCCTAGCTTCAGCCGCCTCACTTGCAGCCTTCCGCCATTTGGCGTGGCGACGTCTTTTAGCTTTCTTCTTCGCATTCCCTGCGCGCGCTGCCATTCTCACACTCCTGTCAAAGCTGTTGAAGCAGAGGTTAACGGTCTCAAGTAGATACAAGTATTGCTCCCGGATGCTGAGTTGCCGTCACAACCTTGGCGCGGTGCGCGCAAATCTCGTCCCACGTCGCTGAGGACGTCATGCCTTCTGCCTCTGCACAAAGCTCTCGAACATTGTTCTCGGCAATAAACGACCGAAGTTCGTGCCGCACCTGGACGCTTGAGGGAACTGGAATGTGCCTGCCAAATCGCTTTAGTGGTTTCATGGTCGTTTCCTTAGTTTCGTGACAGGACGCTCCTCGGTCAGCGCTTCGGTGAAGCCTGACGTCCAGCGTGTTCGATCCGGTTCGAAGGTGTAGGGATTCAACGTCGCCAGCTTGCGGAAGTCGAGCGTCTCGACCTCGCGTGTCGCAAGTCTGTTCGCCGTGTTCCAGCCTTCGGCATAAATTCGACTTAGTCGAAAGGTTTCATTCGTCGTCGCCGTCATGGTGTTGGCCTCAAACTGCGTGAGCGAATTCGTGCAGCGTTCATAGTGCTGCTGGCATGCCTGGCCAAGACTTGGGCGACTGAGAGTAAGGCGCGTCGTGACCAGGCTGCGCTCCGTCACGCAACAGGGCCTCACGTAGTTCTGTCGGGTCGACCGCAAGATGCTCTGTGATGCCTTCCCGCTCTAGTTGGACAACAGTTGCGGTACGCCTCCATGCGACAACGGTCAGGGTATCGAGCTGCTCTTCATCTGTATCGACTCTGTAGGTACCTGCCGGCTGCAGAGAAGCCAGCCCCCTAAGCACAAACGGGCGGCGAAAAACGACCAGTTGACTGCGTGTGCGCGTCACCAAAGTGATCTCCATTGGCCCCAAACAACGACACGAACCATGCCCGGATCATGGTGCTTTGGGGCACGTGCCGGCGATCGCGCTAGGAATTTGTCGAAGTGCTGAGCGCAAACAACGGCGCTCACATACAGACATATGGGGATCGTGAAGCTCAATTACCAGCCCACGCGCCGGAATTCACCCCGGTCAACACCGATGCTTCTCCACAGAATTGGGTGAGATGGGCTCGCCACCGGCAAGGGCAAGCGGGCTTGGCACAAATCAAGCGCCGAAAAAGCCCACTAGCAGTAAAACACAAAAGCCAAGCACAATTGCCAGAACGCCGAGGCTGAAAAGGACGCCCGCTTTCGCGGGCCGTGTTAATTGTCCCCAAGTGAGAGGCTTTGGCATAGGCAATCCTAACAAATCTTCTTCGACTTTTGCCGAATCAGTTTCCACCGCTTAGACTGAAGTCGCCGGCCGATTTTTTCGCACTTCGATATCCATTTTGTCTTCAACAGCGGATTCCAGATAGCTCAACAGATCCCCGTTCGCCGCCTTCTCGAGTTCACGCCTCGTGATTCCTACCTTTGTCGCGTCAAGAAAGCAGGCAGGCGCATAGTTGTCTTTGACTTGCCTCTTTTGCTGCACATAAGGCGCAGCTACGACGCGGACCTTCACCCACTCATCCAACCACTGCTTTGCCTGTTCGCTCATGCCGAGACTCCTTTTGTCATCTAAGGGCCAACACAGTTACAGCGTGAGGGGTTAATGCTTTCACCACGCGCAGTTGGATTTGCCGCAAGAGGCAGGAACTGGTTAGGCACGTTCTCTGTCCAGCTTCGATGTTTCATTCAGGTATGTGGCCGCCAAAGCGCGAAAGTCTCCGCGTTGGGTGGAAAGCGAACGCGCAGACTTGGGGATATCAACTCAGTCAGATGGCAGCCTCTGCCAAGACAGTTACAATGATAAGGAAGCGAGCAAGTGGCTGGCTGGACGCGCGACGAGTAGAATCGTTTCTAGGCGGCATAAGTCTGCGATGCTGCAAGAGCCGGAGACCTCTCCGCAAACTCGCTGGAAGACGTGATGTTAGAAGACAGTCTACTCCACGCAAGTCGCTTTGCAGGTTTCATTCTCCAGGATTTGCAAGGCGAAACCGCCCTCTACCGAGCACAGCGCCTTGCTATGGGCCGGATAAAGGCGCTTATCCACGCCACGTGACTCCATCGTCTCGACGGACAAAGCGATCTTGTTGCTCGTGCACGAGTGAACGATCCTTTCTCTCCCCAGGCCTGAAGCCCCGTTTACCGCTCGCGCACATGCGTGCGCGGCATGCACTCATGCAAGCGCTGCAATCAGGAAAACGACAATGACCACTGGCACCGTAAAGTTCTTTAACACCGCAAAAGGTTTCGGCTTCATCGCTCCGGAGGGCGGCGGCAAGGACGTGTTCGTACACGCCAGTGCGCTGGAAGCCGCCGGCATGCACTTTCTGAAAGAGGGCGACAAGGTGACTTTCGAGGTTCAGCCCGATCCGAAGGGCAGCAAGGCCGTCAATCTCAAGGCGGGCTGAGAAAAAGGCGGCTGGGCGAAACTCCGCCGCCTTCCTCATTTTAATCGCAAGGATCACCGATGAGCTTTGACCCGAAGAACGTGCCGCTGCGCAACTCGGCGTCGCGCAAGGCGATGGATCAATTCGCCGTCCCCAACCGTCCCAGTGCCGCCATCCAGCGTGAGTTGCGCCTCGAACGCGAGGCCGTCGACGCCAAGACCGCCAAATTGCGCGCTCTGCGCCTGGCCCGTGATGAGAAGGCGCTAGAAGCCGCCGCGCTCGCCGCCGCCAAAGGTCCGCCACCTAAGCCGAAGAAGCTCCGCAAAACGATAATCACCGGGTGACCGACGCGCGCCTCATCAATCCCGAAGAGCTGAACGCCGCCGAGCTGCTCTCGCTTCGTCTTCTCGTCGGTAGCAGCTTCATGACCTTCGCAGCCATTCCCGCCGCTGCCCGCACCCGTCTTCTCGAATTGGGCCTCATCCAGCGTGGGATGGGCGGTTTGTTGCCGACGCCAGCGGGCCGAATCTGTGCGCGTCTACGTTAGAATCCCTTTCCTGTAAACACGCGACGGTATCGATGCCGCCTGTCCGGAGTCAGTTCTTTTTCAAGCCGTCGCGAAAGGCCATCGCTTCGAGTTCGACCCGGACAGCATCCGCAATCGGAACAACGGGGCGTGCCTCGAACACAAAAGAAGGCAACATCGAACAAAATTTGTGAACGGCCAACGGATCGTCGCAGTCCAACATCATGTAGCCGCCCCAGTCGCCCACACGGATCACGAACAACTCGATCTTGAAATTGTCCGGGGCTCTCCATTGCGTAAATACCTCCAAAATCCGCTTCTGGGCGTTCTCGTATTCCATCGGTGATCCTTGTGGACGTTCGAACCAGCTGAGCATGTATTTCATTGGGTTCCTCGATCAGTTGATTTCAGGCTTCTATTCTTCCGGGTTTGCTGTTCGGGACTGGCGTCCCGCATTTTCCGATCCGCATTGGGTGACCACTTGTCCTGCATTTCTGGTTGCCGGATTGAAACCGACGATAGCGATCTCCTAGAGACGGCGATGGCAAGAAACGCCACGTACATCGCTTCAATGCGGATCGAACGGAGAGAACTTGGTCATGCAATCTTGGCGAGGTCCGCGCGAAAGAGTGAGACCATATCGCTAGGCTTTGTCACCGGAGTTTCTCGCAACATTGTCTCGATTACCGCCGCAAACTCCGGTGCGATTGTGGGGGCCTGCTGTTGCCAAAGAGCACGGTACACCGGGAAATTGAGCCACGTAATTCGGATGCTTCGCATGGAATTGTCGAGTGTCATGGCATCGACAAGCCCAGCCTTATGCTGAAGGTACGCGTCCTGGGCACTGAGAAGAGTAACACGAAGCGCCAACTGCAGACGTAATAGCTCCTCCGCGGTAAATGAGATGTCGCCTGCCATAACCCGGGCTCGCAGTTCATTGATGGGAGATTCCGCGTACCAGCGTAGGTAGTCCGTGACCCGTGTTATGTACCCCTGATTCAGAACCGCCCTCTGATTCTTCTCCGCTTGGCGAACTTGAATTGCCAGATAGATGAGCGACACAAGAACGGCTGACGCGCTTACGAAACTGCCGATTGATGCAAGATCCGAGAATGACATGCACTTCCCCCGAGTTTGGTTCAGGGGGAAACGATAGCTGATTTCGCCAAGTAACCCAGCCGCGGAGCGAACGTCCGCTTTGGGTGGAAAGCGGACATGTCACTTGCGCACTTCAGAACCAGTGTTGACCCAGCACAACATACGCGACCGTGCTGACGGAGGCGACTGCAATCAGAACACCCAACACTTCCCCGACTCTGCTATCATCTTGATGCGCGATGACAAACAGCGTCACACCTGCGCCCGCGGCCACTGATAACATCAGCGCGACTAGAACGTTACCCAAAACCGGCCACATCGCTTCGGTGCCACCTTTCTGGCATGACGGAGTGTCGGCCATTTACATTCTCATTCGAGCCTGAATGCTAGCTCAATCATCCTCCCTTCGCCTATCTCTCGGCACTGTTGTCCCTGCGCCGCCGCGCAAAATCCGCCACCACGAGACGATGCAGCGGGTTATGTTCAATTTCGAACGACTCGGCGATTTTGCGGTCCAACTGGTCGCGCGTATCCATCACACAGGCGAACGTCGCGGGAAATGACGTGCCTGGCAGAAGACGCAACGTCGGAAAAGATTCGACGGCGCTGGCGTCGGAAGCCCATTCCGAAAGAATTGCTCGCCTCTCGGCGATGCTCAGAGATGGGTCTTCAACCACTTCGGCCTCCGGCGCCGAGCGTTATGAACGGGTTTAATGCTGCGCGGGGTCGAAAAAGATGATGGCGAGCTCATTTTGACGTGGAAAGCGACGGGGTCGTGATGCTCTTGCGGCGGGCAGGCGCGGAAGGCGGGTCTGGGGAATGCTTTTGCTGAGTCTGTGAATGTCGCACCAACGAAATCGGTGAACTGAGAACGCATCGCCGCCATCTCCCCATTTGAGGCTCAGAATTAATTTTCGTGAGGGTTATATTACTGTTCGGCGCTGAATCCCGCCGACCTTTCCACTGGTTGCGGCGCGGCGCAAAGTGAGACAACGAGGGAAAACAAGATGGCGGAGGATTGGAAACTGGGGTCGAACACTCTCTCGAAAACCCAGCCATTCTGGGGTCTAGCGCAGTCTCGGCGTCTAGTCACCCGCGCGCAGCCGATATCCCACGCCCTGTTCGGTGAGGATCAGTTTCGGTTGCTGGGCGTCGGCTTCAATCTTCTGGCGCAGAGTTCGAACGTAGATCCGCAGATATTGGACGTCGGTCTCGGTGCCCCACACCTCTCGCAAGATGAACTTGTGCGTCAACACTTTGCCGGCATGGGCAACTAGCAGTCGGAGCAGGTCATACTCGCGCGGCGTCAACTTCACCTTGGAGTTGCGAACCGTCACGATCCGTCGTACGAGATCGACTGTTAAATCGCCGCTCTTGAAAAGCGGCGTTTCTCCTCCTTGTTGCAGCTTATGCCGAACGGCCGCGCGAATCCGGGCGAGCAATTCGTCCATTCCGAACGGTTTGGTGACGAAATCATCCGCTCCCATGTCCAAGGCTCGGACTTTGCCCGCTTCGTCGGCGCGGCTGGATAGCACTATGATTGGCAGGGACGAACCTTGTTCGCGCAATTGCCTAATTACTTCAAAGCCGTCCATTCCGGGCATGCCCAAATCCAACACCAGAACATCAATGGCATTACGGCCGAGCAACGACAGCGCGGACTGGCCGTCGGCCGCCTCTTCAATCTGATGGCCTTCGGCCGAAAGGCTGGCATGAAGCAGGCGTCGAATCGCCGGCTCGTCGTCAACGACGAGAACGCGCAGCGGTTTCTGTGGAGCGTTCATGTCGAAACGTGCCGCGTAAGTTCGTCGGCAGAGATCGGTAGCAAGATGGTGAAAACAGCTCCGCGCCTGTCGCTGCGATTGCCTGCCGTGATTGTTCCGCCCATCGACTCGACGAAGCCGCGACAAATCGCGAGACCAAGCCCCGTGCCGACGCGCCTGCGATCTGCCGCCTGCACGCGATAGAACTTGTCGAAGATGCGCTCCAAGTCTGCGGCCGGAATGCCCTCGCCTTCATCGGCGACTTCGATTTTCACTAAACCGCCATCACAACTTGCCCGCACGAGCACGCTGGTCATTTCGGGCGCATATTTCGCTGCGTTGTCGAGAAGGTTGAACAAGACCTGTTCGAAAAGCACCGGATCGACCCTCACCATCGGCAGGTCTGGTGCAATCGAGAGTTCCACGCGATGGTTGACAAGCACGGGACCCGCACGCCGGAGCGCACTTCCGACGACGTCCGCCAAATCAACAGGTTCGCCTTGGGGAACAACGGCCCCTGACTCCAGTCGCGTCATGTCCAGAAGGTTCGCGATGAAGCGATTGAGCCGCTCGGATTCCTCTTGGATCGTCCGGATCAATTCATTCTGGTTCTGCTCATCCATCGAGCCACGATAGCTTTTGAGGGCACTCGCCGATCCCAGGATGGACGCAAGCGGTGTTCGAAGGTCGTGGGAAATCGATGTGAGCAACGCCGCGCGCAGCCGTTCGGTTTCCGCAGTCAGACGCGACTGATCAATTTCTCCAGCAAGATTGATCCGTTCGATTGCTAGCGCCGTTTGATCGGCGAGGGCGTCAAACAAACGGCGCTGATCAGGAGAGAGGAGCGGACCGGGTTTGTCGTTGTCTAATCCCACGATACCGACAATGCCACGACCGGTTCGCATGGGAAGGAAGAGCCTTTCGGCACCGGGTAGTGTATCAGCCCCGCGACCGGCCGCCGAACCATGCTGCCAGACCCACTTGGCGGCAGCTAAGTCGGCGTCATTCAGCGTGTCCTCGGGCGGGTATCCGGCTCGCACGGCGACGGTTTCCCCTTGCGGAATCAGAATGACGACGCGAACCTTAAGCATCTGAGCGAACTGGAACGCTGCAGCCCAAAGAAGATCGTCGAGCGTGAAGACGCCAGCTAGTTTACGGCTGAACAAATAGAGATTCTCGGTCATCGTAGCCCGCTCGCGCGCGACGACAGCCTGAGCGCTTACGCGTGAGGCGAGGTTGCTCGTGACAATGGCAACAAGTCCGAAAAAGAAGACGATGACGACGTTGGCGGGGTCCGCAATCGTAAAGGTGTAGATCGGTGGGAAGAAGAAGAAGTTGTAGCCCAGGGCACTCACGACGGATGCAAGCAGCGCCGGCCAACGACCGTAGATTATCGCGCTCATGAAAACGGCGGTCAGGAACACCAGTCCGACGTTGGACGGACCGATGTTCAACCTTTGCAGGAGAAGCCCGATTATGGTTGCGCCGACGACCATGGCTAGGCTGCCAGCATAGTCGTTCGTCTTGAACGGGCGGTCGATCAGTTCAAGGAACAGTCGAGGTGTCACGCGGCCCTTCATCGCGCGTGTCAGCTGCTCGGGTACGACATGAACGCTCATATTGCCGGCGCGTCGAATGATTTCGTGTGCTGCCGAAGTGCGGATCAGTTCGGACCACCAGGAGCGCTGCGCGGTTGACGTCACGATGTGCGTGAAATTGTTGGCAAGCGCGTAGTCTATCACGCCATCCGCGACACTGGCTGCTGGGACCGTGACCCCCTGGCCACCAAGCCGCTCGGCCGTGCGCAAGGCTTCAGCGACTCGGTCGCGCTCGGCCTCGCTGAAGCGTTGCGACCGTGACGTCTCGACATAGAGGGCGGTCCAGGCGGCGCGCAACTTGTCGGCAAGCCGCTTGGTGTACCGCACCAGTGCCATGCTTCCGGGTCGCTCGTTGACGCACACCAAAACCCGTTCGCCCGCTTCCCAAGGCCCCTGGATTGCATGGGCGCGCATGTAATCAACCATCTGCTCGTCTACGCGCTGCGCGGTTCGGCGCAACGCAAGCTCTCGCAGTGCGGTCAGATTCCCCGGGATGAAATAGTTTTGAGCGGCGCGCTCGGCCGTTTCGCCGAGATACACCTTTCCTTCCTTCAAACGCTGAATGAGGTCCTCGGGCGTGAGATCGACCAGCTCGACATCTTCGGCGCGATCCAGGATTGAGTCCGGCACCGTCTCGTGGATGCGCACCCGCGTGATCCGAGCGACGACGTCGTTCAGGCTTTCCAGGTGTTGAACGTTCAACGTCACATAAACATCGATGCCGGCAGCCAGCAGCTCTTCGACATCCATGTATCGCTTGGGATGTCGGCTTCCCTCGGCATTTGTGTGCGCAAGTTCATCGACGAGCACAAGCTTGGGCTTGCGCTGAAGAATTGCATCCAGATCCATCTCGGCAAGCACCCGTCCTTTGTACGGGATGCGCTTCTTGGGGATCTTTTCGAGGCTCTTGGTGAGAAGATCGGTTTCGACGCGGCCGTGCGTCTCGACGACGCCGATGACGACATCGATACCGTCGAGCTTGCGCCGCCGCGCCTGGGCGAGCATCTCATAAGTCTTGCCGACGACGGGAGGAGCACCGAG
>Ga0207702_10004362_pt1 | contig 12611 bp, 11 predicted proteins | sample KBSCornC62_FD_184302 | JGI IMG/M metagenome (GOLD analysis project Ga0207702, IMG submission 184302) | Corn rhizosphere microbial communities from Kellogg Biological Station, Michigan, USA - KBS Corn C6-2 (SPAdes) (version 2) | ecosystem: Host-associated > Plants > Roots > Rhizosphere > Soil ...
GAGGAAAATAGCGAACAGCGCGGCCACGCTCATCACGCTGAAACCGAGCAGGGCGAACAGCACGTGCAGTTTGATCTGCCATTCGATCGGCAGCGGCTGGGTCGCGGGTGCGGCGAAAACGTCCACCAGCAGCAGCGCCGCGGCGAGCGGGAAGACGATCACGCCGAGCGTCGCGACCGGCCGAGCCAGATTCACCAGCACGCACAAGCCGGCAGTGCACAAGGCGACCAAGGACAGGGCGGCGAAAAAGTGCAGGTCGACGCCTCCGCCGTGTTTGGCGACCAGCGCCCAGCCGTGTGCAAACACGGCGGCGCTCGCGAGCGCCATGCCGAGCACGTGCGGCAGCGGTCGTCGCTGTGCGAGCGGACGCACGAAGACGCCGGCCGCGGCGAGGTAGAGCACTGCGGAAGTCAGAGTGAGGAACGTCAGCATGGGCGCCAAGTGTGGCACAGACGCGGGCGAAGTTGGCGCGCGCATGCGACGCCAGGACGGCCATTCGCGTGCGGCAAAGCAGGAGTCGGCAGACCCCGGCGGGCAGGCACGCAAGGACGGTTGCCACGAAGCCGGATCAGCCCAATCCTAACAGCCACAGGTTGGCGCGCGGAGTCTCGACCACGGCACTGGAGCGTCCCTGCGCTGGCGGCCGGAGGTCCGCGCTATAATCGCGCTCTTTACTCCGCCAGACCCAGTGCCATGTTCGAGTCCCTGAGCCAACGCCTGTCAACGACGATCGAGCGCCTGCGCGGACGCGCGCGCCTGACTGAGGCGAACATCCGCGAGTCCCTGCGCGAGGTGCGCATCGCATTGCTCGAGGCCGATGTCGCCTTGCCGGTGGTGCAGGCGCTGATCCAGCGCGTGCAGGTGCGCGCGGTCGGGCAGGAGGTGCTGAAAAGCCTGACGCCGGGGCAGGCGCTGGTCAAGGTCGTGCGCGACGAGCTGACCGCGGTGATGGGCAGCGCCAACAGCGAGCTCAACCTGAGCGCGGCTCCGCCGGCGATCGTGCTGATGGCTGGTCTGCAGGGCGCGGGCAAGACCACGACGGTGGCCAAGCTCGCGCTGCAGCTCAGGACCAAGAAAAAGAAGAAGGTCATGGTCGTCAGCTGCGACGTCTACCGGCCGGCGGCGATCGAACAGCTGCGCACGCTCGCGGACCAGGTCGAGGTGCTGTTTCATCCGAGCAGCGGCAGCGAGGATCCTGTCGCGATCGCGCGTTCGGCGATGGACGCCGCGAGAAAGAACTTCGCCGACGTGCTGCTGGTGGACACCGCCGGCCGACTCGCGATTGACGCGGAAATGATGGCCGAGATCAAGGCGCTGCATGCGGCGCTGAATCCGGTCGAGACCTTGTTCGTGGTCGATGCGATGACCGGTCAGGACGCGGCGACCACGGCGAAGGCGTTTGCCGAGGCGCTGCCGCTGACTGGCGTGATCCTGACCAAGACCGACGGCGACGCGCGCGGCGGCGCGGCGCTGTCGGTGCGCTACATCACCGGCCGGCCGATCAAGTTCCTGGGCGTGAGCGAGAAACCGGAAGGGCTGGAACCGTTCCATCCGGACCGCCTCGCGCAGCGCATCCTCGGCATGGGCGACGTGTTGTCGCTGGTCGAGCAGGTCGAGCAGAACGTCGACCGCGAAAAGGCGCAGAAGCTCGCCGAGAAGGTGATCAAGGGCAAGCGTTTCGACATGAACGACATGCGCGACCAGCTGCAGCAGATGCTCGGCATGGGCGGCATGGCGTCGCTGCTGGACAAGATGCCGGGCGCGTCGAATCTGCCCGATCACTTGAAGTCCCAAGTGAACGACACGCAAGTGCATCGCATGGTCGCGATCATCAATTCGATGACCAAGAAAGAACGGCGCCACCCGGATCTGCTCAACGGCTCGCGCAAGGCGCGTGTCGCGCGCGGCTCCGGCACGCAGCCGGCCGACGTCAACCGTCTGCTGAAACAGTACATGCAGATGGAAAAGATGATGTCGAAACTCGCCGGCGGCGGTCTCAAGGGGCTGATGCGCCAGATGGGCGCGGCGATGAAAGGGATGGGCGGCGGCGGCTTCCCGCCAGGCGGCATGCCCGGGCGTTGAGCCTGCGACGTCCGGCGGCGTAGGCTCTCGCGGGCCAGCCATCTAGACGGCCGCGAGCGCGGCGCGGGTTTGTCCCGGGAAAAATGGGGCGCCCGTCACGGTGCGAGTGTGAACCCGTGGCTAGACTTGGCGGCGGCGGTACTGTCGGCCGCCTGGCTTGTCACCGGGGCTCATCCAATGAAAAACTCGCGCAAGTTCCTCGCCGCGTGCGTCGCGGCGTGTGCCGCGCCGCTCGCGCAGGCGAGTGTCCATGACCACATTTTCGCCGGTCATTTCGATCCCATCGCCGACTTGCCGGCGAACAGCGCCGAAGCGGCGCGTTTCCTGACCCAGGCTACGTTCGGGCCGACGCCTGCCGACATCGCGTTGGTTTCGCGCCTGGGCTACAGCGAGTGGCTGGACGAGCAGTTGAGCTATCCGGCGACCCTGAGCGAGCCGACCGTCGCTGCCGTGGTGAACGCGCGCACCGGTGGCGGCCAGGGTGTGGGCCAGTCGCAGCGCCTCAACCGCTGGTTCTGGCAGGCGACCTATTCGCCCGACCAGTTGCGCCAGCGCATGGCGTTCGCGCTGAGCCAGATTTTTGTGGTCTCCGACCAGAGCAGCGCAATCGGCGGCGATGTCGTGCCGATGGCGCATTATCAGGATCTCCTCGCGACCGACGCGTTCGGCATCTACCGCCAGCTGCTCGAGGACGTCACGTACAACCCCACGATGGGCCGCTACCTCAACACGTTCCACAACGTGAAGGCGACCTGCGCCGGCGTGCCGCCGGTGTGCACCACCAGCCCGGACGAGAACTACGCGCGCGAAGTGATGCAGCTTTTCTCGATCGGCCTGGTGCAGCTCGACATGCAGGGCAACGTCGTCCTGTCGGGCGGCGTGCCGGTGCCGACCTACGACCAGAGCGTGATCACCTCGACCGCGAAAGTCTTCACCGGCTTCACGTTCAGCGATGCGCCGCTCGGCGATCCGAACAACAACTACAGTGGTGCGAATTTCTACGGCGGGGGCTCAACGTTCCTCGGCCAGTACGCGACGATGAATTGCTGGGGCACGGAGCTGTTCCCGTATTCCAACGGCAACATGCGCCACGACATCACCGGCGACGACAACACCTTGTCGACACCGAAGACCGTGCTCGGCGGCGTGACGATTCCGGCCGGCCAAAGCTGCGGCCAGGACGTCGCCGACGAACTCGACACGATCGCCGCGCACACCAACGTCGCCCCCTTCATCACACGCCAGCTGATCCAGCGTTTCGTGACCAGCAATCCTTCGCCGGCCTACATCGGCCGCGTGACATCGGTGTTCGAAAACTCCGGTGGCGATCTGGGCGACGTGCTGAAGGCGATCCTGACCGATACCGAAGCGCGCAATCCGCCGGCGCTCGGTGCGACCAGCGAGACCGATTCCTACGGCAAGCTGCGCGAACCCGTGCTGCGCATCACCGCCATGTGGCGCGCGTGGAACGCGAAGGCGCCGGCCGCGGACGCGTACGGCGAAATCGCCATGACCGGCGGCGGCAACAGCGTCGGCAATCTCGGCCAGGCGCCGCTCGAATCGCCGACCGTGTTCAATTTCTACACGCCGGATTTTGCACAGCCGGGCGTGTTCGCCGACAACGCGCTGACCTCGCCGGAATTCCAGATCGTCAACGAATCGATCCTGTATTCGCTGACCAACACGTTCTATAGCCTGACCGCCGGTTCGTACCAGGGAATGACGACTCCGCCGACCAGCCGGCCCTTGATCGACCTGTCCACGCTGACCACCAGCGGCATCACTGAGGCGCAGATCGTCAACACGGTCAACGCGAACATGCTGTACGGCAGCATGTCGAGCGGCATGCAGACCGCGCTGACCAGCATGATCCATTCCGGCCTGAACGGCGCATCCGCGGCGGAGAAGGCGTGGTCCGCGATTTATCTCACGATGATCTCGCCCGAATACGCGGCGCAGCGCTGAGGAGCCAGCCATGAGCATCACTCGCAAAACCCGGCGCGACTTCCTGCGCAACCTGTGCACCCTGGCCGCGAGCGGCAGCGCCGCTGCGTTGATCCCGCAGCTGCGCATGATGGGCACCGCGCTCGCCAGCACGAGCGCGTTCGCCGACTACAAGGCGCTGGTCTGCGTCTACCTGGCCGGCGGCAACGACTCGTGGAACATGGTCGTTCCGTTCGATACGACCCGCTTCAACACGTACACGACTTCGCGCAGTGGCACGTACAACGCGACCACGAATCCGGGCGGTCTCGGGCTCGCACTGCCGACGACGTCGGCGCAGATTGCGGCGCAGAAGATCATCGACGGCAACGACGCCAGCTCGTCCACGAACCAGTATTTCCTGCACCCGAGCATGCCGGAAATGACGCCGCTGTTTGCCCAGCACAAGCTCGCGTTCCTGGTCAACGCCGGCACGCTGGTCAAGCCGATCGACATGAACGCCTACAAGACCGCTGCGAACCGGCCGCCGCAGCTGTTTTCGCACTCGGACCAGACCAACCAGTGGCATCAGGGAAGCACCAGCTCGACCGACGTGTCCGGCTGGGGCGGGCGCTGTGCGGAGAACCTCGACGGCCTCGGCGCGAATCTGAGTTCCAATCCCAAGATCCCGCTCGCGATCTCGATCGCCGGTTCGAACCGCTACGAGATCGGGCACAGCACGGTGCCGTACCAGATGTCGTCCGGCGGACTCACCTCGCTCAACGGCGTGTGCAATCCGAGCTGCACCGGCGTGACCACGAACAGCGCGCGCGACGCCGCGCTCAACGACCTGCTCGGCGCGACCTACGCCAGCGATTTCGCCGGCGAGTACAACAAGGTGTTCAACAGCGCGCGTTCGCTGTACACCAAGATCGGCCCGAACGTACCGCCGGCGTCGACCGCGTACGTGCCGGCGAACACTTGGCCGGCGAACAACTCGCTCGCCAATCAGCTCAAGACCGTCGCGACCATGATCAACCTGTCGAAGACGCAGGGCTACGCGTCGCGGCAGATCTATTTCGTGCAGATCGGCGGTTTCGACCTGCATTCCGGCTTCAACACCGGCAACGGCAACCATGCGCAGCTGCTGCAGCTCGTGTCGCAGGCCCTGAATGCGTTCTGGACCGCGCTCGGCCCGACGTACCTCAATCTGCAGAACAACGTCACGGTGTTCACGATGTCCGACTTCGCGCGCACCTTGCAGTCCAACGGCGCCGGTTCCGATCACGCCTGGGGCAGCGTGCAGATGGTGCTCGGCGGTGCAGTGCAGGGCGGCAAGCTGTACAGCGGCGGCGATCTGATCAGCGGCTTCCCGAATCAGGCGTTGAATGCGCCGAACAATTTCTCCCGTGGCCAGATGATTCCGGGCATCGGCGTGGAGCAATACGCCGCGACGCTGGCGCAGTGGATGGGCGTGTCGGCGACCGATTGCCTGACCATGTTCCCGAATCTCGCCAACTTCACCACGCGCAATATCGGTTTCGTTTGACGGGGCGGGCGATGCGAGGGACACACCGGCTGCCGCGTCCGGCGGCGGCCGCAGCCGCTGCCGTGTTCGCTGTGCTCGGCGCCTATGCCGGCAATGCGTGGGCAGGCACGGCGTTCGACCCGGCGAGCTGCACCAGCCTGTCGGGCGCGCCGTCGCACCCGGCGATCGACTACGGCGCGGCGATCCAGACGATCTTCACGTCGTTCAACGGCGTCAACGGCTGCAGCGATTGCCATACGAGTTCGGGCGGACCGGCGGGCGGCCTCAACCTCGATCCGCTGGAAACCTCGCCCTGGGTCAACATCGTGAACGTGCCGAGCGGCGAATCGCCGTACAATTACGTGACGCCGGGCAAGCCCGAGCTGAGCTATCTGTTCCGCAAGATCAATTGCGACAGCCCGGACGCCGGTACGCGCATGCCGCAAGGATTCGCAGCGCTAAGCGTCGATCAGCAAGCCACGATCTACGACTGGATCGCTGCCGGCGCCCCGGTCGGTACGACCGACCAGATCTTTCGCGGCACGTTCGATCTGCGCGGTTTCGTGCCCTAAAGGACGCGTCCCGGGCTGCGGTTTCCAGCAATTTGCTGCCGGGCGCAGGCGAAGCGGGCAGGTCCGCCGGAGGCTCGGCCGCTGCAACGACCAAGTCGTTCAAAGGGCTGTATTTTTTCCACAGCCCCGTTTACAATAGGCGGCTGCCGAACCGTGCATGTTCCAGCGCGGGTCCATTCGGCCCGGTTTGCAGTTCAATTGAACCCACTTTCGAGTACACAGCATGGTCAAGATTCGCCTGTCCCGTGGCGGCGCCAAGGGGCGTCCCTTCTATCACATCGTCGTCGCCGACGAGCGCAAAGCGCGCGACGGCCGCAACATCGAGCGCGTGGGTTTCTACAACCCGATCGCCGCCGGCAAGGACGTGCGCCTGCAGCTCGACACCGAGCGCGTGAAGTCCTGGGTCGCCAAGGGCGCGCAGATGACCGACAAGGTGCGTCTGCTGATGAAGGAAGCCGGCAAGCAGGCCAAGGCGGCCTGAGTGTCGCGCGCGGCGCGGTGCGGCCGTGCGCCCTGAACGTCGCATTCTGCTCGGCAAGATCGTCGGGCTTAGTGGCGTGCAGGGAGCGGTCAAGCTGGAGTCCTACACCGAGCCGCGCCTGCGCCTGTTCGCGTACCAACCCTGGTGCCTGAAGCTCGGCGTGCTCGAGCGCGAGGTTTCCGGTGCCCGCGGGCGCGAACAGGGTAAAGGCATCGTGGCGAACCTGCCCGATGTCGCCGACCGCGACGCAGCCGCCGGCTGGGTCGGGGCGGAAATCTGGGTCCTCCGTTCCGCCTTGCCGAAGCCGAAACGCGGCGAGTACTACTGGACGGATCTGGAAGGTTTGGCGGTGGTCACCGCCGGCGGCGTGGCCCTGGGGCAGGTCAGTCATCTGTTCTCGACCGGGGCGAACGACGTCATGGTGGTGCGCGACGGCGAACGCGAACGGCTGATCCCGTTCGTTCTGCCGCAGTATGTGAGTGACGTGGATTTCGACGCCGGCCGCATCACGGTCGACTGGGATCCCGAGTTCTGAGCGCCATGCGCGTCGACGTGGTCACGTTGTTTCCGGAATTCGTCGCGAGCTGCGCCCGGATCGGCGTGGTCGGGCGGGCGCAGGAACGGGGTTTGCTCGAAGTCGCGACGTGGAATCCGCGCGATTACGCGACGGACAACTACCGGCGCGTGGACGAGCGGCCGTTCGGTGGCGGGCCCGGCATGGTGATGCTGATCGATCCGTTGCGGCGCACGCTGGCCGCGGCGCGAGCGGCGGCGGCATCGCCGGCAAACGTGATTTATCTGAGTCCGCAGGGAGCGCGGCTCACGCAGGGCAAGGTGGCTGAGCTCGCCGGACGCGAGCGCTTCATCCTGCTGTGCGGACGTTACGAAGGCGTGGACGAGCGCCTGCTGGCGCAGGAGATCGACGAGGAGCTTTCGCTCGGCGACTACGTGCTGTCCGGCGGGGAACTCGCTGCGGCCGTGGTGATCGACGCGATCGGGCGGCTGCAGGACGGCGCGTTGAACGACGCGGAGTCGTCGCAGCAGGACTCGTTTTCGGACGGTTTGCTCGACTGCCCGCACTACACGCGGCCGGAAGTGCACGAACTTGGACGGGTACCGGCGGTTCTGATGTCCGGCGACCATGCGGCGATCCGCCGCTGGCGGCGGAAACAGGCGCTGGGACGTACCTGGCAGCGTCGCCCGGAGCTTTTGGCCGAGGTAACGCTGTCCGCGGAAGACAAAAAACTTTTAGTTGAATATCAAGAAGATATAAAAAACTTGTAAGGTGCGGGCCCATCCGGCTCAACATCTGCGTATAATCAACCCACGATCGGTGAGTGTCATGAACATCCTCCAACAGTTCGAAGCCCAACAGATGACCCGCAAGCTGCCCGAATTCGGGCCCGGCGACACGGTCATCGTCAACGTCAAGGTGAAGGAAGGCAACCGCGAGCGCGTGCAGGCCTATGAAGGCGTGTGCATCGCGAAGAAGAATGCCGGCCTCAACTCGGCTTTCACCGTGCGCAAGATCTCGCACGGCACGGGCGTGGAGCGCGTGTTCCAGTCGCACAGCCCGTCGATCGATTCCGTCACCGTCAAGCGCCGCGGCAAAGTTCGCGGTGCCAAGCTCTACTACCTGCGTGGGCTGGAAGGCAAAGCCGCCCGCATCCAGGAAGATCTGGGCAAGCACGCCGGCGACGAGTAAAAAACGCGCGCGCGACCCCGGGTCGCGCCAAAGACATAAGTCTTGGAGCATTGAGTCGCGTCTGTGCTCCTCGTCCAAAGCGACCGTCGGAAACGGCGGTCGCTTTGTCTTCGCTGGAGCCAGCGTTTTTTTCCGGCATCGCGCCGACCGCGCCTGATCCGGGGTGCGGCGCCGCTCACACTGCGCTGCGCGCTTGAATATTGCCGCGTGCGGCCACATCCGATCGACAGAATTTTCTTCTCGGGAGGATCGTCCATGTCCGCTGCTGCGGAAACCCGCCAGTTCCAGGCCGAGGTCGCACAAGTCCTGCACCTGGTCACGCATTCGCTCTATTCGCACAAGGAAATCTTCCTGCGCGAACTCGTCTCGAACGCCTCCGACGCATGCGACAAGCTGCGTTTCGAAGCGCTCGGTAAACCCGATCTGCTCGCCGGCGACGGCGAACTTCATATCGACGTCTCGGTCGACGCCGAGGCACGCACGATCACGATCCGCGACAACGGCATCGGCATGAGCCGTGACGAAGTGATCGGCAACATCGGCACGATCGCCAGTTCCGGCACGCGCAAGTTCCTCGAAGCGATGTCGCTCGAACAGAAAGCCGACGCCAACCTGATCGGCCAATTCGGCGTCGGGTTCTATTCGGCGTTCGTGGTTGCTGACAAGGTCGCGCTGACCACGCGCCGCGCCGGTGCCGCAACGAACGAGGGCGTGCGCTGGGAATCGAGCGGCACCGGCGAATACACGCTCGAAACCGTCGAGGCGCCGCGCGGCACCGCCGTCACGCTGCACCTGAAGGCGGACGAGGACGAGTTCCTGCACACCTGGCAGCTGCGTACCCTGATCACGCGCTATTCCGATCACATCGGTTTCCCGATCCGCATGCCGAAAGAGGAAGACGGCAAGCCGGGCACGGAGTGGGAGGTCGTCAACCAGGCGTCGGCGCTGTGGACGCGTCCGAAAACGGAACTGAGCGACGACGAATACATCGCGTTCTACAAGCACATCGGCCACGATTTCAACGCGCCGCTCGCCTGGACGCATAACCGCGTCGAAGGCAACCAGAACTTCACCTCGCTGCTGTACGTGCCGGGCAAAGCGCCGTTCGACATGCTGATGGGCGCGCGCGACGAGCGCAAAGGCTTGAAGCTCTACGTCAAACGCGTGTTCATCATGGACGCGGCCGAACAGCTGCTGCCGGCGTACCTGCGTTTCGTGCGCGGGGTCGTCGATTCCGACGACCTGCCGCTGAATGTCAGCCGCGAGCTGCTGCAGCAGAACCGCACGCTGGAAAAACTGCGCGCCGCGGTCACGCGCCGCGTGCTCGATCTGCTCGACAAGCTGGCCAAGGACGAACCGGAAAAGTTCGCCACGTTCTGGCAGGAATTCGGCGCCACGCTGAAGGAAGGCGTGGCCGAAGATTTCGCCAACAAGGAACGTATCGCGAAATTGCTGCGTTTCGCCTCCACCAAGTCCGAGGGCAAGGCGCAGACCGTCTCGTTCGACGACTACATCGGCCGCATGAAGGCGAACCAGGAGGCGATTTATTTCCTCACCGCCGACGGTTACGCCGCGGCCAAGGGAAGTCCCCAGCTCGAAGCGCTCAATGCGCACGATGTCGAAGTACTTCTGCTGTACGACCGCATCGACGACTGGATGGCGGGCTACCTGACCGAATACGCCGGCAAGAAGCTCCGCAACGTGGCGAAAGGCGATCTGGAACTCGACAAGCTCGCCGGCGTCGACGCGGAAAAGCGCAAGGAAGCCGAGAAGTCGGCCGAAGGCGTGGTGGCGAAACTGAAGCAGCTGCTGGGCGAGCGCGTGCGCGACGTGCGCGTCAGCACGCGCCTGACCGAGTCGCCGTCGTGCGTGGTGCTTGACGAGCACGAAATGGGTCTCGCCATGCAGCGCCTGATGCGCCAGGCCGGTCACGACGTGCCGGCGAGCAAGCCGACGCTCGAGATCAATCCGGCGCACGCGCTGGTCAAGCGCTTGGAAGCGGAAAGCGACTCCGCGCGAGCGGGCGACATTGCGCTGCTCCTGCTCGATCAGGCGCAGTTGCTCGAAGGCGTGCCGCTGGAAGATCCGGCGGCGTACGTGCGGCGGGTGAATGCGCTGCTGACCGGCTGAGCGCGACGCGTCGTCCATCGAAGAAAAAGCGGCCCGTAATGGGCCGCTTTTTTTTTCGCTGGCTGCCGGTTCCTGGCGATAGCGGGTCGAGCGGTAAGGTGTCGATTCCGCCGCGCGCCGAGGAAGATCCTTACGGGCATTGACACTCGGTTGGTATATCGTAAGATATATCGAACAACTTAAATGGGAGTCGAGCATGCGCGGTTTTTTCTTTCGGAATCTGCACCGTTGCGGCGAACATCTCGACGACGCCGTCTGGGCGGCGCGGCACGGCCGGCATTCCGGTTTCGGTGGATTCGGCGGCTTTGGTGCGGGCATGTTCGGCGGTCGCGGCTTGGGCGGCTTCGATTTCCGCATGGGCCGCAAGCTCGCCTCGGGCGAACTGCAACTGGTGCTGCTCGCGCTGCTCGCGGAGCAGCCGAGCCACGGCTATGAGCTGATCAAGGCGCTCGAGCAGCGCTCGGAAGGCTTCTACGCGCCCAGTCCCGGCATGGTCTATCCGGCGCTGACCTGGCTCGAGGAGATGGGCTACGCGACGGTCGAAGCCGACGGCGCGAAGAAGCTCTATCGCATCAGCGACGCCGGCCGCGAATACCTGGCCCAGAACCGCGAAGCCGCAGACGCGATGTTGAGCACACTCGAACGCGTAGGCCGCAAATTCAAGCGCGTCCGTGACGTGTTTTCCGGCTTCGAAGACGACGAAGACTCGGCGGGCTACCAGGACATCTGGGACGCGCGCCATGCGTTGCGCGCCGCGCTGCGCGAAAAACGCCACGCATCCGGCGAAGAGCGGCAACGCATCGCGGCGATCCTGCGCGAGGCAACGGCCAAAATTCGCGGGCAGTGAGACACCGTACTCGCGAGAAAGCGACCGGGGATGCCTGGAGGCAAAGCCCGACAGCGCGCGTTGCGCTGGGCGTCGCGGCGATACCGGGCCGCGACGCCAGCAGCATCGCCGCTCGCGTCGCGACGAGCGTGAAACCCCAGGACCTCAGTCCGCGCTGCGTGTCGGCTTGTTCGGCTGGCGCAGCTGCCTGAGCACGTCGTTCAACGCCGCGGCCACGGCATCCGGCCGATCGAGTTGCACGTCGTGCGAACTGTGCGCGACGGGGACGAGACGGCCGCGCGTCGAAGTTGCGACGATCGCGTTCTGGGTCTTCTGCCGCGCTTTTTCCAGCGCATCGCGCACCGGCTCCGGCTCATCCGCGAACGGCGCGTCCGGCTGCAACACAATCAGCGGAATCGCGCCGTGATTCTCGTTCGCCGGGATCGGTTGTGCGTACAGCACGACGTTCGTTTGCGCCGTCGAGGCGATATTTTCCCAGAACGATAGCTTCAGTTTGTTGGTGCGGATCGCCCGGTTCAGCGCGTCGCCGTATGCGGGATTCGGGGGACGCAGACAATCTTTCAGTTCCGGTGGCGGGTTGTCGAGTTGGCCGGATTTCGCACCCGCTGTGCAGCGCGCGACGGCGGCGAGCATTGCCTGGTTCTGTTCCGCTTCGGTTTTCTCGAACTCCGGAGAAAATTCGCCGACCGCGTGGGCCGGTGGATCGAGCAGAAGGAGCGCCGCGACCTGCGCGGGATGCTTGTCCGCGAAACGCCGCACGACGTCGGTGCCGTAGGAATGTCCGATCAGGACCAGTGGCGTCGCGAGCGGCGCCGCTTCGATCAGCGCCTCGATGTCGTCGGCATTAGTATCGGCGTTGCGCGGTAGCGGACCGCCGTCGCTGAAGCCGGTGCCGGCGCGGTCGTATGCACAGACGCGGGTCGACTTCGCCAGCAGCGGCTGCACCTTCTCCCACGTCATCGAATCAGCGTTGTTGCCGCTTTCGAGCAGCACCAGCGGGGTGCCGTGGCCGATGCAGCGCAGGTTGAGCATGCGCTGCCCTGCGAGGGTCACCGGCGTTCCCGGCTTGGCGTAGTCGATCGCGGGCGACGCCGCACGGGCGACGCACGCCAACGGCAACAAGGCAGCAAGGACCGCACGACGCAGGACGGATTGGACCATGAAGATGCTCGCAGCAACGAAGGAAGCGCGAGTGTAGTGTCGCGCTCGTTAACGAATCGATTGTTGCGCCGCTGCGCCGCGGCGACGACGCACATTATTGTGCGGGCTGGGTGGATTTTTCCTGCGCGATGCGCGCGTCGAGATTTGTTTCCGCATCGCGCGCCAGGTTCTCGCACGCGTTC
>Ga0207702_10004365_pt1 | contig 12607 bp, 14 predicted proteins | sample KBSCornC62_FD_184302 | JGI IMG/M metagenome (GOLD analysis project Ga0207702, IMG submission 184302) | Corn rhizosphere microbial communities from Kellogg Biological Station, Michigan, USA - KBS Corn C6-2 (SPAdes) (version 2) | ecosystem: Host-associated > Plants > Roots > Rhizosphere > Soil ...
GATGGATGGACATTAGCCGGCGCGCATCCTGCGCATCGGGATCGAACGTATCCACCCGCTGCAACGTCTGCTTGAGTGAGGGCAGGGCGGCGCTGATTCGGTCGATTTCTGCCCGGGCCGGCGGTGGGAGAGATGCGCGCGTGCGATACAGATAGGAATCGAAGCGCTGGACCATCTCACCGTTCGGAAGATCGGCTGAAGGGGCTCGCGCGGTGGAGCTGCCGGGAATGAACAGGAGCAGCGCCGCAATCCCGATCGCCAGCCCGACAGCCGCCAAGAATCCGAACATTCCGATCGGGGTGATCAGCCCGACGACGATGGTCAGAATGCTGATGAGACCGATCGCCAGCCCAACTCGGCCCGCTTTGCGGACGAGCTCAGCATTGAGCCGCTGCCGCTCACGACGCGCCGCATCGCGCGCGGCGCCGTCCCGCTGATCCAGCCGTTCGAAGATCGCGTTCGCGCGCGCCATCGCCTGGTCGGCGCGCTGCATGACTTTGGTGGCCGGATCGATCACTTGGCCTCGATCGGAGTCAGCGGCGAAGCTGCTCCCTCGAGCCGCCCTTTCTCAACCCCTTCGGCGCGGGCGATATAGCCCTTCGATTTTTCGACCTCGTTCGAGAGCGTGTTCACCGTCTGCTTCATGTTACCGAGCGCTTCGAGCTTGAACCGGTCGATCTGGTCCATCGTCTCATAGATATTCTGGAAGGCGCGCTGCAGAGTCTCCAGCGGAAGCATCGACGAGGCGGCCTGTTCGTGGATTGCTCCGGTTTGGGTGCGGAGCATTTCGCCGGTTGAATCGATCATGTTCGCGGTAGTCGTGTTGAGCGCCCCGATCTGTTCGAGCACCAGCTTCTGGTTCGTCATCGCCTGGGCGACGGTCACTGCGGTGCGAAGCGCGGACACTGTTGTCGTGGAGGCGCGATCGACGCCCTTCACCAGCTCGACATTGTTCTTCTTGACGAGATCGAGCGCGAGATAGCCCTGAACCGTCACCGCCATCTGGGTCAGCAGGTCGGTCGTGCGCTGGCGGGTATAGAAAAGCGCGCTCTCGCGGATCGCCTTGGCCTTGGCCGGATCGGTAGCGTCGAGTTCGTTGGCCTTGTCCTCGAGCTGCTGGTCGAGCGCCTTGGAGATGTGGATCATCTGCTCGAGCTTGTGCATCGTCTTCCACAAGTTCGCTCGCTCCGTGTCGATGGCGGCATTGTCCATCAACAGCTCGTCCTTGCCGTCGGCGAGGCTGCTGAGGATCTTGGAAATATGCGTCTGCGAGCTGCGGTATTTGTCGAAGTAGCGGTCGATCCTGTTGCCGAACGGGATGATGCCGAGGAATTTCTTCGTCTTGGTCGCTTCCTTGGGATCGAGCGACTCCACCGTACGCCGAAGCTCGATCAGGTCGGCGCCGATCCCGCTGTCCTTGTCAATCGCCTTCACTGGTCGATCGAGGAATCGATTGGATGCGCCAGCGGCCTCGGTGATCTCCTTGCGACCCATCGAAGTCAGCTGGTCGACCTTTTTGCCAAACTCGGGACTGTTTGGGTCCAGGCTTGCGAGTTCATCGACGAACTGGGTGACGCGCTTGTCGAGCTCGCTCGTTTCCTCCTGCTTCAGCGGCACCAGGCCGGCCGCCTCGCTCGGCTGAACCGTCTGCAGCGGCTCCGGCGGATTTAGATTCAGCTTCGTTGCGGTGGTCGTCGCATTGTTTGCATCGGTGGCCATCGCCGTTCCTTTCAACGCGGGCTTGCTGGCGGAGAGTGAACGGGCTCGCCGCTCCGCGCAAGGCGCTAGTGTATTATATGTCTAAGACGCCGTGCTTCAAGGATAATCCGAAAGTTCGCCGTTAACCATTGCCTTCAACGGTTCGCTCACCGTGATGGCTCTAGATCGGCTCCAAACCACCATTGGTCCGGAGCTTTTTGCGATGATTCGATTCCTGAGGAAGCTTTGGAAAGACAGGCGCGGCAACGCTATCGTCATTGCCGGCGTCGCGTTGCCAATAGTCGTCGGTGGCGCTGGGCTTGCCACAGATACCATCCAGTGGGTTCTCTGGAAGCGCGAACTTCAGCGCGCCGCCGACTCGGCGGCCATCGCCGGGGTGATGGCCGAAGCGGAAGGCACGACGGTCGAGTCGGTTGAAACGGCGGTGACGAAAGACCTCAACGAAAACAACAACCACAGCGGCGTAAATCTGAAAACAAGCTATTCCTACTGCAGCAACACCTGCGACCTCAGCTTCCCGCTTTCGGGGACTGGCTATTCCAAGGGCGTGCAGGTGACAATTGCAATCCAGAAGACGCTGGGATTTTCGTCTCTGTTCCTAAAGACGGCTCCGACCATCACGGCTACTGCAACTGCGGCCATGGTTCCCGGCCTGAATCCGTGTGCAATCGGGTTAGCCAAGAACACTCAAAGCGTCATCATCGATGGCAGTACAACCACCAATCTTGGTTGCCCGGTGATGTCGAACAGCACGGTTTGCGACGCAGTAAGTACGGGCGGATCCGTCTACACGTTCAGCACTCCGATTGTCGCGGCCGTGGGTTGCCTTCCGGATATGAGCAGCCACGGGGTTACGGCAGAGCTGCCGCATTACATGTCCCAGTCGGATCCATTCTCCGGGAAGTTCTCTACGACCATTCCGTCGGATTGCACTACGAAGAAACTGAACCAGAACACCTATAACAAGACTGTCGGCGGAGTGACCCAAACCTGGCTCTACTCCTATCAAACGAACAAGCGCTGTTACGGCGGCACCAACGGCTTCAAATTTACCGGCGGCACGTACTACATGGATCCCGGTACCTATTATATCGATAGTACTGACTTCGATACGACGGGCGGCGCGACTCTTATCGGGACTGGCGTGACGCTAATCCTCACGGGAGCCACTCCCGGCAGCCTCCAGATGAACGGCAGTGCGACCATTAAATTGAGCGCGCCGACGACCAGCTGCGTCGATGCCGTTACAGGGCTCGATCCTTGCTACAAGGACATGCTGTTCATTCAATCGTCGAGTGCCTCGACCAACAACACCAACACTATCTCGGGAGACGCCAGTTCGAAGTTTGACGGCGCGTTCTATCTTCCGAACGGACAGGTCAAGTTCAGCGGCAACAACAATGCCACGACGAAATGCGCGATGGTCATCGGCTACACCATAGAGTTCAGCGGCAACTCGGATCTGCAGAACAACACGACCGGCTGCACCGCGAACACGACCGCGACGATTCAGCAAGTGAAGCTGATCGCATGATCCGGATTCTGCGCTCTCTCCAGCGGGACCAAGGCGGCAACTCCCTCGTTGAAATGGGACTGATGGCGCCTGTGCTGGCGGCGTTGCTCGTCGGCACGGTCGACATAAGCCAAGCGGTCTCCACTAAAGTGCAGGTGGAGCAGGCTGCTCAGCGGGCGATCGAGCTTGCCCAGCGCAGCAATTATGCCACGAGCATGAATGCCACCCTTAAGTCCGAGGCCGAAACGGCAGCTGGCAGCGGATCGAGTGCGACGGTTACGGCGTGGCTTGAATGCAATCACAGCGGTTCCAAAGATTATGACACCGGCACCTGCACCAGTGCACAATCTTACGCGCGCTATGTCAGTGTCACCGTTACGGGCTCTTACACGCCCATCTTCCCGAACATGTTCTTCACGACCAATTCAAATGGCACTGTCACCGTGAAGGGTTATGCAGTGATTCGGACCCAATGATGGCGCGGTTGCGGTCCCTGTGGTCGGATAACCAAGGCGCAGCGGCGGTCGAATTCGTTTTCGCGGTCCCGGTGCTGGTGACAATCATCTGGGGGATTTTCCAGTTAAGTCTCGTCCTTGAGGCCCAGGCCGGAGTGCAGCAGGCTCTCGGTGAGGGCGCGCGGCTGGCAACGGTCTACGATCCCAGCACCGGAGCTTCGAAGACTGACACCGCCATTCTCAGCAAGATTACCTCGAGCAAATTCGGAACCGGATCGGGTACCTTCTACACCGCCTGCCCAGACACGTGCATCTCCACAGACAGCACCGCAAAGACGAAGACAATCACCGTGACGTACAAACAGTCGACAAACTTCCTGTTCTTCGCGGGTCCGGACGTCACGATAAAAAAATCAAAGGTGGTCTATTACCCCAATTGATTGCCAAACCCTTTGGCCGGGTGACACAGAGTGCTGCGGCAGCTAAGCGGCGCCCATGAAATTCTTCGCAGACACAGCCGAAATCTCCGAAATCCGCGAGCTTGCGGCCACCGGGTTGCTCGACGGAGTCACCACCAATCCTTCGCTGATCCACAAATCTGGGCGCGACTTCCTTGAGGTCGTCCGCGAAATAGCCTCGGTCGTCAGTGGACCCGTTTCCGCCGAAGTGGTGGCGCTCGATTACGAGGGTATGATGCGCGAGGCAGAGGTCCTCCGAAAGATCGGCGACAATATTGCCATCAAGGTGCCGCTGACGCCCGACGGCCTCAAGACCTGCAAGGCGCTCACCTCCGACGGATCGATGGTCAATGTCACTCTGTGCTTCTCCGCCAACCAGGCACTTCTCGCCGCCAAGGCCGGCGCGATGTTCATTTCCCCGTTCGTCGGGCGCCACGATGACGTCGGTTTCAATGGGATGGAGCTGATTGCCGACATTCGGCTGGTCTACGATAATTACGATTTCGGCACCGAAATTCTCGTCGCGAGCGTCCGTCATTCGATCCATGTTCTGGAAGCGGCAAAGATTGGCGCCGACATCATGACCGCGCCGCCGAAGATCATCTGGCAGCTGTTCAAACATCCATTGACCGATCTCGGGATCAAGGGTTTCCTAGCCGATTGGGAAAAGACCGGTCAGAAGATCTGAGCACTACCGCGCTGAGATAGGAAATTAACCGCTGTTCCAGTAAAACAGCGTTTGTGGGACAGTTGATTCAGTTCGAAGAGCGGGCCGTCGCACGGCTGCGCGAGAGACTTGGGGAGGCCGAGGAGGCTAACCAGGACCTCATCGCCTTCGCTCGCGGCCATTCCGGCGCGGTTGCCTCGATCCACGCGGCGGTGCTCGCGGCAATGGAAGCTCGATCGGTGGATACGCTGCTGGAGACCGTCACCCAGGAATGGCCGCTGATCCTTGGGATCGATGCCGTTGCGGTGGCGCTGATTGTCGGTGACCGTGGATTTCGCGCAGACGGCACGGGGATTGAGCGGGTCGAAACGAGATTGCTGGAGCAGTTCCTCACCGTCAGCGCGCCCGTCGAAATGCGAACCGTAGAGCGAGGCCACCCGCTGTTCGGTCCAGCTTGTGAGCTTATCCGGGCGGAAGCGCTGATCAAGCTCGAGACCGAACCGCCGCTGCCGCATGGATTGCTGGTGCTCGGCCAGCGCGCGGAACTGAGCCTGGATGCGCTTCACGGATCCGAGCTTCTGCTGTTCCTCGGTCACAGCGTCACGGCCATGATTCGCCGCGCGCTCATTTGATCCTTCCGGTGGGTGGCCGCTGGACGGACGAACCGACCTCACCTATCTGCCGCTCGGAAGACGGATGAGAGCATGACCCAGTTCGACGAACGCGAGCGCGCATTCGAAGCGAAATTCGCTCACGACGAGGAAATGAATTTCCGGATTGCGGCGCGCCGCAATCGCCTGATGGGCGAGTGGGCGGCGCGTAAAATGGGTCTCTCGGAAGAAGAAACCTCCGCTTACGCCAAGGATGTGGTGCGGGCCGATTTCGAATCGGCGGGCGAAGGCGATGTCGTGCGCAAGCTGCTCGGCGACCTTACCGCTGCCGGAATCGAAATCGACGAGGCGCAGATCCGTGAGGCTTTCGGTCACAAGACTGTCGAGGCACGTCGTCAGATCATCCACGAGCACACGCTCTGATGGCGATGTCGGCCAGCGAGATTGAGCGTCTGATCCGGGCGGCGATTCCGGATGCGGAGGTGGCAATCACCGATTTAGCGGGCGACGGCGATCATTATGCTGCCAAAGTGGTGAGCTCAGCGTTTAATGGGATGTCGCGCGTAAAGCAGCATCAGGCGGTCTACGCAGCACTGGGCGGCCGAATGGGTGGAGAATTGCATGCGCTGCAACTCCAGACTGCAGCGCCCGAGGAGAAGGCGAGTGACTGAAGCGAAGGAGCGGATCGACGACATCGTTCACAAGAACAACATCGTTCTTTTCATGAAGGGGACGGCTTTGTTCCCGCAGTGCGGATTTTCAAGCCGCGCGATAGCAATTCTGGAAAGGCTGGGCGCCGACTACGAAACAGTCGACGTGCTTCAGGACCCGGAGATCCGCCAGGGCGTCAAGGAATATAGCGACTGGCCGACGATCCCCCAGCTCTATGTGAAGGGCGAATTCGTCGGCGGCTCCGACATCATGATGGAGATGTTCGAGAACGGCGAGCTCCAGCAGCTCGTCGGAGCGGCCGCGGAATGAAGAAAAGGGCGGCGATGCGGGACCAGATACCGCTTCGCCGCCCTCTCTTTGGCGTGGAACCAAGTGGACACAATCTAATAAGCAACAGGTGTGCCAGTTTTGAAGAACAGCAGATTACAGCCATTTTTATCGATCTGCTGGTCCGTAACGGCGTGCCCGTCGTAAAAAATCCCGACACACGGACGCACGCTATTGCGCCGTTGCAGGCGATTTTCGAATGAGCTCGCGCGGCGGGACTTCAATGCTGATCTGCGACCTTACCCAGAGCTGGTCCGAGGTCGGCGGCGGCGTGCGCACCTATCTCCTCCACAAGCGACGGCACATCCTTCAGAAGACGCCGCACAGGCATTTGCTCATAATACCTGGCGATAAGGATTCCGTGCTGGAGGAGGATCGGGCGATCACGGCAACGATCGCCTCTCCTCACGTCCCCGGCAGTCCGAATTACCGCCTGATGCTGCGGAGCCGAGCCGTTCGCGCTGCTCTCGAACGCTTCCGGCCTGACCTCATCGAATGCCAGGACGCGTACAATCTGCCGTGGGCTGCAATCGCTCATCGCCGTCGCCATCCGGAAACCGCGTTGGTGGCGGCTTACATGACCGACTTCCCGACAGTCTATGTCGAGCGACCATTGTCGAAGGCGCTGGGAGGAACTGTCGCACGAGCCGCCGCGCGCGTTTCCTACCGCTATTGCGGTTCTCTGTATCGACGTTTCGACAGTGTGTTCGCTCTTAGCGAACATGGCGGCGGGGCGAAGCTTCGCAAGCTTGGAATCGTGCCGGAAATCATCCCGCTGGGAGTAGAACTTGGCGAGTTCAGTCCCCGAAAACGAAGCGAAAAGCTCCGGCAATCGCTCGGGATTAAGCCCGGTCAACCGCTGTTGATCTACGTCGGCCGTCTTGATCGAGAGAAAAAGGCGCAGATCGTAGTCGAGGCCTTTCGCCGGCTTCCGCACGAGCTCGGCGCGACGCTCCTGCTTCTTGGAGAAGGCCCGCTCCGGGAAACGATCACGTCTTCGGCGGCGCGTATCGTCGCTCCAGGCTACATTCGAGACAGAGCCGAAATCGCCCGCTGGTTGGCTAGCGCCGACATTTACGTTTCCGGCATGGCGGACGAAACGTTCGGAGTCTCCATCATCGAGGCCCAAGCTTCGGGGCTGCCGGTGGTTGGAGTAGCGGCCGGGGCAATGCTGGATCGGGTCACTCCGGAAATCGGCCGTCTCGGGCCAGTCGATGACTCGGGCGCAATGGCCGCAAACATCCTCCAAGTCTGGAACGGGAATCGTTCGGCAATGGGTACCCGGGCATGCCGGCACGCTCTCCAATATAGCTGGGATGGAAGCATGGAAGCGCTGTTCGGCCGGGTATATCCGAAAGCCTTCGCGGCGCGCGCCGCTGCTCAGCGTGTCATTATCCCTGCTGCGGCAGGCCAGCCGGTCGCACCTTAGCTCCGTCAGAGTGACCGCACCGTACGAAAAACTGGAACAGCTCGAACCTGGGATTGCGCGCATCCTTGCGTACAACCCATCCCCATTCACTTACACCGGAACGCAGACCTATCTGCTCGGGGAGCGGGAGGTTGTCGTGATCGATCCCGGGCCGGAGCTGGACGATCATGTTGAGGCGCTGATTGCAGTCATCGCAGGAAGGCCACTGAAAGCGATATTATGCACCCACACCCATCGGGACCACAGCCCGGCAGCTCGGTTGCTCAAGGGTCGCACAAGTGCGCCGATTATCGGCTGCGCGCCCCTCGTTTTGGAGACCGCAGGACCACGCGCTGACGCCTCCTTTGATTCGGGCTATAAACCCGATCGGGTCCTCGGCGATGGAGAGAGGCTCGAGGTCGGCGGCGAAGAGCTTGTCGCTGTGGCGACGCCGGGACACACCTCCAACCATCTCTGCTTCGCGTACCGGCGCGCGCTTTTCACTGGCGATCATGTGATGAAATGGTCGACCACCGTCATCTTTCCGCCCGACGGCGACATGGCGGCCTATATGGAAAGCCTCGAAAAGCTGAGGCATCGCGACGACCGAATCTATTATCCTGCGCATGGTCCAGCCGTGGAAAACCCGCAGCAATATGTGCGGCAATTGGTTGGTCACCGGATGCAGCGGGAAAAGCAGATACTCGCCCTCGTCCGGGAGCGGCCGCGCAGGATCGCCGAAATTGTCGTGGATGCCTATCCGCGGCTCGACCCGCGGCTCATCGTCGCAGCGGGAGGGTCGGTTCTCGCGCACTTGCTGGACCTTCGCCAGCGCGGGTTGGTTAAACAGCAGCAGGACTCATGGACAGCCGTTTAAACAAGCCGCTCGTCGCCCTCGGGATTGTGATTGCGCTGGTCGTCGGGGTGGTGCTGGGGATCTCGACTGGACTGGCAGAAAAGATCTTCAGCCCGAACGCAAAAACGATCGCAACCTCGAGCCTGCAGGCCATGCGCGCCGAAAACCGGTTGATTGCGTTCGAGGCACGCTATGTTTCCGTCGTTACTACCGACAAGAGCAGCTTCGGCCTCTCCGCCGAGCGAACGCTTATTCTTCCCGGCGATGTGCGCTACGAGATCGATCTTGCCGCGCTTTCACCGAAGGATTTGAGCTGGGACAGCGATAGCAAGACGCTTTCCGTGAAACTGCCGGAGATTGAGATCGCCGGGCCCGACGTCGACCTCACCCACGCGCGCGAATATGGATCGAGCGGCCTGCTCGGTGTCTTCACCGACGCGCGCACGCAACTTGACGAGGCGAACCGGGCGAAGGCCGTCGCTGATCTTCGCCAGCAGGCGCAAGCGCCAGTCCCGATGCGTTTGGCTCGGGAAGCGGCTCGCCAGGACATCGAGCGAAGCTTTGCGTTGCCGCTCGCCGTCGCGGGGTTCAGGGACGTGAAGGTGGTCGCCCGTTTTCCCGAGGACGGAGACACCGGTCCGACAACCTACATGGATGGCTCGACCCCGCTGAACGAGGTGATGAACGGGGCGAACCGCTAGGGCCGTACCACCTTCACCAGCGCGCTCGCGTCCTGGCCGGTCGGAAGCTTTCCGCTAGCGACCGATCGGCCGGCGGCGTCGTCCCAGCGCAGAACGGCCGATCGGCCGCCGCCCGACTTGTAGGCGTTCGTAACTCCGTCATCATCGTAGACAGTGAAGCTGCCATTCGCCCCCGGATAGACGCGGATCTCGCTCACCGGTTGCCGCTGCATCGTGTTCTGAATCGGAGCGCCTAAAGGCACTATTGAGCCCGCGCGCACGAACAGCGGAATGTGGTCGATCGGCGCATCGGCCTCGATCCATTGCCCGCCCCTGTAGCGCTTATTGGTCCACCAATCGTACCAGTCGGTGCCGGCCGGCAGGTAGACACGGCGGCTGGTGACACCCTGGTCGAGCACAGGCGCGACAAGGAACGCCGGGCCGAACATATATTCGTCCTTCAGGTTCGTGACCTGCGGATCGCCTGGGAAGTCCATGAACAGCGCCCGCATGAACGGAGAGCCGGTCTGATAGGTGTGATAGCCCAGCGAATAGAGGTACGGCATCAGTTGGTATCTGAGCCGGAGGATGCTGGCGAGGATCGGCTCCGCTGCGGCGCCGTATTGCCAGATCGCCGTCGCCGGCCGGTTCCCGTGGATTCGCAGCGTTGGCGTAAACGTGTTGAGTTCGAACCAGCGGATGAACAGCTCCGGATAGTCGCGGTACGAAGGAGCCATTGCAGTCGCCCCCGCAGGATCGACCAAAACTGGACGTTGTGCCTCGGGGCCATTCGGCCACTGCCACCCGCCAGTGTCGCTGCTGGTGTAGGCGATCCCGCTCGCCGCCATGTTGAGATTGGTCGGGACCTGCCGCTTCAGCGCTTCCCAGGTTGCCTGCACGTCGGACGTCCAGAAAATGGCACCCGAAGCCTGCGAGCCAAGGTAGGCCGCACGCGCAAGGATCAGGTTGCGGAAGTTTGGGCGATCGCGGGCTGAACCCTCCGCCACGCCCATGGTGTGAACCAGCGGGAACAAATTGTGGTACCGGTCGCCCGATCCGATCGAATAGAAATAGCCGTCCGGCACCAGGTCCGGCTCGGTCTCGTCGAGCCAGGTCCAGTCGAAGCCCTGGCTCAGGATGTTATCGCGGATCTTGCCCCAATACCAGGCGCGAGCGTCAGGGTTGGTGCTGTCGATCAGGGCTCCCGCGCGATCCGACCGCACCGCCAGTCCATCCACCGGATTACCGTCCTTGTCGTGGAGAAACCATCCGCGCGAGGCGAGCAGGTTGTAATAGCGGCTTTCGCGCTCGAACCGCGGCCACACCGAAATGATGGAATGCATCCCCCAATCATGCAGCTGGCGGTTCATTCCGGCTGGATCGGGGAAATAGGTACGGTCGATGTCCAGCTGCCCCATCCGGGTCCAGTAGAACCAGTCGAGCACCATTATATCGAGCGGATAGCCGCGGCTTCGATAGCCTTCGGCGATATCCATCAGCTCCTTCTGGCTTTCGTACCGAGCCTTCGACTGGATCAGGCCGAACGCCGCCTTCGGTGGGAGCGGCGTAATGCCAGTGAGCTTGCGGTATCCCTCGTACAGGTCGTCGGTGTTGTGACCGGTGATCACGTAGAAGGACACGCGTTCGCCGACTTCGCTCTGGAAGGCAGTGTGGTTGTAGAGTCCTGGAGAAACCGTCGTCGGCGACGGATTGTCCCATACGATCATGTAATTGTTCGAGCTGACCAGGACGGGTACGCACACCTGCTCGCCGGCCGGAGCATCGTAATAATGGCGGCAGTCGATCGTGTGGCCGCGCAGATCGAGATTGCCTTCCTGGTTTTGGCCAAGCCCATAGAAATGTTCGGTCGGTGTGACGCTGAAGTTCGCGCTGACCTTGAACGTCTTCTCGCCGTTGACTGTCTGCGGAACCATGTCCCAGCCAATCATCTTTACGATCGGCGCGCCGTCCGCTTCTGCGATCGAGAGGGAGACCGGTGGAATGGACGACGCGAAGTAGCGCTCCATCTGGCTGGGCGCCTTCGGCCATGGCTGCGGGTCCACGGTGACATCCATGGCGGCAGAGTCGAACCTGTCGCCGTCGGTGCCGGAGATGTGCGACCAGCCGGTCGTATCGCTTTTCGCGACAATTCCGTAATGCGGCTGCTTGTCGACAAGGTCCGGTTCAAGCGCGACTGTGACATGAACGATATTCGGCGCGATTGGCTCGACGGCGACGTAGCTGCCGTTGCGCTCGACGGTTGCCAGCGGCGCGGCAAGCACGCTCGTGCTCATCAGGGCTGCAGCGAGCCCAGCCCATTTCGACAATTTCATGCGAATCCCTCCCAGAATTTGGATCGCCCTTTCATATTTGTCAGAGTTTTTCAAAATGCTTTTGTCGGCCTTCGACAAACGGTCGCGGAATTCCTATCTGCGTTGCATGACAGCACCGCAGCGTCCGCCCGCAGGTACCGATCTCCTGGCCGAAATCCAGCGCCTGAAGCGCGAGCGCAATGCGGTGATCCTCGCGCATTATTACCAGAAGCCAGAAATCCAGGATCTGGCGGATTTTGTCGGTGACAGTCTCGATCTGTCGCGCAAGGCGGCGGCGACCGATGCCGACGTGATCGCCTTCTGCGGGGTCCGATTCATGGCAGAGACCGCCAAGATCCTCTCGCCTCGGAAGACTGTGATCCTGCCGGACATGGATGCGGGCTGCTCGCTCGAAGACAGCTGCCCGCCCGATCAGTTCAGGGCCTTCCGCGACGCGCATCCCGATCACATCGCGCTCACCTACATCAACTGTTCGGCGGCCGTGAAAGCGCTATCCGATATTATCGTCACCAGCTCGTCGGCGCAGATCATCTTGGATCAAATCCCGCGCGACCAGAAGATCATCTTCGGTCCCGACCGGCATCTCGGCGGCTATCTCGCCCGCAAGCTCGGCCGCGACATGCTGTTGTGGCCGGGCGTGTGCATCGTCCACCAGGCGTTCAGCGAGACCGAGCTTCTGAAGCTGATGTCCGAGCATCCCGGCGCTCCGGTCGCTGCCCATCCGGAATGCCCACCGCACATCCTCGACCATGCGGACCTGGTCGGCTCGACCAAGGCCATCCTCGACTTCGCGCTTACCTCACCCGCCGAGACCATCCTGGTCGCGACCGAGCCGCACATCATTCACCAGATGCAGAAAGCCGCGCCGAACAAGACCTTCATCGGCGTGCCCGGCGGCGACGGGAACT
>Ga0207702_10004369_pt1 | contig 12604 bp, 15 predicted proteins | sample KBSCornC62_FD_184302 | JGI IMG/M metagenome (GOLD analysis project Ga0207702, IMG submission 184302) | Corn rhizosphere microbial communities from Kellogg Biological Station, Michigan, USA - KBS Corn C6-2 (SPAdes) (version 2) | ecosystem: Host-associated > Plants > Roots > Rhizosphere > Soil ...
CCCCATTGCGGACCCAGCCCAATGCGCCGACCTCGCGCGCCCTCCTCAGCGTCGCGTCGCGGAACCCGACACCCTGCACCGCCCCCCGCACGGTCGCGCGCACCGCCACCGCCCCGTCGTCTCCCTTCTTCGCCACACCCCCATTGTCGCGCGCGGGCGCCACTCCCGTTCCGGTGCGCGGCTAGGTTGCTGCCATGCCCGACGTGGTCCTGTTGTTGCTCGCCGCCTCCGGCACGGCGCTGGCCACGGGCATCGGCGCGATCCCGGTCTTCTTCCTCGGCGAGCGGGCGGCGCAGCTGACGCCGCTGCTGCTCGGCTTCGCCGCCGGCGTGATGGGCGTCGCCTCGATCGCGGGGCTGCTGATCCCGGCCGGCGAAGAAGGGTCGGCCCTTGCCGTGATTGGCGGACTGGCCGTGGGCGCAAGCCTGCTTGGCGTGGTCCGCTGGAAGCTCTCGCCGCAAGCGACCTTCATGGGCCACGCCGATGCAGGCGCCCGCACATCCGCTCTGGTCTTCCTCGTCCTCTTCGTCCACAGCCTGCCCGAGGGCTTCGCGATCGGCACGGCCTTCGCCTCCAGCCGCGCCGGCCTCAGCCTCTTCGTCATCCTCGCGATCGCGATCCAGAACATCCCCGAGGGGACCAGCGTGGCGATCCCGATGGCGGCCTCCGGCTTCTCCCGCGGCCGCCAGTTCTGGGCCGCGGTGACGACCAGCGCCCCGCAGCCGGTCGGCGCCCTGATCGCCTTCCTGCTGGTCGAAGAGATCGAATCCCTGCTGCCCTTCTCCTTCGCCTTCGCCGCCGGGGCGATGCTGGCGCTGATCGCGGTCGAGCTGCTGCCCCAGGCCTACGCGGGGCGGGCGCGGCTCGGGCCGAGCGCCGGCATCGCGCTCGGCGCCGCGCTCATGCTCGGGCTGAGCTTCGCCCTCGGCGTCTGAGCGCCGCCGGCTCAGCTCACGGCGAGAACGACGAGCGCGATCACCGAGGCCGCGATCAAGCCGAAGGCGAGCCCGGTCGTCCAGCGCCCAGCGCGGCCCAGCGCGTGCGCGCCCATCAGCTCGCGGTCCTTGCCCAGCGAGCGGATGAAGGGGAGCAGAACGAGGAGGAGGACGGCGTTGAGCGCCTGGGTGAGGAAGAGGATCGGCACCAAGGGCGCGCCGGGAATCAGCACGACGATCACCGCGACGATCACCACGAGGCCGAAGCTGAGGTAGAAGCCGCGCGCCTGCTCGAAGCTGTCGTCGAGGTCGGCCCGGCGGCCGAATGCCTCCGAGATCGAGTAGGCGGTGGATAGCGGCACGATCGCCGCCGCCAGCAGGGCCGCGCCGAGCAGGCCGAAGCCGAAGAGCGTGGCGGCGGCGCTGCCGGCGAGCGGCTCGAGCGCACCGGCCGCGTCGCGCGCGTCATTGATCTCGATGCCGCCGGCGTGCAGCGTCGCGGCGCAAGCGACGACGACGAAGACGCCGATCACGCCGGTGAGCACGGCGCCGACGATGACGTCGACCCGCTCGTAGCGCAGGTCCTTGACCCGCAGTCGCTTGTCGACCGCGTAGGACTGGATGAAGGCGAGGCCCCAGGGCGCGAGCGTGGTGCCGACCGTTGCCACCGTCACCAGCAGCGCCTCGCGGCTCTGGGGAAGGTTCGGCACCACCAGTCCCTTGGCCGCCGCACCCCAATCCGGGTGGGCGAGGAAGCCGGAGACGACGTAGGCGACGAAGACCGAGCTGAGCGCCAGCAGGAAGTGCTCGACGCGGCGGAAGCTCTCGCGCAGGACCAGCGCCGAGACCCCGGCCGCCGCCAGCGGCACGCTGACGTAGCGGCTCATCCCGGTGAGCAGTTCCATCGCCGCGGCCACGCCGGCGAACTCGGCGCAGAGGGTGCCGGTGTTGGCGATCACCAGCGCCGAGAGGACGAGCGCCGCGGCCCTCGGGCCGTGCTGCTCGCGGACGAGAGTGAGCAGCCCCTTGCCGGTGACGATCCCCAGCCGCACCCCGAGCTCGTGGAAGACGATCAGCGCCGCGGTCGCGAGGGCGAGGACCCAGAGCAGCTCGTAGCCGTACTTGGCGCCGAGGATCGAGTAGGTGGTGATCCCGGCCGGATCGTCGTCGGAGAGGCCGGCCAACAGCCCCGGACCAACCACGGCGAGCAGCGCGGCCAGCCCGCCGCCGCGCAGCAGCAGGTGGCGGCGGCTGGCCAGGCGCCAGTGGGTGTGTCGCCCCGGGGTGCGATGAGCTCGGTGGCCGGTCACGGCCTGCATCATCGCGCCGGCCGAGGAGGGCATAGCCGGTCGTCGCGTAGCATCGCCGGCATGGAGATCCTGGTCGTGGAGGACGAGGCGGGGATCGCCGACTTCCTCGAGCGCGGCCTCAGCGCCGAGGGGTTCGGCGTCCGGGTCGCGGGCGACGGCATCGCCGGCGAGGAGCTGGCGATGGAGCGGGACGTCGACCTCGTCGTGCTCGACCGGATGCTCCCCGGCCGCGACGGGATCGAGGTGCTGAACTCGATCCGTCGTTCGCGGCCGACGCTGCCGGTGATCCTGCTCACCGCCAAGACCGAGATCTCTGACCGGGTCGAGGGGCTCGATCTCGGCGCCACCGACTACGTGACCAAGCCGTTCTCCTTCGAGGAGCTGCTGGCGCGAATCCGCGCTCACCTCCGCCACCCCGAGGGCTCCGAGACGATCCTCGAGGCAGCCGGCATCGCTCTCGACCTGGTCAGCCGCGAGGCGGCCCGGGGCGAGCTGCGAGTTCACCTCCCCGAGCGCGAGGCGGCGCTCCTCACCTACCTGATGCGGCACGAGGGCCGGGTCTGCAGCCGCGAGGAAATCCTCGCCGCGGTCTGGGACTATGGCCACGACCCCGGCACCAACGTCGTCCAGGTCTACATCGGCTACCTGCGGCGCAAGCTCGGCCTGCCGGGCTCCCCGGCGCCGATCGAGACCGTGCGCTCGGTCGGCTATCGGTTGCGGCAGCGGTGAAGCGCAAGTGGGACAGCCTCGGCCTGCGCGGCAGGCTGGCGCTCTCGATCGGCGCGATCGTCATCGTCGCCTTTGCGATCGTCTTCGTCGCGGTCCGCGCCGAGATGGCGCACGAGTCGTCGGTGATCAGCCGTGAGGAGGGCCACGAGCACGGCACGCCCGCGACGAGCGGCGACGAGACCGTGGAGCACCCTTCGATCTCACCGATCAGCGATGCCCAGTCGGATGTTGAAAAGACCTTCTTCCTGGTTGGCGGAGCGACTCTGGTCGCAGCCCTGCTCGCCGGCTACCTGCTCGCCGCGCGCACCGCATCGCCATTGCACCGGTTTGCCGAGACCGCGGCGGAGATCGACGCCGGCGACCTTGCCCCGCGGCTGAAGTCGAGCCCGGGTGACGCGGCCGAGCTGCGGATCCTCGCCGAGGCCTTCAACCACATGCTCGACCGCCTCGATCAGGCCTTCTCCAGGCAGCGCCAGTTCGTCTCCGACGCCTCGCACGAGCTGCGCAGCCCGCTTACCGCTATCCGCGGCCAGCTGGAAGTGCTCGCCCGCCTCGAGAAGCCGAGCGAGCAGGAGGTGCATCGGGTGGAGACCGTCGCCCTGCGCGAGATCGGGCGGGTGGAACGGCTGGTCGAGGACATGCTCTCGCTTGCTCGGCTCGAGGAGGGCGACGGCCCGAGCCTGCAGGAGGTGAGTGCAGCCGGCTTCCTGCGCGAGCTGGTCGATGCGCGACAGAGTGACGACGGGCGGGTCGGCGACCTCGCCGAGGGCACGATCCAACTCGATCCCGACCTCGTCGCCCAGGTCGTGCGCAACCTGCTCGACAACGCCGAACGCCATGCGGGCGAGGGCCGGGTCCTGCTCTCGGCGCGCGCCGCCGGCAGCTCGCTCGTCGTCTCGGTCGACGACGACGGCCCCGGCATCCCGCCAGCGGACCGCGAGCGGGTCTTCGACCGCTTCCACCGTCGCGACTCGGCCCGCGACCGAGCCTCGGGCGGCAGCGGACTGGGACTGGGAATCGCCCGCGCGATCGTCGTCGCGCATGGAGGCCGGATCTGGGTCGACGACTCACCGCTGGGCGGCGCCAGGGTGAGCTTCTCGCTGCCACGCTTCAGTCCCAAGATGAGAGATCTCTCAGCGAACGCTTAGCTGACGGCAAGCGAGCGGATCGAGCATCCGCCGCGTGTACCGCCCTGCCACGAAGCTCCGCGACGGCGTCGCCGGCAACGCCCGCCTGACCGGCGCAGCCGCGGCGGCGCTGCTGGTCCTGCTGGCGGCCGAGGGCGCAACGATCCCCTTCATCGGCCGGCTGCTCGGCCCGCACATCTTCATCGGCATGCTGTTGATCCCGCCGGTCCTGCTGAAGCTGGGCAGCACCGGCTACCGCTTCGCCCGCTACTACACGGGCAATCCCCGCTACGTGGAGAAGGGACCGCCGCTTCTCGTGCTGCGCGTCCTCGCCCCCGGCGTCGTGCTGAGCACCCTGGCGCTCTTCGGCACCGGCGTCGCCCTGCTGGTCGATGGCCCGCCAGGCAACACCCTGATCTTCGCCCACAAGCTCAGCTTCATCGCCTGGGTCGCGCTGATGACCCTGCACGTGCTCGGCCACCTGCTCGAGGTTCCCTCGCTGGCCAGCGCCGACTGGCGCAAAGCGGGGCCGCCGGAGGCGCGACTGGCGGGCGCCGGAGCACGAGCGCTGACGCTGGCCATGGCGATCCTCGGCGGAGCCGTCCTGGCGGCGCTCACCTTCTCGGCGGCGCAGCCGTGGTTCTAAACCACCCCTGACGACTCTCCTATTCGAGATCGAAGGCAGCGGCGATCGCCGCGCTGAGCGCCGGCTCCTGGCTGTCGAGCAGCACGCCGATCTGCTCTCCCAGGACTTCGGCGGGAACCGTGGTGATGTTGTCGCAGCTCACGACCGAGGGCTGCGCGAGGCCGTTCGCCGTATCGACGCCCACCTCGCTGGAAAGCCCGCGGACCGTTGTGGTTATCGGCGCTACCGTCACAGTCCTCAGGTGAGGCCTCACCAGCTCGCGCGTGAGGATCAGTACGGGTCGGGCCTTGTCGAGCCGCGCGATGTGGATGGCCCGCATCAGGCCAGGTCGTGCGGGACGCCCGCCGCGTGCTCTGCGAGGCCCGCGAGGTCCGGGTCCGGACCAGTGCGGGCAAGGATTTGAGCATCGCGTTCAGCGAGCGAGCGCCGACGCTCGCGCTCCAGCGCACGAGTGACGACCGTCGCCCGACTGCGCGCGGTGCCCGAGTCGACGATCTCGTCGACGAAATCGACAAGGTCGTCTGGAAGCCGGACGGCAATCTGCTTGCTCATCCCAAAACGGTAGCAAAATGGTATTGATCTGCCTAAGAGATCTCTCAGGCCGCATTTAAGAGGCGTTGTGTCCCCGCCGGGAAAGTCTCCGCGTGGATCCGATCGAAAGACACGAGCGCAAGCGGCAGGCCTGGCAGCGCCTGCGCGCCCAGCGGCGGCGCGCGGGCCAGCTGCGCGGCCGGGTGGTGGCAATTTCGTTGATCGGCTTCGCCCTGCTCTGGGCGATGGTCTTCGTGCAGATGGCGACCGGCAACGACCCGGTCCTGGGCAGCAAGTCCTCTAAGGTCGCTTCCTCGAAGCCGGCGAGAAGCAGCGCCCGCCAGAGCGAAGCCGAAGCGGTCGAACCCGAACCCGTGGAAACGGAACCGGTCGAAGCGGAAACGGAACCAGAGCCGGAAGACGAGGGCGAAGCGGCCGAATCGGAAGCGGCCGAAATCGAAGCCGTCGAAGCCGAAATCGCCGAACAGGAAGCAGCCGAAATCGAAGCGGCCGAAGCGGAACCAGAACCGGCCCCGGTCACGACCAGCCAGTCGTGAGCGCCGAAGCGCACCGCTCGTTTGCCTGCTTCGGCGGCACGGTAACGGTCCACGTGCGGGCCGACGAGGAGGACCGCTCCGCCGCCGCCGTCGAGCAGGCGCGCCGCTTCCTGCTCGAGGCCCACGACAGGCTCTCGCGCTTCATCCCGGACAGCGAGCTGAGCCGGCTCAACCGCGACCCGCGCCCCGACGTGCCGGCGACGCCGCTGCTGCGCTCGCTCGCTGCCGCGGTCGCCATCGCCGGGGCCAACAGCGGCGGGCTCGTCGACGCCACCCTGCTCGCCGAGATCGAGAGCGCCGGCTACCGGGAGTCGCTCGGTGGGCAGACACCGGTACCCCTGGCAACAGCGCTCGCCAGCCACGGAGAGCGCGCGCCGGCGAGCCCGCAGCGCTCGTCGCGCTGGCGCTTGGTCGGCGCCGACGAGGACGCCGGCACAGTGGTGCGGCCCCGGGGGGTGGCGATCGACAGCGGCGGCATCGCCAAGGGTCTGCTCGCCGATCTGCTTGCCGTCAAGCTTGCCGAGCACCCGGCCTACGCGGTCGACTGCTGCGGCGACGTCCGCATCGGCGGCAGCGCCGGCCTCGAGCGGCGGGTCTTGGTCGACGATCCCTTCGGCGGCGAGCCGATCCACGAGCTGCAACTGCGCGAGGGCGCCGCGGCGACCAGCGGCATCGGGCGCCGCTGCTGGCTCGACCCCTCCGGCAGACCCGCACATCACCTGCTCAACCCCAGCAGCGGCGAGCCCGCCTTCACCGGCATCGTCCAGGCCACGGCGCTGGCCGGGTCCGCCCTGCTCGCCGAGACCCGGGCCAAGGCGGCGCTGCTCTCGGGGCCGGAGCGGGCCGCGGCCTGGCTGCCGGAAGGCGGCGTGCTCGTCTACGACAACGGCGAGGCCGAGGTGGTGCCGGCAGGCCGAACCCGCAGACCGCGGCTGGTCGTCTCGTGAGCGTCGCTCCCCACCTCTTCTGGATCACCAGCCGCGCCGCCGGCATGGCGGCGATGCTGCTCGCCAGCGCCAGCGTCACGCTCGGGCTGATGATGAGCTCGAGGCGCAAGAGCGAGAGCAAGCGCGACTTCCGCGCCCTGCACGAGGCGCTCTCGCTGACCACCCTGGCGATGGTCGCCGTCCATGGCCTGGCACTGCTCGGCGACTCGTTCTTCCACCCCGGCCTGAGCGGCATCGCGATCCCGTTCGTGGGCTCATACCGCCCGCTCTGGACCGGCATCGGAATCGTCGCCGGCTACGGCCTGGCGGCGCTCGGCCTCTCCTATTACCTCCGCGACCGGATCGGCGCCGCCCGCTGGCGGCGCCTGCACCGCCTCACCGCGATCTTTTGGCTGCTCGCGGTCGTGCACACGATCAAGGCCGGCAGCGACGCCGCCCAGCCCTGGTTCCTGATCCTCGGCGGACTCGTCGTCATCCCGGCGACGGTGCTGCTGGCGCTGCGCTGGCTCACCCGCCTGGACGAGAGCCGGGGCCTACCCGGCGAGGTCGCGACGCTCGAATAGCCAGGCGCCAAGCGCCGTCAGGGCGATCGCGGCAAGGGTGACCCCGCCGAAGGCGAGCGGATCGATCCCGTCTTCGATCGCGTTGCCGTAGTACTTGAACACGGAGATGTAGCGGATGCCGGAGAGGTCGGGATCGAGTCGACCGATCAGGTCGATCACGTACATCGTCACCAGCAGCCCGGCGACGGCGCCGGTGACGACGCTGGTCCGCAGCGAGAAGCCGACAGCGATCGCGCCGAAGCCGGCGAACATCAGCGCCAGCGGCCAAACGTTGGCGTAACCGGCGAGGGCCGAGGAGAAGGAGAGATCGGCTCCCGCCGCGAGGCTGCCGAGGCAGGTGAGGATGACGGTGAGGACCAGCACGATCGCCAGCTCGATCGCGGTCGCGGCGAAGCCGGCGGCGACCAGGCGCAGGCGCGAGACCGGCGCTGAGAGCAGCACGTCGAGTCGGCCGCTTTCGGCGGCGCCGCTGAGCCCGCTGGCGATCGCCCTCACCGCCAGGTAGCCCATCGCCAGCGGCACGATGAGGCTCAGCATCTCCGCCTGCAGGTACTGCTCGACGCCGGTCAGCTGGCTGATCCCGAACGCTTCCTTGAGCGCTTCCGGGTAGCTCTGAATCGCTTTCGAGAGGGCGCCTTCGACCGAGGGGAAGATGACGACGATGAAGGCCGACCAGAGGCCGAGCGGGATCCCCCAGGCGAGCAGCGAGCGACGCCGGTCGGAGAGGTGGGCGCCGACCAGCGCCGCCAGCTGCCCGCTCATGCCCCGTCCTCGTCGTAATAGGTGAGGAAGACCTGCTCGAGGGTCGGGTGGGTGAACTTGGCGTCGACCACGCCCGGCATCCGCCGAACGTCCTCCAGCTCGACCGGCTCGGCGAACTCGACCTCGACCAGGTTGCGCCGCCCCGCCTTGGCGAGCAGATCGTCGACCCGCTCGACCGCGATCAGCCTGCCCTCGCGCACGATGCCCACCCGGTCGCAGACCCGCTCGACCTCGTCGAGCTCGTGCGAGGAGAGCAGCACGGTGCAGCCGCGCTCGCGCTCCTCGGCGACCAGGGCGAGGAACTCCTCCTGCATCAGCGGGTCGAGGCCGCTGGTCGGCTCGTCGAGGATCAACAGCTCGGGCGAGTGGAAGGTGGCGAGGATCAAGCCGACCTTCTGGCGGTTGCCGCGCGAGAGCTGGCCAAGCGGCCGGTCGAGGTCGGCGTGGAAGCGCCTGGCCAGCGCCTCGGCGCGACCGAGACCATCGGTCCCCCGCAGGCGAGCGAGCACCCGCAGCGCCTCGCGCCCGCTGGTCTGCTTGCCGTAGCCGAAGTCGCCGGGCAGGTTGCCGAGCCGGGCGCGGATCGCGACGCTCTCCCGCCGGCTGTCGAGGCCGAAGATGCGGGCGCTGCCGCGGCTCGGGTGGAGCAGGTCGAGCAGAGTGCGGATCGCCGTCGTCTTGCCCGCCCCGTTGGGACCCAGGAAGCCGAACACCTCCCCCGCCCCGACCGAGAAGGTCACGTCCTCGATCCCCCGCGCCTTGCCGTAGGTCTTGGTCAGGCCCTCGGTCTCGATTACAAGCATCGGTCCAATGCTTTCAGGAGCATCGGCGCGGAATCCAGACAGTGCCTCCGCCTAGATTCAGAAGTGTCTCCGCCTACCTTGGCGGAGGTTTACCCAGGAAGCTTGCTCAGCGTCGCTTTCGTCGACTCGGCATTGGCGACGCCACCGACCGGGGTGAAGGTGACCTTCAGCGTCAGCTTGACCTTGCCGAGCTCGTCGAGCTTCTTCCTGGCCTTCGCTGCGGGTTCGATCGGCAGGGTGACCTTGCCCGGGCCTTTCGCTTTCGCGCTGGCCTTTTTCACACCCTTCCCCGCGAGCGCCAAGGAGCCGGGGCCGGGGACCATCACAACCAGGGTCGCGGTGCCCTTTTTCTTGTTGAGCTTGAGCTTGCCGAAGCTGAAGTGGTTGCCGGGCTTGCTTGGCAAGGGGGCCGGCAGAGGCACAGGCGCAGGAGGCACCGTAGGGGGAGTCGGCAAAGGGTTCAGCGAAGCCGCCACCGGTGCCCAGCTCGGATAGTCGGCGCCGCTATTCTCGACGAGCAGGGTCGTCGCGCCACCTGCGGCGCCGACGAGGCGGAGTTCGCCACCCACGCTCGCCGACTTGTAGGCGATCTCGCTGCCGTCCGGAGACCACGAGAGGAGGTCGGTGAGGATCGGCGAGAGTCCGTCGAGGAGCGAGGCCTGGGAGCTGCCGTTGGCGTTCATCACGTGGAGTCCTCTTTCGGCGGCATTCGGAGCTTCGAGGACGCTGAAAGCGATCTTGGTGCCGTCGGGGGACCAGGTGGGGGCAAGGTTCTGGACCGGCGGGTCCGTTTCGGTCAGCGGTGTCTGGCCGGTCCCGTTCGCGTTCATCACCCAGATGTCGTTGTTGGTACCGCCTCTTATATAGACGATCTTGGTGCCGTCGGGGGAGAATTCGGGCGCGCTCTCGTAGGCGCCCGCCGTGTGGGTCAAATTGACCGGGTTGGCGCCGTTGGCATCGACGACCCAGATGTCCTGTTCTTCGCCCGCGTTGGCGGTCTGACGCATGAACGCGATCTTCGTCCCGTCCGGGGACCAGGTCGGTTCGAAGTTGATCACCGAGTTCGCGTCCGTGGTGTTGGTGACGTCGACCTGGTTCGAGCCGTCGGCGTTCATCGAGAAGATGTTCCAGCCTTCGTCGCGGAAGCTCTGGAAGACGACGTGCCCGCCATCGGCGGAGACGTTCGGGCGCTCGTCGGAGAAGCCGTTGGCCGAGGTCAAATCGACCGCTTCACCGCCGCCTGGATCGATCCGGTAGATGTCGGCGGGACCGTCTTCGCCGGTGTGCGGGCCCTGGAAGTAGATCTGGCCGTTGGCGCCCGGGGGGGTGGCGGAGGCCGAGCTCGCCAGCACCAGCGCCAGCGCGGCGATCGCCGCAAGGAGGAGTCCGCCGAGCGCCTGCTCGCGGGGAAACCCCGGGAAGCGGGTGCCTTGCATACAGCCGAGGCTACTCGGTATGTGGCATCAGTCCAGCATTGCCCCGAGAAGCGTCAGGCCCACGACGTTTTATGGCGTGCACGACTGTGTACTCAATCGTGTACATTGACCCAATGGCCAAGACCGTCCCGGTACGCGAGCTACGCAGCAACCTCAGCAGCTTGCTCGATGACGTCAGCGCCCGGCGCGATCACGTCCTCGTGACTCGAAATGGCGCTCCCGCCGCGGCCCTGATCCCGATCGACGAGTACGAGGCGTTGGAGGAGACCGCCGAGATCCTTTCGGATCCGGATGCCCTCTCCGCCTTGGAGACGGGGCTCGCGGAGATCGAGCGCGGCGAGACGATTTCCCTCGCCGAGCTTCGAAGCGAGCTGGCCGATCGCCGGCCCGCGGCCAGCTGATCGTTGGCCCGACTCGTCCTCGCCCGGCGGGCCCGCCACGACCTGCTCGAGTTGGGCTGGCCGCTGATCGACGCGATCGGGGACGCGATCGGGTCCCTTGAGCGTGATCCCTTCGCCGGACATGCCCTACGCGGAAGGCTGCGCGGCCTATATTCGCTGCGGGTTGGGGCCTACCGGATCCTCTACCAACTGACTGACGGAGGAAGAACGGTTCGCGTTGCCGCCATCCGCCACCGCTCCGTTTCCTACGGCAGCGACCCTCGCTGATCGTGGGGCGAGGCGCGAGACTCCCAACCGCTAGTCGCCCTTGGTGCCTTCCTCCAGCAGCCCCGCGACGGCACGCGCCAGCTGCTCCCCGTGCCGTGTGAGCACGTACTCCGTGTGCGGGGGGCGGCCGGGGACGAGCCGGCGCTCGACGATGTGGGCGGCCTCGAGCTGCTCCAGGCGCTCGGAGAGGGTGGTCGGCGAGACGCCGGGGAGGGATTGGCGGAACTCGTTGAAGCGGGCCGCCCCGCTGGAGCAGGCGTAGATCGTCGCCAACGTCCAGCGGCGCTCCAGCAAGGTCGCCGTCGCCCGCATCTCGGCGGGGACGGGAGCGCAGCTACGACATCGCGGGGACATCGGCGCCCTTCTCGGCCGGCTCCAGCGCCTGCTCCAGAACCTCGCCGACGCTCATCACCGGGTGGAAGCTCATCTGCTCGCGCACCTCGTCGGGCACCTCGTCGAGGTCGCCGCGGTTGCGCTCGGGCAGGATCACCTCGGTCAGCCCGGCCGCATGGGCCGCAAGCACCTTCTGCTTCAGCCCGCCGATCGGCAGCACCCGGCCCTGCAGGGTGACCTCGCCGGTCATCCCGACCGTGTGCTTGACCGGACGCCCCGAGAGCAGCGAGACCAGCGCCGTGGTCATCGCCGTGCCGGCGCTGGGGCCGTCCTTGGGGATCGCCCCCGCCGGCACGTGCAGGTGGAACTCGCGCTGGAAGCGCTCGGGGTCGATGCCAAGCTCGCCGGCGTGCGAGCGGGCGTAGGAGAGCGCGATCCGCGCCGACTCCTTCATCACGTCGCCGAGCTGACCGGTCAGGACCAGGCCCTTGTCGCCCTCCATCGCGGTCGCCTCGATGAAGAGCACGTCGCCACCGGTGCCGGTCACGGCGAGGCCGGTCGAGACTCCCGGGATCGCGGTCCGTTCGACCGACTCCTGAAAGAAGCGCTGGCGGCCGAGCGCGTCGTGCAGCGCCTCGCCGTCGAGCACGATCGGCGTCTCCGCGTCGCCGCCGGCGATCCTGGTCGCGGCCCCGCGCAGCAGCTTGCCCAGCTCGCGCTCGAGCTGGCGCACGCCCGCCTCGCGGGTGTACTCGGTGATGACGCTGCGCAGGAGCTCGTCGCCGACCTCGACCTCCTCCGGCTCCAGCCCGTTGCGCTTCAGCTGTCGCGGCAGCAGGTAACCACGGGCGATCGCCAGCTTCTCGGCGGTCGTGTAGCCGTCGAAGGCGATCGTCTCCATGCGGTCGAGCAGCGGCGCCGGGATCGTGTCGGTCATGTTGGCCGTGGCGATGAAGACGACCTCGGAGAGGTCGACCTCGACGTCGAGGTAGTGGTCGCGGAAGGAGTGGTTCTGGGCGGGGTCGAGCACCTCGAGCAGGGCCGCCGAGGGGTCGCCGCGCCAGTCGGCGCCGACCTTGTCGACCTCGTCGAGCAGGATCACCGGGTTCATCGTCTCGGCGTCGCGCAGGGCTCGGACGATGCGGCCCGGCAGGGCCCCTATGTACGTGCGGCGGTGGCCGCGGATCTCGGCCTCGTCGTGTAGGCCGCCGAGTGAGATGCGGACGAACTCACGGCCGAGGGCGCGGGCGATCGACT
>Ga0207702_10004372_pt1 | contig 12596 bp, 12 predicted proteins | sample KBSCornC62_FD_184302 | JGI IMG/M metagenome (GOLD analysis project Ga0207702, IMG submission 184302) | Corn rhizosphere microbial communities from Kellogg Biological Station, Michigan, USA - KBS Corn C6-2 (SPAdes) (version 2) | ecosystem: Host-associated > Plants > Roots > Rhizosphere > Soil ...
GGGAATCCTCGCCTACAGCCCGCTCCAGCGTGGCCTGCTCACCGGGAAGTTCGCCCCGGGCCACGTCTTTGCGTCCGGCGACCACCGTGCGGACAATGAATTCTTCTCAGGCGAGAACATCCGCCGGGTGAACGAGTTTCTCGATGCGATACGACCCATCGCCGATGGCCACCGCGCCACGGTCAGTCAGCTCGCCATCGCATGGGCTGTCTCGCAGCCGGGCATCACAGCCGCGCTCGTGGGAGCGCGCGACGCCCTGCAAGCCCGGGCCAATGCCGTCGGCGGCCATATTCGCCTCTCCGATGCCGAGCAGACCGAGATCCGCAGCAGACTGGCGGAGCTGAGATTGGAAGGGCTCAAGTGACGGCCATCTGAGAAAGGCCCTAAAATCCTGTTTAGTTCGACCGCGTTCTTATGGTCGTTCTATGGCGGGGTCGCCGACCCGATGGAATGCGAGAAAGTCAGCGATATTGAGGGTGTAGAGTTTGCTCGCGCCGCCAGTGCGCGCGGCCGCGAGATGGAGGTAATCGTAGATTGCGCCTCCGCGAATGCCGCGTTGTGAGCATTCCGCATAGGCGGCGAGCAGATCTTCTGCCGGGGGCGAAATGACCGTGAAACGCGCTGCGAGGGACTCGAGGATCGCAGTCGCCGCGGACGCGGCAACTCGGATGCCAAGTTTGCCGCCCGTGAGAATGCTGAATGTCTCGGTGAGCGCGTGGTCATGGATCATGAACCGGCCACTCCCGAGTAAGGTATGGCAGGCTTCGTGATCGGGATCGGAGGCATCTACGGCGGCAATGATGACCGACGAATCAAGGGCGGCTCTCATACTCCATCACGACGGGAGAGGAGGGAGTCTTCACGCTCGGCTCTCTCGGCTTTGATCGCTGCGACGATTTGCCCCTTCTTGCGGGAAGCTCCTCCGACGATCACCGGAATGCCCTTCTTCGTCTCGATGCGGACGGCATCGGAGTCGGGCGTGGCTTCGAGCTTGCCGCCGACGACTTCCACAAGCAGGCGGCTTCCCTCGCGCAGACCGAGGCTTTCCCGCAGCGACTTCGGGATGACCAGTCGCCCGGATTTGCCAACCGTAATGGAAGTCTTCATGACATTAAAAATGACACGAAATATGGCAATCGCCAAGTATCCCTTTTGGGAAACAGGGCAGAGCCTACCGACGGAATGAAACAGATCGAGGAAAGCGGTTTGCTTTTGGCTGGGCAGCAGGCAGACTGCGCGGTTCCTGTTTCGGAGCCCGATGTCACAGAGAAAGCCTTTTCCATTTCCCGAGTTTGAATCCCGCTGGCAGCAGCATTGGCTGGAGAGCGGAGCGTTCCGCGCGCCGAATCCGGGCGACGCCGATTTCGACGGCGCAAAGCCAAAGTACTACGTGCTGGATATGTTCCCGTACCCGAGCGGCGAGGGGCTGCATGTCGGGCACGTGGAGGGCTATACGGCGACGGACATCCTGGCGCGGTACAAGCGCATGCAGGGCTTCAACGTGCTGCACCCGATGGGGTGGGATGCCTTTGGCCTGCCGGCCGAGCAGTTTGCGATCAAGACGGGGCAGCATCCGCGCGTGACGACGGAGCGGAATGTTGGGCGCTTCCGCGAGCAGCTCCAGCGCATCGGCTTCAGCTACGACTGGTCGCGCGAGATCAGCACGACCGATCCCGGCTATTTCAAATGGACGCAGTGGATCTTCCTCAAGCTCTACGGCTCGTGGTTCAATCCCGCCACGCACAAGGCGGAGCCGATCGCGACCTATACGGGCGCGGACCCCGATAGCGTGCGCCTGGCCTACGTGGCCGAGATGCCGGTGAACTGGTGCCCCGCGCTGGGAACGGTACTGGCAAACGAAGAAGTCGTGGATGGCAAGAGCGAGGTCGGCGGCTTCCCGGTCGAGCGCCGGCCGATGCGGCAGTGGATGCTGCGCATCACCGACTACGCACAGCGCCTCATCGACGAGCTCGACAGCGTGGATTGGCCGGAGTCGATCAAGCTGCTCCAGCGGAACTGGATCGGTCGCTCGGAGGGTGCCTCCGTGCGATTCGCCGTGGCGGATTCGGCCACCGAGATCGAGGTCTTCACCACCCGGCCGGACACACTCTTCGGCGCGACGTACATGGTGCTCGCGCCCGAGCATCCGCTTGTGGAGACGATCGCGACTGCGGAGCAAGCCGCCGCGGTCGCCGAGTACAAGGCGAAGATTTCCTCGAAATCCGACCTCGAGCGCACGGATCTGGCGAAGGAGAAGACGGGCGTCTTCACCGGAGCGCATGCGATCAATCCCGTGAACGGCGAGCGCATTCCGATCTGGATCGCGGACTACGTGCTCATGGGCTACGGCACAGGCGCGATCATGGCCGTGCCCGCGCACGATGAGCGCGACTTTGAATTTGCGCAGACATTTGGCCTGCCGGTCGTGCAGGTGGTCGAGGCCCCCGAGGGCGCGGATTGGCAGGGCTTCACCGGCGACGGCACATCGGTGAACTCCGATTTCCTGAATGGCCTGCCGACACATGAGGCGAGGGGCCGCATGATTGCCTGGCTCGAGGAGAAAGGCGTCGGCTCCGGCCGCGTGAACTACAAGCTGCGGGACTGGCTCTTCTCGCGCCAGCGTTATTGGGGCGAGCCATTCCCGATCCTGTGGCACAGCCCGGAGGGCGAGGACGCCCTGCGACACCGCGCGATCGACGAGGCCGAGCTGCCGCTCGTGCAGCCGGAGATGGATGACTTCAAGCCCACGGGCACCGGCGAGCCTCCGCTCGCGAAGGCCGTGGAATGGGTGCGGTACTCCGAGGCCGTGCAGCGAGAGACGAATACGATGCCGCAGTGGGCGGGCTCGTGCTGGTACTACCTGCGCTTCTGCGATCCGGACAATGCCCAGCGCTTCGCCGGCGAGGAGGCCGAGAGCTACTGGATGACCGGCTCCGCAAATCCAAGATCCGAAATCCAAAATCCAAAATCCGGAGTCGATCTCTACGTGGGCGGTACGGAGCACGCGGTGCTGCACCTGCTCTATGCGCGCTTCTGGCACAAGGTGCTCTTCGATCTGGGCTATGTTTCCACGCCCGAGCCATTCCACCGCCTGGTGAACCAGGGCATCATTCTCGGAAACGATGGGCAGAAGATGTCCAAGAGCCGCGGCAACGTGGTGAATCCCGACGAGGTGATCGGCGAGTACGGCGCCGACTCACTGCGACTCTACGAGATGTTCATGGGCCCGCTCGAGCAGATGAAGCCCTGGAGCATGAAGGGCGTGGAGGGCGTCTTCCGCTTCCTCGCTCGCGTGTGGAGGCTTGGCTTCGAGGAGAATCAGGAGGGCGAGTGGATCGTCTCCCCGGCACTCGCAGAGGTGGAGTTCACCAGCGCGCAGGCGCGCGTGGTCCACGCGACGATCAAGAAGGTCACCGAGGATGTCGAGGCGCTGTCGTTCAATACCGCGATCGCGCAGATGATGATCTTCGTGAACGAGTTCACCGGCGCGGAGCAGCGTCCGATCGAGGCACTTCGTGTGCTTCTGCGACTGCTTAGCCCCTTTGCCCCGCACCTCGCGGAGGAAATGTGGAGCCGCCTCGGCTTCGCCGGGCTCGCCTCGCAGCAGGGCTGGCCGGCTTACGACGAGAAATTCCTCGCCGTGGCCGAGCAGGAAATCCTCATCCAGGTGATCGGCAAACCGTGCGACCGCATCATGGTCCCCACCGGGATCGAGAAAGACGCGCTCGAGCAGCTCGCGCTGGCGAACGACAAGGTGCGCGAGCGCATCGAGGGCAAGACGGTCGTGAAGGTGATCGTCGTGCCCGGCAAGCTCGTGAACATCGTGGTGAAGTAGGCCGCCGGCCGTCCAAGGCCCAAGGCCACGCCCGTCCGGCGGCTGCCGGACTACGCGAAGCGTTGCGGACGGGTCCAAGGTGGCGGTTTCCTGCGCATCCGAACGATCGGAAATTCTCGCGGACGGGAAGACCCGCGAGGAGAGAGTCTGTTATGCGAGGCATCAATTCTGGCGGCGAAATTCCGTACTCGGGAATTGCCAGAATTCCGTAAATTTCCTAATCTCCCGCGCAATCCTCCCCATGATTAAAACCCCCTTTATCGTGGCTGCGCTTGCCGTGGCTGCCTCTGTCCAGATCTCGAAAGCCCAGACACTGCCGAACGATTCCGCGGCCGCGAAGGCCGAGACCTTCGGCACCTCCCGCTTCTGGGACTACTACACGCCATTCCCGACGAACTACATCGGGTCGAAGGAGTGGTGGCATGGCGATGCCTTGAGCGGCGACTGGTGGGGAGTGCGAAACTGGCTGGAGGATGACGGCATCGACTTCTCCTTCACGTACACGAACAATATCGCCGGCAACGTGACGGGTGGTAAGCAGCGCAGCGCGACCTATTGCGACAACGTCGGGTTCGGCGTCCAGTTGGACCTCGAGAAGCTGGTCAATTGGAAAGGTGGCACCCTCACCCTGAGCGGTCTGAATCGTGCGGGACAGAGCCTCTCGCAGATCGCGCTGGGGAACCAGTTCACCGTGCAGCAGGTCTATGGCGGCCAGACGGCGATGTACTACGCGATGGCCTTCGAGCAGAAGCTGCTCGACGACAAGGTGGCCATCAAGTTCGGCCGGTTCGCCACAGGCGACGACTTCGCCAGCTCGCCGATCTACTGGCTCTATATGAACAACGGCATCGATGGGAATCCCCAGGCGCTGCCGGTGAATACGCAGTTCTCGGCCTATCCATGGGCGGTGTGGGCGGCCCGCCTCAAGGTGACCCCCACCAATGAAACCTACGGGATGTTTGGCTGCTACCAGGTATCGAGCCGCGTCTTCGATCGCGCTTACCACGGCGTGGACTGGAGTATCCGGCCGAGCGATGGCGTGCTCCTCATCAGCCAGATCGGCTGGACGCCCGAGTTCTTCAAGAAGCCGGTGCCCGCATCGTCATCCGATGCCACAGCGCCCTCGACTCCGGATGGCAAGGCAGCAGCCGCCGATGCCAGCAAGTCCGACGGCAAGAGCTTCAAGGAAGTCCAGACCGTGATGAAGGGCCTGCCGGGTCACTACTGGTTCGGCGCGTATTACTCGCCCTGGCAGTTCAACCAGTTCGAATCGACGAACCAGGCGACGAATTCCTACGGCTTCTACTGGCACCTCGACCAGATGGTCTATCAGGAGGCGCCGGGCTCCGATCAAGGCCTCACCATCTGGAGCGCCTTCGTGCTCTCGCCGCAGCAGAATATCGCGAAGATCCCCTTCGAGGTGAACGGCGGCCTGGCCTACAAGGGCCTCGTGCCCACGCGTGACAACGACGAGACCGTCTTCGGCATCGCGTACGGACAATTCAGCGACCAATACGCCGCGGCGACGCAGGCTGCCGGTGGCGGCTATCCCAGCTACGAGGTCGTCTTCGAATGGGGCTATCGCGTGCAGTTTACGAAGTTCCTCTACATCCAGCCGGACATGCAGTACGTCGTGAATCCCGGCGGGACCCACACGATCCCGAATGCTCTGGTGCTCGGCGCCCAGTGCAGCGTGACGTTCTAATCTCCGCCACGACTCGAGAGCCGCCGCGAGGCGGCTCGGAGTTTTAAGAACTTAAGAATTAAGTTTTAAGTGGAGTGGTCCCGCATTCGCGGGACGGATGGCGGAACTCTCGATTTCCGCGCGCGTCGGAGATTCCCCCTTTGGGCATCGTCCTGGGTGGTAGGGCGGTTTCGATGAAGCCGCCGTGGATTTCCCCAATCGAGGAAGTGCGCCTGAGTGAGGTGCGGGCGAATGCGGAATTCTCCATAGGGCAGACGGCACGGCCGCCCATCCCGAGTGGCTGGGATAATATTCGCAGGCGCATCAAACCTTTGCCTCACTACGCCCCGGCATGACATATTCCACGCATGCAGAGGCTTTTCCTCCTCGTGTGGCTGCTCACGCTCGGGCTCGCGCGCGCCGATTGGCAGATCGAGAAGATCGATGGCCGGCCGTATGTGACGCTGGCCCAGATCGCCACATTCTACGGGATGGGACAGCCGGCACCCGCGGGTGGGAAGAAGTTTGCCGCGTCGGGCGGTGGCCGCTCGATCCAGGTGGAGATCGATAGCCGCGAGGCGATGGTCGATGGAGTGCACCAGTGGCTTTCCTTCCCTGCGAAGGTGGCCATAGGCGGCCCCTGTATTTCGGAGGTCGACCTGCTCAAGACAGTCGATCCCGCGCTGCGTCCGCAGAATGTGAAAGGCCTCCATCCGGTGCGCACTGTGGTGCTCGATCCCGGCCACGGAGGGCACGATAACGGAGCCTCCTCCCGCTACGGCTACGAGAAGGACTTCGCCCTCGACACGGCCCGGCGCGTGCGCGCGAAGCTCCAGGCTGCGGGAGTGAAAGTGGTCATGACGCGCAACGGCGACAGCTTCATTGACCTGGAGGCCAGGCCGGCTGTCGCCAATCGCATACCGAATTCCATCTTCGTAAGCATCCACTACAACTCCGCCGACTGGAAACCCTCCGCCTGCGGCATCGAGACCTACGCCATCCCGCCGCAGGGCGCGCCAGCCAGCGGGCAGGATCAGCCCTCGATGATCGATCGAATCTCTCTGCCGAATACATCGCAGGAGCCGCTCAGCTTCACGCTCGCGAACACGATGCAGCACGCCATCATGGGCAAGCTCAAGGTCGTGGAGGATCGCGGAGTGAAACGCGCGCATTACGACGTACTGCGCAACGCGACCGTGCCGGCCATCCTCATCGAGGGCGGTTTCCTTACGAATCCCGGAGACGCCGCCCATATCGCCGATCCGCTCTGGCGCGAGGCCTACGCCACCGCCATCGCCGCGGGCATCCTCGAGTACAAGCACCTCGCCGAGACCGGAGAGAAGCCGAAGGAAAAGGCAGACTGGTAACGGCAGGAACGTAACTCGCCGGACGCTCCACCTAGAGGCATCCAAGTTCACGCATCCATTTCATCCCGACGTGAAGCCCCGCATACGGGGCATGCGTGTCTGACCCGAAAATTCGTCTCCGCCGCGTCACGTAGGCAATCTGCGGCGCAGAAAAAAATCTACGGCGGTCGACGGCGGGACGTGCCCTACCGCAGGAGACGAACCCGGCAAATGCCGGGTGGCCTCGGCGCGAGCTATTCCTTTGATCGGTAGGGCGTGTCGCGCCGTCGCCCGCCGACTTTTCCGCTCCTTTTGCCGACCGCATCCGGCGATTTGAACAAACTTGAACATCTTTGAACACCAGGCGTCTCGACGGCCGGGCGTCTACGGTGACAGCTTGGCTTCCGGATAAATGAACGGGTTCCTGAAGCTTGAAAGAGGGTTCTTCGGCCACTGGCTGTGGCAGGAAGAGCGTGCTTATTCGCGGGCCGAGGCGTGGCTGGATTTCCTGCAAACCGCCGCTGTCGTCCCGCACAAGCGTCTGATCGCCGGTCGTCCTGTCGAGGTTCCTCGGGGGGGAATTGTCGCCTCTGTGCGCTTTCTCTCCGACCGCTGGATGTGGTCGAACACCAAGGTGTGCCAGTTCCTCGACGCGCTCGAATGCGAAGGGATGATCCGCCGCGAAAAACGACACGGGCACACCGTCATTTCACTCTGTTGCGACGAATTCGTGCCGGTCGAAAAACGACGCGAAGGCGACGTGCGAACGTCACCAAGACGACGCGCGGACGACGAAGATAAAGAGAGAGAAGACAGAAAAGAAAAAGGAAAGACGGGCCGGCATGCGCCGGAGACACGCGATGAGGTGCTTTTGTTCTGTCGGGGGCTGGAGATCCCGGAGTCCGACGCCGATTGGTTCTGGCACAAGGGGCAGGGGAACGGCTGGACGAATGGCGGCAAATCAATGCGCGACTGGCAGGCCACCCTGCTCAGTTGGAAGGCGGCTCGCTATCTGCCCAGCCAGAAAGCCGCCGATGTCGCAGCGGCGAAAGGCGCGAATGGCAGCTCCACGGCCAAACCCGTGTCGCCCGCGGAATCCCTCCGCAAGCGGGCCATGGTCCATGGCGCCGAGGAATTCCGCCGATGGATGCGCGATGAATTCGGCGACCGCGCCGAGGGCAATGACGACCTCGCCGCCGTGAGCCGCATCTCGCTCCTCACCGACTTCCTGCGGAAAAAGGGAGAGGGCGTGTGAGATGAGCGGCACTTCCCGCAAACGCAGTACGGAGCGCGCAGAGACGGAGCCAGGGGAGGGAATTTGCGGGCGGATACGCGGCGAAAAGGAGGTGATCTTGCCAGGTCGAATATTTCCTGATATTTCGCCAATCCGATGTTCCGATTTCCCCCAGATCGAATGTTAGGTATTCCGAAATGCGAGTTCGCGGAGGCGGGCAATTACGCTCCCGAGTGGATCGAAGAGAGGCCGATACTTGCGAGGCGGGATGCACGCCGGTCTCCCAAGCCCCGCCGAAAGGCCAAGCCATTCCGGCTCATGCGGCGGGAGGCCAGTATAGGCTCTTTGTTTCGCTGAAGATTTTTCCAGAAAGCTTTCCATGAAAAGACACCTTCTCGCCATCGGCTTGTGTGCATGCGCAATCCTTTCCATGCATGCGCAGACACCGGCTGCGAGCTCGTCCACTGTGCCATCCGATGCCTCGGTGGAGGAGTTTCTCCAGGTCGCAGACGCAGAGAAGATCCACGCCAGCATACAGTCTCAGATCATGGGAATGTATACCCAACGGGTGGAACAAATAATTGCTAAGCAGAAACTCACCCCTCAACAAAAAGCGGTGCTGACGGAGATGCGGGCTAAGACGATGGACGCCATAACGCGCGAGATGGAATGGGAGAATATAAAGCCGATTTACGTTCAGGTTTACAAAGAGTCGCTTACCCAGGACGAGATCAACCAGCTTATCGATCTTTACAAGTCACCTGTGGGGCAACTTGCGATCCATAAGGTGCCAATGGTTATGCAAAAGGCGACAGCGCTAATGCACCAACGAATGGGGCCGCTTATGGAGAAGATTAAGGCTATCAACGAGGAGGAAACAGCCAAATTCAAAGCGATAGGCAGCCCATCACCATCTCCATCGGCAAGCCCGACTGCTGAGTCGAAGTAGCCGGGGTCAACCTCGCGACACGAAGCATTTTCCGCTTCGGCAGCGATCCCTCATTCACAAGCCATCAAGATCCCCGAAGATCATCCTAGCCGGTCTCGCGCAACCCGCTGACTCAGGCATCTCGGTATTATGTCCACGAAACAACCCATTCCTCCCATTCCGGACTTGATCGCCCATGAGATCCTCATCTTCGGGGTGATCTATATCAACGTGTGGGCGCTGTCATTGTTTGGATTCATTTTGAATATCCAAGCGCCCTCGCCGGGATTGTTGTGGGCTGTCTATGTGGGACGGGTCTGTATCGGAGCCTTTCGATATCTCGAGGGGCGGCCATTTACCTTCTCGTCACGGCGTGTGTATCCGCCGCTGTTCACGGCAAGCCTCCTGTTCCTCGCGAGCGCTTACCTGGCTATCTATTTCCCGCGAGTGAACGATGCGGTCGTCATCATGCCGGTCTCGGAGAAGATGGCGCCCGTTTTGACATGGTGCTTTGCCATCGCCGCCTGCGTGTTCTTCATCCGGCAGCAGGTGCGGATCATCCGCAGCGAAGGACTCCGAGCGGCCCGGGCGTAGAATGGAATCTACGGCGGTTCGGCAGTTGCCGGACGCGCCCTACCGACCATAGGAATCGCTCGCGCCGAGGGCACCCGGCATTTGCCGGGTTCGTTTTCTGCGGTAGGGAAGCCGCGCCGTCGGGTTCCGTAGATTTTTCCTGCGGCGCAGATTCTGTGGATGGCGCGTCATACACGAATGTTCGAGTCAGATTCCCATGCCCCTGCCAGGGGCTCCACGCGGCGTTAAAATAGGAATCCACGGCGGTCCGGCAGCTGCCGGACGCGCACTACCACCCAAAGAATCGCTCGCGCCGAGAGCATCCGGCATTTGCCAGGATCGTTTTACTGCGGTAGGGGAGCCGCGCCGCGGGTTCCGTAGATTTCTCCTGCGGCACAGATGCCGATCGAGGACGAATTTTCGGGTTAGATCGCCATGTCCTCGGGAAGGCACGACGCGGCATGCAAATGAGAAGCCACGGCGGGCGGCGGCGCGCCCCGTCCTACCACCAAAACAATGGCTCGCATCAGGGACACTCGGCACTTGCCCTAGAGGCATTTGACTGCGTTGGACCGCGATGCCGCCTTTTGGGCAGCCGCGCGGGCTTACGACAGCAGCTTCATGATGGCATCGGGATGGATCTGCCAGCCGAGCAGGCCGGCGAGGCCCATGAAGACGCCGAGTACAGTGGGTACGATGGCTATCCAATAGAGCCACCATTTGCGCGTGAGGGCTGTCACCGCGAGCAGGGAAATCGCGATGGCGATGAGTGCGTCGCTCAGGTCGAATTGATCGTCGTGATAATTGAGCGCGTTGTAGGTCGCTTCGGCATCGAGCGCCTGCTTCTGCGCATCGCCCTTTTTCGCATCCTCTTTCTGAACCAGGTTCTGGTAGTTGAACAAGGCCTCGGCATACTTTGGCTTCTCGGCCACCGGGGCGGTATCGGCTGCGAGCTTCATCTGGGTGAGGGTGGCTTTACCGATTTCCTCGCGCAGATTGCGGGCCTGGTAGAAGGCCCACTGATCGATGCTATCGGCCTGGGCCTGCTGCATGGCCTGGACGATGTTGTCATCCTTCACCTTGCAGACGCCGAGGAATGTGGCGAGCAGGGCGACTGTGATCGCCACCATCGTGGTGAGGCGGGAGTTTGATGCGGCACTTTCTTCGGCTGCCGAGTTGGCCGATTCCATGGGGTCGATCTCCATATTCTAGATTTTGGATTTTGGATTTTGGATTTTAGATTGGCCGTTGCGGGCGGGACTTTTGAGGGAGCGCGGGGGTGGGCGGCTACGCTAAGCGGGTGAGGTCGGGGCTGGCATCGTGCTGGCGCGCAGAGATTCGACGAGGCAGTGCTCTTTCCACATCTGCGCGGAGCGGCATCTATGTCCCTTGTCTTTGGGTTCTGGACGGTTCTTGTTCCTTGTTGGGAGGATTATACGCCGTCTCGCAGCGACGCTCTAGCTACCTTCCGGGCGGTCGATATAGCGTACGATACCGGGGGCTCGGAAGATGAGTATAAGACCGATGATGAGGGCGAGCGCGGAGACGGCGCAGCCCTGCCAGGTGAGGACATTGCTAAAGACCCACGGCGCGCCACGTTGCGCGATCATCAGGCAAAGTGCGGCGAAGGTCGTGAGAAACGTCCCGAGGTGCACGCCCACGAGATAAAGCCCGAGCAGTCGCACCAATACTACCGTCCAATCGTATCTGTTCATCGAGTCGAGCGATCAGGATGCGAAATTTTCGAGCGATTGCAATTTTCTTCCAAGAATCCGGAACACATCTTGGTTCTGGGGTTCTGGGGTTCGAGAGTTCGAGAGTTCGAGAGTTCGAGAGTTCGAGAGTTCGAACCCGAAACCCGAAACCCGAAACCCGCTACCGGTCGGCGTGCGACGGGGGATAAGTATTGAGGGCGATCTTGATGGAATCATAGAGCCCGGGGACCCAGTCAGGACTGGTGGGGAGCGAGGGGTGTCCGCCACAGCGAAAATCGATGGGGCTGAAAATGAGAGCGACCTTGCTCGGGCCAGTGAGGGCGCAGAGGACGAAAAGATCCTCCGCGGCCTGGTCGCCCATGGCGAGACATCCGACTGAACGATCGCTGCCATGAATCATGATGTCGCCACCAGGATCCGTCCGCTGCTCGCGGGCTGCATTTTCGAGGTCGAACGCATTTGGATAATTCACCCGTATGGCGAGGTGATGCCGGCTATTCGGATTGAGATTTTCCACCCGGTAGAGGCCCTCGGGCACCTGGCCATCGCCTTCGCGGAGCTTTGGGCCCAATGTGCCGCTCGAGCCGAGAATCGGGTAGGCGCGGATGAATCGAAAGGGAGCCGTCGGTGAATTCGCGGCATAAACTTCCAGCCTGCGCTCCTGCTTGAACGCAAGCAGGGCGAGCGATGCCGGAGGATAAGCGATGCCGGCCCGGGCGAAGTCCGACTGCAGCCGATCATGTACGGCTCCCCCATACTGCTGGACTCGGGCGGTGACGTCGTGGCGGGTCTTCCACCACGACCAGAGGTCAATGCCGAATTGCCGCATCTGGTTTCCTGATAGAAGGACGCATGCGATGACGAGGAATCCGATTCCGAGGGGCAGTAGCAATCGAGATCTCACTGCGGGGAGGGATGTTATGAATTTTCATAACGACCCTTCGGAGAATTGCCAGAAAAGAGGCGGGAGAAAATGACCGATCCCTCGGAAAAGCGAAATCACACGTTTCGGCTGGCTCCCACCAACGTGCGGATGGCCTCCCCGACTGCGGCGGTGGAAATCTCGCTCATCGGCGCCTGCGGGTGCGCGGGAGAGAAGGGCGGTGCGCCGGCGGCAGTGACGACGCAGGCGGAGGCGCGCCGCGGACGCCAATGGTAAGGGTTCGTCGGTCCGAAAAGCGCGACAAGCGGCACGTCGAGCGCATCTGCGAGATGCACCGGGGCGGAGTCCACGGCGCAGAGAAGACGAGCACGACTGAGGACAGCGGCCGTCCCCAGCAG
>Ga0207702_10004380_pt1 | contig 12583 bp, 13 predicted proteins | sample KBSCornC62_FD_184302 | JGI IMG/M metagenome (GOLD analysis project Ga0207702, IMG submission 184302) | Corn rhizosphere microbial communities from Kellogg Biological Station, Michigan, USA - KBS Corn C6-2 (SPAdes) (version 2) | ecosystem: Host-associated > Plants > Roots > Rhizosphere > Soil ...
ACAACATCACCACAGACCTGCCTCCCATCACAGTTGGCATTCGCTGGTAGCCTACGGATTCTGGATCTGCGGCTGGACGGCAGTCGCACTCGAACTCTGCGTTGCCAGCTCTGACTTGACACTCTTCGAGTTCACTCAGGATTCGTGCGGTAGGTCCAAAAGCCCGCAGTCTGCCCCTGCAGCTGCACAAAAGATGATCCATGCACAGGTGGCACAGCAGAGAAATCCGAATTTGCCTTGCGCACAGCAGTTTCGACGATTTCGTGCGCCGGTGCGAGGGAACATGCAGGATCGGTCGCATTGGCGTCGCCCGCGAGCAGCAACGCCTGGCAACGGCATCCACCGAAGTCATGGACGCGGCGTTCGCAGCTACGGCAAGGCTCAGGCATCCAAGCCTCACCCCGAAAGCGCTGAAACGATGCTGATTCCTGCCAGATCCATGCAAGAGACTTGTCGCGCACGTTGTCGAATGACATCCCGGGCAGCACTTCTGCTGCATGGCAGGGCAAAACTTTGCCCGAAGGATTGATCAGCAATGATTTTTGTCCCCAACCTCCCATGCAGGCTTTGGGATATTTCGCGTAATAATCGGGCACGACTGAGTCGATCCGCATTCGTCCGGCAAGTCGCCTTTCCGCGTCGGCAACAATCGTCACCGCGCGATCAAGTTGCTCACGAGTCGGGAGCAGGGCCGCGCGATTCGCCAGCGCCCACCCGTAATACTGAGCATGTGCTATCTCAACGCGTTCCGGGTTTAACTGCTCGATGAAGGCGATCATCTCTTCCAGGTGATCCAGATTTTGCCGATGCACAACCAGGTTCACTGTGAATGCGATCTTGTGCTTGCGAATAGCGCGTGAGATTTCCACCTTATGCGCATGGGCCTTGGCGCCGGCAATCCAGTTTGCCGCGGGTTCTCTCGAATCCTGAAAGCTGACCTGAATGTGATCGATACCCGCGTCAACTAACTGCTGAAGGCGATTTTCCTGGAGGCCGATGGCTGACGTGATCAGATTCGTGTAAAGCCCAGAAGCGCGGGCGGCCGCGATTAGCTCTCCAAGATCAGGGCGTGCCAAAGGCTCGCCGCCAGTAAAGTGCGCATGCAACATCCCGAGTTTTCCCGCTTGGTGGAATACGGATATCCATTCCGCAGTCGAAAGCTCTGACTGTGTTCCCTCCAGCCGCATAGGATTGGAGCAGTAGACGCAGTGCAGCGGGCAGCGGTGAGTTACTTCGGCGATGAGAGCAAGTGGGTTCGGAAACATTCAGTCACTGCTCAATGGATCATCAGTAATCCACGATGCGTCGACGCTGCAGTTGCTCCAGGAAAGTGCTTATATCGACGCGAATCTTCTGCGGATCAGTGGTGCCAAACTCCTTCTGGATTTCCGCAATAATTTCTCCGAACGTGCGTTTCCCATCGCAGCGCTCGAGCACTTGTCTTCCAGTACTCTGCAACTTGATTGCACCTTCGGGAAACAGGATCATCCGATTTTCTTCAGTTCCGCCCCATCGGCACCCGGCGGCGAGGCAAGGTCGGCTTTCGTCAGCAGGAGCAGGCATATCCAGTTAGATGCGAAACGCTCCAGGCGGAGGCCAGCCTGGCTGCACATAGGCAAAGTATAGGGCATCCAGTTGCGCCCACAGGATGTCGCACTTATCTCGCAGAGCCCGCACCGCAAGTTCCTGGTCGGCTCGGGTCTTGGCATTTTCGTATACGTAGTTGATTGCATAGAGCGCATCTTCTGGAGCCTGCGTCAGCCTGGCTTCGAAATACTCCAATCCCTCCGAAACATAGGGATAATGTTCCCGCAGCTTTTCCATGCGCAGAGAAATCAGGTCGCGTGAAAACAATTCGGTTAACGATGACGCAACCGCTTCCAGCAAACTGCGGCTCCGAACGATGTTCAAGTACTCGTTAACTGCAAAGCGCGTCGCCGGAAGGATGCCGTGTCCTGCACGAACCCGATCGGTGCTCAATCCCGTGGCCTCGGCAAGTTTAAGCCAGCGCTTGATGCCTCCCTCCCGATGTTCGTCTCCGTCATGGTCAATCACGCGCTTGCGCCAGGCGCGGCGAAACGCTGGATCAGTCCCACGCGAAAGAATGATCGAGTCTTTGATCGGAATGATGCTCTGGTAGTAATAGCGGTTGAGGGCCCATGCCTGGAGTTGCCCACGGCTCAAACTGCCTTCGTGCATCATCAGGTGAAAGGGATGCTTGTGATGGTAGCGTTCTTCGCCAACTGCTCTCAATTGCGCTCGCAGTTCGTCGAACGAGAGCGGGGCTTGCGGGTTCGCCTCTACAGTTCGAACTGCCATCCATCCTCCGCGATCTCCCAGCCCGCGTTGCGCACCTGGCGATACTCCGGTCCAGCCTCGTTCAGCAGGGGATTCGTATTGTTGATATGGATGTAGATTTTACGAGGCCGTCCGACTTGTGCCAACAGAGCGAGGCTCTCGGATACGGGTACGTGTCCCATCTCCCGAGCCGTACGCCCGGAAGCTTGGACCCGAATCAGTTCGACATCATCCCAGAACGTGCCGTCGAACAGAAGCACATCCGACGACTCAATTTCGGACATTAGAGAGTCGGTGATCTGCGGAAGGGCAGGCAAGTAGGCCAGGCGCTTGCCTGTGGTGGTTTCCACAATCAGCCCTGAAGAGGACTCTCCGCTCGCCAGTTCGGATCGCCTGCGCTCTGAAACATACGCCGGAAAGTGGCTGCCGAGCGAGACTGCCCGGCAACTTATACCGGAGTCGTGCTTTGCGGGATCCACAAGCGGAAACGGTGTGGCCGAGTGAATGTCAGTCCACATCACCTGATTGGGCACGCGTTCCAGCATCCTGAACATGGAATTATCTTGCGTCAAGATGCCACGTATTGAACGAGTCGCGTACACAGAAAGCGGCTGCAGCTCCCGCAGCAGCAGCAGCCCGAGAATGTGATCGATCTCAGCATTGAGCAAAACCACTCCCGAGATCGGCGAATCACGAAGGCCATCCCGTGGATGAAGTTCCGGTGTGGACTCGATTTGTGCTCGCAGGTCGGGTGAGGCGCCGAGCAGAAACCAGGAATTCGAATCACCGCAGATGGCCACTTGCGTTTGACTGCGAATTTTGCCCTGGAAGGTCCCTTTGCGGATTGCCCGGCAATTGTGGCAAGCGCAATTCCACTGAGGGAATGCCCCACCGGCTGCTGACCCCAGAAGCTTTACCAGCATGTGCCGAGTTTAGCAGCGCCCGCCAGGGCTTCACCAAACACGGACCTGTTCTTACGCCTACCGCCTTTCTCGCGAAGAAAGGCTTGCGTCCGATGTGTTCGCATTTGTGCCCGCACTCGCGCCAGCACTCGCCGCCGGAGGAGCACTCGGGGAAGGCTCAGCGAGCGCGGTTCTGTTTACCCCAGAAAAGCGGGATGGCAAAGGACGATATCCGCTTCGAGTGCGTACCTTGTACTTCTTCAGTTGACCGCCAACGAGCCTGACCGCGATCGTCCGCCAGCCACTGTTTGCGTTGGCTTTTGGGTAATAGCTCAAAGAGTAGAGATGTGCAAGATCGTCGCGGATGGAAGCGAAGGCCTGTTGTTCATCTTTCCAGTTTTTCGCAAAGTAAGCTTTGCCGCCAGTGGCTGCGGTCATGCGGTCGAAAACCGCTGTGGACACTGGCTCCAGGCGCGCTTCCTGCGTGCTGATCATGTAAATGGACACGCCCGCGGATTGTGCAAATTCGGCGACATCTTCCGGTGGCACTACGCTCGAGTTATCAGGTCCGTTGGAAAACACCACCACGACTTTTCGTCCGGTGTTTTGCGCTGCATCCTTGAGCGTCAGCAGCAGGCAGTTGTACAGGGCTGCCTGGTCTCCTGCGACCGTGGAGCGGACCGCCTGCAGCACCTGCCTGCGGTCAGCAGTGAGCGGGGCAGCCCGCGAGAGGTCCCGGCTGTACGAGTAAAAAGCAATCTTGTCGGCGTTCCCTAGCGATCGTATGAAGTCACTGATCGCGTCTTGTGCAAAGACGAAGCCGCGATACATGTAGTCGCTGGTGTCGAACAGAACAAATACGTTCGCGCCACTCACGAGGTCGCTAAACGCCTGGTTCGAGCCCGCGGAGGAGCCCGCGCCGGAGCCCGTTCCAGCCACAGCGGAATCGGCGAGTTCTCCAAGATTGCGCGCCGGCTCATTGCCCTCCGCAAATGTCGCGGGCTTTTCCAGGATGCCATCCTCGTAAATGGCGAAGTCCTTAGGGTTGAGTCCCGTGATGTAATTCCCTTTCTTATCGGTAACCGCGACGTTGAGTTGCACCATGTTCACGGTGACATGAATATCTGGATCGCTCTGGGCAGAAAGGTGCATCTCCAGAGAAAAAGTTGCGGCCAGAGAAGCGAAAATCAGCAGTGACAAATTCCTTACCATGACTTTATTCCTACTCTGTGATCCTTTGTGCCTTCGGATCACTGTATGGTTCGTCAGTTCTCATCCAGAAACGAGAATCTCTGAACAGAAAAAGCTCAGGGACGCCCGGCTCGAATTGTCTCGGGTGCTACTACTTTGCCCGCGCGGAAATCGGTACCCGCTTCGTGCATGGCGCGGAGGAGTGCCGGCCAATCCTCAAAATCGGTTGCGAAAATTCTCTCCACCATCATTCGCGTGAGTTCCGGGACCAGGTGATTCAGCATGACTGGAGAGTACCCTCGTTCGTCAGCCAAACGCGCCCAGTACAAATTGGGGGAGTCCCAGGATTCCGCCAGAAAACGGTTGGCCTCTCCGGCAAACGGCGGCATGGGCAGCACGTTCAGCAGTTCGAGCCCATAGTTCTGCGCCATGGCAGGATGTGGAATGCCAAAATCATGCGATATCCGCCTCCAATTCGCTTGCTCCGGATGCTGGCGGCACAGTTCCTGCAACTCCTGAGTGGCGCTCCCGATCTCCGCGAGGTGATCCGGGTACTCCTCAAGAAATTCCACGGCGAGATAAAAGGTATCGGCGGGCATGGCTTGAGAGACGACTTGCAAAATGCGGCCAGCTCGGAGACCTTCTTCCACCTGTCTCAAACGCTGAGGTAGCATCCGATTGGAGAGAATGTTTATAACTTTACTGCGGAGGCCTTCATCCTTTACGGACGCGGTCAGCAGTTCCTCTCCTGCCCGTTGATAGAGTGCAACGGCATGCATCTCCGCTGGACTGATGTCCCACCAGCGGGGAAGAATTGCACTCGCCAACAACTCGGGCGTGACTTCCTTCCAGATCAGCGCTTGAACGCTGGCTGGAGAGATGAAGTCCTGTTCAAGGATCGCCAAGGAATACGGAAGATCAGCGAGCGAGCCCACGAGATGCGCGCCGCCGCCGGCCGGCGAACCTTCGCCAAACAGTTCCGGTGCCTGCCAGAGCGTCTTAAGACCAGTTACGGTTTCGCCTGCAAAGTCATGCGAGCGCACCAGGAGGGGATTATTGTGCAGCGCCTGGGCGCCCGGGGGCTCGTAATAGGCATAGTTGAGGCCGACCAGGGTGTCTCGAAGGAACGAAGCAAGTTGTCCGCGCGCGTCCTCGATTTGCCGTTGCGATGCGCTGGTGGACTTGAGAATTTTCGGCAAGTCCGTCTTCATCTGCAGGTCTGTGTGATGGCTGTTATAAATTCCGGCGGCCCATTCCTCATGCTCGCTCATCGTGAAAATCGGCCGCGGCATTTCGAATTCCTTTGTTTGGGCAGCTAACAGAAACACGTACTCTTCCGGCTGCTTACCTCGCGCCTTGTCCTTTAGAGCATCTCCGAGTGTGATTAGGGTATCGAGCGAAACCAGGCGTTGATCGTCCAGTACCGAGCGGATCCTGGCTGCACTCTCCCGGTGCATCTCTTTGCCCGCAGAGCTGGTTTGTGCCGGTCCCGCCAGCAAATCGATGATCGCATCCTGCGACACCGCAGGTTTTCCAGTCGAAGACCGGAATAGTTCTGCAAGGGATGTGCGTCCGGCGTCGTACACCTGCGCAGAGGACCGAACCCCCGCAAAGGGCTTGACCAATTGCTGCCACGACTCATTCAGCTGGGAGTTTGCAATCTGTCCCTGGCGAGCCAGGATCTGCCACATCCCGACATCCGCCTGGAAGATCCCGAAAGCGTTTCCGCGATCTCCCATGGGAACGCTATGCAGCGCTTGCGCTGTCTGCAGGAATAATGTGATGGATTGATCGTTGAGTTCGGGAAACTCCGAGAAGATCCTATACTGAGCGCTGAAATCATCGAACTTGCGTGCCAAAAGACGTACTGTCCCGGGCGCCAATCGGTGTTCTGGAGACCGTCTGGCGTCCATTTCACTAATGGCGACGTAAGCTTGCAGCGGCGTTGCATCGCTGGGTGCCCGCGATAATGCGAACATGATCTTGATCAACTGATCGGGGTTCTTTACCTGGAAGCTTTGCTTCGCCCACTTTCGCGCCAGTCCAGAATCGCGTAAATGGAAGATGACGTCGTTCCATTCATCGAGACCGCCTGGCACCAGCGGTCCTCCAGACGCGTCCAAGTGAAGCCGCGTAGCCAGCAGCAGCATCCATGGCGCCGGTCTGAAGGAACCGCGAGTCGCGGGTGCGGTTGGATCGGGAGCACGAAGTCCGCTGTAGAAGAGCTTCAGTCTGTTTGGATCCGTAAAATATTCCTGCTGCTTGCGGCCGCTGCGCGAGAGAACATCAAAATAAGCAGCCAGCCAACCTTTGTCCTTGGCCAGCAGTTTAGGTACGAAACTGGCGGGAGATGATGGATCGGCTCCGACCAGTTCTTTCCAACCCGCCGCGGCACGTTCGCCGCCAGGGACAATCACACTTCCGTTGCTGATGCACAGTTCTCTTCCATAAAAATCCAGCACTGCGGCATACGGAAGGAGCTTACTTAGACCAACCGAGTCCTTGAGCGATTTTGCGGTCTCTACTTCGAGCCGCGAAAACGCCCAGTAAAGGCGGGCAATAGACGGATCAAAGAGCATGCTTTCCAGCAAGTCTCTGCTGTTTTCTCTGAGATTCTTCTTGCTCAGTTGAGTCCAGTCGCTTTCGGCAAACAACACAGGGACTGCGCCGGACGAGTACGAGTACTCGAACGGTTTTCCTCCTTGCAGCGTTTGCTCCAGAGCAGGCAATGGGAAGCCAGAGTCGATGGCGAGAAACGCCCTCTCCGGATCCTCGGTCTGCAGAGACGTGCTGGGAGCGCCACAATTCGGCCGGATTCGATAACCAAGAATACGCAGTAGCGGCGTTGCGTCATTGCAACCCGTAATGCGGAGAACCATTCCCGTCTGCGAAGCTAGTAACGACAACTCCCTGGCTTGAACCACATACCGTCTGAGCAGAATCAGAAACTCCGTCGGATGGCTGGAGCCCTGGTAGCCTTCCGTGAATATGTTTCGGCTTAGCAAGGGCAGAACTTCTTCCGGCGTGACTTTCTGGCTGATCCCGGCCATGCGCAGAAAAGATCGCTGCGGACCTGGGATGACGAACTGAGTTGTTGCGGCAGTAGTGGTGTCGCTGGCTGATGGAGCGTCCGCCGCAAACAAGTTGCTGCTGAGAATGCATAGCGCTAACAGGATGGAGCAGGAAACGGAAGATCGCACGGCTGGATCCCTTCGTGCTGGCAGATTTCACGTCGTCCGGAAACATGGCGCGGAAAGGCAGGGCGGTTCGCGCGGTAAATGTCCCCAGTGTTGGCCGAGGTGAGACCCAAGCCAGACCCCTGATTTGATGTCGGCCAAAATACTCCATCTCGGACGACAATCCAAGCCCTTTTTTCGTGATTTTCGCATCACGGAAAATTCACATTGAAAGATCAACCTTCGCCCTACTAGAAGCATCTCTACATTTTCCCTTTTTTCGAAAGCTCACCGGCCCAAGAAAGATAATGACGCCACAAGACACGTCGGCTCCGGGCGGAGCTAATCCCTGGCTCGTGGCCATTGCCGTAATGTTGGCCACGTTCATGGAAGTGCTGGACACTTCCATCGCGGCGGTCGCCCTGCCATACATCGCCGGCAGCCTATCTGCAACAAACGATGAGGCGACATGGGTCCTTACCAGCTATCTTGTTGCGAACGCCATTATTCTGCCGGCCAGCAGTTGGTTCTCTCTGCGCTTCGGCAGAAAGCGATTCCTGATCGCCTGTATTGTGATCTTCACCGTTGCTTCTTTTGCCTGTGGAGCGGCGACCAATTTGGCCTTCATTCTGATCGCACGAGCTGTGCAGGGTGCCGGAGGTGGAGCCCTGCAACCTCTCTCGCAATCCATCCTGCTGGAAAGTTTCCCCCCGCAAAAAAGGGGCAGCGCCATGGCCGTGTTCGCGTTGGGCGTCGTGGTCGCGCCCGTGCTCGGGCCAACTCTCGGTGGATGGCTCACGGATGCTTATTCGTGGCGATGGGCTTTTTACATCAACATTCCGGTTGGCATCTTTGCCGTCATCATGATCTCGCGCTATGTGCAGGATCCTTCCTATGTGAAAGAGGCAAAGCCGGGCAGATTCGATGGCATCGGACTCGGCCTGCTTGCCGTGTGGCTGGGCTGCTTGCAAATCATTCTCGATAAGGGCCAGGAAGACGACTGGTTCAGCGCAACTTGGATCCGCTGGGCAACTGCGGTCCTGATCATCTGCTTCGTCGCATTTTTGATTCGCGAGTTCCGCCACAAGAACCCTCTGGTGGATCTGCGTGTCTTTCGGCATCGTAATTTCACGCTTGGCTGTTTGCTGATTGGCCTCTTTGGCGCGGCAATCTATGGCCTGGTCACACTGCTGCCGCTGTTTTATCAGGAGCTCATGGGATACACCGCGCTGGCGGCCGGTTGGGCGGTGAGTCCGCGCGGCGTTGGAGCGATTATCGCCATGCCGATGATTGGATACCTGACCGCGAAGATCGATAACCGATATCTAATCGTCTTTGGCTTTGTATTGTTCGCTGTTGCCAGCTTGTGGTTCGGCGAGGTTAGCCTCTCGATCGGGCAATGGACGTTCTTGTGGGCAATCATCATCAGCGGCTTTGGCTCAGGCTGCGTATTTGTCCCGCTGTCCACAACCACCATGGCGTTCCTCAAGAATGAGCAGATTGGCAACGCCAGCGGCCTCTATAACCTGCTGCGCAATATAGGTGGCAGCATCGGAATTTCCGTGGTGAATACGATTGTCGCACGCCACCAGCAACTGCATCGCAGCGAACTCGTGCACTCCCTGGATCCCGGCAGAACCACGGTGCAGGGCACGATCCATGGCATGCAAGCCTACTTGTCCACGCATGGAGCCTCGTCGGCGGACGCGCTCCACCGCGCCTACGGGCTCATGGCGCAAGATCTGAACGCCCAGGCACGCCTCTGGTCCTACGTGGACGATTTTCGCTATATGGCCTTGGTGTGCTTCGGGTGCATTCCCATCGTGTTTGCACTGAAAAAATCTGTGGGCAGAAAAGGTGCCGTCGGCGCCGGCCATTAACATCGATCGCACTCTCCCAGCAGATACCAAATAGCGGATGCGGACGTTGCCCCGGTGTGTGCTCCCGGCGTAAAGCCCAGCGCATTTTAATCTTGACATATTCCTATATGGGAATATATTCTCCACACATGGCGAGGGCAGCAACTACTTCCGATGCCTTTAACGCAGTGGCAGAGCCGCGGCGGCGAGAGATTCTTGATCGCCTGGCCTCGGGCGAACATTCTGTGAACGACCTGGTAGTTCGCATGAAGCTCGAGCAGCCTTCGGTGTCGAAGCATTTGCGTGTTTTACGGGACGTTGGATTAGTACGCGCACGGCGTCACGGGCGACAGATGCTGTATCAGGCGAATGCGGAGGGTATTCGTCCGCTGCATGAATGGACCAAAACATTTGAGCGACTGTGGGCGCATCAATTGACGCGAATCAAAGAGCGCGCAGAGGAGAAGGACAGGGAATCGAACGCGGGCTGAGCCGCGTTTCAGCCAAATTGGAAGAGCGACCAGGGGCCTTCGCCGGGGTTCTATCGAGTTTCTTGACTCAGTCCTAAAACATTTCAGGAGGAAGCATGAGTACCAGTTCGACAATGCCGGGAATTGAAAGTCTGACCTTAGTGATAAATCAAGAGATCCACGTGAAAGCCTCGCTCGAAACGACGTTCGAGGCTCTCCTGGAACAGATTGGTCCGGAGAATGAAACTCCGGAACAAAAGATGCCAATGAAACTCGAGGCATGGCCCGGAGGCAGATGGTTTCGTGACCTCGGGAATGATAACGGGCACCTGTGGGGCCACGTCCAGTCCATCAAGCGGCCGATGCTGCTGGAAATCACCGGACCCCTCTTCATGTCCTATGCGGTTGCCAACAACCTGCAATACCGGCTCAGTGAAGAGAAAGGTGGAACCCTGATCAGATTTCATCACAAGGCCTTTGGCGTGATTCAGGAAGAGCACCGGCGCGGTGTCAGCAAAGGGTGGACCAGCATGAACGACCGCATCAAACAGCGCGCTGAAGCAAAGAAAAAGTGAGGAGGATGTATGTGTCCAGCGTGTGTCGCAAGTGCAGGGCTGGTCATGGGTAGTGTGATCTCCACCGGCGGTGTTGCTGCGCTAGTCGCGAAGATTCTGCGCAGAAAGAAAACCAATGATTCGAAACAGAAGGAGCAATGATCATGACGACCGCAACTCTTGAGAAGTCAACCCATAAAATTGCAAGTCCGGCGGAATGGCTCACCGCTCGAAAAGAACTTCTGCAAAAAGAAAAAGAATTTACCCGTCTGCGCGACGAACTGAGCCGGCAAAGACGCGAATTGCCATGGGAACAGATCGCAAAGAACTATGTCTTTGAAGGACCGAACGGCACTGAGAGCCTTGTCGATCTGTTCGAGGGACGCAGCCAGCTCCTGATCTACCATTTCATGTTCGGCCCGGGTTGGAAGGAAGGCTGCCCCAGCTGCTCCTTTCTTGCCGACTCATTCGACGCCGTCAGATTACATCTGGCTCAGCGGAGCACCACGCTTGCGGTAGTGTCGCGAGCGACCCTGCCGGAAATTGAATCATTCAAAAAGCGCATGGGATGGCAGTTCAAGTGGGTCTCGTCGTTCAGTACGGATTTCAACGCTGATTTCCACGTTTCCTTTACGAAAGACGAAATGGCGGGTGGGAAAGCGTACTACAACTACCAAAATGCGGGATTCCCTTCTGAGGAAGGGCCGGGGCTGAGCGCGTTCTGCAAGCGGGGAGATGACATCTTTCATACCTACTCAGCTTATGCGCGTGGGCTCGACATTCTAATTCCCACGTACAACTTCCTCGATATGACGGCGCAAGGACGCGACGAGGATTCGTTGCCGCACCCCATGGCATGGGTCCGGCATCATGATCGTTACAGCAATGGCAACATGGTCGATCTCAAGAAGCTGACCAAGAGTTCGGCTTAGACAGGAACGAGTGTCAAAATCCCCGCCCTCCCGCAGAAACGCGGAAAGGGCGGGGCACCCACAATTCGTTTGAAAATTCAGGAGGGATAGAAATGGCGACAATGGTGGCTCCTACTTCCACATTCCAAGCAGTAGTGAACGAGTTCCGCGAAGAGGCGGCAATCACCAAGCGAGTGCTGGATCGCATTCCGGCCGACAAGCTGGCCTGGACGCCTCACCAAAAATCGATGTCTCTGGGGCAATTGGCGTGGCACGTCGCTACCGTGCCCGGTAATCTGGCGCGGATCCTGCAGCAGGAAAGCTTTGACGTGACGCAGGGATCCTTTGTTCCGCCTTCTCCGAAGAATCTGGAAGAAATTCTTACGGCTTACGATCAGAGCATGCGCGATGGGGAGCAATTCTTACAAGGTCTGACTCAGGAAAAAGCAAGCGCCAAATGGCACTTATTGAAAAAGGACCGCGAGCTTTTTTCCAGGCCGAGGATCGAGGTCGTGCGCACCATCATGCTGAATCACTGGTATCACCACCGTGGCCAGTTATCGGTGTATTTACGTCTGCTGAATGTTCCAGTGCCAGTGATTTACGGACGCAGCGCAGATGAGGATCCGTTCGCTTAGGGTCAACCGGAAGAATTCGGGCGCTACGTGGTACTAGTTCATGTCCCGCATCGAGCAGGCGCCCGGTCCTCGAGGATCGCCGCAGGATCCGCAAGCACCAGAGGGCGCCGCCGAGGCCGACGAACCTTTGGCGGATACCGCGAAGACTGAGAGTTGCGGTTCCAGTTTCCTGGTGTGGCACTTCGGGCACTCCGCTTTTTCCTTGCCATAAACGAGTGCCTCGAACTGATGATGGCATTCCTTGCAGATGTATTCGAAGATGGGCATGTGAATTCTCCTACCCATTAGAATAGATTTGTGGGGAGTTCGCAAATTTCAAAATCTGACGACCTTGGCCCAGGGAGGCCGTGGTCTGCCCGTTCTCCGTTTCGACCCCGGCGCTGGCTGGCGGGTGGTCACATGCAGACGCTCGCGGCGTTCCTCTTACCTCGCAGAATTCTCCTGCCCGCGCCGGAGGAACGGCTGGTACAGGTTGCTCCCGGTATTTCGATTCGCTGCTGGTGCTACTGGCAGCAGCAGAGTCGCGAGCAAGCACTGACGCTGATTGTGGTGCATGGCCTGGAAGGCTCAACTGAGTCGCAGTA
>Ga0207702_10004383_pt1 | contig 12570 bp, 9 predicted proteins | sample KBSCornC62_FD_184302 | JGI IMG/M metagenome (GOLD analysis project Ga0207702, IMG submission 184302) | Corn rhizosphere microbial communities from Kellogg Biological Station, Michigan, USA - KBS Corn C6-2 (SPAdes) (version 2) | ecosystem: Host-associated > Plants > Roots > Rhizosphere > Soil ...
GACCCCATGATGGCGCGTCAGGGATGCAAAGTGCGCTGCTCGAATCCGCTGGCGATTAACGTTGATCGTATGGGCCGAGGTTCGCCGCGTTTCGGCATACTATCACTTCGGATGTAGCTACTGTAGCGATGAATGTGAGCGGAGTATAGGACACGGGATGACGATGGCACGAAGGCGATGGCGCTCAACATGGCGCTCAACATGGCGCTCGACCCTGATGCTGCTGACCCTGGCGCTCGTCCTGCTGCTCCTGGGCGCCTGCGGTGGTGATGGGCAGATTGCGCCGCGGGTGGCTCCAACGCGCGCCCCATGCGCCGCCACCTCAGCGCGAGCGTGTCCCGCACGGCTGCTCGTGTTCTCGAAGACGGCGGAGTATCGCCATCCCTCGATCCCCGCGGCGCAGGCGGCCATCCGCCAGATGGTGGCCGAGCATGCCTGGACGGCCGATTTCACCGAGGATGCCTCAGTTTTCACGGATGAGCGGCTGGCGCACTATGACGCGGTGATCTTCCTGCTCACGACGGGCGACGTGCTCAACGCCGACCAGCAGGGCGCCTTCGAGCGCTACATCCGCGCTGGCGGTGGATTTGTCGGTGTGCATTCCGCCAGCGATACGGAGTACGGCTGGGCATGGTATGGCGGACTGGTAGGCGCGCACAATAATCCGCGACAGAAGCACTCCGGCGTGACGCAGGGTACGATTGTCGTCGCCGACCACACGCATCCCTCGACGCGCATGCTCCCTGACCGCTGGACGCGCGTCGACGAGTGGTACAACTTCGCCACCAATCCCCGTCCCCACGTGCATGTGCTGCTGACGCTCGACGAGACGACCTACCACGGCGGCACGATGGGCGCGGACCATCCCATCGCCTGGTATCGCGCCTACGATGGCGGGCGCGCCTGGTTCACCGCGCTCGGCCACACGCCGGAGAGCTATAGCGAACCGCTTTTCCGCGTGCACCTCTGGGGCGGCATCGCCTACGCCGCTGGTCGGGCATAGCCGCTGCATGCGCGCTGAGCCTATTCCCGGACGATGATGGACTCCTTCCGTTGCCGGTTTCTCGCCGTTGCGTGAGAACGAGGCAAAAGCTGGTTGCCTGGGGGTATACACTCCTGGTGAGTGTATGTCCGCCATACAGAGCAGGCAGACTCAAAAGCCCTGCTATGAGGAGGAAGCTATGACGGTGCTGGAGTGGCTGCTGGATTCGGACCCCGCTATTCGCTGGCAGGTGATGCGCGATCTGACCGATGCGCCCGCTGACGAGGTCGCGGCTGAGCGGGCGCGTGTCGCGCACGAGGGCTGGGGCGCGCGGCTGCTCGCTGCCCAGGGCGCCGATGGCCAATGGAGTGGTGGCGCTCTATTCCCCGAATGGATCTCGACGACCTACACGCTCCAACTGCTCCAGCAGTTCGGCGTCGTTCCCACCGCGGAGGTAGTCCGAGACGCCGTCGCGCGTGTCCGCGCCAATAGTCGCTGGGAACACGACGACGAACCGTACTTCGAGGGCGAGGTCGAGCCGTGCATCAACGGCCGGGCCGTCGCGCTCGGCGCCTACTTCGGCGTGGATGTGGAGGGGCCGGTGCGCGGCATCGTCAACCGGCTCTTGACCGAGCAGATGGAGGATGGCGGCTGGAACTGCGAGCAGGAGAACGGCTCGACGCGGGGATCGTTCGACACGACGATCAATGTGCTCGAAGGCCTGCTCGAGTTCGAGCGGCGCACCGGCGGTGACGCCGAGATCGCGGCCGCCCGCAGCTGCGGGCAGGAGTACCTGCTCAAGCGCAGGCTGTTCCGCCGGCTCTCGACCGGCGAGCCCATCGTCCCCAACAAAGGGGATGGCGACTGGCTCCAGCTCTCGTTCCCAAACGGCTGGCACTACGACATCCTTCGCGGGCTTGACTACCTGCGTGAAGCTGGCGTCGCGCCGGATGAGCGGGTTGGCGAGGCGATTAGCATCGTCGAGTCCAAACGCGGCGCCGACGGCCGCTGGCCCCTGGAGCACGCCCATCACGACCGGCTGCTGGTCGATTTTGGCGAGCGCGAGGGTGAGCCGAGCCGCTGGATCACGCTGCACTCCCTCCGTGTCCTGCGCTGGGCCGGGCGGGACGGCTGATCTCACCTTTTCGCGGCTGAAACCTGTCCGCTAGCCGAGGTTTTCCGGCGCGAGTCTGGTCTCTTCGACACCCGTGCTGGTCCTGGCGACGTGGTAGGCGTATTTGCCGCTCGCTTCCGCGACGACCTTGTGGAGCGTCTCGCCGACGTAGTGCAGCGCCACCCCGTCATCGGTGGCGTAGCCCGTCGGCAGCGTGCCATCCGCGATGAGCTTCTGGAAGCGCGGACGTCGGCGCTCTTCGCTATCGTAGTGGACGCCATTGGAGTACGGGAGAAACCCGAGGCCATTGGTGACTGGCCGCAGCTCGACGCCAAAGGAGTCGGTCGTTCCGCCAACATGCCAGCAGATCGAGCCAGCGCTGACTCCCGCCAGCACAACGCCACGCTCCCAGGCTTCGCGCAGAATCGTGTCCAGGCTGTGCGTTCGCCAGACGGCGAGCAGATTGGCGACGGACCCACCACCGACCCAGAGCATATCCTGGGCGAGCAGATGCGTGCGCACATCACGCACATTCGGCATGGTGAAGAGCTGCAGATGCCCAGGGGTTACATCTTCGCCGAAGCAGGCTGAGTAGAACGCTCTCGTCCAGGTGGCGTCATCGCCGCCAGCGGTGCCGATGTAGCATAACCTGGGACTCGGCTTGCCCGTGAGCTGAAGCCCATAGCGCATGATGGGTCCAAGACGCCAGATACCGTCCTCGATGGCAAGGCCAGCGCTACCCGCAAGAATGTGTTTGCTCATGAGATACGTATCACCTCTGGATATTTCGCCTATCACCATGCGCAACGTTGGTCTAGCATGGCATTGACATGAGGATGAATGACCCATGCTCTATTAGATTAGCAGGTAGTATGCTGGAACGAGCGCGATGGGAAATTTGGCTGCCAGCCACTCCTGTGTAGCGACTAGTGCAAGCGATAGAACGCGCCCAGGATGCTCCCGTAGACGAGATGAGCCAGAATTATCGAGAGCGGTGTGCGGCGGCCATAGTTGAGCGCCAGGAAGCCTGGGGGCTCCAGTTGTCTTGTTGGTGTAGGACCTTGCTCCTCCGATGCCATGCGCGGGTGCAGCGCAGGCAACACCGTGTTGCATGCCACCAGTACAAAGAGCGCATGCACCAGACCAATCATGGCGCCCAACCACCAGGTCGCGCGCCGCCAACTCTGGAAGGCCGCGGCGTAGAGGGAGGCGAACAGCCAGCCGTTGATCAAATGCATGCCGAACCCCGTCAACTTGGCACGGTCGCGGTTGGACGTGACCATTGTCCCCAGGAGATAAGGAAGGTTCATCCGCGTCAGGCCCAGCGCCTGACTGCCAGCCATCAAGGTCGTCAGGACCAGGGTAGCCACAAATCCCCAGAGCGATATACTGCGCGTGTTCATCTGATTTGCGGCGCGGAGACCCCTGGCTTCAGCCATGGGGAGGAAGCGCCGCTCCCCCTTTCGTGCTCTCCACTTGCCATTTCTGTCTGCTTGTGGCAGAATGCTTCACTATCATGCGAGTAATCGCGAGCGTTGCGTCCCAACGCTGGTAACAGCGAGAGGCAGAGGCTGCAAAGCCGGGGGTATAGTGGGTGCCTCTGGGCGCATAGACGGGCCGCGATGTCCTGCCCCACTCTGGCAGTCAACCGGCCACCGGATGCGAACCCGGTAGGGGGAGCGTGGGATGTGACGCTCCCTGATGGCGGCACGGCACTCACCTCCGTAGCTGCAAGCCCCTCGCTTTAGCGATGGGTAGTTGACGTACCTGTACCCGCCTCCGTTGCTGCTTGTGCCAAAGCGCCTTCGCCGCGGCACTCGGCAAGCGTCAGTGCAGCATTGATCAGACCAACATGCGTGAATGCCTGCGGGAAGTTCCCAAGCGCCGCACCTGTGTCGGGATCAATCTCCTCAGCGAGGAGTCCCACGTCATTCGCATATGCGAGGAGTTCTTCGAATGTCCGGGTTGCGCCAGCAATGTCGCCGGCCCGCGCCATGCATTCGACCCCCCAGAAGCTACAAATGCCGAAGGTTCCTTCTCCCGATGGGAGGCCATCGTCGCTGGTTCCTGTCTCGTAGCGATAGAGGAGACTGCCGCGGGCGAGTTGCTCATGTATGCGAAGACAGGTAGACCGCATCCGCGGGTGCGTCGCAGAGACATAGTCGTACAGCGGAAGCGTCAAGAGACTGGCGTCCAGCTCGTTCCCATCGAAGGTGCGAGTGTAACTCCCGAGTTGCGTATTGTAGCCATGTGTCTCGATCGCGTTCCTGATCGCGTCACGCTGCGCGCGAAACAGGTCGACCGAGATCGCTAGGCGCCCCGCCTCGTGCATTTTGACGAGACGGTCGAGCGCAACCCAACAGAGCGCCTTCGAGTGCGTGTGGTGGAAACGGCCAGAACGCCCCTCCCAGATTCCCTCGTCTGGCTCGCGCCAGCGCTTACACACCGTCCGTCCCAGGTCCTCCAACAGGCGAGTCGTGTCACGATCGAAGCGCTCTACACGCTTGGCGAACCGCGTCACTCCGTCAATGACCTCGCCATATACATCGAGTTGGAGCTGGTTATGGGCGTCGTTGCCAACTCGCACGGGCCGCGAGCCCGCGTAGCCCTCCAGGTGCGACAACTCGCGCTCGGGCAGCCTCGCCTCACCGTAGACGTCGTAGAGGACACGAAGCTCAGGCCAGGAGAGACGCGTGGCGTGGAGCATCCAACCCATGAAGGCATCTGCCTCCTCGGCATAGCCGAGCGTGACCAGCGCGCGCAGTGTGAAGGACGCATCGCGCAGCCAGCAGTAGCGGTAATCCCAGTTGCGCACTCCCCCGAGTTGTTCGGGAAGCGATGTCGTGGGCGCGGCGATGACAGCTCCGGAGGGCGCGTAGGCCATCAGTTTCAGGGCGAGCGCACTGCGCACGACCATGTCGCGATAGGGTCCCTCATAGGTGCAGCGGGAAGCCCATTCGCGCCACCACTGGGCTGAGCGTTCGCATCTGCTACGCGCGAGCGGCCCAAGTAACGGGATCACCGATGGGCCTTCGTCGCTATATGTGAGCGAGAGATATTTCCGCTCTCCTGCCCGGATCTGGGCGAATCCGCGTGCATTCTCCCGGTTAGGGCTCAATGTCAACGGTATCTCGCTACGCAAAGCCAACGCTGCTCCTCCGATTTCGCACCACAGCCCCAACGCGCCACGTGGTTGTAGGACGGCGCGGCGCCGACCGTACTCGGGGCGAGGCTCGTACAGAATGTCGAGCTCCATCACCCCAGAAAGCCCTTCCACCTCGCGCAAGACCTCGTGCTGGGGAGCCAGGTAAGTCCGTTTGTCCTCCTCAGCGGAGACTGGCATGAGATCGCGCAGGACGACCGAGCCGCCAGCCGACACGAACGTCGTCTCCAGGATGTTCGTGTTTGGGAGATAGCGCCGTTTGGTCTGAAACGCGCCCGTAGGCCGAATGCGGAAGCGGCCTCCTGACTTTGCGTCGAGCAGCGCGGCGAAGACGGCAGCGCTATCATAGCGGGGGATGCAGAGCCAGTCGAGCGAGCCGTCCCGAGAGATGAGTCCAGCCCCATGGCAATCGCCGATGAGGGCGTAGTCGGCGATTGGTGGGTAGATCACTCCTTGGCCAACCTGACTCATCTAGACGCCTCCCCACGAGACTGGACCATCCCAATGCGGCGCGTAGAGGCGTGTACAGAGAAACGGCCATCACGCTGGACGCTCATGAAAGCCTGCCGTAGCAAGCGGAATGTCCGGCGCACAATAGCACTCCGACGACGCATCCTGGCCAGATTAGTCTACCCCTTCCGCTGCTCAGTCGCTGCTCAGTGCTCCCATGCACAGAAGGGGATGTCCATGTTCCTTGTAAACAGCACGGCGCACTGTTGCGACGCAACGCGTTAGTCCAGAGGATAGGAGTGGCATGATACATGCCATGGCGTGCCATCTCCGTTACTATTTCTCTGCCTGGCACGACGCCTATTCCAATCGACAACACGGATAGCAAACGCGTTATGATCATCAGTCGTATGGCGATAGTGCACCCGCGCGCGAACACCTGAATCGAATTCAATTGAACATTTTTCATTGTGTGATTGCTACATGCACCAGCCACGAGCCTTAACCTGCAGCTTGCTGTTGACGAAACACCTGCGGTTGTACGCGATCACTGAATGCGACCCTCGCTCCTTGACAGAATACCTGGGAACTCCTACAATGGCGGCGCTTTGCTACATAATCATCGGTTGCATTGCAGTGAGTTCTTCGGGGCGCATAGGGCGCCAGGTGCGAGGAATCGAGAAGCTCGTGTGACTGAGGATAACAGAACGCTGAGCGGCGAACGGTTTGGCAAGTACCAATTGCAGGAGCTGCTCAAGCGTGGCACCATGGCCGATGTGTACCGTGGGCTGGAACTGGACACGAATCGCGCGGTTGCAATCACAGTTCTTGCACCTGCCCTCACCGCCGACCCTGACTATGTAGCGGGCTTAAAGGACGAGATTGTCCAGATCCTCGGCCTTGCCCATCCAAATATCGCGCCCATCGTGTCCTTCGGCGAGCAACGCCCGTACTTCTATCTGGTGATGCCTCAGTTCCGCGCTTCTCTCCGTGATGTGCTGCAACGTCAGGGGCATGTCGCCTTCGCCGCCGCGCTTGATATGATCGCGCAGGTCGCTTCGGCGCTCACCGCGATCCATAGTCTCGGCCTCATCCACCGCAATATCAATCCTGACGACATCCTGCTGAGCGATGACCAGGCGATGCTGACGGGCTTTGGCATCGTTCGCCAGGTTGCGTTCGATAACACCGGTCAGGCGCCTACGCTCGCGGGTACGGCACTGGTCTTCGCCACGCCACAATACATGGCGCCTGAACAGTTTACGGGCGCGTACGTCGATCAGCGCGGCGATGGGCGTTGGCTGGCACAGATGACGTTAGCAAATGGCAAGCGCAAGAGCTTTATGGCAAGACACGCGCTGAGGTTGCTACGAAACTGACCGATGCTCTGCGCGATGCGCGGAAGGGTCTTCTCATCACGGACGACCGCCAGACACTTGGGCAGCACCTTGTCGTCTTGCTCGAAACCATCAAAATGCAGCGCAAATCAAAGACGTATCGCAGTTACGAGCAGTTGATGCGCGTACACGTCGCGCCTACTTTCGGCAAGATACGTCTTTCAAGTCTTACCGCACAACAAGTTCAGCAGCTCTATGCCCGCAAACTCGACTCTGGCTTATCTCCGACGACGGTCCAACACATTCATGCAGTGTTGCATTCAGCACTCGATAATGCGCTCCGTCATGGGCTTGTGCAACGAAACGTAGCTGATTTAGTTGACGCCCCGGGTATGAGGCACCGTGAGATGCAGCCACTCAATGCAGAGCAGGCAAATATGCTACTCGCTGCCGCCTCCAGCACGCGGCTCGAAGCACTCTATGTACTCGCGCTCACCATGGGCATGCGCGAAGGGGAGCTCTTGGCGCTCCGTTGGCGTGACGTAGACCTAGATGCTAGGCACATAGATGCTAGGCACATAGATGCTAGGCACATACACGTGCAGCATACCCTGCAACGGCACATACACGTGCAGCATACCCTGCAACAGATTCCGGAGCGACCGCCGGAGATCGCTTCGGCAAAGACAAGCCAGAGTCGACGGAAGATCGCGCTCACGTCCAAGGCAATTGAAGCGCTACGCAGGCACCGCGCCCTGCAGATTGAAGAACGGATGAGGATTGGCCCTGTATGGACAGACTGGGACCTCGTCTACTGCAACACCGTCGGCAATCCGCTGATGGAAGTAAGGTATTGTACCGTGGACTGCGCCCACTCCTGAAGGAGGCAGGGTTGCCTGCAATCTGCTTCCATGATCTGAGACATACGGCCGCCACGCTCATGCTCCTTCAGGAGGTGCACCCTAAGATCGTGAGCGAAATGCTTGGGCATGCCAATATAGCCATCACGCTGCAACGCTATTCGCACGTGTTACCGGATATGCAGAAGGAAGCGACCGCAGCACTGGATCGATTGCTGGGAAGCCTGTAGCAACGAGCCACGTTGACTGCGTAGCATAGCTCATGGGAATGTGACACGGGAGCAGGGAGCGGGCAGCATGAGTCCGGCAGGAGTGGTTTGGTGTGGCGACCTGGTGCGAGCAATCACCGACTCCGCTCGCCCTCAGAAGCATCCCTCATATTCCGATTCACATCTCAACGTGAGCCTTACCTGACCACTTGCGCCTTGGCATACGTGCGCTCGGTCGTACGTATGCACACCTATTCATACACCATGCAGACACTCACAATACGGTGGATGCTGTCGCATGAACGCACCGCCAGCCTCATATCCAATATGCCATGGTCGTTCCTATCCTCACAGGTACTGGAGGCGCGTAATATACGCATCAGTGATCACATGTTAAGGGCGAACAACGCTTGCTGAGCAAAGTCCAATTGACGGCCGGAGACCCGCTATGCCTACGATGATGTCGTCATACCTTTCCTTGCTCAAGACGCCTTCACCTGACCCACTTGACGCAGAGCGCATACACACGGTACACGATACACGACAGATACGTACCGGATAGGCGGCGACTATAATGCACATGAGACGTACGATACACATGGCGCGAATGGCGTGCACGTGTATGGGATGTGTGGCTCCGATCGCGAGCTCGAACTAGACCTGCGTTCGTTTCGTGTGTCGCCCCAACATGTTCAGGCAAAGAGCCTGATAATCGGGAAGCAGGCAGTGCCCATGCCATCAGATCATCTGCGTGCATCTGCGGCAATTCCAGAGGCCACCGAGTTTGATCTTGTGCGTGGCCTCTCCGAGCGCGAGGTGCTCGTCCGTCGTGCCAACGGCCAGGGCAACACCGCCCCTGCGCCGACCAGCCGTTCCTATCGACAAATCATCGTCGAAAATGTCTTCACCTTCATTAATCTGTGCCTGTTCGGGTTAGGCATCGCGCTGACCGCACTTGGGCGCATTCTCGACGCCTTGGTCTCCACCGCAGTCATCTCCCTCAATATTGTCGTGAGCGTCGTCCAGGAGATCCGCGCGAAGCGGACGCTGGACGAGATTGCACTCCTCTCGCGGCCAACGGCGACCGTGCTGCGTGATGGTCAGGAGCGTGATGTTCCGCCGGACGAGCTTGTCGTCGGGGACGTGGTCAAATTCGGCCCCGGTGATCAAATCGTCGTCGACGGGCGCGTGATCAGCGAGGGACACATCGCAGTGGATGAGTCGCTGCTGACGGGTGAGGCTGACCTGGTGGCGAAGCAGCCGGGGGATACCGTCTATTCAGGCAGTTTCTGCGTCACAGGCGAAGGCTGCTACGTGGCCGAGCGAGTTGGCACGTTGAGCTTGGCGCATCAGATCACCGCCAGTGCCCGTGCGTTTCGTCGTGTTCTAACTCCGCTGCAGCGCGAGATCAACCTGGTCGTCCGTATCGCCTTGCTCATTGTGGTGTACTTAGAGTTCCTGCTGGTCATCACGTCTGTATTGCAGCAGATCAATCTCGGAGACAGTGTCGAGAACTCCACGATTGTTGCTGGACTCGTCCCCAATGGGCTCTTCCTCTCGATCGCGATCGCGTACGCGCTCGGTGCAGTACGTATCTTGCGGTTTGGCGCGCTGGTCCAGCAATCCAACGCGATTGAGTCGCTCAGCCATGTGGATGTCCTCTGTCTGGACAAGACTGGCACGTTGACCGCAAATCGCTTGCAAGTACATGACGTGTATTCATTGGGCAATTTCACCAAGGCGCAAGTTGGGGAGGCGCTGGGCGCAATGGCCGCAAACGCGAGCGGGGGCAATAAGACCAGCCAGGCGATCCTCGATGTCTGGCCAAGCCCGAGGCGAGAGTTGGTCGGCGAGATTCCGTTTTCTTCTGCACGGAAGTGGAGCGCACTAGCATTCAAGGAAAAGCAAGGGAAACGAGAGGAAGGGGAGGAGCCCGGCCTGGCTGGAGTCTACGTGCTCGGTGCGCCTGAGGTGCTGCGTCCCTACCTGCGTGGCATGGCTGGCGACGATGACCGGGAGCCCTCACATGCGGAGTCGTCTGCATGGCACGTCATCGGCGAACAGATCAGTGCGTTGGCGGCGCAAGGCCTGCGGGTGCTCCTGGTGGCACACAAACGAGATGCAATGAGCCTGGAGGATCAGGGTGATGCGTCGACGCTTCCTATGGGGATGGAACCCATGGGGTTGGTAGCGCTGGAGGATGAGTTGCGCCCTGAGGCACGCGAGGCGCTTCAAGCCTTTGCACATGCTGGAGTCCAGCCGAAGATCATTTCTGGTGACCACCCCGAGACCGTGGCGGCACTGGCACTGCAGGCTATGCCATGGGCCAGCGTCCAGATGGTATCCGGCTCCGAGTTGGAGCAGATGAGTGAGGCAGAGTTTGATGCCACCGCCGAGTCTGCGCAAATCTTCGGGCGTATCACACCACAGCAGAAGGAGCGATTGGTCCGCTCGTTGCGCCAGCAAGGGCATTACGTCGCCATGATCGGCGACGGAGTCAATGATGTGCTGTCCATGAAGCAGGCTGACCTGGGGATTGCCATGCGCAGCGGAAGTCAGGCGGCGCGTGGGGTTGCTGATGTCGTGCTGATGCAGGACTCATTTGCGGTACTGGTGCCGGCGGTGGCCGAGGGGCAACGTATCCTCAATGGGATGCAGGATATTCTCAAATTGTTCTTGACGCGCATCAGTACAGTGGCCCTCGTGATTCTCTCGTCGCTCGTCGTTGGCGCGTTCCCCTTGGAGTTGCGGCAGGGATCATTGGTGACGCTCTTTTCGGTCGGCATTCCAGCGATCCTCCTGGCAGTCTGGGCGCGCCCGGGACCCTCGGCACAGGGCCATTTGACACGCCAATTGCTCCATTTCATTCTGCCGCCCGTGCTCATCACGAGCGTGCTTGGCCTCTTGCTGTATGTCGGAAGCTACGCCCTTTGGCTGGTCAGTATCGGAAGCTTTGGCGCCAGGAACGGGATTTATCAGCTCGACGACTATCCGGCCGCTCAGACCACGCTCACAACATTTCTCGTCTTCTGCGGTCTGTTCCTTGTCATCTTTGTCGAGCCGCCAACACCGTGGTGGGCTGGTGGCAATCGTTTGAGTGGTGACTGGCGGCCCACGCTCCTGGCAGTCGGCATGATGGGCGCCTTTGTGGTGATTACTCTCATACCCGCGCTGCGCGCATTGTTCGTTCTCTCGCCACTCGGATGGCGGGAACTCCTCTTGATAGCATTGGCTCTGGGTGCCTGGCTCTTCGCCGTGCGCGCGACGTGGCGCCTGCGTCTCTTGGGCCGTTACCTAGGTGTCAGCGCGAGCTGACCATCTGAACGGGCAATCTTGACCAACATTGGCAAATACAGTAAGAATGGGCAATCAGAGGAAGCGCAGACAGGTTACTATAGCGGGTGGTCTGGTCTCTACGGTACTGCCGGAAACGATCTTGGCCACGGCTCTACTCTATGATGCATTGCGGTGATGAATCACGAACGAGAAGTACGGCAATTTTGCCCATGTAGCAACTCGCTCGGATGGCCCTGCGCGACCCTAGAGGCCTATAGCACTCAATACTGTTGAACGCGACCGCTCGAAGACTTCTTGCTGAGTCTCGTGTCCAATGCAGTTCTCGCCGTAACTGTTCAGGTGCGGGTTGCAGGGATTGGTAGCCTGGGGTCATGACGCGCAAGGAACTCGAGGTAAAGCACGCCGCCCTATGAGCCGAGATCGCCGCACTGCGACCACTTCGACCGCAGCGTGCTCTTGACCTGGCGCTAGCAAGGCCGCTCAGCCCTTGACGCATGACCCACTTACTGATCGTTGCATGAACGGCTAAACATGGTAGCCCGCCTGTAAGAAACACGCCTGGATAACCGCGCGCTTGTGCCGCAGACGCTCTTTGGCCCGACGCAGCACCGTTGTCAACGCCGCCAGGTCGTGGCAGCACTGGTTGCCCACACTGGTTGCCCAGTTCGACGCGCTTGAGGTAGTTCCAGATGCCCTCGTCCGGATTGAGCTCGGGGGCGTAAGCGGGCAACTGCTCGAGATGCAGGCGGCGCGCCGCGCCCCGGCGCAGGAAGTCCTTCACGGGCTGGCCGCGGTGGATCGGCGCCCCATCCCAGATGACCAGCAGCTTGCCGCGCACCTTGCGTAGCAGGAGGCGCAGCAAGCGCAGCAAGCGCACGACATCGTCGGCATGGGCATGATACGCCCGCTCTTGCGTCTGCATGAACAAGCGCCCCGCGGGCGTGATCCCGCTGCTGGCCGCGAGGTGGTCGTGGGTGAGCGGCACGGTCAAGAGCGGCGTCTGCCCCTGCCCCTGTGGCGCCCAGGTCCGCACCGCCATGGGCAGGAGGTAGAAGCCAGACTGGTCTACCCAGACGACGGTGCGCCCTTCCTCGGCGGCTTTTTTCCAGGGCGGGCCAGCGCTCGCGCCACCACGCTTGGATAGCCGCCTCGGTGCGC
>Ga0207702_10004385_pt1 | contig 12570 bp, 10 predicted proteins | sample KBSCornC62_FD_184302 | JGI IMG/M metagenome (GOLD analysis project Ga0207702, IMG submission 184302) | Corn rhizosphere microbial communities from Kellogg Biological Station, Michigan, USA - KBS Corn C6-2 (SPAdes) (version 2) | ecosystem: Host-associated > Plants > Roots > Rhizosphere > Soil ...
AGCCGCTCGAGCCGGCGCTGCACCGCGATGCCGCGCTGCAGCACCTCGTACTGCTCGTTGACGAGACGGGCGAAAGCCTTCTCGGTGATCGCAATGAACGGCGTCGAGTAAGGGACTTCGAAAAGCGGGAAGTCGCGCTTCTTCGCCTCCTCGACCAGGGCTTTCGGCATCTTCTCGTGGTTGAAGCCGGTGCCGAAGCCGAGGCCGGCGAGATTGTGATCGGCGAGCAATTTGACGAAGGCCCGCTGCTTGGCGGCGCTGCCCAGGGGAATCCCGGTGGTCAACATCAGCTCGCCGCCGGAGAGCCACGGGGTCGGGTCCTCGAGCTCAGAGATGTGAACCCAGCGGACGGGGGCTTCAGCGGCGCTGGCGCCCGAAACCAGCTCGAGGTCGAGCTCGTCGAGCAGGCTTTGGACGGTGAGCACCGGGGCCGCCTAGCGCTGGACCCGCTCCCAGGCCTCGGTCAGCACTCCATGCAGGACCTCGTGGATCTCTTCGAATTGCTCCGTGTCGGAGATCAGCGGCGGTGCCAGCTGGATCACCGGGTCGCCGCGGTCGTCGGCGCGGCAGATCAGACCGCGCTTGTAGAGCTCGCCGGAGAGGAAGCCACGCAGCAGGTCCTCGGACTCCTCGTCGTCGAAGCTCTCTTTGGTATCGCGGTCCTTGACCAGCTCGATCGCCTGGAAGAAGCCGGCGCCGCGGACGTCGCCGACGATCGGCAGGTCGCTCAGCGACTCCAGCATCTGGCGGAACTCGTCCTCCTTGGCGAGGACGTGGCCGCAGAGGTCCTCACGCTCGTAGACATCGAGGTTGGCCATCGCCACCGCCGAGGCGACGGGATGGCCGGCGAAGGTGAAGCCGTGAGCGAAGGAGGCGTCGCCCTCCATGAACGGAGCGGCGACCGCGTCGGAGGCGATCACCGCGCCCATCGGAGCGTAGGCCGAAGTGAGCGCCTTGGCGACGGTGACGATGTCGGGTACATAGCCGAAGCGTTCGCAGCCGAAGTAGTGGCCGAGCCGACCCCAGGCGCAGATCACCTCGTCGGAGATCATCAACACGTCGTAGCGGTCGCAGATCTCGCGCACCCGCTCGAAGTAACCGTCCGGCGGAACGAAACAGCCGCCGGCGTTCTGAACCGGCTCGAGGATCACGGCGGCAACGGTGTCGGGACCCTCGAATTGGATCCGCTCCTCGATGGCCGTGGCCGCCCAGAGCGGGTGGCGATCCTCGGGCCAGCGGTAGAGATTCGTGTTGGGGACGTGACATCCGCCCGGGGTGAGCGGCTCGAACTGGGTGCGCAGCTCGGTAATGCCGGTCGCCGAAAGCGCCCCCAAGGAGGTGCCGTGGTAGGCGATCTCCCGGGCGATCACCTTGTGCTTCTGGCCTTTGCCCAGCACCCGGTGGTAGTTGCGGGCGAGCTTCAGCGCGGACTCGACCGACTCCGAGCCGCCGGAGGTGAAGAAGACGCGGTTGAGATCGCCGGGAGCCAGGCCCGCAATGCGGGTCGCCAGCTCGATCGCCCGGGGATGCGCGTAGCTCCACAGGGTGTAGAAATCGAGCTCCTCGACCTGGCGCGCGGCCGCCTCCCCCAACTCGGTGCGGCCGTGGCCGGCGTTGACGCAGAAGAGGCCGGAGAGGCCGTCGAGGTAGCGGTTGCCGTGATCGTCGAAGACGTAGCAGCCGTCGCCCCGGACGATGATCGGGATCTCATGGTCGGCGCCGTAAACGCCCATTCGGGAGAAATGCATCCAAAGATGGCGCCGGGCCGCCTCCTGCAGGCCGGTGCTCAGCTCTCCGCTCTGCGATGCCACGGCCATGTTCTCTCCTTTCGCTGCTACGACGTAATGGACAACGCTAGACCGAATCAAGCCCATATGCAATGTGCAAGCGGGTGAGTCGCGCCCTATCTCTTGTACCAAATGGTTAAGAGCGGCACGCACTTTTGGGGGTTCCGCCACTTGTGCAAAACGTCGCGTCGCCCTACCGTCAGAGCGTCGCCACGGACAGCCGCCGCGATCCCAGCGCTCGGTTTCGGCGCCTCGGGGTAGCACTAGTCCACCGGAGAGGCTCCACAAGGGTTGCCCGGGGAGGAGGACAGGAATTGGAGACGCGAAGCCAAAGTGTCGAATTGCGAGGCGTGACCAAGCGCTTCGACGACCTCGTCGCGGTTGACGATCTCGACCTGTCGCTGGAGTCCGGGGAGTTCTTCACGCTGCTCGGGCCGAGCGGCTGCGGCAAGACGACGACGTTGAGGATGATCGCCGGCTTCGAGCGACCGAGCGAGGGCGAGATCCGGATCGAGGGAAGCGACGTCGCGATCCTCCCTCCCCACCGCCGCCCAACCAACACCGTCTTCCAGAGCTACGCGCTCTTCCCCCACCTCAGCGTCGAGGACAACGTCGCCTTCGGCCTGCGGCGCAAGCGCGTCTCGAAGGAGGAGGCGGCCCGGCGAGCCAGGACCGAGCTCGAGCGGGTCGGCCTGGCGGCCGAGGCCAAGCGCCGCCCCGCGCAGCTCTCCGGCGGTCAGCAACAGCGCGTCGCGCTGGCGCGGGCGCTGGTCAACCTGCCGAAGGTGCTCCTCCTCGACGAGCCGCTCGGGGCCCTCGACCTGAAGCTGCGCAAGGGCTTGCAGATCGAGCTGAAGCGAATCCAACGAGATGTCGGGATCACCTTCGTCTACGTCACGCACGACCAGGAGGAGGCGCTGACGATGAGCGATCGGATCGCGGTCATGAACCGCGGCCGCATCGAGCAGATCGGCGTGCCGGAGGACGTCTACGAGAGGCCGGCCACCACCTTCGTCGCCGGCTTCATCGGCGTCTCCAACCTGATGCCTGCCACGGTCACGGGCAGGGGCGAAGTGCACCTGGACCAGGGCCCGGCGCTGCGCGCCGACACCGACGGCCTCGGCGACGGCGACCGCTGCCACGCGGTGGTGCGGCCGGAGAAGCTGCAGGTGGACCTGGTCGAGGCGGGCGCAGCCGGCCTCGACGGAAGGCCGCGCATCGAGGGCGTCGTCGAAAGCTCGCTCTACCTCGGCACCTCGACCCAGATCGTCGTCGACCTCGGTGACGGTGTGCGGATGACGGTGCTGGTCCCCAACGCGGACGAGGCGGAGCGGCAGCGGCTTCCGGGGGGAGGGGCCCGCGTCGCGCTGAGCTGGGAGCCCCAGCACATGCACCTGGTGCGGGAGTCGTCGAATGGGGGGGCCAGATCCGGCGACGCGCTCGTCACCCCCGGCATGACCGAACTTCAAACGACCTAGAGAGGTGAGTGGAGGATGCCCAAGCCCGACTCGAGGAAACGATTCGCCCCCCTGATGGTCGCGGCGACGATCGCGGCGCTCGCGCTCGCGCTCGGCCTTGCCGCCTGCGGCGGCGGCGGTGGTGGCATCGAAGGCGGCGGCGAAAAGGAAGCGCCGAAGGTGAAGCTGGAAGGCAAGCCGTCGGGCAGCGTGACGATCTCGAACTGGCCCCTCTACATCGACAAAGGCACCGTGCCCGCCTTCGAAAAAGCGAGCGGCGTGAAGGTCAACTACATCGAAGACATCAACTCCAACGAAGAATTCTTCAACAAGATGCAGCCGCTCCTCGCCAAGGGCGAATCCGGCGACCGCAGCATCTTCGTCCTCGCCGACTACATGGTGGCCAAAATGCACCAGCTCGGCTACCTGCAGGAACTCGACAAGTCGGGGCTTCCCAACGTCGAAAGAAACCTCTCGCCGAGCCTCAAGCACCCGGGCTTCGACCCGAACCGCAGCTACACGGTGCCCTGGCAGAGCGGAATGACGGGGGTCATCGTCAACACCGAAAAGGCTCCCGACGTGCGTTCGATCTGCGACCTCTTCAACCCCAAGTACAAGGGCAAAGTCGACATGCTGAACGAAGTCCGGGAAGCGGTGCCGCTGACGATGAAGTGCGAAGGCGTCGATCCGAGCCAGGCCAGCGAAGCAGACTGGATGAAGGCGATCGAAAAACTCAAGGCCGCAGCCGAATCGGGTCAGATCCGCCGCTTCACCGGCAACGACTACGCCCGTGACCTGACCAGCGGCGACGCCGTCGCCGTGATGGGGTGGTCGGGGGACGCGGTGCAGCTCCAGGAAGACAATCCCAACCTCGAATGGCGCATGCCCGAAGAAGGCTGCATGCTGTGGTCCGAAGACATGGTGATCCCCGTCGGAGCCCCGAACCCGACCGCTGCCGAGGCCTGGATGAACTTCGTCTACGAACCCAAGGTCCAGGCCAACATCGCCGAATACGTCAACTACGTGACGCCGGTCGAAGGCGTGAAGCAGGTCCTCGCCAAGCGCAACCCGGAACTGGCGAACAACCAGCTGATCTTCCCCAGCGCCTCGTTCACCAAGAAGTGCTCGGCAACGCCGGTGATCGAAGGGCAGGAGGAACAGAACGTGGTGAAGGCCTTCAACGCGGTCCTCAACGGCTGAGGGCGGATCCGGTGGACGAGGCGATCGGCGACAGGAGCAGGATGGGCCCGTGAGCTCCGTCCGCCGACGCCTCGCTCCTTACTTCCTGCTCGGGCCAGGGACTATCTGGCTGGTCCTCTTCTTCGTCGTTCCGCTCTATTACATGGCGAAACTCTCGCTCGAGTCGGGCTTCGTCGGCAGCCTCCAGTTCAACTGGCACTGGGCGAACTACAGCGAAGCGCTGTCCGCCTATGACACCCAGTTCGTGCGCTCCTTCATCTACGCGGGGTCGGCGACGCTGATCGCCCTGCTGATCTCCTACCCCCTCGCCTACACGATCGCCTTCAAGGCCGGGCGCTGGCGCAACGCCCTGCTGTTCGCGGTGGTCGCGCCGTTCTTCACCACCTATCTGATCCGCACGATCGCCTGGGAGACGATCCTCTCCGACGAAAGCCCGGTGACCGAATTCCTCCACGCCGTCGGTCTTGCGCCCAGCGGCCACATCCTCGCCACCGGCCCCGCGGTCGTCGCCGGGCTCACCTACAACTTCCTGCCCTTCATGATCCTGCCGATCTACGCCAGCCTGGAGCGCATCGACCAGCGGCTGATCGAGGCGGCAAGGGACCTCTACGCGTCGGCCGCCCAGGCCTTCTGGCGGGTGACGCTGCCGCTCTCCGCGCCGGGCATCGTCGCCGGCACGCTCCTCACCTTCATCCCCGCAGCGGGCGACTACGTCAACGCCCAGTTCCTCGGCGGCGTCGGCAACCGGATGATCGGCAACGTGATCCAGTCGCTCTACCTGAGCCAGGCCGACTATCCCTCCGCCGCCGCCCTCTCCTTCGTCCTGATGGCGCTGATCATGGTCGCCGTCGTCATCTACATCCGCTTCGCCGGCTCGGAGGCGCTGATGGGAGAGGAGGCGCGGTGAGCGGCGAGAGTCGAGCCGCCGGTGCCTGGCGCTGGCTGCGCGAGCACGCGGTCAACATCGTCGGCGGCCTGGTCGTGCTCTACCTGCTGATCCCGATCGCGGTCATCCTCCTCTTCTCCTTCAACGATCCGCAGGGCCGCTACAACTACACCTGGGTCGGCTTCACCTTCTCCCACTGGGCGCATGCCTTCAGCCGCCCGGAACTGACGGAAGCGCTCTTTACCAGCCTCAAGCTGGCCTTGCTGGCGACCGCGATCTCGACGATCGTCGGCACGATGATGGCGCTGGCGCTGGTCCGCCACAGCTTTCGCGGGCGGCGGCTGGCGAACTTCCTGATCGTGATCCCGATGGCGACGCCCGAGGTCGTGATGGGCGCCGCCCTGCTCTCCTTCTTCCTCATCCTCGGCACGCCCTCGCTCGGCTTCCAGACGCTGCTGATCGCCCACGTGATGTTCTGCATCAGCTTCGTCGTGGTCGTCGTGCGCTCGCGCCTGATCGGCTTCGACCGCAGCCTCGAGGAGGCCGCGCGCGATCTCGGGGCGAGCTCGTTCCAGACCTTCCGCCTGATCACCCTTCCATTGATCATGCCGGGCATCTTCGGCGGCGCCATGCTCGCCTTCGCGCTCTCGATCGACGACTTCGTCATCTCCAACTTCAACTCGGGAACCACGGTGACCTTCCCGCTCTACATCTTCGGCGCCGCCCAGCGAGGCATCCCGGTCGAAGTGAACGTGATCGCGATGATGCTCTTCGGCGTCACGGTGGCGGCGATGGGCTTCGCCACCTGGCAGCAGCGACGGGCCGAAAAGATGGCCTCGGTCCGGCCCGAGCAGGAGGGCGGGCCGATGCCGATGCCTGGCGCCGCGGCGGCCACATGAGCGAGGCCGGCGTCAGCGACGGGCCGAAGGCTCCGACCGCGCCCGACGGGCACCCCCGGGCTCCGGCACGACTGGCCAACTACGTCGACGGGATGTGGCGGCCGGTCGAGGCTGTCGCCACGCTCGACGACGTCGATCCTGCCGGCGGCGAGACGACGGCACTGGTCCCACTCTCGGGCGCAGCGCAGGTGGCAGAGGCTGTCGCAGCAGCGCGGGCGGCCCACCCGGCCTGGCGCGAGGTCCCGCCGCAGCGGCGGGCGAGGGCGGTCCTCGCCCTGCGCGACCAGTTGCTGCGACGCCGCGAGGAGCTGGCGGCGCTGGTCTGCGCTGACATGGGCAAGACGCTCGGCGACGCCGAGGGCGAGGTAGCGCGGGGGATCGAGTCGGTCGAGGCGGCCGCGGCGATCCCCCACCTGCTCAAGGGAGAGACCCTCGAGGGAGTCGCCGGCGGGGTCGACGTCGAGCTGGTGCGCCAGCCGGTCGGGGTCGTCGCCGCGATCACCCCGTTCAACTTCCCGGCGATGATCCCGCTCTGGTTCCTGCCCTACGCGATCGCCTGCGGCAATGCCTTCCTGCTCAAGCCCTCGGAGCAGGACCCGCGACCGGCGAGCCTGATCGTGGAGATGGTCGACGCGGTCGAGGAGATCCCCGCCGGTGTCGTCAACCTCGTCCACGGCGGGCGCGATGCCGTCAGCGCCATCCTCGAGGACCCGGGCATCGACGCCGTCTCCTTCGTCGGCCGCGCCGAGACCGCCCGCATCGTCGCCACGCGCTGCGCGGAATCTGGCAAGCGGGTGCAGGCGCTGGGCGGCGCCAAGAACTCCCTCGTCGTGATGCCCGACGCCGATCTCGCCCAGGCGGCGCCGGCGATCATGGGCTCGGCCTTCGGCGCCGCCGGGCAGCGCTGCCTGGCCGGCTCGGTCTGCGTCGTGGTGGGCGAGGAGGGCCGCCGCGCCGAGGTCCGCAGGGCGCTGGTGGCAGCGGCCTCCGAGCTTGGCGTCGGGCCCGGCGACGATCCCACCGTCGACGTCTGCCCGATGGTCTCGGCTCCGGCGCGAGAGAGGGTCGCCGAGGCGATCGGCCGCGCCACCGGCGAGGGCGCCGAGCTCCTGCTCGACGGCCGCGGCGACGCCGGGCCGGCCGGGACGCTGCTCGGCCCGACGATCGCCTGGGTCGAGGACGACGAATGCGAGCTGGCGCGCGACGAGCTCTTCGGCCCGCTCCTGACCGTGGTCGAGGTCGTCGATCTCGATGCCGCCCTGGAGTTCGTCAACGGCTCCCGCTACGGCAACGCCGGGGCGATCTTCACCCGCTCGGGAGCGGCGGCGAGACGCTATCGCTACGCCGTCGAGGCCGGGATGCTCGGCGTCAACGTCGGCGTGCCCGCGCCCGTCGCCTGGTTCCCCTTCGCCGGCTGGAAGGACTCGATCGACGGAGACCTGCACGCCAACGGCGCCGATGCGGTCAGCTTCTATACCCGTAAGAAGGTCCTCACCAGCCGCTGGTAGGAGCGTGACACTTCACGGCGGCTCCAGAGGTTCGCCGATCCCTCCTAGCGTCCGATGTGAAAGCCGATCAGCTCCGGGATCCGGGAGACGACCGCGCTCACGGGATTGGCGCCACGACCGGCGAGCTCTGCCCGCTCCCGTCTGTCGATCGCCGCTCGGATCGCTTCACCGCCGACCCAGCCGAACGGCTCGGGAGGCACCGCCGGTGGGGCCGGATCGACGAAAGCGAGGTTCGAGGAGTCGTCGCGGCGGTCCAGGGCCAAGGAGGCGAGGGTCCGGCCGACCATGTGGGAGGGGCCCACACCGTTGCCGGTGTAGCCGGCGGCGGCGAAGGCGCGTCCGCCGGGCAGCGGCAGGATCAAGGGCAGGTGTGTAGGCGAAGCGTCTATCGGTCCTCCCCAGGCATGGGTGAGAGCCCGCCCTTCGAGGCCGGGGAAGTAGTCCCAGAGATGAGCAGCCGCGCGCGAGACGACCTCCGCATCGAGCTCGGAGCTGCCGTGGAGGCGGGCGCCCATTGCGATCCGGCCACCACCCCAGCCGAAGGCGATGCGCCCCTCCCGAGTGGTCCTGAAGTAATCGACGAGGGCCCGGCTGTCAACGATGCACTCACCGCCGGTCCAGCCGATCTCCTCCAGCAGCTCGGGCACGGGCTCGGTGAGGACGATGTGCGAGGAGGCGACGGTGAGCCGGTTGCGCAGCGGTCCGCGAGGCGACTTCGCCGCCGCGCCAGCCGCCAGCACGGCCGAGACAGAGCGGACTGAGCCAGCGGCCGTATGGGCCTCGACCGCGCCCGAGCAAGCGATGAGCCTGCGTACCGGCGAGCGCTCGTACACCTCCACCCCACGATCGCGAAGCCGCTCACGCAGGCCCAGCGCCAGGCGGGCCGGCTGCACTGTGGCCGAACCCGGGCAGCCGGCGCCTCCGCGAAACGCGGGCGAAGCGCAGCGCTCGGTGACCTGCGAGGGCGAGAGCGGCTCGATCGCATCGCCGACGCCGAGCTCCCGACAGGCGTTCAGCGCCTCGCCCCAAGCCGAATCGTGAGCCTCGGCGGTCGATACCTGCAGGTAGTCGCAGCGCCTGAACCAGGCGTCGACCTCCTCTCGCTCGCAGAACTCGCCGATCTGTTCGACGGATTCCTGCGCCGCCCTCGCCACCGCCAGCGCCCCGTCGTCCCCCCAGCGCTCGCGCATGTTGGGCAATGACCACCACATGGCGCTGCAGAACCCCCCGTTCCGCCCGCTCGGTCCAAACCCGCACCGATCCGCCTCCAGCAGGACAACGGACGCCTCGGGCTCGAGTTGCTTGATGTGCCAGGCGGCCCACATCCCCGTGTAACCCCCGCCAATCACAACGACGTCGGCCTCTCGGGTCCCGATGAGCTCCGGAGCGACCTCGGTGTCCGGAGCCTCCTCGAGCCAGTAGCCGTGAGCGTCGTGCTTCACAGGCCCGAGTCTGTCAGGGAGCCCGAGCGGGGTCTCCAAAACGCGCGGCAGGAGCCGCGCTTGAGTGTTTTTGGAGACCCCGCTCGGGCTCCCTCATACACTCCCGCCATGTCCACCTTCGATGCTTTTGCCAACCTGCCGCTGAAGGTAGAGGGCTACGAGCTTCAACCGCTGGAGTTCCTGATCCCAGGCTTCGAACGGCTGAGCACGGTGATCCACATTTGGGGTGGAGGCGAGGACGGGCTCGGCGAGGACGTCACTTACGACCCGGTGGATCACATCGCCTTGCAGGATGCGGGCCCCACACTCGACCTCAAAGGCTCCTCCACCTTGGGCGGGTTCTGCGAGCTGATGGGGGACCTCGACACGTTTCCGGTCGAGCCGCAGCGGGATGTCTCGCGGCTCTACCGCCGCTGGGCCTTCGAGTCGGCCGCGCTCGATCTGGCGCTGCGCCAAGCGGGAAAGGGTCTAGGCGAGGTCCTCGGGCGCGAGGCGCGGCCGGTCAACTTCGTCGCCTCGATGCGACTCTCGCCAGGAGAAGACAAGCCCTCGACCATTGACACCCTGCAGGCGAAGCTCGACCGCTATCCCACGCTGCGCTTCAAGCTCGACCCGACCAACGATTGGACCGATGAGCTGATCGCCGGGCTGGTCGAGACGGGAGCGGTCGATTCACTGGATCTCAAGGGCTTCTACAAGGGCACGGTCGTCGACGTCGAAACAGACCCAGAGCTTTACGCCAAGCTGATCGAGGCCTTTCCGGACGCCTGGCTCGAGGATCCCGACGTCAACGAGGAGACACGGCCGATCCTCGAGCCGGTCCGCGACCGGCTCACCTGGGACGCGCCGATCCACTCGATCGCTGACATCGAGGCGCTGCCCTGGGAGCCGAAGATGGTCAACATCAAGCCCTCGCGCGTCGGCGGCCTGCAGGCGCTCTGCGCCACCTATGACTACTGCGCCGAGCACGACATCGGCGCCTACGGCGGCGGCCAGTGGGAGCTCGGCGTTGGCCGCGGCCAGATCCAGGTCCTCGCCTCGCTCTTCCACCCCGACACCCCCAATGACACAGCGCCGCGTCCCTACAACGAAGCCGAGCCGCCGGAAGGGCTGCCGGTAAGCCCACTCGAGCCCCAACTGAGCAGTACGGGATTTCGGTGGGAGGAGTGAGGGATTGGGTGTCCCTCGCCCTGACAAGTCGCAGCGCTAATTAGCGCTGCGACTTTGAGTATCCGCCAGGTCGAGGGACACCCGATCCCTCTTCTTCGGCCGACCGAATTTCTCGATTGAGCTACGTTGCCGCAAGGTTTCCCGCCAGCCCACCTCGAGAAGGAGATGTCGATGGCCGAGAAAAGATTTGCCGACGCGCTGAACGAGCAGATCGCGAACGAGTTCGCCGCCTCGCAGCAGTACGTGGGTGCGGCCGTCTACTACGACGCGGAAACGCTGCCCCGGCTCGCCGCCTTCTTCTACCGGCAGGCGCTCGAGGAGCGCGAGCACGCGATGATGATGGTGCAGTACCTGCTCGACGTGGGCGAGGGCGTTCACATCCCGGACATCAAGTCGCAGGAGACGACCTATGCCGACGGCAGCGCGCCGGTGCGGATGGCGCTCGAGCAGGAGAAGCGGGTCAGCAAGGAGATCTTCGCCCTCTTCGAGCTGGCGCGCGAGCTCAAGGACTTCCGGGCCGAGCAGTTCCTGCAGTGGTTCGTCAAGGAGCAGGTCGAGGAGGTCGCGCTGATGGGCGACCTGCTCAACGTGGTCGAGCGCTCCAAGGAGAACCTGCTCCTGGCCGAGGATTACATCGCCCGGGAGAGCCTGGGCGAAGGGGGTGGCGATCCGACCGCGCCGCCTATGGCTGGAGGTAGCGCCGGGTAGGAGTCCATCTCTACCCAAGCCAGCCCGCCCGTTTGCGGATGGATTTGATCCTTCTGAACTCCGCTATGTCCTCGCGCAGCGCCGCGGGAGCTGGAGCGGGCAGGAAACGTGCGGGAAGGGGCGACTCGACCACGCCGGTGTCGGAGCTGGTGACTCGGTAGGCGCGGGCGCCGCGGCGGGCCGTCACCGCGGATGGCGGGCCCTCGCCTTCCCAGAGCAGGCCGGCATAGTCGTCGAGGCCGTAACCGCTCGGCATGCCGTTGCCGATCGCCTCGAGGTAGGCGGCGCGGCGCTCGGGCTCGTTGTTGTAGTGGACGCAGAGGCTGCCGTGGAGCAGGCCGAGGCCGGCCTCGATCTCGGGCCTGCCCGAGGACTTGGTGATGCCGGACTCAAACCAGCACATCGCCCCGGCGCTCTGGCCGGCGAGCACGATGCCCTGCCGCCAGGCGAGGCTGAGGATGGCGCTGAGGTCATGGGCCTCCCAGACAGCCAGCAGGTTGACCATGCTGCCGCCGCCGACGTAGATCAGGTCCTGGTCGAGCAGGTGATCGCGCAGAGCCATCGGCCGGCGGCCGAGGCGGAAGAGCGAGAGGTCGGAGGGCTCGCAGGGGCGCTCGCCGAAGGCGGCGTAAAAGCGGCCGATCTGCTCTGAGGTGTCGCCGCTGGCGGTGGGCAGGATGCAGATCTTCGGCCGCTTGCCGGCGCGCTCCGTGGCAAGCCGCAGCATCAGCTCGCTGACCGCCCGATCGGGTGGGCGCGAGGTGAAGTCGTGGCCACCGAGGGTGAGGATGCGGGAGACCATCGACACCTAGGCCGCCGAGCCGGCCGAGGTCGTCGACGAGGTCGCGCCGCGCAGCCGGGCCGACCGGGGCGCGTCGCCGAGGTAGGTCGTCGCCAGCCGCCTCTCGACCACCCCCTCCTCGGTCGCGTCGAGCCGGTAGCCGCGCGCCGCCGGCCGGGAAGCGACCACCCGGTTCAGCTCAGGGCCGACGAAGTGCAGGCCGGCGCTGTCCTCGGCGGCATAACCCGGGCGCATCCCCTCGCGCAGCATCTCGTGGTAGGCGAGGCGGCGTTGGGAGGTGGGCTCGTAGTGAACGCAGTTGCTGAACGGCAACAGCCCGAGCCCCTGGACCCGCTGGGGGGCGCCGTGGAACCCGGTGACCGCCTCCTCGAACCAGCAGAGCGAACCGGCGGAAAGGCCGCAGAGGATGACGCCGGCTTCCCAGGCTTCGCGCAGGATCCGGTCGATGCCGTGCGCGCGCCAGACGCCGAGCAGGCTGACCACGCTGCCTCCCCCCACGTAGATCAGGTCTCGAGACAGCAGGTGCGCCCGCAGATCGTCGGGCCCCTGCTCGCGGCGGAAGAGCGAGACATGGCTGGGATCGCTGCGCTCCGCCGGGAAGGCTCGGTAGAAACGAACGACGTAGTGATCGGCGTCGCCGCTGGCCGAAGGCAGAAAGCAGACCTTTGGCCGTTCGCTGCGACAGAGGCCCAACACGTACTCGTCGAGCAG
>Ga0207702_10004389_pt1 | contig 12564 bp, 9 predicted proteins | sample KBSCornC62_FD_184302 | JGI IMG/M metagenome (GOLD analysis project Ga0207702, IMG submission 184302) | Corn rhizosphere microbial communities from Kellogg Biological Station, Michigan, USA - KBS Corn C6-2 (SPAdes) (version 2) | ecosystem: Host-associated > Plants > Roots > Rhizosphere > Soil ...
CTCGCCGCGCTGTATGAAAGCTGGTCGATCCCGGTCGCGGTGATGCTGATCATACCGCTCGGGCTGACCGGCATGATCGCGATGACGCTGCTGCGCCACAAGCTGGAGACCGTGTTCGGCGGCGTCTCGTACATGGCGAACGACGTGTACTTCACCGTCGGCATGCTGACCATCGTCGGCCTGGCGGCGAAAAACGCGATCCTGATCGTCGAATTCGCGGTCGAGGAACAGCGCGCCGGACGACCGCTGGCGACCGCCGTGGTCGACGCCGCGCGCCTGCGTCTTCGGCCGATCCTGATGACGTCGTTCGCGTTCATCCTCGGCGTGCTGCCGCTCGCGATCTCGACCGGCGCCGGTGCGAACGCGCGTCACGCCATCGGCACAGGTGTGATCGGCGGCATGATTTTCGCCACCTTCCTCGGTGTACTGTTCATTCCGATCTTCTACGTGACCGTGCGCCGCCTGCTCGGCGACAAGATGGAAGCGCCGGAAGAAACGCTCGCCGCGACCGACGATCCGCAACCACACTGAGGAAGACTGAATGGCGCTTGCCGCTGGGGAACGACGTTTCGGGTTGGTTGTCACGCTGGCGGCATTCGGGGGACTGGGCGCATGCGATCACGGCATCGCGGCGCCGAGCGGCAGCATCGCGCCGCTGCCGACGCAGCCCACTGTGCTCTACACGGACATCGCCTCCGGCCCGAACGCCGGCGGCGAAAACGGCAACGGCGCGTACCTGTCGATTTTCGGGCGCAATTTCGGCGCCGCGGGTCTGGGCAGCCGCGTCAAGGTGACGATCGGCGGCGTCGAAGTCGCGAACTACCGCTACCTCGGTCCGAGCAAGGGCCGCAGCGATATTCAGCAGATCACGGTGCAGGTCGGCGCACTCGGCGGCCAGGTGAGCGGCACGCCGCTGCCGATCCAGGTCAGCGTCGCCGGCCAGCTGTCGAACAGCGACCAGACCTTCACGATCAATCCCGGCCGCATGCTGTTCGTCGACAACGTGCACGGCAACGACGCCACCGCGGTGCCGGGCGACATCACGCACCCCTACCGCCACGTCCAGCTGAGCGACACGACCCAGGCCGCGTTCGGCGCGATGCAGCCGGGCGATTTCATCGTCATGCGCGGCACCGGCACGCCCTGGACCGATCTCGGCAACGACACGTATTTCGTCAAGTTCATCCACCAGGACGGCACCGCGCCCACGGGTGCGGCCGGTAGCGGTCCGCTCACGCTGATGGGTTATCCGAACGAAGACGTGTTCATCGACGTCAACGGCCCGGCGACGCAGAAAGGCGCGATTTCCGGCATCGACACGACGCAGGGCATCGCCGGCGGCCACTGGGTCACGATCGCGGACCTGCGCATCGAATCGGGCGGCAACGCCGGCGTGATCGCGACGCAGATCGACGGCGACCATTGGCGCATCGTCAACAACGAACTCACCGCCGCCACCGCGACCAACACCGCCAAGGCCGCAGGCATCAACGGCAACGCGACCAACGCCTACTGGTACGGCAACCACATCCACGACATCGCCGGCGGCAGCGCGCAGGAAAACCACGGCATCTACATCGACGGCGACGGTTCCTACGACATCGCCTACAACCACATCGAGAAGGTCAGCGGCGGCAACGGCTTCCAGATCTTCGTCAACGGCGGCAACGGTTCCGATTTCGGCAATCACGTGCATTTCCATCACAACCGCGTGCACGGAATCTCGAAACACGGGCTCAACATCGCCGACGGCGCGCAGAACGACATCGCGCTGTGGGACAACGTGGTCTACGACGTGCAGTACTCCGGCCTGCGCTTCAACACCAACACGCTGCACGGCGCGCGCATTTATCACAACACGTTCTACAACGTCGACATTGCCGGTGTGTTCGCCGGATACGCGGGCATCAGCAACGACTGGAATTTCCCCGCGGACGCGCTCGATCTGCGCAACAACATTGTCGTGCCCGCGCCGGGCCAGCCGTTCACCGGCGGCAGCGTCGGCATCGACACCGGCATCGGTACGATCAGCAACAACCTGTGGTCCGGCGGAACCGGCGATGTGTCGTTCGACACCAGCCCCGTGCTCGCCGCGCCGGGCTTCGCCAATACCGCCGCGCACGATTTCCATTTGATTGCCGGAAGCGCCGCCATCGATGCCGGCACGAACGCGGTCAGCACGCTGGCGACGACCGACTACGACGCCGTCGTGTATCGCCCGATCGGCGTCGGCTACGACATCGGCGCGTTCGAATACGACGCCGCGTACGCCTACGACCGCATTTTCGCCGACGGCTACCAGTAAGCGCCCGGCTCAGCGCCGCCACGGCAGCCACGCTTCCGCGGCGGCGATGCCGTCGCGCCAGGCCGCGGCCAGGCGCGGAAAACGCTGTGCCGCTTCGATCGAAGACACCGTGCGCACGAGCGCATCGCGCGCACCCGTCGACAACGCAGCCTCGGCGCCGCCGTACCGCGCCGCGTCGAATGCGTCGGCGAAGTCCGCTGGCAGCACGATGCCGCCGGCGGTCAGTCGCGCACTGTACTCGCGCCACGTCTGCTGCGCTGCGCGCGGTGTGCCGCGCGGTGCGAGCACGCACTCGAGCGCCTGCGCCAGCGCGAGGGCGGCATGCGCCGGTTCGCGTTGCGCCGTATCGAGCAGCCGGCGGATTGCAACGCGCTCGCGCACGTCGGCAAACGCACGTCGCGCCAATCGCACCAGCGCCCACGACAGCGCCGCGCCGAGCGCCAGCAGGGGCAGCCACGGCAGCGCACGGCGCGCTGCCTCGGTCAGCGCATGCTGCACGTTGCGCAGCGCCTCCCACGCGCTGCGCGCCAGCTGCACCAGCTGCGTGCCGAGCGAGGCGGGTTCGAGCAACGCGCGCGTCGTGGCCTCGCGTTGCAGATAGCGGTCGGTCTCCGACGCGACTTGGTCCTGCGCGGCAGGCGCGGGCGCCGCGTAGAACGGTGTCGGCTCGAACATCACCCAGCCGCGATCGGCGAACCAGGCCTCGACCCAGGCGTGGCCGTCGAGCGCGCGCACCTCGTAATAGCCGGTCAGCGGATTGCGCTCGCCGAGCGAATAGCCGCCGGCCAGCCTCGCGGGAATGCCGATCTCGCGCAGCATCACGGCCATCGCCGTGGCGAAGAACTCGCAATGTCCGCGCCGCGTCTCGAACAGGAACGCATCCAGCGGCGTGCGGTGCTGGAACGGCAGCACGGTTTCGTAGCTGAAGGCGTAGTGGCTGCGCAGATGGGTCTCCAGCGCGAGCGCCTTGTGCCACGCGTCGGCGCCGTCCGCGGCGACGGACTCCGCGAGTTCGCGCACGCGCGCCGGCAGTGCGGGGTCCAGCTGCAGGTAGCGCGCATCCGGCGCGTCGGCGGGAATGGCGTAACGTCCGCCGAGCAGGCGCGGCGCGGCGTCGACCGCATACGCCGTGTCCGCATGCAACGGCCGCGGCGCCTCGAACGTGCCGTCGGCACGGCGGTACAGCAGCGGCGCGGGGAAACGGATCTGCGCGACCGCCGGACTCGCATACACGCTGCTGCTGGCCAAATCCGCGATCACATCGACCTGCTGCGCCACCGGGGTGCCGTCCGGCGCGGGGTTTTCGCGCAGATAGCCGGCGACCAAGTTCGCGCTCGCCGGCGTTTCCGTGCTGCGCGACCAGCGGTCGTTTTCGAAACGGTCGAATGTCTTGCCGCGCAGGTACAGCGGCAGGTTGGCACGCACGTACATCACGACCACGTTGGCCAGGCCCGCATTGCGCTGCACGGTCTGGATGTCGAGATCGTCCGTTGTAGACGGCGCGTGCCGCGCGCCGTCGTCGGTGCGAGTGGCCGGCGTGGTCATGCGCGACGCGCCGTCACCGCGGGCGTTGGCGTCGGCGTCACGACGTGCGCCCGGTACATCGCGCGGCGACTGCGCCGCATCCGGCGCACTGTAGTCCGCGTCCGAATGCGCCGACCGGCCGCCTAGGTACAGCGCTGCCGGCTGCGGCACGTACAGGTACAGCGGCAGCGCGAGCAGCACGGTCAGGGCCGCAACCACGCCCACGCCGTGCCCGCTGCGACGCGACGCGAGCGCCTGCGCGACCGCGTGCTCGCGCCGCTCCGCGGCCACGTCGAACGCGAACAGGTTCAACAGCGTCAGCGTGAACGCCATCGCGCACGGTACGAACCAGCCGGAACGCGACAGCGTGGCCGCGAACAGCACCAGCGCCAGGCACATGCCGCCGAGCAGCAGCAGGTGCGCGCGGCGCTCGGCCGCGATCAGGATCGCCGCAATCAGGCCGCACAGCAGCGTGGCCAGCGCCGGCAGCAGACCGTCGCTCAGCAGTGTGGCGACGAACAGCAGCATGCCGAGCGCAGCGACCGCTTCGCTCGTCCACTGCGGCGTGAACGTCGCGTGCGCGCGGCGCTGCAGGTGCCGGCGCAACTGCCAGCAGGCGGCGAATACGGCGCACCAAAACACGCCGCCGGCGAACGCCGCGGCGAGGTCGCGCGCCGCGCTGTAGCGTGCGATCACCGTCACGAGCAGCAGCGCCGCGATGCGGCGTCCGGCGGCGGAGAATGCGAACGGTGCGTCGAGCCGCATCAGAAGGTCTCGCCGAGATCCATGCCGCGCGACACGCTCGCGATCCACGCGCCGGCATCCAAACGGGCACCGTGCGTCGCCGTGGGCGGCGCCGCGGCGTCCGGCGCGCCGAACGTGCGGTCGAATTCCACGATCACCGGCACCGCGCCGCGTGCGCGCACGGCGGCGACGAGCGCGCCGCGTCGCGCCGGATCGCCCAGGAACGCGAGCCAGGTGCCGCCGCGCGGCAGCGGTCGCGCCTCGCGTTCGAGCCACGCAGCGAGCGGCGGCACCTCGGCCGCGGCCACGCGCGCGAGCGCGTCGCGGATGCGCTCCACGGTGTCCCGATCGTGTCCCGCGGGAATCGTCTGCAACCCGCCCGCGTCGCGGTACACGAGGCCCGTGCTGCAGCCGTCGGCCTGCGCGCGGAGCAGCGCGGAATGGGCCAGCGTGAACATGGTTTCGAACGTGCCGTCCGCGCCGCGTCCGCGCTGTTCGCTGCGCGCGAGCTCGAGCCAGATCCAGAACGTACGCTCGGTCGCACGCTCGTATTCGCGCACCGTGAGCGCGCCGCTGCGCGCCGTCGCGCGCCAGTCGATCGCGCGGCGTTCGTCGCCGTGGCGGTAGTCGCGCGAACCCAGGTACTCGTCGCGCCCGCCGCGCTCACGCGGGCTGCGCCGGTCGGCCTGCACCGCGTCGCCGGCGTCGAGCGGCAGGCGTTTGAGGCGCACCGTCGCCGGATACACCGCCAGCGTCTGCGCCGGCGCGGCGCACATGCGCCGCGCACGCGTCACGTCCAGCGGAAAACGCGACTGAAGTTCGAAGTCGCCGAACGTTCGCAGGCCGCGCACCGCCGGCGTCCACGCCAGCCGCAGCGTGTCGCAGCCGCGCGTGCGCTCGACGTACGCCGCGAGCACCGGGTCGTCATCCGGGCCCAAGCGATCGAGCAGTTCCAGCCCGTAACGCGGCCATGCGCCGCTGTCGAGCGTATATCGCAGTTCGCAGGGTTGGCCGGCCGTGGCGCTCGCCGGAAGTTCGCGCCGCACACGCACGCCGCGCAGCTGCAGCTGCGGATACAGCGCGGCGACCAGCAGCGTCGCGGCGAGCAGCCAGGCGACACCCCACAGCAGTCCGATGCCGCGGTTGAGCGCGATCGCGACCGTGGTCAGTAGCCAGGTGAGGATCAGCCATTGCAGGCGCACGTCGCCGAGGCGGCGCGCGATGCCGAGCCGCGGCGCGTTCACGCGCTCACGCCGTCGCGGCCACCGGTACCGCGACGCTGTCCAGCGTCGTCAGCACGACGCGTTCCGCCGCCGCGGGCTCGTTGCCCTGGCGCAGCACCAGACGGTGCGCGAGCACCGCCGGCGCGATGCGCTTGACGTGGTCGGGTGCGACGAAGCGCTTGCCCTGCAGCAGCGCGATGGCCTGGCTCGCGCGCAACAGCGCGAGCGCCGCGCGCGGGCTCGCGCCCAGTTCCACCTCGGCCGCCGTGCGCGTGGCGCGCACCAGCGTGGCGATGTAGCGCTGCACGTCGGGATGCACGTCCACCGCGCGCACTGCGGCCTGCAGCTCGGCCAGCGCCGCCGGCGTCAGCACAGGCGCGATGTCGTCGAGCGGCTCGGCGTGCACGCGTGCCGCAAGCAGCGCGGTTTCGTGTTCGAGCGAGGGATAGCCCAGGCGCAGGCGCAGCATGAAGCGGTCGAGCTGCGCCTCCGGCAGCGGGAACGTGCCGTGGTAGCCGGCCGGGTTTTGCGTCGCGATGACGAAAAACCCGGGCGCGAGTGCGTGCGTCTCGTTGTCGACCGTGACCTGGCGTTCCTCCATGCATTCGAGCAGGCAGGATTGCGTTCGCGGCGTGGCGCGGTTGATCTCGTCGACCAGCAGCACGTCGCTGAAGGCCGGTCCGGGCATGAACTGGAACTGCTGCAGATCCTGGCGGTAGATGGCGTGGCCGGTGACATCCGACGGCAGCAGGTCGGGTGTGCATTGCAGGCGCCGCATCGTCACGTGCAGCGACCGCGCCAGCGCCCGCGCGAGCAAGGTCTTGCCGGTGCCGGGCACGTCTTCGAGCAGCACGTGCCCGCGTGCAATCAGCGCGGCGATCAGCAGCAGGATCGTTTCGCCCTTGCCGAGAATCACGCGGTTGAGGTTGGCGTACAGCGCCTTGAGCGCAGCGGCAGTGTCGGCGGCCATCGGTATCCTCGCTGTCCGGCGGCAAGCATAAGCGCAAGCGCGCCGGCGCCAAAGCGGCGCTACAATACGCGTCCTAACAAGAATCGCCGGCCGCGCACGCCGGCCCACATCGGGAGCAGACATGGCCGAACCCACCCTCACGCCGCCCGCCGGCGGCGCCAAGATCAGTATCGCCAACGGCAAGCTCAACGTGCCGAACAATCCGATCGTCCCGTTCATCGAAGGCGACGGCACCGGTCCGGACATCTGGCGCGCCTCGGTGCGCGTGTTCGACGCGGCGGTGGAGAAAGCCTACAAGGGCCAGCGCAAGATCCACTGGATGGAAGTCTACGCCGGCGAAAAATCGAATTCCCAGTTCGGCACCTGGCTGCCGGAATCGACAGTGCAGGCGTGCCGCGATTACCTGGTCTCGATCAAGGGTCCGCTGACCACGCCGATCGGCGGCGGCATCCGCTCGCTGAACGTGGCGCTGCGCCAGATGCTCGATCTGTACGTCTGCCTGCGCCCGGTGCGCTGGTTCAAGGGCGTGCCGTCGCCGGTGAAAGCGCCGGAAAAAGTCGACATGGTGATCTTCCGCGAGAATTGCGAAGACATCTACGCCGGCATCGAGTTCGAACAGGGCACCGATGCGAACCGCAAGTTCCTGGACCTGCTCAAGACCAACTTCCCGAAGGAGTTCGGCAAGATCCGTTTTCCGGAGACCTCCGGCATCGGCATCAAGCCCGTGTCGAAGGACGGCAGCGAACGCCTGATCCGCGCCGCGATCGAATATGCGCTGATCAACAAGCGCAAGTCGCTCACGCTGGTGCACAAGGGCAACATCATGAAGTTCACCGAAGGCGCGTTCCGCAACTGGGGCTACGCCCTGGCCGAGCGCGAATTCGGCGGCAAGGTCTACACCTGGGAACAGTGGGAAAAGACCAAGGCGGCGAAAGGCGAGGCGGAAGCGAACGCCGAACAGAAAGCGGCCCTGGCGGCCGGCAAACTGCTGATCAAGGACGCTATCGCCGACATCACGCTGCAGCAGGTGCTGACGCGTCCGGACGAATTCGATGTGATCGCGACGCTGAACCTCAACGGCGATTACCTGTCCGACGCGCTCGCGGCGCAGGTCGGCGGCATCGGCATCGCGCCGGGCGGCAACATCAACTACATGACCGGCCACGCCGTGTTCGAGGCGACGCATGGCACCGCGCCGAAGTACGCGAACCTGGACAAGGTCAATCCGGGCTCGGTCGTGCTGTCGGGCGAAATGATGCTGCGCTACATGGGCTGGACCGAAGCGGCCGACGCGATCATCAGCGCCATGGACAAGGCCATCGCCGCGAAGAAGGTGACGTACGATTTCGCGCGCCTGATGGATGGCGCGACCGAGATCAAGTGTTCGCAATTTGCGGATGAGTTGATCAAGGGGTTGTGAGCCCAAGAACGTCATCCCCGCCTGCGCGGGGATGACCGGCATGGGTGTGCAGGGACGACGGGGTTGCGGTCGCGCGGTGCGCGATCGATGTCAGGAAGAAGAACTGGATCCCCGCCTGCGCGGGGATGACATGGTGGTGGTCGCGCTGCGCGCGACGGCGGCTATAAAAAAGAGCCGCTCGCATGGGGGAGGCATGGAGCGGCTCGCGCCGGCGTCTCACGACGACGGCCGTACTCGCGGATGTCAGTGCGGGATAGCCAAACGCGGCCAAATCGTTACCGTGCGGCGTTTCGGCGTGCCGCCGCCGCAACGCTGCGGCGGTTGCGCGGTACTTTTGTTGGCCAATTCGATCGCCGTGCGCGCGGACAGGTGCCCATGAGCGAACAACTGTCCCTGCGCCAGCTTGCTGATGCTGGTCCAGAACGCGTTCATTGCGGTGCTCCACTCGGTGAATGGCGCACACAATACGGTTTCGCCGCAGCGCAAAAAAGCGATACTTTTACAAACGACAGTTGAAATTCGCTCAACTTCGGCTGGGGCCGGCAGAGGCTCAAAACGCGGGACCTTGCCGCTGCTTTCTTCTTTGGCCGTCGTTCCCGCGTGCGCGGGAATGACGTCAGTAAGGAATGACGTCAGTGAAGGATTGCGCGCAAACGACGCCAGCGTCAGCACGTATCGCGGGCCCACCACGCAACGCGCCCATTGAAAGCCGCTAGACTCGCCGCATGAATCCGACCGACGTCGACGACGACGCCATCGCCGCCGTTTGCGCGGCGGAGCTGCGCGACGGCTTCGCCGATTACAACGCGCGCTTCCGCGCCATCACGCAGCGCGCGCAGCGCCATTTCGAACAGCGCGCGTTCGGCGCCGCGCATGCCGACACGGTGGCGCGCCTGGAGCTGTACGAGGTCTGCATCGCCGCGGCGCAGCGCCGGCTGGAACAGCTGCTCGGCACGCGCCGCACGGACCGCGCACTGTGGCATCGCATCCGCGAGCATTTCGCGCGCGCGATCGCCGACCTGCTCGACCAGGAACTCAACAAAACCTATTTCAACACGCTGACGCGGCGTTTTTTCCGCACGCGCGGCGTCGCGGCGGACATCGAGTTCGTCGCACTCGGCATCGAACCGACCGACCACATCACGCATCCGGTCGCGCGCCACAGCTATGCGGTGTTCGAGGACCTGACCCGAACCTGCCGCCGCCTGCTCGACGACTTCAAGTTCGACGTGCCCTATGCGCACGCCGACATCTGCGCCGCCGGCATCGCCCAGGCGCTGCGCGAACGGCTCGCGTCCTGGGCGCCGGACGCGCAGACGCCGGTGCAGATCAGCGCGATCGAGCTGCTCGAAACCGTGTTCTACCGCGAGCGCCGCGCGTACCTGGTCGGGCGCGTGTTCGGCGTCGAACGCGTCTCGCCGCTCGTGATCGCGTTGGTCAACGACGCCGACGGCGACGGAAGCTATGGCATCCGGGCCGATGCCGTGCTGACCGAGCGCGAACACGTTGCGCTGGTGTTCGGCTACGCGCGCAGCTATTTCCAGGCCGACCTGCCGACCGTCGGCGACGCGGTCGTGTTCCTGCACACGCTGCTGCCGCGCAAGCCGGTGGACGAGTTCTACACCGTGCTCGGGCGCGCGAAACAGGGCAAGACGGAGCGCTACCGGCACTTTTTCCGCCACTTGGCCGCACAGCACGACGAACGATTCGTGCACGCGGAGGGCGAACGCGGCATGGTCATGGCGGTGTTCACGCTGCCGTCGTATCCGCTCGTGTTCAAGGTGATCCGCGATCGCTTTGCGTACCCGAAAGAAAGCGTGCGCGCCGAAGTGATGGACAAGTACGCGCTCGTGTTCAACCACGACCGCGCCGGGCGCCTGGTCGATGCGCAGGAATTCCGCTGGCTGCGTTTTCCGCTGCGGCAATTCGCGCCGGCGCTGCTCGAGGAACTGCTCGGCAGCTGCGCGGAAACGGCGACCCTGGACGGCGACCACGTCGTGCTCGCGCATTGCTACGTCGAGCGGCGCCTGCGGCCGTTGAACCTGTTCCTGCGCGAAGCGCCGCCCGAGGCCGCCCTGCACGCGGTGCTCGATTATGGCCAAGCGATCAAGGATCTGGCCGGCAGCAACGTCTTCCCGGGCGACCTGGTGCTGAAGAACTTCGGCGTCGGCCGGCACGGCCGCGTTACGTTCTACGACTACGACGAACTGTGCCTGGTCAGCGAGTGCCGCTTCCGCGAGCTGCCGGACGACGGCGACGGCGGTGTCGCGGCGGATTCGTTCTACGTCGGCCCGCATGACGTTTTTCCGGAACAGTTCCCGCGCTTTCTCGGCCTGAGCGAGCCGCTGCGCAGCGCCCTGCTCGCAGCGCACGGGGAGATTTTCACCATGCGCTGGTGGCACGACCTGCAGCAGCAGCTCGGCGACGGCCACCGCGTCGACCTGCCGCCGTACCCCGCGCATACGCGGCTCGTCGTACCCGGCGAACCGTTCGGCGTTTCGGCAGGGCATTCCGCCGCCGGTGCGCGCGACGCGCTGTGCTAGGCTTCGCCGGCGGTTTTCACTCCATGGAGATGGGATATGAAAAAGACACGTGTTGCGATCCTGATCGGCGCCGCCTGCGCCCTCGCGTTCGGCGCCGCGTCTGCGGCTGATGCTCCGGCGGCCAAGCCCGCGGCGAAGGTCGCGCCGATGCCGACGGTCGAGAAAGCCTACGCGCAGAAGATCGACCAGGTCCTCGCCGGCGACTGGCGCTCTGACAAGAACAAGGCGCGCGACAAGTACCGCCATCCGAAGGAAACGCTGGAATTCTTCGGCGCCAAGCCCGGCATGACCCTGATCGAGCTGACGCCCGGCGGCGGCTGGTACGCCGAGATCCTGGCGCCGCTGCAGAAACTGTCCGGCGGCGGCTACACCGCGGCGATCGTGACGCCGAAGAAGAAGGACGGCGAAGCCGCACAGGACAAGGACGCGCTGAGCAAGAAATTCGAAGCCGACCCGGCGCACTACGACAAGGCGAAGGTCGTGCAGTTCGACATGAAGGCGCCGAGCTTCGGCCCGCCGAATTCGGCCGACATGGTGGTCACGTTCCGCAACGTGCACAACTGGGTCATGGCCGACGCCGCGCCGCAGATGTTCAAGGCGTGTTTCGAGGTGCTCAAGCCCGGCGGCGTGCTCGGCGTCACCGACCATCGCGCCAAGCCCGGCGCCGATCTCGATTCGATTAAGAAGTCGGGCTATATCCCGACCGACATGATCGTGAAATACGCGACGGAAGCCGGCTTCAAGCTCGACGCCCAGAGCGAGATCAACGCGAACCCGAAGGACACCAAGGATTATTCCGAAGGCGTCTGGACGCTGCCACCGACGCTGCAGCTCGGCGACAAGGACAAGGACAAGTACGTCGCGATCGGCGAATCCGACCGCATGACGCTGCGTTTCGTCAAACCCGGCAACGACACGATCTTCAAGACGCCGAAAGACGAAGCGGCCAAGCACTGACCCGACCGGCGCGAACGGCCGTGCGCCGGCCGTTCGCGCGCACCGCGTGCTGATTGCGTTCAACAAACCGTTCAACGTGCTGTGCCAGTTCACCGATCGCAGCACGCCGCCGCGGCGCACGCTGGCGGAGTTCATCCGCACGCCCCACGTCTACCCTGCCGGCCGCCTGGACTACGATTCCGAAGGCCTGTTGCTGCTCACCGACGACGGTGCGCTCGCGCAGCGCCTGACCGATCCGCGCCGGCGCACGCCCAAGACCTACCTGGTGCAGGTCGAAGGCGTGCCGGACGCTGCGCAGCTCGAACGCCTGCGGCGCGGCGTGGAATTGAACGACGGCCCGACCCGGCCGGCCGCGGCGCGTGCGCTCGCAGCCGCGCCGGACTGGCTGTGGCCGCGCGATCCGCCGGTGCGTTTCCGCAAGTCCGTGCCCGACAGCTGGCTCGAACTGACGATCCATGAAGGGCGCAATCGCCAGGTGCGGCGCATGACCGCTGCCGTCGGCCTGCCGACATTGCGCCTGGTGCGGGTGCGCGTGGGCGACGTGGCACTCGACGGACTCGCGCCGGGCACGTCGCGCCGGGTCGACGCCGCGCCGGACCAAGCGTGAAGTTTGTTCACTTCTAAGCGCCGCTGCGCCGCGCTACGCTGCGCGCCCACCCTGGCGCGTCGCCTGTGGGACTCCCCGCACGCGCCGCCCCGAACCGGAGACCGCGCATGAACGCCGCGTTCAAGGACCATTTTTCTGGCCACGCCGGCAAATACGCCGAGGCACGACCGACCTACCCGCCCGCGCTGTTCGACTGGCTCGCGCAAGCCGCGCCCGACCGCACGCTGGCGTGGGACGTCGGTTGCGGCAACGGCCAGGCGAGCGTCGCGCT
>Ga0207702_10004391_pt1 | contig 12560 bp, 14 predicted proteins | sample KBSCornC62_FD_184302 | JGI IMG/M metagenome (GOLD analysis project Ga0207702, IMG submission 184302) | Corn rhizosphere microbial communities from Kellogg Biological Station, Michigan, USA - KBS Corn C6-2 (SPAdes) (version 2) | ecosystem: Host-associated > Plants > Roots > Rhizosphere > Soil ...
ACCCCGCGGGTGTCGCTGCCGCGGTGGACACCGGCATTACTTGCACCGTCAAAGGTTCCGCGACGACCTGCGAAGACAAAGCCGACTCGCAGACGTTCGCGGCCGGAGACGCGATCTCGATCGAGCAGACCGAGAACTCGAACCCGAGCTCGGTGGCGAGCGTGTACTTCCGTCTCGACTACCAGCCGTAGCCAAGCGGCCATGGCCGCAGCCCCGCCGCCCATCCCCACGGATGGGCGGCGGCGTTTGGGGACCTATTCGACCGCGACGATCTGGCCCGAGTCGACGAGCCGCAGCGCGCGCTTGAAGCTCGGGTCGAAGACCTCGACCTCGACGGGGGCGTCGGGGTAGGCGAGGTAGACGCTCTGGGGGTTATTACGGTCGTAGTAGACCGTGGCGTTGCCGGGCGCGCGGGCAATCGTGCCTCCGGACCGCTTGCCCTGGCGGCGCAGGGAGGCCACCGCGTCTGGCTGCCTGTAGGTCCCGATCGTGAGGAAGTCGGGCCTCTTGTCGCCGGCTTCCGCGCCGTCAGTCAGGTAGCGCACGTAGGTGCGGTCCTTGTCCGGTTGGCTCAACTCCAGTTCCGTTTCTTCTTGCTCTCCCGCCCAGTAGATCGGGTTCGCTGCTTCCGAAGCGGTTTCGCGCAGGGAATCGGCGCTGACGGCCCGGGGGGCTCCGGAGCTCGTCGGCTGGGTCGAGTTCGAATCCGAGCCGCCGCAACCCGCCAGCAGAGTCAGCGCCAGCGCCGTTGCCACGATCGCCGCCGGACGCCTCACGAGGCGCTCGTCCCGCAGTGGGAGCCGAAATGCGCAGTCCAGACAACAGTGTTGGCTTGTCCTTCGAGCTCGCCCACCTGTCGATTGAGGCCGAGGGCTTCGTAGTCGCCGAGGATGTTGCGGCGATGCTCCGGCGAACGCATCCAGGCTCGGAAGATCGAACGCACGGTGCCGTAGGCGCCGACTCCCCAGGCGAGGTTCTCGCCGACGTGCCAGCAAGCTTCGGACAGGTAGCCCGCCTGTTGCATCCAGTAGGTGAATTCGCGCCCGCAGGCGGTGTGGCTGAAGCTGTCACAGCCCAGCACGTCGGCTCCCTTGTTCTCGGAGGAGAGGTCGAGCTGCGGGGAGTCGGCGAGCGTGCTGAGGTCGGCCCGAGAGCGGGCGAAGTTGGTCATGCAGCGCATCGCTTGCTCCTGGGCCACGGGGGAGGACGTTCCGGTCTGGTCGGGACAAGCCGTCGCGGGAGCGATGAGCGACGCGCCGGCGCTGGGCACGGCGCTCAGGAGGACCACGACCGCGATTGCGACCGCGAGGTAAGCGAGCTTGGATGTCATCGAGTCCTTGTCGTCAGAACCCGTCACCGGCGGAGATCGAGATCTGTCGAGCTTGGACGTATGTACTAGCTGCCGCGGTCGGACTCGCGAAGGGGCCGCGAAGGCCCGCGGCGGCTCGGCGCTTGCCGCCGATATCCTTCTGCTCCTAACCGCATCCGACCCAAGCTAGGAGCCATGGCCGTAGACACCGCCGCCTTTCGTGAGCAGACCGACGAGCAGCAGGCAATCACCGAAATGGTGCGCCAGTTCGCCGACGAGAAGATCATCCCCAACGCCGAGCACTACGACCACGAGGACTCCTTCCCGGAGCCGATCGTCGAGGAAATGAAGGAGCTTGGGCTCTTCGGGGTGACGATTCCCGAAGAGTACGGCGGCATGGGCCTCGATCTGACCACCTACGCGATGATCGTCGAAGAGCTCTCGCGCGGCTGGATCTCGATCTCGGGCGTCGTCAACACCCACTTCATCGGCTCCTACCTCTTGATGAAGTTCGGGACCGACGAGCAGAAGGAGTACTTCCTGCCGAAGATGGCGACCGGCGAGATCCGCGCCGCCTTCTCCCTCTCAGAGCCAGAGGTCGGCTCCGACGTGCAGGGGATCAAGTCGACCGCCAAGAAGGGCGAGGACGGCAAGTGGGAGCTCAACGGCCAGAAGATGTGGGTCACCAACGGGCTGGGCTCCAGCGTCGTCTTCGTGTTGATGAAGACCGACCCCAAGGCCGAACCCGCCTACAAGGGGATGACCTGCTTCATCACCGAGAAGGAGCCCTGGGCGGAAATCAACGAGGGCGACTTCAAAGGGCTCAACGTGCCGCCCAAGATCAAGAAGATGGGCTACAAGGGCGTCGAGTCGACCGAGCTCGTCTACGACGGCTACCGCTGCCCGCCCGAGCGCGTGCTCGGCGGCGAGGAGGCGGGAGTCGGTCAGGGCTTCGTGCAGATGATGGACGCGCTGGAGGTCGGCCGCGTCAACGTCGCCGCCCGCGGCGTCGGCATCGCCCAGCGCGCCCTCGAGCTCGCCCTGCGCTACTCACAGGAGCGCAAGACCTTCGGCAAGCCGATCGCCCAGCACCAGGCGATCCAGTTCAAGCTCGCCGACATGGCGACCAAGATCGAGGCCGCCCGCCTCGTCACCCGCAAGGCGGCGCGGATGAAGGACGCCGGCGTGCGCTCCGACCTCGAGGCCGGCATGGCCAAGCTGCTCGCCTCGGAGACCGGCAAGGAGTGCGTCGAGGAGTGCTTCCGCATCCACGGCGGCTACGGCTACTCGAAGGAGTACGAGATCGAGCGCCTCTACCGCGACGCACCGCTGCTGCTGATCGGCGAGGGAACCTCGGAGATCCAGCGCATGGTCATCGGCAAGAAGCTGCTTCAGCGCCACAAGATCTAGATGGAGCGCCGCTAGCCAGATGGCATCGACCCCGGACCTGATCAAACTCGCCGTCGAGCGGTTCCAGGCTGAGGTCCCGGCGCTGCAGAAGCTAAAACTGGTCTTCGGCCTCGAACTGAAGGCCAAGCACGACATCCAGCTCTACCGGGTCGAGGTCCCGGGTCCGATCATTAAGAAGGACCTCTCCCAGGACGAGCGGGTGCTGGTCCAGATCGACCGGCCGCAGTTCAACGAGCTGGCCGAGAACGGCACCGTGAAGAGCTACCGCAAGGCCTATGAGACCGGCCACATCAAGGCGACCGGCGACTCCAACGTGAAGAAGCTGATCGCCCAGGTGGTCGAACGCCACGAGGAACGGGCCAGGCTCAAAAAGGCCCACTGAGGGCCGCTACAGGCGAACCAGGTTGCCGGCGTCGATGCCCCGCGTCACGCCGCGGAAGTCGACCAGGATCGGCACCGCGGCAGCGATCGCCGCATAGTCGAGGCTGGGGTGGGCGGTCACTATCGCCGCCAGGTCGGCCGTCGCGAGCGCCTCGTCGAGGTCCACCGAGCTGAGGCCCAGCTGTGGCAGGTGGGCGACGTGCGGATCGTGGTAGGACACCTCACCGCCCAGCTCGCTGAGCAAGGTGGCGATCTTCAGCGCCGGGGATTCGCGCGTATCGCCGACACCGGCCTTGTAGCTGACCCCGAGGATGAGGATCTTCGACCCGTTGACCGGCTTGCCCGCATCGTTCAGGGCGCGGTCGATACGTTCCGCGCAAAAGGCCGGTTGGGCCTGGTTCATCTTGCCGGCCAGCTCGATGAACTCGGGGTAGAAGTCGTGTTCGCGGGCCTTGAAGGCGAGGTAGAAGGGATCGATCGGGAGGCAGTGGCCGCCCATTCCCGGGCCAGGATCGAAGCGCATGAAGCCGAAGGGCTTGGTCGAGGCGGCGTCGATCACCTCCCAGACGTCGATGTCGAGCCGGTCGCAGAGCTGGGCCAGCTCGTTGACGAAGGCGATGTTGACCGAGCGGAAGATGTTCTCCAAGAGCTTCGAGAGCTCCGCGGCCTCGGGGCTGGAGAGGACGACGACCTCGTCGCAGATCAGGTCATAGAGGTCGCATGCCTGCTTGGAGCAGGCCTCGGTCAGGCCGCCCACCAGCTTCGGCGTGGTGCGCACCGTGAAGTCGGTGCGGCCCGGATCGATTCGCTCGGGCGAAAAGGCCAGGTGGAAGTCGGAGCCGGCCTTGAGTCCCGAACCTTCGAGGACCGGGGCGAGCTGATCGCGGGTCGTGCCCGGGTAGGTCGTGGACTCGAGCACCACCAGCTGGCCGGACCGGAGGACCTCGGCGAGCGCCGCGCCCGCCTCGAGCAGATAGGTGAGATCCGGCTCGCGAGAGCCCGTGAGCGGGGTGGGGACGCAGATGATCACGGCCTCGCAGGAGGCGAGGTCCGCGTGACGCGTAGTGGCCTGGATGCGCTCGACCAGCGGCGCCAGGACCGCGTCGCCGATGTCCTCGATGTAGCTGCTGCCGCGCGCCAGACTCTCGGTCTTTTGCGAGTCGGTGTCGAGGCCGACCACTTCGTGACCTGCTTCGGCGAAGGCGACCGCAAGGGGCAGGCCGACGTAGCCGAGTCCGATGATCCCGATCTTCATCGCGCGGGGAGTCTAGTCCCGCGGCGGCGGCAGGCGGGTGCGATGGCCCTGTCTGTAGCATGCCGCGCCGCCAACCCCACAGGAGACGAAAGCGAGAAATGAGCGATCAGAGCTACGAGCTGACCACCGACCAGGCCGAGCGCGAGGCCTCAGGCGCGCACGCCTACGGCCGCTACCTCGAGGAGTTCGAGGTCGGCGCCGTCTACAAGCACTGGCCGGCTAAGACGGTGACCGAGTCAGACGACCACCTCTTCTGCCTGATCACGATGAACCATCACCCGCTGCACCTCAACGACGTCTACGCGGCGGGCTCCCAGCAGGGCCGCAACGTCGTCGTCGGTCCGCTGGTCTACTCGCTGGCGCTTGGCATGTCGGTCTCGGACGTCTCCGGCAAGGCGATCGCCAACCTGGCGACCGAAGATCTCAGTCATCCCAACCCGGTCTTCCACGGCGACACCCTCTTCTGCGAGACCGAGGTGCTGGAAGTCAAGCCCTCCAAATCGAAGCCCGACCGCGGCGTGGTCAAAGTCCACACCCGCGTGCTCAACCAGGACGGCGTCCTCGTCGCCGAGTTCAAGCGCCTAGTTTTGGTCCCCCGCAAGAACCCGGGTGAGGCGCCGGCTCCCGAGAGCACCGTCGAGTAAGCCTCAGTGAGCCTCATCGCTCGCATGCGCGGGGGGCCTGGACTCCTCCGCCAGCGAGGTGATCTCCAGCGGCCCCTGGGCGGCCTCTTCGAGTACGTCGGTGGCCTCTTCGGCTGAGCGCGCGTAGAGCTCGACCAAGGCGTGGACGACGACCTGGTCGTCGTCGTGCTTGTGGAAGCGAACGTGGGTGAAGAACTCGCGCACGCCGGCATCGCCGAAGGCGCCGTAGGTGAGGAACTCGGCGGCTTCGGGGCCGGAGCAGCTCTCGATTCGCTCCTGGTCGACGCGAACGGTGCAGGAGGCCACCCAGGGGGTGCCGGCGACCATCCGTTCCCAGCGATCCTCGATCGGCACCACCTTGTCGTCCTGGAAGGTCAGGTGCGGCTGGTCGTGCATGCAGTCGACGCACTGGACCAGCGCCTCCTGAACCTCGTCGACGCCCTCGGCGAGGACGCCGCTGTCGGGGTCGACCCGTCGGATCGCGTCGTAGTGGATCTGGATCTCGAGGTTCACCGACCAGCAGCGATAGCAGCGCAGCCAGGCCGAGCGGTCCCCGTTGAGCTCGTTCACGCCTCCCATTGTCGCGGGTCTGTTGCTTCGGTGCTACAGCCGATCGCGAAGGTCGCGAGTCGGCATCGCCGGGACGACGGGCCGAGTTGCGGCCGACCGCTCAGGCCGCGGTAGGAGAGCCGGCGCGTTTGGCGACGAGCTCGACGATCTCGCCCATGATCTTGTTGATGTCGAAGTCCTTCGGCGTGTAGACGCCGTCGACCCCGGCCTCGCGCAGGCGCTTGGCGTCGGCCGGGGGAATGATCCCGCCGGCGACCACCGGCGCGTCGATCTGCTCGTCGCGCAGGCGGCGCACCACCTCGGGCACCAGCTCGAGGTGGGAGCCGGAGAGGATCGAGAGGCCGATCACGTCGACGTCCTCCTGGAGGGCGGACTCGGCGATCTCCTCCGGGGTGAGCCTGATCCCCTGGTAGATCACCTCCATGCCTGCGTCGCGGGCACGCAGGGCGATCTGCTCGGAGCCGTTGGAGTGGCCGTCGAGGCCGGGCTTTCCGACCAGGATCTTGATCCGGTGGCCGATCTGCTCGGAGACCTCGTCGACCTTCGCCCTGATCGCCTCCAGCTGCTCGCGATCGGCGGCGGGCGCGGCGCCGCTGACGCCGGTCGGCCCCCGGTAAGCCCCGAAGGCCTCGCGCAGCACCTCTGCCCACTCGCCCGTCGTCGCGCCGGCTTTGGCGGCGGCGATCGTCGCCGGCATGATGTTCTGATCGTCCTCGGCGGCGACGCGGCCGAGCTCTGCCAGGGCAGCCTGGACGGCTTGATCGTCGCGCTCGGCCTTCCAAGCCTCCAGGGCCTCGACCCGCTCGCGCTCGACCTCGGGGTCCGGCGTCAGGATGCCGCCATCGGCGCCCGCGGTCAGCGGCGAGTCCTCGCTCTCGGTGAAGCTGTTCTGGCCGACCACTTTCTGCTCGCCGGACTCGATCCGCGCGACCCGCTCACGGTGGGACTCGACCAGTCGGGCCTTCATGTAGGGGACTGCGGCAACTGCTCCGCCGTGCTCCTCGACCACCGCCATCTCGGCGCGGGCGCCCTCGATCAGCTCCTCGACCAGGCCGTCCATCACCTTCGAGCCCTCGAAGACGTCGGGGTACTCGAGCAGGTCGGTCTCGTTGGCAAGCACCTGCTGGATCCGCAGGCTCCACTGCTGGTCCCAGGGGCGGGGGAGGCCCATCGCCTCGTTCCAGGCAGGCAGCTGCAGGGCCCGAGCGCGGGCGTCGCGGCTCAGCGTCACCGCCAGCGCCTCGACAACGATGCGCTGGATGTTGTTCTCCGGCTGGGCCTCTGTCAGGCCGAGGCTGTTGACCTGGACGCCGTAGCGGAAGCGCAGCATCTTCTCGTCGGTGACGCCGTAGCGCTCGCGGCCGATCTCGTTCCAGAGCCGGCCCATCGCCCGCAGCTTGCCGATCTCCTCGATCAGCCTGATGCCGGCGTTGACGAAGAAGGAGATCCGCCCAAAGACCTTTGGAAAGTCGGCCTCGGCGACCTGTCCGCGCGCCTTCACCTCGTCGAGAACGGCGATTCCGGTCGAGAGCGCGTAGGCGATCTCCTGCACCGGCGTCGCTCCGGCCTCCTGCAGGTGGTAGCTGCAGATGTTGGTCGGGTTCCAGCGCGGCACCTCGTTGACGGTGAAGGCGACCATGTCGGCGATCAGCCGCATCGAGGGCTCGGGCGGGAAGGCGTAGGTGCCGCGCGAGAGGTACTCCTTGATGATGTCGTTCTGAGTCGTGCCGGTCAGCGCCGCGCGCTCGACCCCGTTCTCCTCGGCGACGGTGACGTAGAGGCCGAGCAGCCAGGCAGCCGTCGCGTTGATCGTCATCGAGGTATTCATCTCGTCGAGCGGGATGCCGTCGAAGAGCTGATGCATGTCGCCCTTGTGGGCGATCGAGACGCCGACCTTGCCGACCTCGCCGCGGGCGAGGACGTGATCCGGGTCATAGCCGGTCTGGGTTGGTAGGTCGAAGGCGACCGAGAGCCCTGTCTGGCCCTTGGCGAGGTTGCCTCGGTAGAGCTCGTTGGAGCGCTTGGCATCGGAGTGCCCGGCGTAGGTGCGCATCACCCAGGGCCGGTCGCGCTCGGGAAGGCGGTGCTCGCTCATGCCGTCAATCTTATTTGGACGCGACCGAAATACGCCGTTCACTGGCTCCTTGGCCGCATCGTTCCGCGCGGGCTGTGTTTAGTCTGGGGCCCGTGAAGCTGCTTCGCACAGCCATTTTTGCCCTCTCGATCGCCGCAATGCTGGCCTTCGCCTCGGGGGCGGGGGCGTCCCTGATCGGCATCTATCGCAACAGCATGGAGAGCAAGAGCCAGCTGGCCCAGATCTTCAAGCTCTCCGGCGAGCGCTGCGCTCGCGGCGGCAACGAAGGCGCCTTCGGCATCACGATCGGCAAGGCGACCAAGGAGTGCTCCTACCGCACTCCTGTGCTCGGTCGCGACCTCGAGATCGGCGCGACGATGCGCCTGCTCGGCAAGCCGCAGGTGCCGAAATCGGTCCAGCGCTCGATGTATCTGGCACTCGACCTGCGCTCGGGGGGCGGCGCCCGCTACCAGCTCGCCGTCTACCCGCTGCAGGAAAAGGCGCAGATCCGCAAGGTCCTCGCTGACGGCACGATCGAATACCTGGACATCGAGAAGAAAGTGGCCGGAGTCGGCGGGGCTGAAAAGCCGAACCAGCTGCGCCTGCGCGCGTTCAACATCACCAGCGGCGAAGAAAAGGGGACCTGCCAGCTGTTTGCCTACGTCCGTGGCCGGCTCGTCGCCGAAGCCAAGGACCCCGGCGCCGGCGAGCTGAGCGGCCGGGCTTCGGGCTTCGGGCTTGGCTCGGCCAAGGTCGCCAAGGGGGCAGGGGCCACCGTCGACGATGTGGTGGTCCGCGTTCCCAGCCCCTTCTAGTCCTCGAGGACCCAGTCCGCGAGGCGGTAGACGTGCTCGACCGCGCCGCGCCGGGGCAGCGTCTCGACCAGCTCGATGCAGCCGAGTTTCTTCAGTACCCGCACGTGGTAGGCGACGCTGCGCAGGTCGAGCTCCAGTGCCGACGCGATCGACTTAGGGCTCTTCGGCCCTTCGGCGAGCAGCTCGAGCGCACGGGCGCGCACGTCGTTGGAAAGCGCCTTCGCTAAGCGCGGGTCGAGTGAGTGCAGATGCGACGCCATCGCGATCCAGCCTCTCAAGTGGTTTGCGATGCTCATTCAGCATAACTATTCTGAGTAGTTAAGTGAACTTCCGATGGCCGTCCATACGACGTCGGTCCGGCAGGTTGGGGCTGGGCGGAGCTTTCTCATGGTTAGCCGGCCTCCCGCATAATGCATGGCGATGTCGGCGACGACGGTGGAGAAGCCGCGCGGCGGGGGGCCAGGCTCGGACCTGGGCGGCGAGTGGCGCGTGATCGTGCGCAACGACAACCACAACACCTTCGACCACGTCGCCCAGACCCTGGCGCGGGTGCTGCCCGGAGTCTCGCTCGAGCGCGGCCACCAGCTTGCCGACAGCATCCACAACAGCGGCCAGGCGATCGTCTGGTCAGGCCCGCGCGAGCTCGCCGAGCACTACTGGGAGCAGCTCGAGGCGGCCGGCCTGACGATGGCGCCGCTGGAACGCTGCTGAGGCCTCGCGCGCCGGCGGCGGCGCCCTATTCGGCGGCGAGCAGAGTGTGCCAGCTGGGCAGCAGCGGGAGGTCGAAGAGGTCGATGCAGGCGGCGCGCGCCTTCTCGATTTCCTCCGAGAACCAGTAGCGCTCGAAGTCCGAGCGACTCTCCCAGAGCGATGACTGGCGAAAGGAGAGCGGGTCGTCGACCGCGCGGGTAAGCGACCAGCTCTTGGCGCCGTAGGCGGGCATCCGCGCCGCCGCCGGTTCCCAGAGGTCGAGCCAGCGATCGGCCCGGAAGGGGGCGATGTGCCAGTCCAGGACGCAGATCTCGCTCATCAGGCACCCACCTCCGCCCGGATCGCGCCTGGGCCGTCCTCGTTCTGGCCCTCGTCCGCGGACTCCGCCCCGACCAGGATCGCGATCTTGCCGAGGTGCTTGTTTTCGTGCAGCAGCTGGTGCGCCTCGGCGACGCCGTCGAAGCCCATCGTCTGCCAGATCACCGGCCGGACCTTGCCCTCGGCCATCAGCTGGTTGGCCTTCATGCACTCATAGGCGTTGGCGAAGTGCGAGCCGATGATCTGCTTCTGTCGCATCCACAGGTAGCGCACGTCGAAGTCGAGCTGGAAGCCCGAGGTGGCGCCGCAGATGACGACTTTGCCGAAGGGCTTGACGACGTAGACCGAGGTTGGGAACGTCGCCTGGCCGACGTGCTCGAAGACGATGTCGGGGGCGTCGCCGAGGATCTCCTTGACCCGCTTGGCGAAGCCCCGCGAGGCCTTGAAGCGCTCCTTGTCGGCGGCGGGGTCGGTGAGGTTCTCACGGGTCCGCATCATCTCGCCGAACTCCCCGCGGTTGATGTAGTCGACGGCGCCGAGCTGCTTGATCAGCTCGCCCTTCTCCTCGGAGGAGACGACGCCAACCGCGTTGGCCCCGGCGGCCTTACAGAGCTGCACGGCGAAGACGCCGAGGCCGCCGGCGGCGCCCCAGATCAGCACGTTGTGGCCGGGCTGCAGCTTGCACTGGTCGATCAGCATCCGGTAGGCGGTGAAGTAGGTGAGCCCGTAGGCGCAGGAGTCGGCCCAGGAGAGGTTCTGAGGACGGGGGAGGAGCTGCTGGGCCTGCACCTTGGTGAACTGGGCGAAGGAGCCCCAGGTGGTCTCGTAGCCCCAGATCCTCTGGCTCGGGGCCGCGAGCGGGTCGAGCCCGTGCACCTCGACGTCCTCATAGGAGGCCTGGTTGCAATGGACGACGACCTCGTCGCCCGGCTTCCAGCGGGTGACGCCCTCGCCGACCTTCCAGACGATCCCCGAGGCATCCGAGCCGCCGATGTGGTGGCCGTACTCGGGGTGGTCGCCATAGCCGAAGACCGAGACCGGCTTGCCCAGCGCCGCCCAGACGTTGTTGAAGTTGACTCCGGCCGCCATCACCCGTACGACCACCTCGAAGGCTCCGGGCTCCGGGACCTCGATCTGCTCGAGCTGGAAGGCGTCGTTGGGCTCGCCCTCGCGCTCCTGGCGGATCACCCAAGCGGCCATCGTCTCCGGCAGGGTGCCTGGCTCGACGTCCAGCTTCGCAACGGTGCTCGTGTCAACGGCCAACTGTGATCCTCCGCGGGTTCGGGAAAAGGGGACGGGCGCGAATCCTAACGCCGCTCAGGCGGCCTTGGACTCGCCGTCGTCGAGCTCCTTCAGCTCGGCGAGGATCGGGCGCACGGCTCGGTCGACCCGGTGCGGCTCCTCCAGCTCCTTGCCGGAGGCGGCGCCCATCTCCTCGATGCGGCGCAGCTGCGGCATGATCCGGCTCTCCAGCGAGCCAACGGCATCGTCGAAGGATTTCGTCGCCGAGTTGAGCTGCCGCCCGGCCTTGGCAAAGTGCTCGAGGAAGGCTCCCATGCGGCTGTGCAGCTCACGCGAGGCGGAGGCGATCTCCTGGGCCTGCTCGGCGATCTGCTCCTGGCGCCAGCCGAGCTCGACCGTGCGCAGCAGGCCCACCAGCGTCGTCGGCGTCGCGATCAGGATCTTCTGCTCGAGCGCGTAGTCATACAGCGAGGGCTCGGCCTCGAAGGCGGCGTGCAGGGCGGCCTCGGAGGGCATGAAGCAGACGACGAAGTCCGGGGTCTCGCCACTGTCGAACTGGTCCTGGTAGCGCTTCGAGGCGAGTTTGGTGATGTGGTCGCGGACCTGGCGGGCGTGACGGATCAGCTCGCCCTTTCGGCCGGCGTCGTCCTCCGCCTCGAGCACCTCGAGATAGGCGTCGAGCGGCACCTTGGAGTCGATCACGACGCGGCGGCCGGCCGGCAGCATCACCACGGCGTCGGGCCGCAGGATCCCCTCACCGTCGTTGAGCGTCTGCTGCAGCTCGAAGTCCACGTGCTCGGTCATGCCGGCAATCTCGACGCAGCGCTTCAGCTGGACCTCGCCCCACTGGCCGCGGGTCTGGGGCTGGCGCAGGGCCTTGACCAAAGTGCCGGTCTGGGTGCCGAGGTCGCCGAGTCCGATCTTCATCTCGTCCAGCAGCGTGCGCACGGCGCCGTCGGCGCTGCGGCGGTCACGGCTCATCGTCGAGACCTCTTTTTCGATCCGCTCGAGGTTTTTGCCGATCGGCTCGGTCAGCCGCCTGAACTCGGCCTCGCGCTTCTGCAGCGTGGCCTCGCTGGCTTCGCGGTCACGCTCGCGCATCTCTTTGCCGTGCTCGAGGACGTAATCGGTCGTCTTGCGCAGCTCCTCACCGGCCTGCGCCTGGATCTGTGCGCTCGTGCTCGCCATGAACTCGGCCAGGCGCTCCTCCGATAGTCCGGACTGAGCGGATCTCGAACGGGCGACGACGTAAGCGAGCGCCGCGGCGAGCGCAAGCACGGTGATGGCGAGGAGGATGGTCACCCCACCGATGTTGACGGGCGGGGCAGACGTAGCGACGCGGCGGAAGGGCCGCTATTTACGGCAGCAGCAGATCGTTCTCGGACGAGCTGCGGTACGGCCCGACCGTGAAGCGAACCGGTTTGGCGCTGGGGATGTCGGCGGCGCTGACCTCGTAGACGCCGGTAGGCAGCTCGGTCAGCATGGAGTTGTTGCCGTTGGCGACGAGCGCCCCCGACTTGGCGTTCTTCGGCCCGCGGACTTCGAGCTTGGAGTCGAAGTCGGTCAGGTTGGCGGTGACGAAGACGACGTCGACCGGCGCCTTCGACCGCACCTGGGGCTGGCGGGCATGCTGGTTCTGCGGGATCTGCTGACTGGGTTCCGGGCCGATCGCGATCCGCGGCGGCTGCACGGTGATCGCCTTTGGCGTCACCGTGACGCTGACCCGGGTGGGTGGCTGCGGTCTCGGTTCGTTTGGGTGTTCCTCGGAGCCGCACCCGGCCGCGAGCAGTCCCAGCGCGACGACGACGCAGCCTGCGGCCAAGGCTCTGCC
>Ga0207702_10004392_pt1 | contig 12560 bp, 30 predicted proteins | sample KBSCornC62_FD_184302 | JGI IMG/M metagenome (GOLD analysis project Ga0207702, IMG submission 184302) | Corn rhizosphere microbial communities from Kellogg Biological Station, Michigan, USA - KBS Corn C6-2 (SPAdes) (version 2) | ecosystem: Host-associated > Plants > Roots > Rhizosphere > Soil ...
CGCAATTATGTGCATCCGGATACCCGCGTTACCGCGAAGGCGCTTGCCACAATGTGGGCAGGAAATTTGCATCCTAATTCTCCGTTCAAGAGCGCTCACGTGCGGCGTGCACGATATCGCCATTGAATTTCCGCCAAGCCCGAATTGACCTTGGCTTCTTGATGCCCAAATGGATCTTGCGTACGCGGGCAACTTTCGCTTTTAGCTTCACGTCCAGCGCGGTCTTTGACGAATGGCAGGGACTCGTGCAGAGAGGCTGCAAGTTGCTCTCTGCATGTTTGCCTCCAATGATCAGCGGGATAACGTGGTCGCACTCCCAGGCGCCGGGCTTGAGCTCGCGGGTGCATTTCGGGCAAGTGCCATTGAATTTCTGAAACACGCGGTCTTTCACGCGATCGGGAATGGCGCTGTCATCGGTTCGGCCGATCCACTCAAAAACAGTCCGGCTCATGCTGCCTCCCGCTGAGGCAATGCTGCCGGATCTACGCCGAGCAGGCGGGCGATCACTTCCATGATCTTCGTCTTGCTTTCCTGAAACTCCTGAGCGCCCATAGCGCGGCGGCTCTGGCTCTTGGCCGTGAACCGCGTAACGGTCGTGCCATGAGTGACAACCACGGCGAATTCATCAATCGGGCGAATGAAAGCAGCCAGGCGAAGTGCCTCGGCCTTGGACGAGCACGTGATGGTGTGGCTGTCGCTATATCCGGCGCGGATCAGTGCCCATTTGCGAAGGTGCTCTGGTGAAGCGCAGTGTGGTGCATCGGCCAGATGCTCAGGCAGGCTCAGCCATGCTTCGCGCAACCAGGCAAATTCGTGCCTGTGCGTTGCGTCGGAGCGCTGAGAAACGGGCGCCATGATGTATCGTTCGCCTACTGTGTAGAAGGCGTCGGCGCGTTTCGGCCGGAGCGGGCGCATGACTTCGCCATCCCACTCGAACGGCTCGGGAGGGGCTATGTCTGTCATGCCGCAGCCTCCGCAAGGGCCTTTTTGAGGCCGCCGGGCGCTTGCTGCCGGATCGTTGCAACGGTCGCAGCCAATTCCATGCTGAAAGCACTGACAGCACCGGAGAGCGTAGCGATATAGCCGTCATCGCGAGAAACGCGAACGATCAGGAGCGGAAGGCCGGGACAATAGGAAACAAAATCCCACCACTTGCGCTCAGCGACCCACATACTGCCCTGCACCTGGGCGCGATGCTCGGGCGGTAGCTCGCCCTTGAGCAATCGGTCCACCTGAATGTGGGGGAGGGCAGTTTTGATCTCCAAGCCGCCATCTTCCCCGATCAGGGAATCCGGGCTGCATCCCTTGTCGCCGTTGACGATGAAGCCAACGCGCTGGCAATCGATATCCTTCATCAACTCGTAGGCCTGACGGGCTTCGTCCTCCTGCTCCTTCCCGCGCTCCATGTAAGCGTTGGAATAGCTCTCCATCGGGCGGCCCGTTAGTATTTCGCCAGCCAGCTTGAGGAGGTAGGTTCGGCGCGTGACCGATGTCCCGCCGTCCTTTCCCTTGGCCATAATGGTGGAGAACTCGCTTGCGGTCGGAAGCCCAAGCCGGGCCTCGTACCATTCAGGCGATCCTTGCTCGCAATCGATGATCCGGGGTGCCATGCTCAGCCCCTCGCTTTGGCGTTGAGCATAGTAACGGCTTCCTGGAAGCGCTTGCTTGGAAGCGTCGGCAGTGTCTCGATCTTGAAAAACCGCAGAAACCGCGCCTTATCCGCACCGACGCTATCGAGCAGTTCGGTCAATATCCCGATCTGTTCCTCGTTGATCGTTTCGCCGCCGGCCGCGCTCTTGCCATCGTCGTCACTGGCTGCAGCGAGCCCGAGCATCTGGACGAGCGAGTAACGCTGCAAATAGGTCAGGGTTGAACCGATCGCCTGGATCGCGTTCTTGGACCCGCTGCTATCGGCGGGGCCAGTGAGGGTAGTTTCTTCGCTGTGGCCGGCCTTGTGCGATAGAACGCATGTCACGCTGATGCGGTCGGTCTGGCTAGTGCGAAAGCGATAGGAAAGGCCATGCCGTCCAAGAATGGGATCAACTACCCGCGCAATAGCCGAGAAGTCGGCATATCTCTTGGAGTTGTGGCCCGTCGCGTTGCGCTCGATTGGAGGAATTTCGGCTTTGCTTGCCGCGACCGCTTCATCGAAGGCCTTGCGGGCTTGGCTGGCCTCCCAGCGCTCCTGCAGAGCCATCAGCTTTTCGAGCATGTCGATGTCAGCACCGGATTCAACGGCGCGCTGGATCATGTCCATCGGCGTCATGACCGATAGCGCCCGCGGCTCCTGCTCCGGAATGATGTTGATCTTCTCAAGCTGCTTGGTTGACATGCTCACACTCCCAAGGCTGTTGCGACCATCGCGTTAAGCTGATGGTCGAGTTCTTCGATTGAGACGTTGTCCTGCTGCTCGGGGTCGCCGGGCAGCCGGCGGTCCTCCGGCTTGATCCCAAGGCGGCGCTGGTACTGCCAAATGCCGAGCATGAGGTTGGCTTGGTCCTGGGAGGTCATGACGCCCCTCAGAACGCGGAGTAGCGAACGCCTTCGACCTGACGGCCAAAGGGTTCGATCATCGTGGTTTCGACGGGGAGGCCGTGACGCTGGCGCCAAGCGCATATCAGCTCGGGAAGTCGGAGCGCATACATCTTCAAGCCGGAGCGCAGAGAGCGCGGGGTGATCGCCCCGTAGGTCAGCATCGCCTCACGGCGGGCCAGTCCCTTGAGAACCGAAAGCCGGACTTCGCCGGTCTCTTCATCGATCAGGTTGTGTACGGTGAGAGTGGCCATCTGCATTCCCCATTGAGCTGATGGGGAGAACCATAACCTAGGTTATTATAACCGTCAATAAGAAAAGTTATCAGAAACAAAAAAATGTGCTATACCCCTCCTGCCGGGAAGGCCGGGGAGGGCTTTGAAATGAAAAGACTGACGGTTTTCTTTGAGCCGCGCCCGGATGGAGGGTTGCGGGTCTGGAGCGACGATCTGCCCGGCCTGGTGCTCTCGGGGCCGGATCGTGACGCCGTATTGGATGACCTGCCAGCGGTGCTTAAAGGTCTGCCTTGGCCACCGATTCTGTCGACTGAGAGCCTTCGTGGTGGCAGCGATGTTTAGCTATCTGAAGGGCTAAGCACCTAGCCATAGCGAAGCATTTGGACCGGTTCTTCCGGGCTCGGATCGGGTACCGGGCGCCCCATCTCAATGGCGGCTTCGATCCAGCACGTAATGGCGTCCTCGGCGTTTGCGAGCGCTTCCTGGGGTGTCTCGCCGTCCGACATGCAGCCAGGCAGATCGGGAACCAAAGCCACAAATCCCCCTCCGTTCCCCGGGGAGAGCGGGCGAATCAGTACGGCGTACTCTGTGGGGCGGCTCATTGGATCTTCCTGACGGTTTCGAGGAATATCACCAATCGGCGTATATATACAGGTTTTATAGGTCGTTTGAAGGGAATGGTTTGAATGTGATCGATACGGGGGTGAGATATCTTGTAATGCGAGCCATTAGAAGGTGGCTTACAGGTAACTCCATACTCCCGGCAAATCCTTTCCACGTCTTTAATGGTCCAGTCGCCTTGGGGGTTCCGCTTCATATCGGACAATAGATCAGCCACGCTACGCCCCAATTTTCAGCCTCAATACCTCGGCGTCTTTGTCCCGGTGGCCACGCTGTAGGGGTTCAATAGCAATTCGTATGGGAAACGCCCATGCCTAGGTTGGTGGTATTGCAGTGCACTTCTGGCTGTAAGGGCGGCGGCGCTACAGCTTGCGGGACGTAGCCCAAATCGCCGGGTTGGGGAGGCCCACGGTACACAACGGCAGGCGGAGGAGCTGCCTGGGCCGTTACTGACGGGGAAGGCGCGGCGCGCGCCAACATCTCTCCGATGTAGATTTTGTCAGCCCGGCAGTCCGCATAACTCTTGTAAGGAACACCATAAAAGTTTGTAGCGCCTCCTCGGGCCATTTCCTGCCGGCACTGATAGTCGTCTAGATACTCCGAACTGCCTTGAGCAAAGGTTCTTGGGGCCTGAGAGCACCCGACCAAAATCAGGGCCGCCGCACTGAATAATATCCCGGTCCTCAATGCGTCTATTGTCATAGATCCAGCACCGTCCGCTTGGTCATCGGCCGGATTCCTTGCCGACCGCCACATGGCATTTCTGCCAGTCGGCCTTCTTGATGGTAAATTTCTTTTCAGGGTTGCTTTGGCTGACGTAATAGACCGTCTCGCTGGCGTCCGGGGAGCGCTCCAGGTACTTCAAAATCGCTTCGACCGTCCCATCCTCCCGGATGCCCTGAAAAACGCATGGGTCGCCTTTTCTGGGGTGCAGGCGAGGGTCTACGTAGGCGATGTCATTCTCGTTGTACTCGCGCGCCATTGAGTTGCCGATCACGAGCACTCCATAGGCGTCTTTAATTCCGGTCAGGCGTCTCGGCCGCCGAATATAGGTAAAAGGTTCATTTTCCAAAACCAGGGCCCCCCGGCCGCCCTGTACTATGGAGTGCACAGGCAAGTCCGCTTCGCCCATTAACTCTGTGCCGGGGATTGCATTCAACTTAGAGTTCCTAACCTCTAAGTTGTACTTATCCGGTTGGTTAACAGAACCGTGACCGGAGGATGAAAGGGTGGGGTCGAGCTGGAACAGCGGGATTTCGAGAACTTGCCCTATCTTCGGGAAGTATTTTGATTTTTTCGTCTCGCCGGCTTCGATCTTCTTAACGGCCGGTTGGGAGATACCGATGCGCTTCCCGAGGTCGGCCTGTGACCAACCCCTCTGTTCCCGCGCATTTTTAATCAATTTACCCGGTTCCATGGCCGGGGAGGGTATAACAACAGTTATTGGCTGTCCTGATAACATTAGTTCTTGACTTTCCCATAACCCAAGTTATTTTGCGGTTATGGAAGGCAAGACACCCAACGTCATTGAACGCGCTATTACCTTGGCAGGCGGGTCAGAAGCCGCGCTGTCGAGGGCGACAAGGCTTAGCCAACCCCTGATCCACAAGGCCAAGAAAACCGGGCGTGCAGGCCCGAAATTAGCGTTGGCCATTCATCATTTTTCGAATGGGAAAATCTCCGCTTCTGAGATCAGGCCGGATCTTTGGGAAAATCCGGAAGATGTTCCGAGCGCCCCCTCCCACCCGGAGGCGCAGGCGTCATGAGCACGTCAGTTTGGCTTTCCAAAATCGGGGGTGGGCATAGCCGCACCACCTTCTCCGCATTGAGCCAAAAGGCTGTTGGCAAAACCTCTAGCACCTTCTACGTCCATCAAGATTCGCGACGCGACGACAAGATCGGGCGCTTGGGCGCGGTTGGCGAAAAGCGCATCGCTATTCTGCCGAATGATGGTGTGGGTAATCAGCACATAACCCCCCATGCGAGCTACGTTCGTTGCTCCGGTGACGAATATTTCCCTGACGTTATCAGGGTCTATGACCCGAACAACTTCGCTAGCGGTAACTGGTTTTTCGCTCATCCCAAGCCCCTTTCATTGAAAGCCCGATTTCACCGCGCCTGCCGCGCCTTTGTCAACGCGTGGAGGCAGACATGACCACGGCCCGACCAATCGCTGGGGAATTCGATCAGTCGGGCCGCTTTGACAGGCGGGGGGCGTCGCCTGATTCCTATCCATTACCTGCGGGTTCGATAACGCCGCTCGAACCTCTCGATATTTCGGATGCCTTCCGCGACACGGTTGTTCTTGTCGCTCTTGCTGTCTTCCTCAGCTTTATCGCTGTGTTCCTCGGGACTGCTGGTGCCGTCCTGAAAGCCTGGTTTGCCTAACGCTCGCTCGGTTGCCGCCGAGAGAGTGAGCCACGTGTTCTCGTTGTCGTTCGTGTGTTTCTTCTCCATGGGTAAATCAAACCACATGGAGTTTAGCAGTGTCATCCAACGTTGATGGACAGTTTGAGAGTAAGCCTATGAATGCGATGTCGGACGTTGCCACCGTCAATCGATACGCTAAGCGCTTGGAAGATACCGAGGCTCAGCGGCTAGGCATTCGAACGGCTGCGGCGCGGAAACGAATAGCGGGCAGAATAGGTGTGTCGCCAGGCACCCTCGAAAATCTGCGACGATTGAGAACTAAGGTTGTGCCGAACTGGTTAATGGAGCGGGTTCGCGCGGAACTCGTTTCGGTTCTCCAGCAAGAAATTCAAGGCCTTGAGCATGAAGTCCACGTCGCTCGCCAAACTGGTTCTAACTATCGCGATGACACGCTGGCATCGGCTGCGGCTCAACTTGCTGCGGCTCGTGAGATCCTTCGTGGGGAAGTGAAATGAAATTAGGAAAGGTCTACTTCATCGAAGCGCCCGGACGCATCAAGATTGGTTATACACGCCAGCCAGAGAAGCGACTGCGCTCTCTGCAGAATGGCGACATGGAATCTCTTAAACCGATTGCTGTGATCGATGGTTCGAGATTCCTTGAAAAGGCCCTTCATGGTGTAGCGGCACCGTATCACCTGCGCGGTGAGTGGTTTCGAGACTGCAGCGAAGTACGTCAAATAATCTCAGATGCCTTGACCGGAAAATTTCCGAACAAAGCCGAGATGACAACGACGGAAGCGCCTGATGCAAACATTAACGTTCGCTTTGAGCATCCGGAGTTGATGCCGAAAATCCGGCGCCTCTCGGAACAACTTAATCTGCTCATGCTGAGCGGAGGCGACAAATATGAAATACGGGCGCAGACCCGCGCACTTATCGCCATCACGGAAGTTATGTTGGGCCGCCAACTTGGCGGTCGAGATCGCACCGGAGGTCATGGAGGAGTAGTCGGCCCCTCCGTTGGAAAAGACCCGTAACCGTAACTTATGTGCTGGGGGAACTAGCCTTGCTCGACTACTCCGAAACGCATCACCAGTTCAATGTCGTTAGCAGCGACGGTCTGTTGCGCCGCCTGATGCGGTATCATGGCCGAAAGACAAGACCGAGGCCGGTCGTCGTTCCGATCCCGGTTATCGTCAAAGAGCCAGAACTCCCGCCCGCGAAGCCTGTTTGGTTCACGATTGAGGAACCTCACAAGCCATTGATCCGAACCGTGCAAGACGCGGTTTGCGAGAAATACAAGATCAACCGGCTCCGATTGCTCCAGCGCCGGCGCCTCAAGGGCGTGGTGCTTCCTCGGCAGATCGCAATGTATCTCTGCCGCGAGCTAACGACATTCTCGTTTCCCCAGATCGGCAGAAAATTCGGCGGTTTCGACCATACGTCCGTGATCAGTGCCACGCGCAAGATCGAACGTCTGATTGAGACAGATCCTGCCATTGCAAAAATCGTCCTTGAGCTTCGGGAGGAAATTGATGGCCACTCCAATCCACCTTGTTTGCCGGCGGATCAAGCGGCTGGCGCTTCCGCATCAGATAGCACACCTCCGCTCCCTGGTGGAGCAGGAGAAGCCCCGAAGCATCAGGCGGATGGAATTGGAGTTGCTGCTTAAGGACCGCATCACAAGGCAACTCAAGAAAGAAATTCGGGCGAATTGAACATGACACCGCTGCAAATCGAAATTCTATTCCACTATCGCTGCTCTCCCTATGACTATCGCGATGGCGACCTCAGCGCGCCTGCCGTGCGAGACGCCATAAATGGATTTCTAGATAGCGAGGTCCTTGTGCACGAAGGGTTTTCGCTAGGGTACCATGAAAACGGCAAGCTTGCCGCTCGTTACAGGCTCACGTCTCGCGGGCGGGCGTTTGTCGATTATCTGCAAATGATTCCACTTCCAACAGCATCATGGACCTTTGGCCAAGTGTCATGGGTGGGGCAACGGGACTGATAATAGCAGGGGCATCGGGGGATGGGGCATTTCGTAATCTGGACGGACGAGCAGTCCGAGGCGATCAATGATTTTGTTCTGGAAGGCCTCACCTATCGCGAGGTCACGGAACAGCTTAACGCGAAGTTCGGTACTACGTTCTCACGTAATGCCGTGATTGGCCGCGCCAAGCGGATAGGGATTACAAGCCCCGCCAAGCCGCCGCCGAAAAATCCCCCGAGACCAAAGCGCGATCCGTCTTTGCCTAGATATGCGCGCCGGGCCGACCCGTCTCCCGCACCGCGCGCTGCTATCGAAATGCGCTGCGCTGAGATCGATCCGCTTCACCTTGGCTTACTTGATCTCGAACCACATCACTGCAGATGGCCCTATTCAGAAAGCCCAAACATCACTTTCTGCGGTCATTCAAAGATGATCGGCTCCTATTGCCTAGCACATTTTCAATTGTCGGTAGGGACAGGAACGGCAGCGGAAAGGGCGGCGGCGTGACCAGGATCGAGCAATTAGCGGAAGGCGTCACGCTATATCTTGGCGACTGCCGGGAGATATTGCCTGCGCTCGGCAAGGTCGATGCCGTGGTGACTGATCCGCCTTACGAACTGTCGTCGGCTGGTCCAGGCAAAAGCCACTTTGGGATGAGCCTGAATAAGTTTGATAGCGACGATTACAAGAGCATCGTATCGGGCTTTGACCACGAGGCCGTGTTCGGGGCGATCGAGTCCATATGTCGCCCGTTCAACGCCTTTTGTTTCTGTTCCAACAAGCAAATTAGCGGCCTCATGACATATCATGAGGCGAGGGGGCGTAGCACAACCTTGACGGTCTGGCACAAAACAAATGCAGCGCCTTTCGCCAACGGGGTTTGGCGCGGCGACATCGAATATTGCATTCACGCGAAGGACAGCGGGGCTGTATTCGTTGGTGGCGCGGAGGAAAAGAAAAAGGTTTTTGACTTCCCTCTGGTGCAAGACGACGAACACCCAACCGTGAAGCCGCTACCCCTCATAACCAAATATGTTCGCATCTGCTCGCATCGAGATCAAACCATCCTCGACCCCTTCATGGGCTCTGGCACCACAGGCGTTGCAGCGGTCAAGCTAGGCCGTAAGTTCATCGGCATAGAGATTGAGCCTAAGTATTTTGAAATCGCTTGCAGGCGCATTAGTGAGGCTTTGAAGCAACCCGATCTTTTCATCGAACCTCCCAAGCCTGCAAAGCAGGAGGCGATGCTGTGACCGAGAAAATCTTCCACTTCGTCCGCCTGCATGAGGTGGCCGCGTACGAGCGTATCGGCTGGATACGTCATACCGCACTGGACGGCACGCATCACGGCATTTGGTCCGCTCTCATGGAGTGGAAAGGCGAAGGCGAGCCGGTGAAACCGTTCCGGCTCGATGCTCCACGTGAAACAGCAGACGTGGAGCTGCAAAGCGCCGTGGCTGATTTAGGCGACGATCTAGCGAGGGCGGGATGACCGAAGAACCAGGACACAACAGCAAGGAACAGTTGCGTTCGATTATCGAGCGTGTCGAGAAGCTTGAGGAGGACAAGAAAGCGATCTCGGACGACATCAGGGACGTTTATGCGGAAGCCAAGGGCAATGGCTATGACGTGAAGGCGCTGCGGACGATCGTGCGGATGCGCAAGCAGGACGCCAATGAGCGGGCCGAACAGGAGGCAGTCCTGGAAAGCTATATGCAGGCTCTTGGTATGCTCTGATGGCACGCATCCGAACGATAAAGCCAGAGTTCTGGACGAACGAGCGCGTCATGGAGTGTTCCTTGACGGCTAGATTGCTGTTTATCGGCATGTGGAATTTCGCCGACGATCTTGGGCGGCTAGCGCTCGCACCTAAGACGCTCAAGGCCCAGATTTTCCCGAGCGACGATATCAACTCCGAGAGCATTCTTGGAATGATCGATGAATTATCTAGGAACGGTCTCGCACTCCTCTACGAGGTGGATGGTCGCAAGTATCTTCAAATCACCGGCTGGCAACATCAGCGGATAGATAAACCGCAAGCTGGCAAGCATCCAGGCCCTGTAAACGGCTTTTCCAAGAGCGTTCCTGGAATGGTCGCGACGGAAGGGAAGGGAAAGGAATGGAAGGGAAAGGAAGGGAATTCCGAACCTATCGGTTCGGGCGCCGAGGCGCCCCCTGATCCTTCCGTACCCGAACGCGAATACTTTGCTCGTGGAAGGGACGTTCTCGGAAGCGAGGCTGGCGGGCTGATAGCCAAGATCCTGAAAGCCAAGGGCGGCAACGTGGCGTTGGCTCGCGCTGTGCTCGAGCAAGCATCCCAGAAACAAAATCCGAGGGAATACGCCGCCGCTGCTTGTCGCGGGCCTCCCCCCACAAGGCCTTTGACGGAACACCAGCGCGCGCAGCAAGAAACCAAGGATATTCTCGATGATCTCGACCATTTCGCCAGAGGAAGCGGCAGACGCGGCAAGGAAGATCCTCGGCTTCTATCCGACCATTCCAGCGAGCGATCCGAAGGGCTTCGCGGCGGGACTGGTGAAGCTGTTATCGACCTACCCAGTTCCGGTTATCGCTCAAGCCATTGACCCTGTGATAGGCCTCCCTGGCGCGGTGAAATTTCTCAACCTTGCCGAAATGCGAGAGCATCTGGATCGCTGGCGGGATGAATACTACGCCAGCATGGAACGGCGGGCGCGCGCCCAGCGGAAACAGATTGCAGCGCCACCGCCGCCGACTCCGGAGGAAGATCAGCGCATCCGCAAAGGGCTGGACGAACTCGTAGCCCATCTGAAAAGCGGCTTTTCACCGAGTACGGTCTAGGAAATTTCAAAATGCACGGGGCAGCAATCACAATGACCAGGAATATCCGCCGCGTAGGCGTGCCGGCGACGAAGAGGGGGAGAGAGAACCCGACTTATCCGTTTGGCCCAACGGCAGAGCGGCTGGCGAAGTCTGAGGGCAATTTCACAGTCGGTGATGACAAGCAGGGAGGAACAATCCACACCATCCGGGATACACCGCTGGACAGGATGTTTAACCGCGATGCGATTGGCGGGGTCGAATACGCTGCCTTGCAGAAATACAAGCACCATTGGCACCATGCCGGGCTTGAGGCCGGGATGGGCTCGGTTGACCTAAACCGGATATTTTCATCAGATCCAGGCTCCATGTCTGGAATGGCTAAGACCGAGGCGCAGGCGCATCATCGCAAGCAATGGCGAACAGCTCGAGAGCATATCGGCAATCGCATAGCGCAAATCGTTGATCGGGTTGTCTGTGCGGAAGATACCGTGGAGAACGCAGGTTACCGGATGGGCTGGCGGAATAAGCCGCAAGCCATAGCAGCCGCGACGGAGATGCTTAGGGACGCCGGATATCGGTTGGCGAAGTTGTGGGGAATCGGATGATGACTCTCAACGCGCTTGACAGGTTAAACCAAATCACCGCAAATCGGGCATCATCGTGATTTGCGCGCCCGCCCGAGAAATCGAGGCGGGTTTTTTATGGAGATTTTGAATGGCTCTTATAGGCGCAGGACTTGGACAGGCAGGTTTGATCGTACCTTATCAGGGCATCGGTACTCAGGCCGGCGTGAATGCTGTTCCCGCGCCGAAGACCATTGCAGGCGCGGCATCAAAGCTGGATGACCTGAACAATCGGCTTTCCAACGTGACGAGTGCTGTTGCTGGCATTGCCAACCAAATTGGTGCGATGTCGGGTCTACCGGGGGCTGCCAATGTTAAGGCCGAGGCTCCGAGCGAAGGCTCGGTTGGCCGTCTCAATGATCAGGCCGATGCCGCTCATCGGTATCTTTCTGAAATCGAAGCCATGTTGTCCGGGATTTCCCGAGCACTAGGCTAATACGTCCGACACCGCACCGAGCGGATATGTCGCTCCAGACAAAGCCCGGCATGACCGACCAACCAAAGCCTGATGAGGAAGAGAAGCCTATCTTCACGGCGAAGGAACTAAGCAACGCCTGGTATCGTCAGGTAAGGGAGAAATACGGCCCTGTGACGGAATACCAGCGACTGAACTTCGGTCCGGAATTGAAATGAGCATCAATCTTTTACGCGAAGCCGGTCTGGCTGGCATAATCATGGACTATGAGGATGGCGGCCGTACCGAGGTTTATACCTATAAGGGGCGGCAAGTTCGCCTCCCGTCGCCGGCAAGAACCGAAGACGTGATCGAGGCATTCAAGAAAGAACCCGCTTAACCCTTACCCTCCGCTGGTAACAGCCCGGTAACAGTGAAACCCAAATGGCATTCGGAACCCCATTCAAGCCCGGACAATCTGGCAACCCAAACGGGCGACCCAAGTCAAAGCCGTTCAAGGAAGCTATCCAGCGAGCCTTGGCTGAGGCCGGCGACGACAAGGCCTCTCTCCAAGCTGTTGCCACGGCTTTGGTTGATAAGGCCATGATGGGCGATGTGCCGGCGATCAAAGAGATTGCTGATCGGCTGGACGGCAAGGTGCCGCAGGGGATTATCGGCGGCGAAGAGGGCGATCCTGCGATTACGGTTACGTGGCAAAAGTAATCATACCTTACAGGCCGCGACCGCAATTTGAAGCCTACCACGAACGCACGGAACGATTTGCCAAGATCGTCGCTCACAGGCGGTTCGGCAAGACGGTTGGCTGCATCAACGACAAGATACGGAAGGCGATAACAGCCCCGGTGAGGCCGTCAACGCCTCCGAGGCTCGGATATGTCGCCCCCACCTATAGCCAGGCCAAGGACGTTGCCTGGTCCTATCTGAAATATTATTCGGCGCCCATTCCCGGCTTGAAGATGTCGGAAT
>Ga0207702_10004393_pt1 | contig 12559 bp, 14 predicted proteins | sample KBSCornC62_FD_184302 | JGI IMG/M metagenome (GOLD analysis project Ga0207702, IMG submission 184302) | Corn rhizosphere microbial communities from Kellogg Biological Station, Michigan, USA - KBS Corn C6-2 (SPAdes) (version 2) | ecosystem: Host-associated > Plants > Roots > Rhizosphere > Soil ...
AAAGAGCCGGTATTCCGCTGGGGCATGTGATGAAGCTGGCGATTATCGGAGGGGGGAGCTGGGGCACGGCGCTGGCGACGGTGCTCGCTCCGCGTGTGGAGTCCGTCGCGTTGTGGATGTACGAAGCCGATCTCGCGGCTCGGATGGCGAGCTCGCGCGAGAACGATGTGTTTCTCCCCGGCTTCCGGCTTGCAGATAACGTTCAAGTGGTCAGCGCAAATCCAGGCGGCGCGATCGAGGGCGCCGACATCGTCCTGGGCGTGATGCCGTCGCACCATGCCCGGGGAATTTACACCGCCATGCTGCCCCATCTGACGCCTTCCATGATCCTGGTGAGCGCCACCAAGGGTCTGGAGCAGGGCAGCCTGCTGCGGATGTCACAGGTGATCGAGCACGTCGTGAAGGCCAGGTTTGAGCCCCGCATAGCCGTACTCTCCGGGCCGACCTTCGCACGCGAGGTGGCTGCCGGCAATCCGACGGCAGTGGTGGTGGCCTCCGCCAGCCCCGAGGTCGCACGGTGCGTCCAGGAGGCATTCTCGGGGCCGAGCTTTCGTCTGTACACGAATTCCGACCCCGCAGGGGTCGAGGTCGGAGCCGCGCTCAAGAACGTAATCGCCATCGGGGCGGGCATCTGCGAGGGACTCGGCCTGGGACACAATCCGACGGCAGCTCTGATCACGCGCGGGCTGGCCGAGATCACGCGGCTGGCGATCGCCATGGGGGGCCAGCCGAGAACGCTCGCCGGGTTGGCGGGTTTAGGCGATTTGGTTCTGACTTGCAGTGGAGAGTTATCCCGTAACCGGCACGTAGGCAAGGAGTTGTCCAGCGGCCGGCCGCTCGGCGAGATTCTGGCGTCGATGCGGATGGTGGCCGAGGGCGTGGAAACCTGCGCCTCGGCGGTAGCTCTGGGCAAGAAGTTCGGGGTGGATCTGCCGATAATTCAACAGATGGACGCGGTGATGAGCGGCGGGAAGTCGCCGCGCGAGGCCGTACGGGAGCTTATGGACCGGTCGCTTAAGGGTGAGTAGCTTGCTTAAACCAGCCGCGCAACCTTCTTCCGAAATACGGGTTAACGAAGATATGGAGGCTGTTGTCGCCCTGGAACGTGACGCCCAGTTAATGCTGAGGGTCCGTGCAGGGGATGACACCAGCTTCGGGTTGTTGCTCGAACGGCACCGCGGGCCGGTGGTGCACTTTCTGTACCGGATGGTGCAGAATCAGGCGGTATCGGAGGAGCTGGCTCAAGAGGTTTTCCTGCGGGTTTACCGGAGCCGGGAGAGGTACGAACCGACTGCCAAGTTTACAACCTGGTTGTTTCGCATCGCCACGCACGTGGCGTTGAATTCGATACGCGACCGCAAAAAAGAAAAAGGCCACCAGAGCCTGGATGACAGTCATGCCGAGACGCTCGGCGGGTTGGAACGCCAGGTGGCGGATCGGCAACCAACGATCGAGCAAGAGATGGTCCATGAGGTCAAGCTGCGCGAGGTGAGGCAGGCGATTGAAGCTCTGCCCGCCAAGCAGCGTGCTGCCGTGCTGATGCACAAGTACGAAGGTCTGGATTACGCGCAGATCGCGGGAGTGTTAAGCTGTTCGGAATCCGCCATCAAGTCGCTGTTGTTCCGGGCTTACGAAGCGCTGCGCGACCAGCTGGCCCACATGGCCTGAAGAAGCAACTGAATTTTTGAGGGAAATTATGATCTGCCTGAGTAAAAACGACCAGGGCGCGGACCTTTTGGCCAGTTACCTGGCCAAAACACTGGACGCGCCTCGCCGGGCCGAGCTGGATCGCCATATCCAGGAATGCGCCGATTGTCGCGGCCTGGCAAGCGCGTGGGAACGGCTGGATGAATTCGCCGTCCCCGCGGTCTCTCCGGGATTCGATGCCCGGCTATACGCACGCATCGCGCGGGAAGAGGCGCGCGTATTAGGGTGGCAGAGGTGGTTGTGGCGTTCGATTGGTCCGCTGGCGGCGGCCGGCGCAGTGGTCGCGCTGGTGGCGTTTCTGCAGGTTCCCCAAGAGCCGGACGCGGCCAAGCCGGAGAACAAAATAGAAATCGAGCAAGTGGCGCAAGCCGTGGACGATTTAAATCTGCTGATTCCCATTGACAGGTAGGGCATGCGGCTTCTCCTAACAATTGTGGTGAGCGCCGCGCTGGCGGGGCCGCCGGCGGTGGCTCAGGACAATATCCTGCGCCAAAAACAACTGCGGCAACAGAAGCTAGGGCAGCAGAAACAGCCGAATCCCAAAATGGTTCCTCTGCCGGCTCCAGCGGTTCAGCGTTTCCTGCAAATGTCGCCAGAGGAACAGGAGCGCGCGTTGTCGAGGCTATCTCCCGAGCGGCGCCAGCAGATGGAGCAACGCTTGAACCGGCTGCAGCAGCTTCCTCCGGAGCAGCTTCAGCGGCTCCAGGATTTGTATCCGGCTTTCACCAGCCTTCGGCTCGCGCGGCGCCAGGCGGTGCGCCAGGAAATCCAGGAACTGCGGGGAATGAGACCAGCCTTGCGGAGCGATCGCCTGAACAGCGACGCACGCGACTTTTCGCCGGAAGAGATGGACATCCTGCGCCGGGTCACTGGAATACCGGACGGGCAGTAATCAGGTCTTCGCTTTTTTAATTTCTTCCACCAGGGCGGGAACAACCTCAAACAGATCGCCCACAATTCCGTAATGCGCCACTTCGAAAATGGGTGCGTCCGGGTCCTTGTTGATGGCGACCACGGTCTTCGCACCCTTCATACCGACCAGGTGCTGGATCGCGCCGGAGATTCCGACCGCGACGTAAAGTTTGGGCGAGACCGTTTGGCCCGAGCTGCCGACCTGGCGATCCATAGGCAGCCAGCCTGCATCGCAGATTGGCCTGGACGCGGCAAGTTCGGCTCCCAGCACCTGCGCCAGCGCCTCGACCACCGGAATGTTTTCCTTTTCCCTGATGCCGCGGCCTACCGACACGATGATGTCGGCGGCGGTTAGATCCACCGCACGGGCGGCTTCTCTAAACGGCGGCTCCGCCACTTGGCGCGACGTCGTGGAGCTTGGTGAAAATGTTTCTGCTGGCGGTGAGCCTTCCGCTTTCCAGGCTCCGGCTTGGATCGAAACGAAATGCGGCCCGTCACCGGTCAGGCGCACGTCGGCGTTGAACTTGCCCTGGAACATTTGCCGGACAAATACCGGAGGGCGCGCCGCAATAACATCGCTGATCAGCACGCGTCCGAATCGCGCGGCGAGTTTCGGAGCATAATCGCGGGTCTGGTAGGTGTGTCCGAATACCACCAGCGTCGGATTCACCTTGCGGATCAGCTCCTCGGCGGCCGCCGTGTAGCCGTCAGCTGTATACGGGAGATCGATCGAGTACGCTTTGACGCCCACACCCAGCGATGTCGCGAACTCTTGCGCTGCGGCCAAGACCTCGCCGGCCATGCGCTGCTCGACGATGGCAAGCACACTCATATTACGCGTGCCTCGAATCGCAATTTTTCTGCCAGCTTCGCAGCGGCGGCTTTCGGATCGCCATCGAAGATCTGCCCTTGCTGGTTCTTTTCCGGCGCATAGAGTTTTTCAATGATGGCCGAAGCGGGGGGAACGTCCGCCCCTCCGTCCAAGGTGATGACCTTAATCTCTTTGGCCTTGGCTTTCTTGATGCCCATCAGCGTGGCATAGCGCAGCTTGTTCAAACCGCTTTGAATGGTCAACACGGCGGGCAGAGGCATCTCGATGTGCTGGAACCAGCCGTCTTCGAGCTCGCGCTTGACGCGAACCTTGCTGGGTTGATCCACGGGCTGGATTTCGACCTGCATGATGATGGTCGAACTCGGCAGGCCGAGCAATTCGGCCAGGACTACGCCGGTTTGCCCGTATCCGAGATCGTCGGACTGGAGGCCGGTGAGCACCAAATCCGGTGCTTCTGTTTTGAGAGCCGCAGCCAGCAAATGAGCAACCTGCAGGGTATCGAGCGTTGCGGTATCGATGTGTATCCCGCGGTCGGCGCCCTTGGCCAAGGCTTCGCGAATGGTTTGCGATACGCGCGCCGGACCGGCGCTGATGACGATCACCTCGCCGCCATGCTTCTCGCGCAATTGCAGGGCTTCTTCGAGAGCGTAGGCATCCGGCTCGTTGATCTCGAAGCTCAGGTTATCTTCGTCGATCCAGGTGCCGGCGGCGTTGATGCGCAGCGGAGAGTCGCGAAGGGGAACTTGCTTAATCGCTACGGCGATTTTCATTTATAGCTTTTTGAAGATCAGGCAGCCGTTGGTTCCGCCGAAGCCGAACGAATTCGAGAGCGCGTGGTCTATCTTCATCGGGCGGGCGTGATTCGGCACGTAATCCAGATCGCATTCCGGGTCGGGACACTCATAGTTGATGGTGGGCGGCGCTATCTGATCACGGATGGCCAGGATGGTTATGCCGGCCTCCAGGCCGCCGGCGCCACCCAGCAGGTGACCGGTCATGGATTTGGTGGAACTGACTGCAACCTTCCCGGCGTGTTCACCGAACAGGCGCTTGAGCGCGGTGGTTTCGATGCGGTCTCCCACGGGAGTGGAGGTGCCGTGCGCGTTGACGTATTGGATCTGGTGCGGCTCCAGGCCGGCGTCTCTGAGGGGGTTGCGCATGCCGCGGAATCCTCCATCGCCGTCTTCGGAAGGCGAGGTGATATGGTACGCATCGCCGCTCATGCCATATCCGACAATTTCGGCCAACATCGGCGCGCCGCGCTGCACCGCGTGCTCGTATTCCTCCAGGATCAGAATGCCCGAACCTTCGCCGGCAACGAATCCGTCGCGATCGCGATCCCAGGGGCGCGAAGCCCGCTGGGCTCATCATTGCGGTGCGAAAGCGCGCGCATGGCGGCGAATCCGCCGATACTCATGGGAGTAATGGCGGCTTCGGCTCCGCCGCAAATCATCACATCGGCATCGCCGCGCTGGATCAGCCGAAAAGAGTCGCCGATGGCGTGCGCTCCGCTGGTGCAGGCCGTCGCTGTGGCCGAGTTGGGCCCTTTGGCGCCGGTCCGGATGGAGACGAAGCCGGCGGCCAGGTTAACGATCGTCGCCGGAATGAAAAACGGGGAGATGCGGCTGGGTCCTTTTTCGAGCAGAATTTTGTGTTCCCGCTCGATCACCTCGAATCCGCCGATACCGCTGCCGATATAGACCCCGGTACGCTCGGCTTCATCGCCCGAGGGGACCTTGAACCCGGAGCTCTGGAGCGCGAAATCCGCAGCCGCGATGGCCAGCTGGGTGAATCGCCCCATCTTCTTAATTTCTTTTTTCTCGATGTAATTGGCCGGGTCGAATCCCTTGACCTCGCCCGCGATGCGGCAGCTGAACTGGGTGGCGTCGAAGGCGGTGATCGGACCAATGCCGCTCTGTCCGTTCCGGATGGCCTGCCAGACCGGCTCCGTGCCGATTCCAACCGAAGCCAGCATCCCGACTCCGGTGACTACAACTCTGCGCTGCAATGGGACTCCGTGAACCCGCCGTGAGGCTACTTCTTTTTGGACTCAATGTAAGTGATCGCGTCCTTCACGGTGGCGATCTTTTCGGCATCTTCGTCGGGGATATCGAGGTCGAAAGCTTCCTCGAACGCCATCACCAGCTCAACGATATCCAGCGAATCGGCACCGAGGTCATCGACAAAGCTGGCGGTGGGATCGACTTGCGCCTCATCCACGCCCAGCTGTTCGACGATGATCTGCTTTACCTTTTGCTCAACCGACATGCACCCTCCCCAAAACTCTTATCAAACTCATTGATTCTACCGGGTGAGGCCGGAGTGCCGCAACTTTGATCTGTGGGCTGTTTCAGGAACTTGTTGAAAGGCAAAGGTCAGGCCAGCAATCCACCGTTGCCCAAACCGGCGATTTCCCACCCGGAAATCCGATAACGCGCCAGCACCGGAGGCAGCACCAGGTCGAGGATATTGGGCTTCGCCGATCGAAAACAGCCCGGGGCGGAAAGGATCGGTACTTCGTCTTTGTAGGCCAGCAGGAACAGATTTCCGGGCTCCACCGGAGCCAGGAAACGCTCCAGATGGCAGCCAATGCGGGTCATGGCTCTGCCGACCACATCGTCGGGCCCGGCCGGAGCCGAGGTGGATGCGACCAGAACGCCGGTGGGACGCGCCCGTAGCAAGTGCTCCAGAGCGCGCGCGACGGAGCCCTCATCTTCAGTGGGCGCCAGGGCGTAGCTGGGGGCGATGCCGAAACGCTCCAGGCGCTGCCGCACCACCGGTTCAAAGAGCTGGCGGGCCCGTTCGCCGTTGAGCGGATCGGAATATAGCACAGCGATGGCCGCGGAGCGGATGAAACGCGCCTGCAAGATGGGTCCCCGCTCCCGCAAAATGTTGATCACCCCGTCGAGCTGCTCCTGCGATACCGCAAACGGAGCGCTCTTGACCGTGGCGATGCGCTGGTCCCGGCGCGCGTGGCTGAAGTTCGGGCTGGTGGCGATCACGATGCTGGCAGTACAGTTTATCTGGCGGAGCAATTCTTCATCCACCAGTACGCAGCAGTCTTCGGTGGCGAACAAATTGGCCCGCCCTCCCGTCGCCAGACGGATTTCGAGCGACCCGCATCCGGTCTCGGTAGCCACCTGTCGAACGGCTTCGTCTTCGCCGATTTCCCCGTCCTCAAGCTCAGTAACCCAGACCTGGCCGAGGCCTTCTTTTTCCAGCAGCCGTACGTCGTCCTCACTGAGGATGTGGCCCTTGGCCAGAAGCTTACGTCCGCCCTGGCGAAAAATAGTACAGCAGAGAATCCGTCCCCCGGCCTCCCGGACGTCTACGGTTTGAGCCTTCAAAGCTGCACCTCCCCAATGGCCTCGACTTTTCCGCACGCGACGGCAGGGTGTTGCGCGCGATGATGGAGGTCGCGCGGCGCCATTGTAGAAACGTGTAACTCTAGTGTACGGTGGACCGGATTAATCTCAAGTGAAATCGTAGAGAAACTTGTCGTATATAAATCTTAAATGATTCCGAAGTGGAATTTAGTTTAAAGAATCAAGCGGGTTCCCGCTGTTCGCCCCGCGAGAAGCTCGCCGAGCACGCCCGCGAGCGCGCCTGGTGCGATCAGAACCTGATGAACGCCTTTGTGAAGAGCATCCATGGCGGCTTCAAGCTTAGCTTGCATTCCGCCGGTAGCGACACCTTCCTCTATTAGAGATATTGCGTGATCGCAAGTCAAAAGGGGACAAATGACCCCATCTTTTTCGCGAACACCTTCGACATCGGTCAGAAAGACAAGGGATTCGGCAGCGAAAGAAGCCGCGCAGGCCACCGCCATCTGATCCGCGTTGACGTTATACACGTTGCCTAAATCGTCTCCAGCGACGCAGGCTATGACCGGAAGGTACGATGCCCCGACCAAAAGGTCTAGTAACCGGGCATCTGAATGCACTGGTTTGCCGACCTGTCCCAACTCGGGATTGAGCAATTCGGCATCAACTAGGCTTGCGTCCAGTCCACTCAGTCCCACCGGTCGCGCGCCGGTCGCGCGGAACGCGGTGACCAACTCAGCATTGACGCTGCCGGCGAAGACTTTCAGCACCGCGTCGATGATTTCCGGCGTCGTGACGCGCAGCCCGTTTACGAAACGGCTTTCGACTCCGCGCTCGGCCAGGAAGCGGGTCATTTGCTTGCCGCCGCCGTGAACGACGGCGATTCGATTGTTTGCCTCGGCGGCCGCTGCCGCTATTTCGCGGGCTAGGCGCAGACGGGATTCGGGCGCGTCCAGCAGCGTGCCGCCCAGCTTGATCAGCAGCTTACGAGGCTTCACGTTAAAGGAGTCCGGCGGTTTCCACGTACCCTAGCGCCAGGTTCATATTCTGGATGGCCTGCCCGGCGGCGCCTTTTCCCAGATTGTCGATCACGGAGACCACTACGGCGCGTCGTGTCTGGTGGTCGTACTTGAAGCCGATATCGCAGAAATTGGTATGCGCGACGGCCTGCAGGTCAGGAACCTGACCGGAAGCATAGATGCGCACAAAATGCTCCGCAGCGTAACGGCTGCGATAGATTTCCATTAGATCCTCCGCCGAAGCGATAGTGTCGGAGGCCCGGAAGTAGATGGTTTCGAGTATGCCCCGGTGGATCGGGATCAATTGGGCGGTGAAGCTGAATTCGTTCTCATCGAGGCCGGAAGTTCGCAGAACTTCGGGGACATGGCGATGGTCGAGTATCGAATAAGCCGAAAAATTCTCGGTGACTTCGCAGAAACTGGTTTTGAGCGAAGCTTTGCGTCCGGCGCCGCTAACGCCGCTTTTGGCATCGCACACGATACCAAATTCCCGGGCAATCGCGCCGGCTTCGATCAGCGGTTTTATCGCCAGATTGGCGGCGGTGGGGTAGCAGCCGGGGTTCGAGACCAGGCGCGCCGCGGCTATGCGGCTGCGGCAGAACTCGGGCAATCCGTAGACAGCCTCCGCCAGGAGTTCCGGCCGCGTGTGAGGCTGCTTGTACCAGCGCTGGTAGTTCTCCGCGGTACCCAGCCGGAATGCCCCGCTCAGGTCGATAATCTTGGCTCCCGCGTCGAGCATCGGACCGGCGAGATCCATGGACACTTCAGGAGGCGTGGCCAGAAAAACGGCCGCCAAGCCGGCGGAACGAATCGAATCGGCGGAGCATGGCAGCCGGCGCGGGCCTTCATAACCTAAAGGCCGGGGACGATCACCGCCCTCGCGGTGCTCCAGCAGCACCGGCTCAACGTGGGGATGCCTCGACAGCAGGGAAACGAGCTCGGCGCCGCTGTAGCCGCTAAAACCGACAATTCCGACCGGAGTTTCGGACATTGGATATTTTCAGTATGCCATGCCAGGACTGCGTCGATCGGAAATCGGCGCTCAAGTTCGAAACCTGGCCCACTTCAGGGACGTTGTTCGCTGACAGACCGGTCCGCCAGGTCGCCGATGAGCGGCAGACGGTAGTCCTGGTCATGGCTGACCTTCATCAGCATGAAGATCCATGCGCCGACGATGACCAGGTGCAGGAGCTGCGAAACGGTGCGGGAGAAGGGGAATCCGACGGTAGAGACGGGAATGGCCAGCATGGGCGTAAAGACCCATTCGACCATCAGCCAGGCCGCGAACAGATACAAGCCCTGGAAAGCGTGAAAGCGGAGGCGCTTTTCCGCGCGGAAACGGTCGCTGGCCAGCACGGCGATGGCGGCGATCCATCCCACCCAGGGGATGTAGCACAGCAGGGCGGCGTTGCGCTGCGAGATATTGGTCCAGAAATCGTGGACCCGTCCGGGCCCGGAAGAGCTTGCGGACGCGCCGGACTGCGGCGTGCCGCATTTCGCGCAGAACTTGTCCGAGCTGCCAACCGTTTGTCCGCACTGTACGCAGTAAGGCATGTCTTCTTTATGCAGATCTCTAAGTAGCTACGATAACGGTATGCGACCGGTTCCCACAACATGCTTGTTTCTCTTACTGGCTTGGACGGGCGCGGTCCAGGGCGCCAAGACGTTGGACCTGTACTTCATCGACGTGGAGGGCGGGCAGGCGACGCTGGCGGTGGCGCCTTCGGGCCAGTCGCTGCTGATCGATACCGGATACACGGGATTTGGGGGACGCGATACGGTACGGATTGCGACGGCGGCCAAGGATGCCGGGGTCAAGAAGATCGATACTCTGTTGATCACACATTTTCACGACGATCACGTGGGTGGGGTCGCGAACCTTTTGGACCGGTTCCAGGTGGTAACCTTCCTGGATCACGGCCCCAGCATCGAGACACATGAGTATCCCGCTCCTTACGTCGCGGCGCTAGCTAAAGGCCAGCACAGGGTTGTGGCGGCGGGCGACAAGATCCCCATCAAGGATCTGGATGTGACGGTGGTTACCGCGGCCGGGAAGACGATCGGGGGCCAGGGCGAACCCAATCCCAACTGCGCGGGCATCACCGAGCGACAGTCCGCGGACGAGACGGGTGAGAATTCGCAGTCGGTGGGTGTGGTGATTCGGTTCGGCAAATTCCGATTCGCCGACCTGGGAGATCTGACGTGGAATAAAGAACTCGCGCTGCTGTGCCCGGAGAACCACGTCGGCAAGATCGACCTGTACCTGACAACTCACCATGGGGGCGAATCGCCGAAGGCAATTTGGGGAATGACCCCGCGGGTTGCGATCATGAACAACGGTCCGGGCAAAGGCGGGGATCCCGCGGGGTGGAAAAACGTGATGGCATCGCCGGGGTTAGAGGACCTGTGGCAGCTGCATTTCGCGCTGGCCGGCGGCAAGGACACGAATGTGCCGGACACATTCATTGCCAACGTGGACGCGAACGATCAGGGCAGATACCTGAAGGTTGGCGCACTGGCGGACGGATCGTTTACGGTGACCAATCCGAGGAATAAGTTCAGTAAGGCGTACGCTGTTAAATGACAGGCGGCCCGCTTTCGGGTAAACAAGACCGCCAGCCTTACCCCTTCATGTGCGCGGCATCCTTCTCGTGTTCCACGCAGAAGTTCTCGATCAAGTCGGTGTCCGGCAGCAGGTTCATGCCGATTTTGTAGGTGAACGGTTTCGTGTAGGTCTTGGGATCGTCGATGGTGACCTGGACGTCCATATGACCGAAATCCCGACGGTGAAACTGTTCGGTGATGCGCATCGCTTCGCTGTGCGGATGGCCGAAGATGTCGAGTGGGCCGAACGGAATCAAGCCAACCGTTTCCACCACCAGGGAATCGCCCTGCCACTTTCCGACGGAATATCCAAGCCAGCTCGGCTGTGGATCATCGGGATGCTTCCGGCCGTCGGTAAAAATCTGGCGGAAGACTGTGTCCGACTCGTACAGCATCAGGGTAAGCTTGGGCGTCTGGACAATTTTGAACGGCGCCGGTAACGAATCCACCAAGGGTACCACCGGCGGGGCGCAAAGGGCTGGAGGCGGCGTCGTGAGAGCCACTGCGGCTCGCTTCTCGTACTCAGCCCTCAGTTCTGGACGCAGCGGGGATTCCTCGGGTTTGTAGCCGGCCAGGATGTTGAAAAAGGACAGCGGCGGGGGATCTTCGCCCAATCCGTTGGTTCCTTCCGGCAACATTTTCATGAGTTCGCTGATGGGGGCGCCCTCCCCCTGCCAGACGCCGGACAGGTCCGGCTTGCCATTGGCGGCGCGCGGCGCGGGCGCGGTTAAGTTCGGCTTACCGTCCCTGGTTCTAGGCGCGCCAGGATCGCGATAGTTCAGCCACTGAGCCTGACCCACTACACCCATAAGCAGGACCAAAATCACGATACGCATATCCCGTACCTCCCCATTGTGAAGATTGTATCGGAATCCGTATCCTAGAACTTGCTGCTCTCCACTTCGACGTACTTCGTATTCCTGGTCGGTATCTTCATCTTGTACTGGTCCGTCTCACGCGTTAGGGCACTGGCCCTTAGTGTGCTTTTATTCGCTAACTATTTCTTCTATGCCCGCTGGGACCTGCGCTACCTGGCGATTATTCCACTGGCCTCGACCTGCGATTATTTCATCGGCCTGGGCCTGGCCGGCACGCCGAACCGCGTGCTGCGGCGAATACTGGTGACGGCCAGCATCGCCCTGAACATCGGGCTAATTGCGTTCGCCCGCGACTGGAAGCTCTCGATCACGCTCTCCTTCTATGCGTTCCAAGCGCTGACATATACAATTGACCTGTACCGGCGCGATGCCAAGGCGACTCCAAGCTACCTGGCGCACCTGGCGGCCGTGTCATTTTTCCCGACCATCCTCGCCGGGCCGATCACGCGCGTCTCGGTTCTCCTGGATCAATTGGAAAAACGCAAGCCGCTAGAAGCGGCTCAAGGTGGGCGCGCGCTGTTCCTGATCGGACTGGGGCTGATCAAGAAGCTGATGATCGCCGATTACCTGGCTGGGAATCTGGTCAATCGCGTGTTTGATTTTCCCAATCTATATACCGGCGCCGAGAACCTGATCGCCGTATATTCCTACACGCTGCAATTGTTCTACGATTTTTCCGGCTACACCGATATTGCCATCGGGTCGGCGCTACTGCTGGGAATCAAGCTTCCGCAGAACTTCAACATGCCCTATGCGGCGCATAACATCGCCGATTTCTGGCGCCGCTGGCACATTACGTTCTCCAACTGGCTGCGCGACTATCTGTACTTCTCACTGCCGGGGCTGCGGTCGAAATGGAAGATTTTTACCTACATGAATCTGCTGATCACCATGGTGCTCGGGGGCCTGTGGCATGGGCAGAGCTGGAATTTCGTGATCTGGGGCGTGATTCACGGCGTCGGCCTGGTGACAGTCCGGTTGTGGCAGACGCGCACGGGAACCAAGCCGGCCACGGGCTGGTGGCGCATCGCGAGCATCGTGCTCACCGTCCACTACGTCGCATTCGCCTGGATCTTTTTCCGCGCGCCGAATATCGAGACGGCCGGGTCGATTCTGGCGAGGATCGCTTCGGGAACGGTTTCCTTCGCCAACGTTTCCACGGGTCTGTGGGTGATCCTGGCCATCGCAGTGGGGGCTCACTATCTGCCGAAAAAGTGCTACGACTTTAGCGTTAACTTGTACGTGAGTGCGCCGTTCTACGCGCAGGCGGCGGCCATGGCGGCG
>Ga0207702_10004399_pt1 | contig 12550 bp, 8 predicted proteins | sample KBSCornC62_FD_184302 | JGI IMG/M metagenome (GOLD analysis project Ga0207702, IMG submission 184302) | Corn rhizosphere microbial communities from Kellogg Biological Station, Michigan, USA - KBS Corn C6-2 (SPAdes) (version 2) | ecosystem: Host-associated > Plants > Roots > Rhizosphere > Soil ...
CAACGACACGACGACCGTGTAGCGATCGCCACCCGGACGCGTGTCGGGATAATAAACCGAAAACGTCCGGCTCGTCGTATGGAAATCCGTCAATTCCTCGCTTGAAAATTTCGGCGCTTCCGACGTGAAAACCAGATCGCCGATGTGCGGAATACTCTCGCCTTTGCGGATGCCGAAATAGACCTGGCATGAGCTCGAGTTGATTCGGACGTCACGCGCCTGCTGCAAGAAATCGGGAGAGAAATTCTCCTCACCGGCTAGTTTGAAAATCGTGTTCTTGATGTTCGCATTCGACAGCACCGCCTTCGCGCGGATCACGCGACCGCCTTGCGCGACGATGCCCGTGACGACCTTCTTGCCGTCTCGTTCTTCCGTCAGAATTTTTTCAACGCGCACTTTCTTGCGCAGCTCCACGCCATTGCGCTTCAACTCCTCGGTCATCTTCTCAATCAACAAATCGGAACCGCCGCGGAAGGTGTACACGCCCGACCCCATGAAGTTTGAAAAAACGATGCCGTACGTGATCGCAGGATCGTCCAGCGTGGAACCGTTGGCGTAAGCGATCGGCTCCATCAGCAAACGGTGCACATCGTCCCGACCGGGGAAGAAGCGATTGAACATCTCTCGCGTCGTTTCCGGATTGTTGTCGTAAAAATTCATCCCCCGGAGGTGGTCGTAGAATTTTTCGACGAGATCGCGATCCAGTTTCATCTCTTCGACCAGCACGCGGGTGTAATCTTCGCGGGTAAATGTCGTCCAGACATTCATCTGGGGATTCACGAAGCGGATATCTTTCAACTGCACGATCAAGTCCGCGATCTCCTTGGTCCAATATTTCCGGCATGACTTGATCATTCCGACAGGAAACCCGTGCAACGAGATATCGAAAATATGGCCGCCTTTGCGCGTAAACCACGTAGCCAAGCCGCCAAACTGGTAATGGTGCTCGACCAAAAGGACACGATGGCCCGCTTTTGCGAGGACGTTGGCGCCAGTGAGGCCGCCCAGGCCGGAGCCGATGACAATCACATCGTACTCGTCGGCGACACCTTTGAGCCAGTCGTAAGCCATGGAAAAGGGACGAATATGACACTTTCAAAGGGCGTAGCGCAACCGGTAATTGCGCCCTGCAATTCACAATCTGCCGTCTTGCGTTCTCTTGCGGCGTCCGGCAAGTTGTACCCTTTTTCTAAAACTTTCGGAGCTTTAAGCCATGAACCCTAACATTCGTAACATCGCCATCATTGCCCACGTTGACCATGGCAAAACCACCCTGGTCGACAAGTTGCTCAAGGAAGGCGGTGTCTATCGAGCTAATCAGCACGTCGAAGAGCGCGCGATGGACTCGATGGACCTCGAAAAGGAAAAGGGTATCACGATCAAAGCGAAAAACACGTCCGTGCACTGGCAGGATAAGACGATCAACATCGTCGACACCCCCGGCCACGCCGATTTCGGCGGCGAAGTAGAACGTGCGCTCCGGATGGTCGACGGCGTTTTGCTCCTCGTTGATGCTTACGACGGTCCCCAAGCGCAAACGCGCTTCGTGCTTCGCAAAGCCTTGGCTCACGGCCTCAAGGTCGTGATCGTGATCAACAAAATCGATCGCGATAACGCCGAGCCGGCGAAGATGTACGATAAGGTCTTGGAGCTCCTCATGGAGTTGAACGCCACCGAAGAGCAATTCGACGCTCCGGTCGTTTATGGTTCAGGTCGCGATGGTTACATGATGTACCATCTCGGCGAAGAGAAGAAGGACATGACGCCTCTTTTCGAAACCATTTTGGCCCACGTCCCGCCGCCATTCGCGAAACCGGAAGAGCCATTCCACATGCTCGTGTCCAACATCGATTGGAGCGACTACGTTGGCCGTATTGCGGTCGGCAAAATTCTCGGCGGCACGATCAAGGTCGGGGATCCCGTTTTCGTTATTCCGCACTCGGATCCGACGAAACGTATCCGCACCAAGATTACAAAGGTGTTTGAATTCACCGGTCTCGGCACGCGCGAAACCGAGTCGGCCAGCGCCGGAAATATCGTCGGTCTCTCGGGCTTCGAAGATATCGATATCGGAGACACTCTCGCCATCACGGAAGATGCGCACGCCCTCCCCTTCACGCAGATCGACCCGCCGACACTCGAGATGCAGTTCTGCGTCAATGACGGCCCGCTCGTCGGTCAAGAAGGTAAGCTCGTCACCTCTCGACAGCTCCGCGAACGTCTCTTCCGTGAACTGAAGACCAACGTCTCGATTCACGTCGACGACTCCGACAAGGCCGGCGTGTTCAACGTCAAAGCTCGCGGCGCGATGCAGATCGCGGTGCTCGTTGAGACGATGCGCCGTGAAGGTTTCGAACTTCTCGTTTCCCGTCCAACCGTGATCGAACGCCACGAAAACGGTCAACGTCTCGAACCTTTCGAAACCGTTTGGATCGAAGTCCCGGACGAGTGCGTCGGCGCGATCATGCAGAATTTGGCCAACCGCAAAGGGCAACTGACCAACATGGAAAAGTTGCCTCACTCGACCATGATCGAAGCGACGATCACGACGCGCGGCTTGATTGGCTTCGAAATCGATATCGTTAACGCGACCAGCGGCCGCGGCGTGATGAGCCACTTGTTCAAGGAGTACGCTCCGTATGCGGGTGAAGTGCTCACGCGTTTGACCGGCACGTTGATCGCGACCGAAGCCGGCGAGACCACGACCTATGCGCTTCTCATGGTGCAGGAACGCGGCAAGCTTTTCGTCGGACCTGGCGAAGCGGTTTACGAAGGCATGATCGTTGGCGAAAATCCGCGTAACGAAGACATCGCGTGTAACGCAGTTCGCGAAAAGAAACTGACCAACTTCCGTTCGCAGGGTGAAGGTGTCGCCGCTGGTTTGACCCCAGCGACGAAGCTCTCCCTCGAGCGCTCGATCGAATACATCGCGGCCGATGAATTCGTCGAAGTCACCCCGAAGAATCTCCGGTTGCGCAAGCGCATCCTGAAGGAAGTCGAGCGCCGCAAAGCCGAGCGCTCAGGGCGCAGTTAAGCCAAAGCGCGAAATTTGATTTCACCAAGCCGCCTCTTTCCGGGGCGGCTTTTTTATTGCGCGAATAGAGATGAAATGCCCTCCCCCTGGAAAATCCGAGACGCCTCCCCCCCCCTGGGAGCGCGGACATCTTGTCCGCTTCGTCAAGCCGCGAGCGCAGCTCGCACACTATGAGCAATGAGCGTGCGTCAAGCGCACGCCGCCTTTCGATGCGGACAAGATGTCCGCGCTCCCAGGCACTACCGCTTATCCCAGTAGCTTCCCGTAAGCCGCTGCATCCAACAACGCAGCCACTTCATCCGGCGCGCTTAGCTTTAGTTTCAAGATCCATCCGCCTTCGTACGGCGCCGAGTTAACCGTTTCTGGAGCGGAATCGAGCGACTTATTCACTTCAGTCACCGTGCCCGAAACTGGCGCGTACACATCTGACGCGGCCTTCACCGACTCGACGACGCCAAAGGTGTCTCCTACCTTCAAAGTCGCGCCCAGCTTCGGCAATTGCACGTAGGTGATGTCGCCAAGCGAATTTTGCGCGTAGTCGGTGATACCGACCGTGGCCGTGCCATCGGCCGCAAGGCGAACCCACTCGTGGGATTTAGCGTACTTGAGATCGGATGGAATATTGCTGCTCATGGAGATTAGAGAGTGGTGCGTTTCAATTCAACAAACGGCGGTTTGACGACTTCGAGAGGAACTTTTTCTCCACGAATGTCCACCCCAAGCGGTTTGGCGACATAAGACGCGCCAACGATCGCAGAGCCGATGCTCACGTTGAGCAAAGGCGAAAGTGTGCCCGAAACGACGAAGCCCACCGTGCGCTCCGGCAGCATCACCACGCTGGTGCCCGCGCGCACGATGCGTCGGTCCGCTGTCTTGAAGAAAATTAACCGTCGTGCTGAGCCATGCTGCAACTCGTGCTGCATCGCACTGCGTCCGATAAAATCGCCCTTCTCTGATTTGACGACCCAGCCGAGCCCCGCAGTCAGGGGAGAAATTTCCGCAGAGATCTCGTGTCCATAAAGCGGATACCCCGCTTCCAAACGCAGGCTATCTCGGGCACCCAGGCCGGCAAGTTCAAGGCCGTGGGGTGCGCCCGCCGCGAGCAAGGCCTCCGTCAGCTTCGCCGCATCTCCGGCGGCGTGATACAGTTCAAAACCGTCTTCGCCCGTATACCCCGTGCGGCTAATCAGGCAATGCACGCCCGCCACGGTGCCTTCGACGAAATGGTAATAGTTAACCAAATCCAGTTTTGCTCCCGTCAGACTTTGGACGATCCGCGCGGCCTTCGGCCCCTGAATTGCCACGAGCGCATAATCATTCGAACGGTCCGTAATCGTGACGTCGAACTTGGCCGCTTGCTGCTGAATCCACGCAACATCCTTCTCGACGTTGCCGGCATTGATACAGAGAAAAAAATCGTTCTCCCCACGCATATAGACGAGAAGATCGTCGACCACCCCGCCGGTCGGGTAGCACATGACCGTGTAAAGCACGCGACCCGGAAAAAGCTTCTTGATGTCGTTGGTGACGAGGTAATCCAGAAATTGCGCGGCCTGCGGACCACGCACGTCCACCTCGCCCATATGGCTCACATCGAAAAGACCCGCCGCGCTCCGCACGATCTTATGTTCGTCGAGAATGCTCTTATATTGAACCGGCATTTCCCAACCGGCGAAGTCGACCATCCGCCCTCCGTGTTTGACGTGAAAATCGTACAGCGGGGTGCGTTTGAGGGTACTCATCGCCTAACGCTGAAGGGCGAGCGGCTCACGTCGCAAGGAAGATTTCGGTCAAGGAACCACTAAAGTCTCCTTCCTAATCCGCCCTCAAAGCAAACGAGACAAAGTCCATTTCCGTTTCCCCGCTTCGGAAATTGGATCGTCAACCGCTTCCTCCTCGGGCAGTCAAACGACCATGCAATGGTTTGTCCTGGCAATCGCCGCCACGCTGGCCGTCTCGTTTATTTGTTCGATGATGGAGGCCATGATCTTGAGCACGACCGTCGCGGACGTCGAAGCGCTCAAAAAGCGGCATCCGCATGCGGGCCAGTTGATGGAAAAATTGAAGCTCAGTCTCGATGAGTCCATTTCAGCTATTTTAACGCTCAACACCATCGCCGGAGCGATCGGATCGGCCATGATTGGCGCCCTCGGCGCCAGCCTTTTTTCGGAACGCGGCCTCGCGCTGGTCATGACCGGCTTCGGCGCCACGCTTCTGATTTGCTCCGAAGTCTTGCCGAAAAACCTCGGCATCGTTTATCGAAAATCGCTTCAGCGCTTTCTTGCTTCACCGCTTTACGCTCTGACTCGCGCGCTTCGGCCGATCACCTACGTGTGCAATCTGGCGGTGCGCATTTTCGTAAAGCCGCTCGAAGAAAAGGAAAAATCGGACGAGGAAATCATTCTTCTCGCTGAACGCGGGGCACAACAGGGCACGTTGACCAAGAGCGAATCGAGCATCATCGCCAACGCACTATCGCTCGACGATGTGCGGGTCAGCGAGATCATGACCCCACGAACCGTCGTCACCGCCTTGCGCCGTCACGCCACGATCAGCGACGTTTTCAAAGAATTTCCCAACATACCGTTCGCGCGGATTCCGGTTTTTGGGAAAAACTTCGATGACATTGTCGGCATCGTGCGCCGCCGCGATCTCCTGAAAAGCAAGGCGAACGACCAGGATCAGGACGTCGTCGAAAAACTGATGCAGGAAGTGCATTTCATTCCTGAAACCGTCACCGTCGCGAACGCCCTCCAGGTTTTTCTGAAAATGCATCAACAGATGCTGATCGTGGTCGACGAGTTTGGCGCGACCGCCGGCGTGCTGACGATGGAAGACGTCATCGAGCAATTGATCGGACGCGAAATTTTCGAGAAGGACGACGTGGCCGTCGACATGCGCGAGCTCGCGCGCTCGAAGCTGCAGAAGCAAGCAAAGGGGCGGCAGGGACGCTGAGGCGAACTCCACCCCTTCAGACGTAGCCGCGCTCCTGAGAACGTGGGCGTGCGCGAATGCCTAACCCTCGCATTCTCCCGCACGCGATGACCTCGAGCCTAAATACTTCCGCATAGTCTTTGCCGGAAATTTTCTTCTTCTCCCGGCTCCGTTCTCCGTCCTTCATCTTCATCGCTCGTCCGCACGAGCACGCTATGACGATCAATGGTCACTGGGTGCATAACCTGCCGAAGTTCGTGCCACTGCTGCCGCACACCGAGCAAATCGGCGTGCGCTACTACGGCCTCGCTTACGTGCTGGGTTTTCTTGGCGGCATCTGGCTGCTCATGCGCTACGCGCGCAAGGGACGTTCGCTCGTTCCCAAACAAGACGTCATGGATCTGCTTTTCATGCTCATGCTCGGCGTCTTCATCGGGGGCAGGCTTGGTTGGTTTCTTCTCTATCACCCCGAGGCGCTCATCGAGAGCCCGCTCGATTTCTTTCGCGTCTGGCAAGGTGGCATGGCCAGCCATGGCGGCTTCATCGGAGTCGGGTGCGCGCTCGTGATTTATTCATTGCGACGACACGTCCCATTTTTCCATCTCAGTGATCTCGTGGTCTCCACCGCCCCGCTCGGACTCATGTTCGGGCGCATCGCTAATTTCATCAACGGCGAGCTCTGGGGAAAACTCTACGACGGGAAACTCGGGATCATTTTTCCAGACAGCGGTTCGCCAGGAGAGCCACTCAACGAAATTCCACCGCGCTATCCGTCGCAATTAGTCGAAGCCGGCCTCGAAGGACTCTTGCTTCTGATCTATTTTCAATGGCGTTTCTGGAACAGCGATGTGATCCAACGACGCCCCGGGCAGTTGACCGGCGAATTTCTCATCGCGTATGCGATTGTGCGCGCGATCGGCGAAATCTTCCGCGAGCCGGATGAGGGCGTAAGCCTGATCTTCGGCCTGAGCCGCGGGACGTTCTATTCCATTTTCCTCGTCGTCGGAGGCATCATCATTTTGGCGACGAAACGCACTCCGCTGGTCCTGCCCAAAGCGGAGTCGCCCGCAGCGACGATTTGAGCGCCGCCTGAGAAACTCTCACTTGGCGTGACACGAGGCCGCCGCCACTCACTTGGCTGCGGCGGGCTTTGGAACCTTCTTCGCGTCCGGATTCGGGATCGCTCCGACCGCAATCAAAGCGCGATCGATGTGGTGGAAATAGTTTTCGTAGATTCCGTTCGAATCGATTTCCTTCGAATTGGCCATCCCGGGATGGCGATCAAACGAGTCTTCCGTCAACTGCATGAACACGGCGGAAATTTCCGTGCCGCTGCCCTGATCGCTGACGCCAATCCGCACATCGAGCGAAACCTGCTGAGCAGGCCGGGCATCCGTCGCCGGAATAATATCGTTGATCGCCGTCAGGTGTCCCTGTTTCGGACCGCCGCCCGTAAAGTGAAAACCCATGTCGGCCAGAGCTGTCTTCGCCGCGACAAACGCCGCATGCTGATCCGCCTCCACCACGTGCGTCTGATAAATTGGACCAGTAAACTTCTCACGGACCGACCGCGGAACGGACGTTGAGTCCATCGACGAGCATCCGGCAGAGATCATTAAGCAAGTCGAGGCGAGGAGAACGGGAAGGCGCATAATGGAGCGGTAAGCAGCAGTGAAACGATAGCATTTGCCGCCGGTCAAGCGGATGACAAGCGAGGAGTGTAACGGGAGTAACAAGCGATGGCGGCAGGTTTTGAAAGATGGTCTGGCCGCAAGGCTTAGTTTACCTTCATGCTGCTGCGCTTCCTTCTACACGAGTTCGACGCCAAATGTTTCCTGAATCCGAACAACTCTTCGCCCGCGCCAAAGCCCTGATTCCGGGTGGCGTCAATTCGCCAGTCCGGGCTTTTCGCTCTGTCGGCGGCGCGCCATTCTTCGTCAAATCCGCGCACGGCGCGACACTCACCACCGCGGAAGGGGTCGAGTTAATCGACTTCGTCTGCACCTGGGGACCCGCCATCCACGGCCACAATCATCCGCGGATTAAAGCCGCTATCGCGGCTGCGCTCGAAAACGGCACGAGTTTCGGCACGCCAAATCCCTATGAAGTGGAAATGGCGGAACTGATCACGCGCTTCGTGCCCTCGATCGAAAAGGTCCGCATGTGCAACAGCGGCACGGAAGCCACGATGTCGGCCATCCGTCTCGCGCGCGGCTTCACCGGTCGCGACAAGATCATCAAGTTTTCCGGCTGTTATCACGGCCACTCCGATTCATTGTTGATCAAGGCCGGCTCCGGCGCGCTGACTCACGGCAATCCTGACAGTGCCGGCGTGCCCGCTTCCTTCGCCCGAGAAACCGTCGTCGTCCCGTTCAACGACTCAGCGGCAGTCGACGCGGCCTTCGCCGCGAACCCGGGCCAGATTGCTTGCGTGATTCTGGAACCTTATCCAGCCAACGTCGGCTTGATTTTACCTGTATCCGGTTTTTTGAGACACTTGCGAGACGTGTGCACGCGTGAAGGGGCCGTGCTCATTTTCGATGAGGTCATGACTGGCTTTCGTCTGGCCAAGGGCGGCGTCCAAGAACTGGAAAAAATCCGCCCGGATCTGACGACCCTGGGAAAAATAATCGGCGGCGGACTGCCCGTGGGAGCTTTCGGCGGACGCGCCGAGATCATGGATAAACTCGCTCCCATGGGGCCGGTTTACCAGGCAGGCACACTCAGCGGCAACCCACTCGCTATGGCTGCTGGCATCGAGGGGCTGAAAATGTTAGCGGAGTTGGATCCGTACCCGCGGCTCGATCAGCTCGGTCGCCATATTCGTGATGCGCTCCTGGAAGCAGCCAAGAAAAAAGGCCTCCCGCTCCAAGTACCGCAGGTCGGTTCGATGTTCTCCTTGTTCTTCACGACGACGCCAGTCATCGACTACGCAACCGCGCTAACCACGAACACGGAGCAGTTCGGCAAATTTTTCCGGGTGTGTTTAGAGAACGGTGTCTATTTACCTCCAAGCGCTTACGAGACGTGCTTCCTCAGTACTGCTCACGATGGCGCCGGCATTCTACGTGCTATTGAGGTAATGACCTCGGTCATCCAGCGGCTGTAAATATTAATGCTTTTTAGGGAATTTCCCTGATTGAGCGTTGAATTCCAGCAGGAGATGGACCGATACAAATTCAGTTCATCTTACGAAGCCTGCCATGACTGTTGTTCGTCGCGCTCTCTGTGTCGCATTTGCCGCTCTTCTCGGCGTCTCTTCCCTCGTCGCCACCCCGCTCGTCCAACCGGTCGACGCACCCACGATTGGCCTCGATGAACTCAAAGCCGGCCAAACCGGCGTCGTCTGGACCGTTTTCGAAGGCAGCCAACCAGAGCCTTTCTCGGTCGAAGTCACCGGCGTGATTCGCAATGCGCTGGGGCCCGGCAAATCGCTGATCCTCTGCAAACTCACCGACCCGCGCGTCCAAATCATGGGCGCAGTCGCGGGCATGAGCGGCAGTCCTCTTTATATCGACGGCAAAATCGCTGGTGCGCTGAGCTACCAAATCCAAAAATTCGAGACCGTTCGCTACGCTGGATTCACCCCTATCGCCGACTTGCTCGAAGTTAGCCAGTTCGAGAAGACGAAGAATCCACATCTCCCCGCGGCAACGCCGTTCACTCCCTTATCGGGCAATCAAGTGGGCACGAAAGCCTCGGCCGCCGCCGCCCCGAACCTTTCGTCGCGTAGTGGAGATGAGGATACGGGTTTCGCTCCATTGACCCCGACCTTTGCGCTCGGCGGAGTTTCGCCGGTGGTCGCGAACCTTTTCAGCGCCGATTTTCACGCGCTGGGTTTGAATTTCACGGCGGTTGGCGGTTCGTCGAATTCCGACGCGCCCGTCTCCATCGACTCGGCTCGTCAACAACTCACGCCAGGTTCGTCTGTCGCGGTCGCACTCGCGACGGGCGACATCACGATGGCAGGCACCGGCACGGTTTCGCACGTCGACGGCGATCGCGTTTATGCTTTCGGCCATCCGTTGATGAGCTTGGGTGATGTCGATTTGCCAATGGCGCTTGCCAACATCGTCGCGATCCTGCCGTCGAGCCTCAACTCCTTTAAAATCGCCAACACCGGCGCGGTGGTCGGCACGATCAGCCAGGATCGTTTGTCGGCGATCTACGGTGAGATCGGGCACGTGCCGGACATGTTGCCAATCGAAGTGAAGACGCCGCAGCGCACCCTCCATTTCAAGGCCGTCCGCCACCCGAGCGTGACGCCGATGATCGCAGCGATGGGCTTGTCTCAAGCCGTGATGGGTTCGAACGAAAACGGATTGGCGGAAGGCTTCCGTATCATCAGCACCATTACATTTCCCGAAGGTCAGGTCATCAGCAGCGATTCCGTCTACACCGGCCCGCAAGGATTCAGCGCCGGTCTGGAAACCTTTGTTCGCCGGCTAACGGGCGGGCTGCACAACCCCATCGCCGACGTTTTCCCGAAGTCAGTCGAATTCGAAGTTCAGCCGCTGCCAAAAAATCCCGTTGCCAACTTAGATTCCGTGCAGCTTTCCCGCACGCACCTCGCGCCTGGCGAGACGCTGACGACCACGCTCGGCGTTCGCGATTTCCAAGGCGAGCCAACGCAGGAAACCGTGCAAGTTGAAATCCCCGCCGAATGGACCGGCAAGAAGCTCGAAGTGATCGTCGCGTCCGGGGAAGAGCTGGATAAACTGGCTGGTCGCGCGGACACGGTATCCGTTTCCCAGATACGCAGTTTTTCCGCTTACGTTGATTTGATGCGCCAGGTTCGCCATGCCGACGGCCTGTACGTCGCAGTGGTGGAAAAAGCCACGGGTTTTCTCGATCAGACCCAGGTCACACTCGATTACCCGGGGAGTGTTGAACGCATCGCTCGCACCTCCGACGAAACACGTTTCCAAAAACGTGAGGTGCTGGTGCCTCTGTGGGAGCAGCATATTCTGCCTGGAAAAGTGATCGAAGCCGAAGTTCGCCGGAGCTTTCAGGTCATCGATTAAAAGGCCGCGGCGCTCTCGCGTTTTCAATTCAAGGTGACCGCGCTCATGAGGGCGCGGATCGCGCGCGTGCAATGTCCGCGAGGCGCCCTTCTGTCGAGGCGCCCAGGCTAACCACTCGGCGAAACACAAAGTTCGCTGAATCGACAACGCGACGTGAAATCGCGTGAAACCTGTGTAAGTTCTTGCCCCAAGCCTATGAACTTGCGCTTACCCTTGCTTGCCCTGCTGACGCTCACTTATAGCGCGCATGCCGCTGAACCCCTTTCGAAAAGTTACGGAATCGATTTCTATCGGGATGTTCCGAGCCGCAACTTGAAAGGATTGGCGACCCGGTCCGACGGCCGTCTCGTCGCGGGCCCTGAACTTTTCGACCTCGACGGTCCTGCGCTGCCGTCCCTGCTCTGGTGCTTGGAACCTGCACCGAGGGATCGTTGGCTGATCGGGACAGGGCCAAATGGCAAAATTATCGAAGTCAGCTTCGACCGAAATTGCCGCTACACCGTCCGCGACGTCGTCAGTCTGCCCGAGCAACAAGTCTTCGCCGTCAAAGCGCTCCCGGATGGCTCGCTCCTGGCCGGGACTTCCCCGGAGGGCGGCGTTTTCCTGACTCGAGACAATCATATCGTCAGCCAAGTCTTGCTGCCTTCCGACTCCGTATTCGACATCGCACTACAGGACAACATCGCCTATGTCGCGACCGGGAGTCCCGCAAAAATCTATGCGATCGACCTGAAGAAATTTGCCTCCGCAGGAATCGAGAAAACGCGCCTTCGCGATGCCGCTGCACTCGCCGCCAAAGGCATCACCACTCTTGGCGAAGTTCGTGATCGGAACCTCCGCCGCTTGGCCTGGGTGGGAGATCACCTCGTGGCGGGATCTTCACCCAAAGGAAATCTCTACGCTTTTTCAACCCACGGTGGAGCGCCCGAATTGCTCCAAGAAAATCGTGAAGCCGAAGTTTCGGCCATTCTCCCCCAAAGCGATGGATCATTCTTCGCCAGCCTGATCTTCTCCAGCACCGCCGCCGACACCCGCGTCAAAAGTCCGAGCAAAAGCAGCGCGGACGCGGAGACGAATGTTCCTCCGGAAAAGTTTTCGGGCCGGAGCGCGATCGTGTACTTCCCCAAAGATGGATTTCCGGAAACGGTTGTGTCGCGAACCGGCGTCGCCATTTATTCGCTGCAGCGCCGCGGCGATGAATTGATTTTCGGCGGCGGCGAACAAGGTGACTTTCTCGGATTCGATTTGGTGGCGCGCGAAAGCCTTTCCTTCGCGGGAAGCGATTCCGCGCAGCTCAACATCATTGCTCCCCTTCCCAGCGCCTCCGGTGCTCAAAACGCGTTTCTCGCCCTGCGGAACAACGTGTCCGGATTGGCCATTCTCGATTTTGCGGCCAGCGGCCCCCGATCGGCAGAGACCCGTCGGCTCGATCTCGGCGTCCCGGCTCGCATCGGCGAACTGCGCATCGACCGAACTCGCTCGGCCCCTTCCGACCAGCTCAAGATCGACTTCCGCTCTAGCCTAGGCAGCGACGAGGTGGAAGGCTGGTCGAGCTGGG
>Ga0207702_10004400_pt1 | contig 12549 bp, 21 predicted proteins | sample KBSCornC62_FD_184302 | JGI IMG/M metagenome (GOLD analysis project Ga0207702, IMG submission 184302) | Corn rhizosphere microbial communities from Kellogg Biological Station, Michigan, USA - KBS Corn C6-2 (SPAdes) (version 2) | ecosystem: Host-associated > Plants > Roots > Rhizosphere > Soil ...
GTGGTTCAGGGCGTGGATGTCGGTGAACAGCTGCCAGTGGTTCGCCGCGATCTTCACGGACACGTTGGGGACCTGGATGGCGCCGGTCGAGGAACCGCCCGCGCCGGCGAACAGGTCCGTGAGGGTGAGCGTCATTCGGTCACCTGCAACCCGGTCGTCCAGTCATAGACGACCGCTGCCTCGCCCTTCTCGTTCCGCTCCGTGCAGTCGGCCAGGGCCGCCTCGCGCGAGTTCGTCGCCAGCAACTCGCGCGGCATCTCTCCCGCCGTCGCGACGCTGTACCGCGGTGTTGGCATCACGCCGCATCTCCCAGATCGAAGAGGGTGGGCATCGACTGCTTCCGCTCCTCCGCCTCGAGGTACTTCACGCCGTCGAGGAAGTAGCCCGGGTTCAACTCGGCAGCGCGCCCCTGACGGCCCAACGCCATCGCGCGAAGCGGCACCGTGAAGAGGCCGCCGAACGGGTCGTAGACCAGCTCGCCCGGGTTCGAGTACCGCTCGATCAGCCGGTCGACGATGTCGAACTGCAGGGGGCACACATGCATGGCCAGGTTCCGCTGCGCCTGCGCCCCGTTCAGCGTGCGCATCCGGTTCACGTCATGCCACACCTCGGGGTGCCAGGATCCCGGCGCCAACGACATGAACGTCGCCGGCAGGGCCCCCTTCACCTCGAGTGTTTCGCCGAGCTTCACGTGGGAGCGGAAGTCGTACACCTGGGCGAGCGTCTGCTTGGTGAACAGCCGCGACATGTCCTCGGGCTTGAGGGCCGCCAACTCGTCAGGGGTCAGGTTGCGGTTGCCGTCCGAGCGCCAGAATGAGTGAGCATCCAGCTGCCAGTGGGCGCGGGTGTATTCGGCCTTGTCCTTCGTGATCGGGGTGTCGGCGTACCCCTTCGACCGGTCGCTCTGCGGCTTGTGGAACAGCAGCACATATTCCGGCGAGCCGACGCCCATCTTGGAGCCGTCCTTCGCCATCTCGGTCCAGCCGAGCCGGTACGTCTGGTTGTTCTCGCGCACGACATCCGTGACGACGGTGATCATGCCGAGGTAGTCGAAGCCGTGCTTCAAGCCGTGGAAGGTGGCCTCCTGGTGGAACGGCGACGATGTGGGCACGCCAGCCCCTGTGACGCCGCCGAACAGGATGCGGTCCTTCACGTGGCAGGCGTAGATGCGCCCCGGTTTCAGCACCCGCAGCAGCTGTGGGGTGAGGAAGTCCATCTGCTCCCAGAAGTGCCCGTTGTCGTCCGTGTGGCCGAAGTCGTTGTAAGAGGGGGTGTACTCGTAGTGGTTCGAGAACGGGATGCTCGTCACGATCAGGTCGACGGAGTTGTCGGCCATCGACTCCGTTTCGGGCACGCAGTCGTTGTTCGCCACCAGCCACCCGTCCCCGGATGCTTCGATGCGCGACACCCCCATGGAGCGCGTGAGGGCCTCTTCGATCGCGGCCGTGTCCAGGCCGAACTCGCGGATGATGTCGGACATGGTGTCGGTGAGCTCCTCATGCTGGGTGCGCTTCGTCATCAGCGCCTCAACCACCTCGCGCTCCGCGGTGGTGTGGATGATGTCGATGACCACTTGCTCCTTCTGCAGGAACCGGTGGATGCGGTGGACCGCCTGAATCCAGTCGTTGAACTTGAAGCCGACGCCAACGAAGATCGCGCGGTGGCAGTGGCGCTGGAAGTTGCATCCGGATCCGGAGAGGATCGGCTTTGTCGCCAGCAGGCGTGTCTTGCCCTCGGAGAAGTCGATGATCCGTTGCTCGCGCACGTCGAGATCGAGGGAGCCGAACACCTCGGTGACGCCGTCGATGGTGCCGGTGAGGGCGCGGCGTTCGTCTTCGAGGTCGTGCCAGAGGATGAAATGGTCATCCGGGGAGGCGGCCACGATTTCGGCAGCCTTGAGTGCGCGTGCCGGGATCGAGTCGCGCTTCGCTCGAGCGGCATCCCCCAGCGACAACGGGCCGCCGGCTACAAGTCGCGCCTGACCGTCACGGTCCATGGTGGTGACCGCATCGACGTCGACCTCGTGGAAGCGGACGATGATCTCAGGCAGCACGTAGTCGGTGTCATCGAACCCGAGGTCGGAAGGTCGCTGCACGAACGCCGCCCAGGTGTTCAGCCACAGGTAGAACTCACGTTCTTTGTGCGGGTACAGGGTCAGGTTGTTGGCCTGAGTGGAGTCGCGTTGGAAGAATCGAGTGAGCGCCTGCCCGGTGTCCATCACACCCAGGTAGCCGGCGTAGTGGATCAGTTCCTTGTAGCGATTCGGCGAAGGAGTCGCGGTGGCGACGAAGCGGAACTCGACGCTCGCGAACAGGGTGAGGAACGTCTGGTAGGTCTTCGAGCCGAACGAGCGCAGGATCGACGCCTCGTCCAAGGTGACTGCTGTGAACTGCGCGGGGTTGAGTCGACCATCGCGCACCGACTCGTAGTTGGTCAGGTAGATGCCATCACCGTCGACCTCGGCGTCGCGGCGGATGAAGCGGATGTTGATGCCGAGCATGGCGGCGTCGCGCATGAACTCCTGCCGCACACCAAGCGGCGCGACGATCAGCGCCATGCCGCCGCGATGCGCGAGGATGATCCGCAGCGTCTCCAACTGGATCACCGACTTGCCCAGCCCGAACGATGCGAACCATGCGCGCCGACCGCCGCGGATCGCCCACTCCACCAGCGCAGCCTGATGTGGCTTCAGGATCGGGTTGATCTCGGTCGGGTCGATGGTGAAGCCGTAGGTGCGGTGGAAGTTGACCTTCTCGTGAAGGAAGCGCTCGTACTCGGTGAGCGTGCTCATGCGGCATCCGCTCGTGCGTGACGCTTCTGCGCGGCGATGCGCGCAGCTGCCGCACGCTGCTCATCCTTCGGGCGCAGCTTGTTCCGCTCCCGCTGCGACAAGCCGCCCCAGATCCCCGGGCCGACCTCGATCTCGATCGCGTATGCCAGGCACTCCGCGACCACTGGGCAAGCTGCGCAGATCTTCTTCGCTTCGCGGGTCGAGCCGCCCTTCTCGGGAAAGAACATCTCCGTACCGACCTGCGCGCACATTGCGTCGTCCTGCCACTGCAACACGACCTCGTCCCGCCCGGTCCTGAAGGTGCTCGACTCGTGGAAGTAGTTGCTCGATCCGCGGTGCGCGCGGTGTACTCCTGAGCCCATCTACTTGCCGACCTTGAGACGGTCCTTCGGGTGGGCGGAACCGATGACCGCGCGCCACGGCGCCGTCAGGGTCGCGTAGTCTTTGCGCGCGAGCGCCTTCTGGTCCCGCAACAGGACGGCGAGAGCAGCGCCGCAGGCCGCGCTGCCGACGACCCAGCCGCGCAGCTGGTCGCTCAGGGCGCGGCGAGCCGCCGCGAGCCCCACGCGCCCGGCGAGGCCGCCGAGGTCCGCCACCGCGTCCCATGCCGTCCAGAACCCGGGCGTGGAGTCCACGGCGCGGCGCAATGCGGACTTCTCGTCGGTCGTCAGGGTGTCGAATCGGGCAACGATGGCCAGGACCTCTGCGGCTTGCTTGCCAAAGACCGTCTCGGGTGGGAGCTCGCGCACGACCTTCAACGCGGTGACCGCGCGCTTGTTTGGCAGGTCGTCCTTGTGTGGGGTCCACACGTCGCTGACGGGCTCGACCTCGAAGAGGCGGCACGGCCACGACATCCCCGTGCAGTCGCCCGGCTCGACGCTCAACGAGAGGTAGTGCGCCGCGTTGACGTCCTTCAGCTTGGGACGCTTGTGCTTGATGGTGCTACCCGACTCGAGCGCGGCTGCGTAGTCGACGGTCCCTGAATGGAAATCGCGGCCGTCGGGGCGGGTGGCCTTGTAGTACGTGGTCATGGCGTGGGGGTCCTGTCTGCGTAGAGGCCGGCTTCGGCCCGTTCGGTACTGATCTCGGATCGGAGGGCGTCAGCGACGGCTTGGCACCAGCGCAGGCGGGCTTTCAGGGCCTCGACGGTGGACTCGGCGCCGCGGTACTCCTTGTGAAGGACGTATCCCTCCTCGTCGGCGTCGGCGAGGGTGTCGAGGGTGTTGGCGGCGATCTTCGGGTCAGCGTGCTTCGCCTTCTCCTTGACGATCGCGCGGCGATGCTCGAGGTCGGCCTTCTTGGCGCCGTAGTTGGTGATCGCTTGGTCGAACTCGCGGATGGTCTTGTCCCACCGGACCAGGTGGTCGTTGAGGCGCTGCTGGGTGGGGAGGCTCATGCCGTCACAGCCAGCGGTCGGGGGCCGAACTGCTCGCGCAGAGCCTTCTCTGCCAGGGTTCGGCTCCGCGCCTCGACTTTCGCCGTGATGACGACGGCGTCAGATACCTCGAGCTTGATCGTGTACGGGCGAATACGGCCGGGCGCTCCGAGGGCGTCACACAGGCGGTCGTAGTCGCGACAGAGGCCGAGACGGTCTGCGAGGCGACCAGCGTCCTCAAACAGCCACGCGATGCGCGGATCATCGAGGGAGATTCCGCCAGCGGGAACCTGCCCCAGCATGCGGGCTTCGCCGCGCACCTTCGATGCGGCGATCTTGAACACGTAGCCGCCGTTGCGGCGGACGTTCAGGTAGCCGCCACGTGCGCTCGTCACGATCAACTCTTCGCCAGCTGCAAACCTCACAGCCCCGTAGCCGCGCGTGCGAACACCACTGCCGGACTCTTTCGCGAAGACGTAGTCGCCCTTCTCGAACATCAGGCGGCCTCACCGCTCGGAATCGACGCGACGGGCCAGTCGGTCGCCTTCGCGGCGGCCGCGGCCTCGTCGGCGAGGATCATCGACTTGCGGGCACGCATGTACTTGTCCGCCGTGCCCAGATCGTCCTTCGTCGTGTTGAGCTCTCCGAGGGTGCGGCAGCGTCCGTGCAGAGCCTCGAGCGCGGGCACCGTGCTGATGTCGTCCGCGAGCGTCCACCAGTCCTCACTCGGATCCTTGGGCGGTGTCGCGATCGGCGCGGATGCGGTGGCAGCCTGCGCCGGCTTCGCGCCGGGTGCGCCCCTGTCGATGTAATCCGCATCCGGATCCGGGTCGTCCGTCGGCAGCGCCAGCACCTGCAGGAGGAACGTGCGGTACGCGACGCTCATTGCCTTCGCGGTCGCCTTGTCGGACATGTCCGTCGCCTCGGCCTGCACCACCGACGTCACGGGCTCGCCGCCGTCGGTGCCGTACCAGGAGTACTTCACCCGCAGACGCACCTCGATCGTCGCGGACCCCTTCGAGGTCGAACCGTGCTCGTACGTGGCCTTCAACACCTCGGGAGTGATGAACCCGCCGACATCGCGCAGAGCGGGCCCGACAGCGTTCATGACCGCGTCGATGCCGCGGAAGTTGAAGTTCTGCTGCTGGTTGCGGCCGTCCTTGCTGACGTGACTGACAGCGCTCATCACGCCGGCGATGGACTCCGCCGCGCTGACCTTCGTGGGGGATTTGGTGTCAGGCATTCTTCGCTCCGATCGCGGTCACGGTGAGGGTTGTCTTCTTCTGCGGTGTCTTCGAGGTGTGCTCGGCGAGCAGCGCCGTCCACTCGGCCAGCGCCTTGTCATAGCGGACCGCCACGTCTGGCGCAGCAGCGCGCGCGGCAGCTTCATCGACTACCTCGACGTCGACGTTCTTCGCCGACTGGGTGATGCGCGCCACCGCGGACGCTTGGGTCCAGTCGCCACGGGTCGCGATGCGGCCCTGCAGGGTCGTCCAGTGATCCTTCTTCGCCGCGGCCGCGCGCGACTCCGCTTCACGGTCCCGGAGCACCAGCTGCGCGAGCTCGTCCAGTTCCAGATCGAACACCGGGTCGGCGAAGTCGTCCGCGTACAACTCGGCCAGGAAGTCGTCAGCGATCGTGACCAGCTTCGTGATCTCGTCGTCGTCACGGTCGAACCACTGGTACTGAGGTTCCGGGTACAGGGGTTGGGGCTCGGGCCAGACGTCGTCGTGCTGCTCCGCCACGAACAGGGTGCGGGAAGCGCCGCAGACGTACTGCTGCCACCACATCTGCACCTGGTAGTCGCGGGGGATCGGCAGCAGCGGGTTCTTGCCCGTCTTGATCTCCGACAGCACCAGGCCCGACATGTCGTCATCGTCGAAGCCGTCCGGGGTCGCCAGGTGGCGCGGGTTCCCATCAGCATGAAACAAGATCGCGTTCGGCTTGATCGAGAAACGCTCTTCCACCCACGCGGCCAGGATGGGCTCCCGGGTCTTACCGTGCTCGGTGTACTGGTTGCCGCTGAACGTCTGCACGCCCGTGCGCTTCTCCGTCAGCAGGACGGCGCGCGAGGCTCCGCCATGGGCCAACTTCGCGACCTCCGTCGCGGTAACTCCGGCACGCCGGGCGCGCAACCAGGCTTCGCGGTCCTCAGAGGAAGCGACCGCGCGGGCGATGAGGGTGGTAGTCATCTGGATCCTTCAGAGAGTGGGGAGTTGAAGATGTGTGACTTGCGGCACCGGAGCCGGATGGATCGGGGCGAAAGCGACCGCGCCGAACACGGCGGCGATCACGAGACCGATGGCGATGCGCTCGCGCATCAGAAGAGGACGTCTTCCGGGTGAGCGACGTGCCCGGTGACGGACACCCATGGGGCGGTGAGCACCTCGTACTCGGCTTGGGTGAGGCCGACCTTCTTGCCGATCGTGTGACGCAACAGGACGGCGAGAGCAGCGCCGTAGGCCGCGTCGCCGTCGCCCCAGCCGCGCAGCCGGCCGCCCAGGGCGTAGCGAGCCGCCCCGAGCCCCACGCGCCCGGCGAGGCCGCCGCGGCCCGCCACCCGGTAGTAGGCGTCCCACCAGTTCGTTCCGCGGGCGTTGTACATCGCCGTCCGCTTGGCCGACGACATCTTTGCGAACTCATCCAGCATGCTGACGATTACCTCGCCCTGCGGACCGAAGAGCATGTGCGCGGGGAGTTCTCGGATCACCGTGACGGCGACGGCTGCGCGCTTGCGGGGCAGGTCTGCTTTGTGGGGAGCCCAAGCCGCGCCGACCGGCTTGACCTCGAACAGCCGTGCGGGCCAGGAGAAGCCCGTGCAGTCGCCGGCGCCGACGCTGACCGAGAGATACGAGCCAGCGTTGGCCGTCCCGCGGCGGGGTGTGGGGTGCTTCACCGGAGCGCCACTTGCGAGCGCCGCGGCGTAGTCGATCGTCCCGCTGTAGAAGTCGGTGCCATTCGGCCGGGTGGCCTTGAAGTAGGTGACCATCAGAGGCCCTTCGAGTCGTGTGCGTGTTGGGGCTCGGATGCCCCGTTGGCCTGATCCCAGGAAGCGAGCGCAGAGGGGTCGAGATAGTCGGCTGCGATCAGCCACTTGACGTCGGCCCGGGAGCCGCCAGCCTTGGCGATCTCCCGAGCGATGGCCGATTCGATACATCCCCGACATGGAGCGACGCCGGAGCGAACGTGTACGAGGGAGGCTGCAGCCGTGACGGTCAACACCGCGATCTGCGCCGCCATGGGCATGAGGATCACGTCGAGTTCCGTCTCGAGTTCGGTCTTCATCGGGAAGCCTCGAACTCGATCGGGAGCGCGACGTTGTCGGGTGCACCATTGAAGAGGGGTGCGACGTCTGCGAACGACCACCCGGCGATGCCGGTGCCGATCTTCGTCACAAGGAACGTCAGTTCGGGATGGTCCAGCGCGAAGACCTTGAAGCGATCGACGGCGGCCGACATCTCGGACAGCGTGCCCATGGTGGGGATGGCGTAGGAGTCGCCCTGCAGCCCTTCACCGTTGCCCCACTGGGCGCCGAAGCGATCGAGGGCGATCCGTGCGGCACCGCCGGCGTGGTTGCCTGCGGCGTTGGAGCCGAAGACGAACACCTCGCCTTGGTTGAGCGTCTCGATGATCTCCGGCGTGATCACTTGGCACGCATCCGGTTGATCCGGCGCGAGCGGGCCGCGACCTTGTTCTTGGCGCGGCGCTTGGCGACCACACGCCGGTTGGCCGTGCCCTGATAGACAGGCTTCACCTGCAGCCCATTCAGGATGGAACGCTGCAGCCCCATCTTGTCGAGAAGCCACTTGCCCAACTCCGCGACCTTCATGCAGACCACTCCGCGAAGGTGCGCTCGATCAGGTCACGGTCGGCTTCGATGTAGGTGTTGACCATCCGGTACTGCTGGATGCCCTCCACCCACGAGTCAGCCTTGATCGGCTTCACGCCGTGCTCGGCGAAGTACGCCACAGCGAGGGCGGAGCCGAATGAGCCGGCCGCACGGTACAGATCCGCGGCGGTGTATCCCTTCGACTTCAGGTACTCCACGACATTGATCTCGCCGAGGTCCGCGCGGTCCAGAATGGCGCGTGCGCGGCGGGCGATCATCTCGTCGGGCAGGAGGCCGCGCGCGGTTTGAAGCTCGCGGAGCATCTCAAGTGGCGCGGTCACTTCGCGCTCGCCAGCGTCTTATCGGCTGGGTGCGCTTCGCCCATGACCTTCGCCCATGGCATCGTGAGCGCGTTGTAGTGGGCCTGGGTGAACTCGTCACCGATCTGGTCCCGCAACAGGACGGCGAGAGCAGAGCCGCAGGCCGCGTCGCCGACGACCCAGCCGCCCAGCAGGACGCCCAGGGCGTTGAGAGCCGCCTCGAGCCCCACGCGCCCGGAGAGGCCGACGCGGTACGCCACCGACCACGCACGGTCGAAGTCGTATGAGCGCGCGTAGTAGGCGTCACGGAGCGCGGCGCGCTGAACGGACGTCAGCTTCTCGAACGCGTCGATGATCTTGACGATCGCTTCCCCGTTGGGGCCGAAGACCTGCCAGGCGGGGAGTTCGCGGATCACACGCACCTTGGTCGCTGCGCGCTTGTTGGGCAGGCTGCCCGAGCGCGGGGTCCAGCTGGGTCCGGATGGCTCGACCTCGAAGAGGCGGCACGGCCAGCGGAATCCGGTGCAGTCGGTGGCGACGGTCGACAGCGAGAGGTAGTAACTCGCCTCCGACGATCCGCTGACCGGGTTGGGGTGCTTGACGAGGAGGCGTTTGCCTGCCTTCGATGCGTAGTCGACGGTGCCTGTGTTGAAGTCGGTCCCGTCGGGCCGCGTTGCCTTGTACATGGATGCCCTTCTCGGTGTGTTCTCGGATGGTTCGCGCTGACGGGGAGGGCGGGTCATCGGGGGTCTGAGCCCGTCGGGTCCCGCCCCGTCAGCGGTCTAGGCGGACCGCGGTGGGCGGTCGATGATGCATTTGGTCTTGGAGAAGGTCATGGGCGAGTCCCAGACCTCGATGCGGATGTTCCAGTCGTCCTCGTCGAGCACGGGGCCGACGTAGGTGTCGTTGCGGTCGGACCCGGAGCGAGGAAAGTGCGTGACCTGGGCCCATCCATCGGGGAGTTGGGAGCTCATGACGAAGCCGGCGTACCCGGTGGTGGGATCGGGTGCCTCATGCGCGATTTTCTCGACGGCCTCGACGGCGCGGATGGTGTGCTCGGCGATGAGCTGCGACACCGTTGTCTCAGCCATGGATCATCACTCCGGCGGCGATGATCGAGATCAGGATGGCTGTGGGGACGAGGAAGTAGCCGATGCAGATCGCGAAGCCAGCCACTACCAGGCAGAGGAACGCGAATCGGGCGAGGGTGCGAACTGCGCGGCGCATCAGGCGGCGTCCTTGGACGGGGCGCCCGGCAAGACACCGCGGAACTCTTCGACGAGGGCATTCGTCCGCTTCGCCTGGTTCTCGGCGCGCTCGACCGTCGCGGACCACGCATCTCCCGCCCTGATCGCATCCGCTGCCACCTTGAGGTCACCGGCGCGGATGAACGAGGACGGCCCGGGTGGCTGACCTCGCCGCGCGTCATCTACGCCCAAGAGGACGGGATAGACCGTCACGATGTCGAGAAGAAGATCGCCGTAGACCTTGTAGTCGGGAATGAGGTCTTCGACGAGTTCATGCGCGATCGCGGCGTCATTGCGAACAGCCTTCGCGGCTGCCGCGATATCGGTGGCCCGACAGATTGAAGCTGGGCCTTCGAGAACAACCGAGCCGACGCCGGCGCTCAGGCTCGGAAGGACAGTCACGATGTCCCGCAGGCAATACCGGTAGGACGTGACCTCTGCCCGGAGGAGGTTGCGTTCGAGCAACGCGGCTTCATGCTTCGCGGATGAGACGAATGGCCACTTCATTTCGGCTCCGGGATGCTGACGCCGGTGACACCGTTCTTCGTCGAAGTCGTTGTAGCGAGCTTTTCGAGCGATCGCCCTTCGCGCCACGCGTTCCAGGCGCGGAAGATGTAGGAGATTTGAAGGGCAGCTGTCAGCGCGACCCGCTGCTCCTTGAGGCGGTTGAAAGATCGCAGCAGCGCGGAGCGAGGGTCCTTCGCGCCGTTCGTGCGAAACTCTGCGGTGGACGTGAAGAACTCGACTGCCGCCACCGGGTCGATCGTTTCCAACACCCAGATGCAGTAGGCGAGTGCCGACGGGGTAGCCCCGATCGTCTTGCTGGTTCGGGTCGCCAGCGCGGCGGCGTTCTGAATCTCGGGGTTAGCCTCCACCCACGCGACGATTTCGGCGTTGGTCATCTCGGGGATGTTCGAGGACGTCGCCGTCCGGAGAAATCCCATCGAGCGCGCGTTCGCGATGCGGGCCACAGATGCGCTGATCGTGGTGTTGTAGCTCTGGCCGGCGAACTTGAGGGCGTCAGACGGCGACCGCTTCACGTTGACGTCCAGAACGCCTTGAACGGAGGGTTCGAGCCCCTTCACCACCAGTACGCGGATGGAGCACCCAGATTCGATGACGGCTTCAAGGCGGTGCTGGCCGTCGATGAGGCGGCCGTTCCAGTCGAACTTGATGGAGTCGCCAGTGGTCATCCACGCGCCGTTGCGCATGTCGCGGGCGTAGTTGGTGACTTTCCGCGAGCGAAGGTTGCGGTTGCCGTGGTTCTGTCCGAGCCACTTCTCGGCGATCGCGGGGGTCACGGTTGCCCACTCGGACTTCAGCTTGTCATTGACTGGGTGGTCGAGCGGCGCCTGAGTGGGCTTCGGAGACGTGATGGTCATTTCGGGTCCTTCTCTGTGCTGGGGATAGTGGGGAACACTTCGAGTGCGAAGTTGATGTGCGGTTCGAGAGCGGCGGAGATGTCTTCCCAGTTGCGGGAGAATCGGTCGTCTGCGACGACTCGCTGTATGCGCTCGATCGCCTTGCGAAGTTGCCAGCCCGCCGCGTGTGCGTCGTCGATGATCGACGCGCGGCGCGGCGCGGCTGCGGATCGCGCATAGTTCTTCCCGTCGAGACCCGTGACCGCAACGGGGACCTCGACAGGTGCGCGTTCTTCGTCATGCTCGGTGACCTCGCCCGTGGTCGAATCGACCTGGGGGTATGAGTCCCGCACTGCGGGGTTCGTCTCTGGCGCAGCAGCGAACACGGTCCGCTCAGGTGATGCGGATGCATCACCTCGGGACAGGTCACGGACGACGGTCGCCTGATCCGCGCCAACGATCGGCGCGATGGCTCGGGTGCTCATGCCTTGCGCGGCGAGTTCCGCGACGAGTTCCTGTCGAACGTCGCGAGCGAGACGCAGGGGTTCGTCGCCGAAAACGTCTTTGAGGTACGCCGTCCAAGATGCGTAGCCGAGCACGACATGAACGTCCGAGTCCTTCGCCTTCTGAACCAACTCGCGCAACTTCTCGACGTTGTCGGCGACGTTCTGCGCGATCAAGCGAATGCGCTCGGTCAGACGGCGAGCCTCGTCCGCCTCAAGCAATGTGAGCTCGCTCATGCGGCACGCTCCGCCGAGGCGGGAACCACAGGCAGGAGCTGGGCCGGAGAGATGTCGAGTGCGGCCGAGATGTTCGCGATCACACGGCCCCCAGGAGTATGGCCCTGCAACTCCATTCGTGCGATGGTGCTGGTCGATGTCTCAGCGCGACGGGCGAGCTCTTCGCGTGTCAGGCCAGCGGCTTCGCGGGCGGTGCGCAGATTTGACATGATGCAATAGTGCATCTAGCCGCATTGACATGTCAAGTCTGCGCGCCTACCATTTCTGACATGGTGCAAGGTGCGCCGTTGGGATCAAGGGGAAGAGGCAAAAATGAAAGTTACGCAACCGACATGGGGCCAAGCTCTGGTCCTGGCGCTCTACGAGACAAAAGGCGTTACGCCAGTTGTGGATTCGATTCAGGCGGTGCTCGGAAAACAAGTCGGCACCCGCAACAGCTTCGCGAAGCTCCAGAACGTTGAGGACGTTAGCGACCTGCGCGGAAAGGACGAATACCGGGCGTGGCTCCTGCTGATCGCCATCGGAGAAGAGCCCGCCGATTGGGGTGTCTCGGACCCGGACATGCAGGGCCCGATCGTCGAGACGATGCGGGAAATGCTGAGCCCCGTGTCGGATTCGAACCGACGACCCCCGCTTTACATTGTGGGTGGTTTGGCTGACGAAATGACCTGGCCGGCCGAGGCCGCGAAGATCAAGACGGCCTAGACACAGACATACTCCACGATTGTCCGAGTGACCCCATGCCCACTAGACCCCAGAACTCGGCACTGCTGAGGATCGTCTCCGACCAGAACAATGAGCCAACGCCCGCACCACGGGTGCGACTGGGATCAGGGACGATGCACACTGTGCTAGCAGATTTCGCGGCATACCAGCGCGCGAAAGG
>Ga0207702_10004401_pt1 | contig 12545 bp, 7 predicted proteins | sample KBSCornC62_FD_184302 | JGI IMG/M metagenome (GOLD analysis project Ga0207702, IMG submission 184302) | Corn rhizosphere microbial communities from Kellogg Biological Station, Michigan, USA - KBS Corn C6-2 (SPAdes) (version 2) | ecosystem: Host-associated > Plants > Roots > Rhizosphere > Soil ...
GGCGAGCGAAATCGCGCCGAGCGATTCGGGCTCGTCGCATTCGCCGTCGCCCAGGAAACACCACACCTTGCGGTCGCTCGGCGCGATCAGGCCGCGATTCTCCAGGTACTTCATGAAATGCGCCTGGTAGATCGCCTGCAGCGGTCCCAGGCCCATCGATACCGTCGGCACCTGCCAGTACTCGGGCATCAACCACGGGTGCGGATAGGAGGAAAGTCCGCGGCCCTTGCCCGCGACTTCCATGCGGAACAGGTCCATCTGCTCGGCGCCGACGCGGCCTTCGAGGAAGGAGCGCGCGTACACGCCGGGGCTGGAATGGCCCTGGTGGAATACGAGGTCGCCCGGATGCGCTTCGCTCGGCGCACGCCAGAAATGGTTGAAGCCGACGTCGTAAAGCGTGGCGGACGAGGCGAAACTCGCGATGTGGCCGCCGAGCTCGCCGGGCTTGCGATTGGCGCGCACCACCATCGCCATCGCGTTCCAGCGGATCAGGCAACGGATGCGCCATTCCATGTTCGGATCGCCCGGCATCTTCGCTTCCAGATGCGGCGGGATCGTGTTGACGTATTCGGTCGTGGGCGAGAACGGCAGGTGGCCGCCGGCGCGGCGCGTGGTGTCGACCATGCGCTCGAGCAGGTAGTGCGCGCGGTTCGTGCCGTCTGCGCCGATCACCGCGCTGAGCGCTTCGGTCCACTCGCGGGTTTCGAGCGGGTCCAGGTCCTGGTCGAGCACGTCATTCATCTTGTTCATAGTCCCTCCGCATCGGCGCGCGCCCGCGCCGCCGTTCGTCGTATTTGTCGGTGTTCGCCAGTTTAGCGACGGCGCCGTTCGGCGTCGATTTTCGTTGCGTTCCTTACGTGCTCAGCGGCAGCCCACGCTCACTTGGCGGGCACCGTCAGCGGCTTGCCTTTTTCCGCCACGAACACGACCGCGAACCGGGCCGGCACCGCGCCCTTGTTCGTCGCTTGATGCACCGTGTCCGGCGGGATGTGGATCACGTCGCCGGCGTGGAGCGTGACGGTCGGCTTGCCCGCGACTTCCTGCTCGACAGCGCCTTCGGTGACGAAGAAAAACACTTCGGCGGGATGCGTGTGATAGCCCTCGGCCGCGCCCGGCGGCAGCTCGACCTTGACCATCACGCCCTCGTGGCCGGCCCAGCTGACGTCTTCTTTCAGCACGACTTGGCGCTGTACGGCCGGCGGATCGCCGGCGCGTGCCGCGGACAGTCCCACTGCGGCCTGTACGGCCAGTGCGACGGCGGTGGCGATGCAGATACTCGCGTTCATTTCGGCTCCTCGTTGCGGGGGGAGAACGGAAACGGGAACAGGAACGTGTGCGGGCCGCGGCCGCAGCCGCGGCGAACCTACGCTTGCGCCCTGATCTGCGCCTCGACGCAGGCCAACGCGCTGATGTTCACGATCCGGCGCACGGTCGATGCCGGCGTGACCACGTGCACCGGCTTCGACACGCCCATCAGGATCGGTCCGATCGCCACGCCGTCGGTCAGCTGGCGCACCAGGTTGTACGCGATGTTGGCCGCGTCCAGGTTCGGGAACACGAACACGTTGGCGCGTCCGGTCAGCAGCGAGTTCGGGAAGATGCTGGCGCGGATCTCTTCGTTGAGCGCCGTATCCGCCTGCATTTCGCCGTCGATCTCTAGATCCGGCGCCTTCTTGCGCACGAGCTGCAGCACGTTCTGCATCTTGCGCGCGCTCGGGTTGTCGTGACTGCCGAAGTTCGAATGCGACAGCAGCGCCACCTTGGGCTCGATGCCGAACAGTTTCAGGCGCAGCACCGCCTGGCAGATGGCCTCGGCGATCTGTTCCGCGCTCGGGTCGTACTGCACGTGCGTATCGACGAAGAACCAGGTGCCGCGGTCGTTCTGCACCGCCGTCATCGCCGCCGGCGCGGTCACGCCCGGGTCGAGCGGCAGCACGTCGAGCACGTGGCGAAGCTGGCGGTGATAGCGCCCGACCAGGCCGCAGATCATCGCATCGGCCTCGCCGCGGTACAGCATCAGCGCCGCGATCAGGGTCGGACGCGAGCGCACGATCGACTTCGCCAGCGCCGGCGTGATGCCGCGGCGCGCGGCCAGTTTCAGGTACAGGTTCCAGTATTCGTTGTAGCGCGGATCGTCGTCGACGTTGGTCAGCTCGAAGTGCTCGCCGGCGCGGATGCGCAGGCCGAGGCGTTCGATGCGGCGTTCGATCACGGCCGGACGGCCGATCAGGATCGGGCGCGCCAGGCCTTCGTCGACCAGGTTCTGCACCGCGCGCAGGACGGTGTCTTCCTCGCCTTCGGCGTACACCACGCGTTTCTTGTCGGCCTTGGCGCGATCGAACACCGGTTTCATCAGCAGGCCGGTGCGGAACACGAACTGGCTCAGCCGCTCGCGGTAGGCGTCGAGGTCCGTGATCGGGCGCGAAGCCACGCCCGATTCCATCGCCGCCTTGGCCACCGCCGGCGCGAGCGAAACGAGCAGGCGCGGATCGAACGGCTGCGGGATGAGGTAATCCGGACCGAACGAAAACTGCTGGTCGCCGTATGCGCGCGCGGCGACGTCGGAGAGTTCGCGCCGCGCCAGTTCCGCGATCGCGTGCACGCAGGCGACCTTCATCGCCTCGTTGATCGTGGTCGCGCCGACGTCGAGCGCGCCGCGGAAAATGTACGGGAAGCAGAGTGCGTTGTTGACCTGGTTCGGATAATCCGACCGGCCGGTCGCGATGATCGCGTCGGGACGCACGGCCGTGACGAGTTCCGGCAGGATCTCCGGCGTCGGATTCGCGAGCGCGAGGATGACCGGCCGCTCGGCCATGGTCTTGACCATGTCCTGCGAGACCACGCCGGCGGCGGACAAGCCGAGGAAAATGTCCGCGCCGCGCATGATGTCGGCGAGCTTGCGCGCGTCGGTCTTGCGCGCGTAGCGCTGCTTCGCCTCGTCCATGTCTTCGGCGCGGCCCTGGTAAAGCACGCCGATGCGGTCGGCGACCAGGATGTTCTCGGGTTTCACGCCAAGCTGGACCAGCATGTCCAGGCACGCGATGCCGGCTGCGCCGGCGCCGCTGGCGGTGACTTTCACCTTGGCGATGTCCTTGCCGATCACCGCGAGCGCGTTGATCACGGCCGCACCGACGATGATCGAGGTACCGTGCTGGTCGTCGTGGAATACCGGGATCTTGACGCGCTGGCGCAGCGCGCGTTCGACCTCGAAACATTCCGGCGCCTTGATGTCCTCGAGGTTGATGCCGCCGAACGTCGGCTCAAGCGCGGCGATGATGTCGATCAGCTTCTTCGGGTCGTTTTCGTTGATCTCGATGTCGAACACGTCGATGCCGGCGAACTTCTGGAACAGCACGCCTTTGCCTTCCATCACCGGCTTGCCGGCCAGCGGTCCGATGTTGCCGAGGCCGAGCACCGCGGTACCGTTCGTGATCACCGCGACCAGATTGCCGCGCGCCGTGACGGTGGACGCCTCGGCCGGATCGGCCACGATCGCCTCGCACGCCGCGGCGACGCCGGGCGAATAAGCGAGCGACAAGTCGCGCTGCGTCACCAACGGCTTGGTCGCGGCGACCTTGATCTTGCCGGGCGGGTGCCGGCGATGGTACTCGAGAGCGGCTTTCTTCAGTTCGTCGGCGTTGGACATCGGCGGGCAGCCCGTGGGCAAGCGGGCATAGGAGCTTAGCATGTCGCGCCGGGTCTTCCGCAGGCGCGAAACGCGTTGCGCACTGCGGCAAAATCCGTCGCGCGGATGGCCGTGCGGCGCGGATTGCCGTGCGCAGTGCGTGGGATCGCTGCGCGGGTTGGGTCGCTGCGCGGTTGGGATCGCTGCGCGGTCGGGTCGCTGCGCGGCGGGGATCGCTGCGCGGTTGGGATCGCGCGCTGTCGGGTCGCTGCACCGCGGGGATCGCTGCGCGATTGGGAACGTTGCGCGGTTAGGTCGTTGCGCGGTTGGATGGTTGCGCGGGCGCGCTTTGCTCCCTCTCCCCCATCGCGCAGCGATGGGGGAGAGGGCCGGGGTGAGGGGGCTGCGCCTCAGCCCGCGGCGTATCCCAGGAAATCCAGCGCCGCCTGCAGCATCGCCTTGGTCCCTACCGCCAGCGCGCCTTCGTCGAGCAGGAATTTCGGCGAATGATTGACCGGCGCCGTGGCGGGATCGATGCCGGCGCCGGTCGCGCCGACGAAGAAGTACACGCTCGGCGTTTTCGTCGACAGGCCGTAATACGGAAAATCCTCCGACGCGGTCCAGCGCGCGGTGGGAATCACGTGGTCGGCGCCGACCGCCTTTTCCAGGCTGGCGCGCACGCGCGCGGTCAGCGCCGGATCGTTGTCCGTCACCGGATTGCTGTCGCCCAGCGGGATATCCGCCGTGATCGTCGCGCCGTTTGCCGCCGCGACGTGCTCAGCGATGTTGCGCAGGCTTTTGAGGGCCTGCGCGCGCATGCCTTCGTCGAATGCGCGCACGGTGCCGTGCAGTTCGGCCGTCTCCGGCACGATGTTGAAGCGCTGGCCGCCGTTGAAGATGCCGAACGTGACGACCGCCGGCTGCTTGTTGATGTCGAGCTGGCGGCTGACGATGGTCTGCGCGTCGAGCACGATCTCGGCGCCGATCACGATCGGATCGATGCCCGCCCACGGCTGCGCCCCGTGGCTCTGGCGGCCGTGGATCACGATGCGGAACGTGTCGGAGCTTGCCAATTCCCCACCCGACAGCACGGCCACCGTGCCGACCGGCATGGCGCTGCGCACGTGCATGCCGAACACCGCGTCGGGCTTGAAGTCCTTGAACAAGCCCTCCTTGACCATCAACGGCGCTCCGCCTTCTTCGCCCGGTGCCGCACCTTCTTCGGCCGGCTGGAAGATCAGCATCACCTCGCCCGGCAGCTGCGCTTTCAGCTGCGCCAGCACACTGGCGACGCCGAGCAGCATCGCCGTGTGCGCGTCGTGGCCGCAGGCATGCATCACGCCGACGGTCTTGCCGAGGTATTCGCCGGTCGCGTGCGAGGCGAACGGCAGGTCCACCTGCTCCGTCACCGGCAGCGCGTCCATGTCCGCGCGGATGGCGAGCTTGGGCCCCGGTTTCGCGCCTTTCAGCACGCCGACCACGCCGGTGTGCGCGATTCCCGTGCGGACGTCGTAGCCGAGCTTCTTCAGCTCCGCGGCCACGATCTGCGCCGTGCGTGTCTCGTGATTGCTCAATTCGGGGTGCTGGTGCAGGTCGCGGCGCCAGGCGGTGATTTGCGGGACTTCGGCATCGACCTTGGCGTTGGTCGAGGAAGTCTCCGCGGCGCGCGCGGCGCCGGAGGCGAACAGGATCGCAATGGTTGCGGCGAGCGTTGCGGAACGATTCATGGCAAAGGCCCGGTGGAAGTCTGCGGCGATCTTACGCGAGTGCGGACGCCCGGCGCTTCGACTCCGGCGCTGCGCGCCTACGCGTAGACGCGCGATTCATCGCGCCGCTCTTCGCTTCACGCCGGTCGGAGTCGAACCGCCGCCACCCCGGCAGCGCCTCACACCCCGAGCACCAGATCCTCGGCTTCGACCCGGTCCAGCCGGATGCGGTTCGCGAACAGCGAAAAGGCGAGCGCGCCGGCCAGCCCATTGGCACGCTGCACCCACGGCGGCAAATACAGTGGCGCTACGATGTAGCCGGACTCGAAATATGGCTGCAGCGCGATCACGTCGTGCAGCGCCATCTTGCCGGCGAACAAGTTGCGGCACAGCTGCAGCTTCTGGTTTTTCAGGGCCCAGCGGAAGAACGTGTGCACCGACAGCAAGCCGTGCAGGTACACCGCGTCCTTGGTGAACGCGTTGCCGCCGCCGAGCGGCGCGCCGCGGAAGACGCGCATCGACGAGGTGAAACTGTCGGTGTCGCTCTGGCCGGCGCCGAGGAAGAACTTGAACACCTCGATGAAATCCGCGCCGTGCAGCGCGAGGTCGATCGCCAGGATGCGCAGGGAAATGCGTTTCATGCGGCCGATGTCGATCGAGCCGGACATCAGTTCGGCGAACGTCGCGAGTCCCTCCTGCGTCGCCGTGATGCGCGGCGAGCTGAGCGCGAGCGAGCCCAGGTTCGGCTGCTCGCGTCCGTTCAGGGCGGTGAGCGAGTGCACGAACGCCTCGTGTTCCAGCAGCTGGTGCTTGTCGTATTCCGAAAAGCACGTCGCCGACCGCAGCCGGATGCGGGTCGGGCCCGCGGCGGCTTTCGCGATCAGGTTCGGGTCGAGCTCGACCTTGACGTCGTGGTGGGTGAAGAACGCGCTGATGCGCTGCTGCAATTCGTCGCGCAGCAGCTCGGCCGGGATGCAGTATTCGGCGTCCAGGCCGACGAGCTCGCGATCGAGTTCGTTGGCGAGGTCGATGAAGTGCCGTGCGGCGTCGAGGTTGCTGACCGACCCGCCGGGCAGCCGGTCGCCAGGACGACCGAACAGGCGGATCGAATGTTCCGTGATCGCCGGCGTGCCGACCGCTTCGAGCAGATCCGTCGCAATGCGCCAGGAATCGGCCGTACGCCTGAGGTAGTCGCCGACCGGATGCTGCGCGTCGGCCGCGGCGATGATGTCTTCCAGTTCGGCGCGCGTCTTGGACCAATCGGCCGGCGCGTACGCTACCTGCGGCAGCGCCGGCTTGCCCGCGCGCCAGCTGTCCAGGAACTGCTGCTGCACGCTCGCCGGCCAGCTGACCGACGCGAGCAGCTTGATGCCTTTGACCGCCGCCACCAGGCGCCGGTCGAGCTCGCTGAATTTGTCCAGCGTCGCTGCGGAATCCGCCATGCGCTCTCCCCGCAATGTGCCGGCGACACTATAGCGCGCTGCGCATTTTCTCGCCGCCGGAGCGGCGCGCCGTCACGCGCCGAACGGCGCCAGGCCGAGCGCCGCACGCAGCGGATCGAGCAGGGCGCCGTAACGCGGGCCGCGCGCGGTGTCGCGCCGCAGCGGCTGCCGTACCTGCGCCGCGCTCGGCGTGGTCACGCGCCGCGCGGTGGCGTGGAATTCAAGGCACGCGCTTTCAAACGGCAGGCCGCAGAAGTCGAGCAACGCGCGGATTTCCGCCTCGGGCGCATCGATCAACGCCTCGTACTGCAGCGCGCGCGCGGCGGTCGGATAAATCCTCAGCCAATGCGCCGCGGCGCGGTCGAAATCGCGCTGCTGCGCCGCGAGCGTTTCGAACGCGTGCGTATAGCCATGCTGCGTGAAGAAGTGCCGGTAGCAGGCGAAACAGGTTTCGAGCGGGTCGCGCCGCACCAGCACGATGCGCGCCTGCGGCAGCATGCGGCGGATCGCGCCGACGTAGAGCCAGTTGTCGGGCAATTTGTCCGTGAAGCACGGCTTGTGCCGGCGCCAGCGCGCGGTGCGCTCCAGATAGCGCTGACCGAGTGCGAGCCATTGCGCGCGCGACAATTTCCCGGCCCACAGCGGGAAGGGCGCGCGCTGGCGCTCGGATTCCTCCGCCAGCACAGTCGCCAGGTCGGTCAGCTCGGCCGTGCCTTCGACCGCGGAATGCGAGGCCAGGATCTGCTCGACCAGCGTCGAGCCGGAACGCGGCAGGCTGGTGATGAAAATCGCCTCGCCGCCCTGTTCGCCTGCATCGCCCGCGTCTTGCGCATCGTGCGCGAACGCCGCGAGCGCCGCGTCGACGCGTGCGGCCGCGGCGGCGGAATCCCAGCGCTCGAACTGCGCCGCCAGTGCGTGCGTCGCGCTCAGGATCTTGAGCGTTTCGGCATAGTCGCCGGCGTGGTCGAGCGCCGCTGCGAGCGCGAACCCGAGCGCGACGCGGTCGCCCGCATCGCCGGCGCCGCGTTTCACGAGTTCACGCATCTTCGCGATATCGGCGGGCCCAAGCGGCATCGGCCGCAGCGTGCTCAGTCCCCACCAGGCGTAGCCCGCACCCGGCCGCTGCTGCAGCGTCTTGCGGAACTGCGCCTCGGCTTCGGCGTGGCGGCCTTCGCCGGCGAGCAGCTCGGCCAGCATCGCGCGCGCATGCGCGTGCTGCGGCGCCAGTTTCAGCGTCTTGCGCAGGGCCTCGATCGCGGCCTCGGCGGCGCCGGTGACGAACAGCACGCGGCCGTAGTTGAACCAGCAAGGCGCCAGATCCGGGCCGGTCTCGCAGGCGCGGCGCAGCGCCGCGACAGCACGGTCGTAATCGGCGAGCGCCTCGTACGCACCGCCCAGCGCATTGTGGATCTGCGGATCGTCGGCGCGCTGCGCAGCGGCGCTTTCGAGCGCGGCGACCGCGTCGCGCGGGCGCCCGCGCATCAGCTGGATCGTGCCGAACAGGCGCAGGATCTCCGCGTGCGTCGGCGCCAGCGCCATCACGCCGATCAGATCGCGCTCGGCCTGGTCCAGCCGCCCCTGTTCCAGCGCCTGCACGATCAGCGCAACACGCTGTGCCGCCGCGGGTCCGAGTCCTTGTAAACGTTGTTGTTGCGTCAGCATCGTCCTGGATTCCAAAAAAATACCCCGCGCGCCGTCCCGACGCGCCGCTTGAACGCATGATCGCGCGATCCGCCTACGCGCGGAACGGGGCGAGTCCGAGATCCGCGCGCAAGCCGTCCAGCAGCGCGCCGAACTTGTGCGCACGCGCGGTATCGCGCATCAGCGGCTCGCGCACTTGGCTCGCGCTGGCGGTACGCACGCTGCGCGCGGTGGCGGTGTAGTCCAGACAGGCCGCATCGAACGGCAGGTCGCAGAATGCCAGCAGCTCGCGCACCTGCGCCTCCGGTTCGCGCTGCAAATCCTCGTAATGCTGCACGCGCAACCGCGCCGGGAACAGCCGCTGCCAGTGCGCCATGCTGCGGTCGTAGTCGCGCCAGTAGGCCGCGATGTCGGCGAGGTCGTAACTGAACGCCTGCGCACCCTCGATAAACAGCTGGCGGAAGCACGACAGGCAGCTCTCCAGCGGATCGCGACGGCAATCGATCGCACGCGCACCCGGCAGCATGGCGAAGGCCGCGCCCAGGCGCAGCCAGTTGCCCGGCAGCTTGTCCGTGAAACGCATGCCCAGCCGGCGCCAGCGCGCGGTGCGCGCGAGGTATTCCTGGCCGAGCCTGAGCCAGTCCGCCGACGTGGCCGCGCCCACCCAGGCCGGGAAAACCTGTTCCCGCCGCGCCGATTCGGCCAGGATCACTGCGGTCAGGTCGTCGAGTTCGCCGGCGCCTTCGATCTGTGGATGCGAGGCCAGGATCTGCTCGGTCAGGCTGGAGCCGGCGCGCGGCATGCTGACCATGAAGACGACTTCGTCGCCCTGCCCATTGGGCGCGCCGTCGAGCGGCTGCGCGAACGCGGCGAGCACCGCGTCCACGTGCGCCGAAAACTGCACCCGATCCCACGGCCGCATGCGGCGCGTCAGCGCGTTCGCGGTTTCGAGCGCGGCGAACGCCTGCGCGTAGTCGCCACGGTCTTCTTCCGCCTTGGCCAGCGCGAAGCCGAGCGAGATGCGGTCGTCCACGTTGACGTTGCGCGCCAGCGCGGCGCGCATTGCGTCCACGTCCGCGCTCGCGAATGGCCGCGTCTTCAGGCTGGCGAGACCGAGCCAGGCCGCGCCGTCGGTCGGATCGCGCGCGACCATGTCGCGGTAGCGCGCGGCGGCTTCGTCGGTGCGGCCGAGCACGCGCAGCGCGTAGGCCAGGCGCAGGCGCGACGTGCGGTGATCGATCAGGCCAAGCGCGCGTTCCAGTACCGGCAGGGCAGCGTCGAAGTCGCCGTGATCGCTGAGGGACTTGCCGAGATTCGCCCACAGCTCACCGGCATTCGGCGCGAGTTCGCAGGCGCGGCGGAACGCGGCGATCGCGTCGTCGCGGCGGCCGAGCGCTTCGAGCGCGGTGCCGAGGCCGTTCTGGATCAGCGCATCCTGCGGACGCCGGCGCGCGGCGGCTTCGAGCGCGGCCAATGCGTCGGCGTTTTTTTCCTGCAGGCGCAGCGCGACGGCGAGCAGGCGCAGCAATTCCGGGTGGTCGGCGTGCGCGCTCAAGGCCCCGCGCAGGGCGCGCTCGGCGCCGGCACCGTCGCGCTGCTGCAAGGCCTGCATCGCGCGTTGGGTCAGGGCGCGTGCCGGCGCGGAGACGCCGTCGAGACGGTCGCTCGCAGGAGCGGACGCGGCGACGCGCGCGCCGCTGGAAATCGGCTCGGCCATCAGCGCCGCCCGTATTTGTCGGTCAAGCGCTTGCCGAGCGCCTTGTTCGCAACGCGTGCCGCGGCCTTGCGCTTGAGCTGCGCTTCGAGCGCCTCGCTCGCGGCGCCGAGTTCGTCGCGCAGTTTCTGGTACGCCGCCCAGCGCGCGGCGTCGAGTTCGCCCGCCTGCAGCGCCGCGCGCACGGCGCAGCCCGGCTCGTTGCCGTGCGTGCAGTCGCCGAAACGGCACTGCAGCGCGAGCGCGTCGATATCGCCGAACGTGGCCGCGGACAGGTCTTCGTCGCCGGTGAGTTTCAGCTCGCGCATGCCGGGCGTGTCGATCAGGCAGCCGCCGCTCGGCAGCGCCAGCAGCGCGCGGTGCGTGGTCGTGTGGCGCCCGCGGCTGTCGTTGTCGCGCACCGTGCCTGTGGCTTGGCGTTCGCGTCCGAGCAACGTGTTCGTCAGGGTGGATTTGCCCGCGCCGGACGAGCCGACCAGCACCGCGGTGTGTCCTGCGCGCAGGTGCGCGGTCAGCGGCTGCACGCTCTGCGCGTCTTTCGCGTTGATCGCGTGCAGCTCGACGCCGGGCAGCGCAGCGTGCAGCTCGGCGACGCGCGTGCCGCTGTCCGGAATCTTGTCGAGCTTGGTCAGCACCACGACCGGCTGCGCGCCGCTGCCTTCGATCAGGACCAGGTAGCGTTCGACGCGGCGCGGATTGAAATCGCCGTCCAGGCCCATCAGCACGAACACGCAATCGATGTTGGTCGCGATGATCTGGCGCTGGTGGCGCTCGCCCGCAGCGGCGCGCGACAGCGTCGTGCGGCGCGGCAGCACCTGTTCGATCGTCGGCGGCGACCCGGCGGCGAGCAGCACGAAATCGCCGACGGCCGGGCGCTCGGTCGGGTCCAGGCTGCGCTTCAAAAAGCGCACGGCAGGCTGCGCGGTCAGTTCCTCGTCGCCGTCGTGCAGCACGTAGCCGTTGCGGTGCTGCGCGATCACGCGCGCCAGGCGCTGGCCTGGCGGCACGGCGACGGGGGTCGCGGACGGCCGCCACCCGATCGCCTGCAGGCGGCGTTCGCGCTCGTCATCGAAGTGGGTCATCGCGCCCAGTTTACCGCGTTTGCAGACCGCAAAAACGCGCAATCGCTTGAATTTGCGCGCTGTTCCGCTAGCATGCTGCATTACAACAATCCTGGTCGTTGCCCGATGCCGTCGCCCCAGAGCAAATCCCCGGTCCGCGCCAGTGCGCGGTTGAACGACGTTCACTACGAAATCCGTGGCGAACTGACGCGCCGCGCGCTCGAACTCGAAGCCGCCGGACGCGAGATCGTCAAGCTCAACATCGGCAATCCCGGCCTGTTCGGCTTCGACGTCCCCGAACACGTGCGGGCCGCGCTCAGCGGTAACATCGAGCGCAGCGGCGCCTACTGCCACCAGCAGGGCCTGACCGCTGCGCGGACCGCCATCGCCGCGCAGCAGCAGGCGCGCGGCGTGGCCGGCGCGAACGCCCGCCACGTGTTCATCGGCAACGGCGTCAGCGAACTGATCGACATGTGCCTGCGCGCCTTGCTCGACATGGGCGACGAGGTGCTGCTGCCGAGTCCGGACTATCCGCTGTGGTCGGCCGCCACCGTGCTCAACGACGGTCGCGCCGTGTACTACCCCTGCCCCGCCGCGCGCGGGCATTTGCCGGATCCGGACGAGATCGAGGCGCTGATCACGCCGCGCACGCGCGCGCTGGTCCTGATCAACCCGAACAACCCGACCGGCGCGGTGTATCCGCGCGAGTTGCTCGCCGCGCTCGCACGCGTGGCCGAGCGGCACAATCTGGTGGTGCTGAGCGACGAGATCTACGACGGGATTTTGTTCGACGGCGCGCAATTCCAGCCGTTCGCGAGCGTCGCGCCGGAGCTGACCGTGCTCACGTTCGGCGGCCTGTCGAAGATGCAGCGCGCCTGCGGCTACCGCGTCGGCTGGGTCTCGCTCTCGGGCGCGCCGGCGGCCCTCGGCAACCTCGAAGCCGCGCTGGACCTGCTGGCCGCGTTGCGCCTGTGCGCCAACGTGCCGGCGCAATGGACGATCGAGCCGGCGCTGACCGGCCCGGACACGATCGCGCCGCTGACCGCGCCCGGCGGCCGGCTGCACGAAGCGCGGCGCGCCGTGATCGACGCCTGCGCGCAAAGCCCGTGGCTGGACCTGGTCGCACCGCGTGGCGCCCTCTACGCGTTCCCGAGCGTGCGCGCCGAGGCCGTGCCGGATTTCGACGACGCGCGTTTCGCGCTCGAACTGCTGGAACGCGAAAACGTGCTGGTGGTGCCGGGCTCCGGCTTCAACTTCCCGGCGCGCAATCATTTCCGCATCACGCTGCTGCCGCAACCGGCGCAGCTGCGCGACGTGTTCGCGCGCATTGATCGCACGATCGCGCGCATCGCCGCC
>Ga0207702_10004402_pt1 | contig 12544 bp, 15 predicted proteins | sample KBSCornC62_FD_184302 | JGI IMG/M metagenome (GOLD analysis project Ga0207702, IMG submission 184302) | Corn rhizosphere microbial communities from Kellogg Biological Station, Michigan, USA - KBS Corn C6-2 (SPAdes) (version 2) | ecosystem: Host-associated > Plants > Roots > Rhizosphere > Soil ...
CTTCAGGGGAAACCAGTCAAATGGCTTCGCCAATGGGTAATCCTTTGGGCGGGCAACCAACTCAAGCATCAGGTAACGTTCTCGAAGGTAACCAAGCCGTTGCACCGGGAAGTGATGTTGGGGCTGCCCTGCAAGGTGGTCAAGAAGGTGGTGGTAGTAATTTGTCCACGATGTATGGACCAAATTCAACAGCAGCAGGTTCACCAATGGGCCAAAGTGTTGGTGCCACTGGTGCTGGATTTAACAATGTACAAGCAGGCGCTCTAGGGGAGGCAGCTAAGACCGGTATGGATGCATCAGATCTCACAGGTATGTTTAATAACGCAGCGCCATGGATGCGTCTTGCTAACGCTGGTTATGGTGCTTACCAAAATTATCAGCAACAACAGGCTCAAAAAGCCTATATGGACCAGATTAATCAAGAGTTCTCTCCGAACAGTCCATATGCTCAACAAATGCAACAAACTCTTGCTCGTCAAGATGCAGCACAAGGTCGTAATAGCCAATATGGTACCCGTTCGGTTCAACTTGCTGCTGCTTTGGCTCAAGCCCATGCGCAGGCTCTTGGTAATAGCAATTACTACCGTGCAGCATCTCAACCGGGTGCATTGGCCTCGATGTTTAATCCGTTCTTCGCTAACTTCAGTAGCCCACAAGGTATGCAAGCGCTTGGTCAAATCGGTTCCGCTGGGTTTAATGGTCTGTCTAGTCTGTTTGGGGGTTAAGTATGCCGTATCAAAATGATATGTCAACATTGGCAGACGTTGTTAGTCCTGCCTATGCTGCTCAACAGATGGGTATCCAGAATGATACCTCGAATGCGCAATCCCAACTCGACTTGGCTATTAAACAGGGACAAGCACCGGCATTAATGCAGCAACCGGGTCTGGAGAATATGTACAAGCAAGCCCAGACTGGTTATACACAAGGTCTTGGGATGGCTGCGCAAGCCAAAGGTATTGGCGATCTTGCGCTGTTGCCGGGTAATATTCAACTTGGACAAGCGAAGCAGCAAACTGAAATCACTAAAGAACACGTTCAAAAGTTAAATCAATTTGGACAATTGGTTGGGCAAGTTGCAGGTGTGATGGCTCAGATTCCTGAAGCTGCTCGACCGGCAGCGATGCAACAAATTCTTCAACAAAACAACATTGATCCTAAATCAGTTGGTCCACTAACCAGTGGTGATCCAGCTATGCTTCAAGACCTCTCGCAACGAATGATTATGGCTTCTGGTGAGTTCCAAAAGATGGTTGCACAGGAAGGCTTGAAGGGGCAGAATGAAGCTAATGTTGCAAATATTCATGGCCAATATGGGTTGGAGAATTCTCGGATTCTTGCACAAGGTCGTGAAAATGTTGCGGGTATTAATGCACAAGCACGCATGTCTAATATCCAGAATGTCATCGGAGAGTTGTCTAAGAAGGTCGCAGCAGGGACTGCAACTGAAGATGAACGTAAGATGCTTGCTTATGCAAACCAAACACAACAGATGATTCGTTCGGGTAATCCTATGGCATCTCAATTGCTTGGTATACAAACCGAAAGTAATGTACCTCAAGTACCGGGACAACCGGCAGTCCCTCAAACTGGACCTGGTGCCATTGATCCTGCCGCTGTTCAAGAAGCAATGCGGCGTCGTGGACTTATTAAATAAAATTTATGGCTATTGATCTCAATTCTCTTACTGATGAGCAACTGACCGCGTTGTATCAAAGTCAGCAGCAACAACAGCCTGCTACAGAAGCAATTCATCAGATTGAAACTGGTGGGGCACCAGATAGTTCAACGATTACTAATCCAAAGTCTGGAGCTTTTGGTTCTATGCAGGTAATGGGACCAACAGCAAAAGATCCCGGATTCGGCGTAAAGCCTTCTAACGGTACTCCAGAAGACACGGCCCGGATGGGCCGTGATTATTATAACGCCCTGCATAATGCATATGGTGATGAAAACATTGCTGCCATTGCTTACAACATGGGTCCGGGCAATGCCGACAAATGGCTACAGAATGGTGCTAAATTAGATGACCTGCCTGATGAAACCTTAAAGTATTTAAATAGGTTCATGCAACTTCGAGCACAACATAGCGGTGGGCAAGCAGCTGGTAGTAAAGCTCCTGCCACTCCGGTGAGCAACGCTACAGAGAATCTGAAAGGTCTTGGTCTACAAGCAGCCAACTTTGTTGGTGGTGCTGTGGAAGCTCCATTCATTGCTGTATCTACCCTGTTACATGGTGCTGAGAATCTATATAAAGGTCAGAACACCAGTGAAGCTCTTGGTAATGCTGTTAAGTCTGGTGCTGAAGAGTTCCAAATGTTTAGTCCGGAAAACCTGCTGAATAAGGCTGGTGTTCAAACTGAACAACTTCATGGTACTCAGGGATATGACATTCCTGCCAAGGCATTTGACTTCATGTTTGACAAGGGTCCACGTATGTTGGCTCCACTGTTGGCACAGGGTATTGCTGGTACTGGAACGGGGATTGCTGAACTTCCCGTCAAGCCACAGGATATCGAAGATATCACGCACCTTGAACAAGGTATCATGTTGGCATCTCCAGCTGCTGGTCTGTTCCGTGGTAAGGGTGGTCACGAAGTTCCACAAGATCTTCAACAGAAGCTTACTACTGGTGAGATTGACCAACCGGGTACTCCACCAGAACAGATGGGTCCTGAGTATCCTACGGGTATGGCATCACCTTATGAACCCAATCGTTTGAGTTCTGAAGTGGTAGAACCATGGGCACCTGATCGTAACCTGCGTCAAATGTCTCTCGACTTTGAACAACCCGAACAAGTTCCTGAACTCCGTGCAACGGAACAAGGAGAGATTGGCACACCTGAGACTATTGAACAGAACCGTCCCTTTATGGACGAAATGTCTCGTCGTATCGAAGAGTTCAATAAAACTGAACCAACCCAATTGGATATGTTTAATGAACTTCAACAACGTCGATTTGATCAGTTTGGTCCCGATGAACAACCACGTTCTCTGACACCCGAAGAGTTTGAAGGTACTCTTCGCAATCTGAGTGAACATGAAGGTACTCGATTTGAGATGCCTGAGAATGTGGATGAAGCTTATGGCAAGTATCTTGATACTGTCCGTGACGATCAGGGTGGCCTTTTTGATCGGCCGACGATTGCTAAACGATTCGTGGATATGGTTAAAGAATCCGTGGTTGATCGATTCCTGCAAGACCATCCAGTGATCAAAGCAGCGGAAGCTAAGATCAACAATCTAGAAGCCTTAATTGCCAGCAATCCAGATAGCCAAACTCGTGCGTGGGCCACCAAGGATCTTCAGAATACACGAGATACCATGGAAAAGGCTCGTACGAATCTGGCAAAGCAATATAATGATTCGGGATTGCATCCGACGGAACGAGATGGTATCACTTACTTGAACAGTGGTATTCCTATTCCTGATTGGATCAAGAATGGCTTGGTCAAGATGCTTCAAGGATTACACGGGATGACCTTTAGGTTCCTTAACAATCGAATGAAGGGTCCTGACAACGTCAATTCGTTTGGTAAGATTGTTGGTAAAGGTATTAAAGACGCCATCAATCGAGAAGCTAATCGTGATTGGCAAGTCAAGAAGAATGAATCAGCAGTAGAGAAACTGCAATCTGGTCCTCTGGGGAAGTTTGAAGCGATCAAAGAATGGATCCCTGATGACCGTCCTTATGACGAAGTTAAAGCTGACTTCATGAAAGCGGATGATATGGATTCTTCGTGGTTGACTAAAAACGTCACGGCACAGGGTGGTCTGTGGGCATCAGCAATCTCTAAAAGTCCAATTGCTAAGTGGGCCTATACCAAGGTCAATGATGCTATCAAGCGTACGGATGTAGAATCGAAACGTCTCTTGACAGATAAGCAGACTGGTCTTCGTACCTATATGCAGGCAATGAATCCAAGGGAGAAGGGAGAGATTCATGCACTGATGGACATGAATGAAGGGGAACGAGTATTCACTGAAAATGAACTTCGTCAACGTGGTTTCAATCCTAAGCAGATTGAATACTACAAACGTTTCCAAGAAGTCATGGGTGAGGTGTTTGACAAGTTCAATGCCGGACTTCGTTCTGCCGGTATGCCTGAGATTGAACCTCGCATTGCCTATATGACTTCTAGATTCATGGGTGACTTCCGATCGATGATCTACCAGAAGGGCACCACTCGTCCGGTTGGTTTTGTTGGTCACAATAGTCGGTTTGCTCTCAATCAAGTCATCAAGCATATTGATGAACAGAATCCCGGTAAGTATGACTTCGAGAAGCCCACACTGAATCGTGGTCCAGATCGGGCTAGCCCTAATATGTTCCAAGGGTATCTGAACGTCATCAATCATTTCGAATTAAATGATCCAGAAATGAAGGCGATCATGGATACCTACCGTCAGTATTTTACCAATAATGCAGCTAAAGCTTTAGGTGCTCTCAAACATGCTAAGGATAAGCAAGGTATTATGGGTGCGGAAGGTCGTAAGGCTTGGATGGATCAAGAACAGAATGCAGCAGAGGGAATGAAGTCTCAACTCCAGTATGCTGAACACATGATCAAGTGGTCGGAAATGCAAGATGCAGCAGGACAAATTAAACAGATGCTCGGCGACGAGGATTTGAATAACAAGCCTAATGCTAAATCATATGTCTCTGACTACCTTGGTAATGCTCTTGGTCAGAATAAGTCAGCACTCAATGATGCTATGAACTCCATTTTGAATGGTGTGGCAGAACAAACTGGCATTGGCCCTAGTTATTTCCGAAAGGTCAATAATGCTCAGAAGAGTGCACTGCTTCAATTGTGGCTTGGGTTCATGCGTATTCCACATTCTCTGCTAACTATGACTCAGTTCTTCCAGAGTAATCCGGGTTTTGCACAGTTAGTCAAGAGTCGTGGTTTGGATGTGTCCTTCTGGGGAAATACCATGAAGGGTGTTAATTCTTCCATGAATATTGCAAAGAAGTCTCTTGGTATTCCCACAGAGTTAAAGGGTATTGATAAAGCTATCTATGACTACAATCAGAAGAACGGTGTCTTTGCTGTTCAACTGAAGAGTCATCTGACTGATATTAACAACTCCGGATTCAAACGAAAGTTTGATGCAATTGCGGAAGCTAATATCACTTATCCAGAAGCAGCGCTTCGGGCAACAACGTTTTCAACCTGGACTCACGCTCTGACGGAGTCAGGTATGGGACTGAAAGAAGCTTTAGGTACAGCCGAGAATCTAACAAGAGGAGCCCTAGTCGATTATAGACCTTCAGAACGTCCATTGGTGTTTGGTAAGATGGGTTTTCTTGGGGATATTGCATCGACGCTTACTCGCTTTAAGATGAACCAGTTGAGTCAACATCAGTACTTTGCCAAGGAAGCATTAAAGGGAGGTAGTGTTGCTCCCCTTGCTACCATGCTGATGGCTAGTGTTGCCTTTGCTGGGTTGAGTGGAGTGCTTGGATTTAACTATGCTGATGAACTGTATCATGGGATTTCATACCTTGCTGGGAAACCAGATCGACTGAAAGCCCTGATGCTCCGCAATCTGCCTGATTGGGCGAACTATGGTCTGTTCAGTCAACTGGGTATTAACATGCAAGGTTCGTATTCGAATGCAGATACGATTCCAGACAATCCAATTGCAGCATTGTTCCCAACTGGAAACACTGTTGCTGATATGCTGACTTCGATTGGACAAGCAGCTTATTACCATGATGCAGCCACTGCTAAGAAACTGGCCTACAACTTCCTGCCTACTTCCATGAAAGGTGTAGCAGAGAATCTGGCTTTTAGCAAGAACCTACCTAATGGTAATAAACAGTTCTTCAATCCGAACACAAATCAGTTACAATCCGAGAGAACACCCGGTGAGCAAGTTGCTCGTGATCTGGCGTTTCATCCTTTTCAAGAGGCTCGGGATGCTGATGTTCGTCGCTTTGCGAAGGAATCACAGGCTGACTATGCATCACTTCGTGAGAAGGACTTGACAAGGTATACCAACAAGCTATCAACGGGGACAGCAAGCCAGTCCGATATTGATACTCTTCGAAAAGATTGGATTGCTCATCGAGGCGAACCAGATCAGTTGGCGACTTCACTTGAACAATTTTATAAGGGGAGGGCATTGACGGCTAACCAAAGAGAGATTGGGGTACCACAGAGTCTTGGAGATATCTACAAATTCCAAGACATTCAAAAGATGGGAGGTAGTAGAAAATGAGTCTAAGTTTTGGGGTCGATATGACCTTCGTCTTCAAGTGGGAGGGTGGGTACGTTAATGACCCGGATGATCCCGGCGGCGAGACCAATTGGGGTATTAGTAAGAGATCGTATCCAAATATCGGCATCAAACAGTTGACACGGCAAGGTGCTCAGGAAATCTATCAACGAGATTACTGGAATGTTATCAACGGAGATTCGCTTGAACCAGCCCTCGCCTGTGCAGCCTTGGATACTGCAATTAATATGGGTGTGTCCCGATCTAAGCAATTTCTCACACAAACGAATGATTGGCAACAATTTATTCAACTCCGAAAGAATTACTACACAAATCTGGTAAAACAAAAACCAGCAATGGGTAAGTACTTAAAAGGTTGGATGAATCGAGTAAATGATCTACAAAAATTTATCGAAGCCAACAAATGAAATAGGCCCCTTTCGGGGCCTTTTCTTTATTCCTCTCCATCTTCCTCATCACCATCAACAGCGAAGAGATCCTTATAGAAAGTCAGTCGAAGTAATCCTAAACTCAGCATTACAACAAATCCAAATTCAGGGGACTCAGCATACTCCAGCCCCACATCCAAACCACGGACCATATCAAATTGTGTAATCATAAAGCGATTCCTTATCGCTGCTAGCGCAGCTATCGTTATAGTACCTTTAGGGCTTCAAAGGAGACTAGTCCTTCGTTATATATTTCATCAAAAGTAAAACTGCCGTCTTCAGCAAGTCTCTCACTCAACCAATCAATAGCGGATTCTTTTATAGAGAAGACATACTGATCTTGATTAAAATCATACTCACACCAGATTCGCCAGACTGTGTTCATTATCGCACCACCGTAACTGGTTTATTAAGGGATTGCATATATTTAATCATATGCCGAGTGCCAGAAGAGTTTCCATCCCAAAATGCAATTAATTGGTCGGCATAGTCACCCATCTGGGTATTTCTTAGAGGGCCAGCTTTTCGACCAAAAGTATCCCAATCAGCAGGAAATTCTTTAACTGGAATACCTCGTTCTTTGGCCCAAAGTTTACCTAAAGTATCTGGACCTTTGGCAAGGCCAGAAACCACTTCTGTAATTTCTGGGTGTGAATCCAAAACTTCCGTTATATCATAAATCCAACCACGACTACCAGCGATGATGGTTTTCATAGTACCTCGCAAACTCCAGATGTACAGGCGTACTCTTGAGCACCATTGGTTGTGTCTTCAGCTTGTTCATACTGATCGAACTCGGCCCAATCAATCTTCGGAAAGGCCGCCGTTGTTTGTTGATAGTCCGCTTCACTGATATCCTGATAGGGAGCTTGCTTGTAGACATGCTCACTGTGCGGAAGGAAACTGACACCACCAATATCATCCATATGCTTATACACCCAAGCACCAACTTCAACCCATTCCTTCTCTTTTACATAGACAGTAATACTAGGATTATGCTCGCACCAGTGACGCTTATAGAGAAGATAGTGCTCCAGTTGTTCAATTGCGGATCTATCAGAACGGCAAACAGAGCCAGCAGGGCTCCGAACAGGGAAGCTAAAGACCAAGTTAGAAGCGTTCGTAACATCCACTTCACAGGGAACACCTTTTTCCTTTAAAAAGACTGCCAAAGGATCTTTAATATCTGCACGTACTGTTCGTATATAGAAGGGATTGTGTCGTGGATGAATCCCGGAAGCGCTATCCACCAATTGTGAAACTGTACCAGAAGGCTTAACAGTAGTAATGGCAGCGCTAACAGGAATGCCAAGAACGCTAGCCCATGAACGATTAGTTCCAATAGCTTCATTTTTTAGTTCATCCAGAATGCTAGAGAGAGAAGCTGTTCCTTGCTCATAGAAACTACCATTGAGAATAGGATGATCCATAATACCAGTAAGAGACACGCCAAGAAGTCGCTCTTCTTCTGCATTCACTCTCCATTGTTTTCGGATGTATCGGAAATCTGTAAGAGTAGATTGAAATGTTCCAAGGACTGAAGCAATTCGCACCTTTCGCTTAAGTTCATCGACAGTGTCTGAAGCTCTGACCACAACTTCTGTAAGATTACAAAATCCGAATGGGCGGAGAATAATTTCTCCGCAGGGATTTGTTCCGAAATCTTGATCTGCATCTCGGCGTCCTGAAGATATAGCTTGCTTCTTTGCAGATACGCGATTATAGATCCCGCGTTCACCTGATTTACTTTCATAAAGGGCATGCCATTCCTTTAAAAAGATTCCCACATCCGGAGTCTCTGTGTAAGCAACTGAATTGTTAGCGAGTGCACGGTGTCCAGAGTTTTCCCACCAAGCCCCATTCTTGGCATTACGCATGCGCTCATCTGTAAGATTCGAGAGAGAAATGAGAGCACTACGTCGAACGCCACCCACAACCACAACTTGAGCAACTTTGCAAACAAGATCATGACACTCCAAAGAGTTTAGTCGTCGTCCGAGGGATCCTCGAAAGAGAGCAACGGTAAATCGGAAAAGTTCGGCCAAAGGATCAGGTCCCGAAGCGCGTCCACCAAAAGTTCGGAGTCGTGCTCCGGCAGGACGAATTCGAGATAAATCCCATCGCGGCGCTTGACCTGAATATAGTAAGGCAATGATTTGTCTAAAGGCCGATGCCCAGCCTTGCTTACTGTCAGCCACAACAACGGTTGTTTCACTGTCATAGATATTCTCTGGAACCTCCGGAAGTTTGTTAATGTATTGACGTTCCACAGAGAAACCTACACCAGTGCCATTCATAAGAATATACATCACCTCATCGAAGCACTTCTGATCAACAATTGGAATGTAGCTACAATTGTATCCGGCGATGTTATCTCGTTCAAGGGCACTACCTGCAGTCATGAGTGCCCGCATACTCGGCATTACTTCCATACTGTGGATGGCTTGATAGACTTCCTCATAAGGAAATTCCTTAGGGAAGCGTGCCTTCCAGAAATCACAATACCGAGCTACAGTTTCTTCCCACGTTTCTCGTCGTTTCTTATCGTCTAGCCATCGTGCATACCGGCTCTTAAATACATATTCTTGTAGATCACTCTTAGTGACGTTCGCCATCGTTCTCCTTGCCATCCAGATACTCTTCAATAATCTCCCGTGCTTTTGCTGTAGCAGCATACTGTTCTTTCAGGAAATCATCAATCTCAGTTCGATGTTCTTGTGCAGTAGCCTCTTGTTGGGCCTTACGCTTAGTACGAAAATCCGTCTTCTTCATCACTGTCACCGTCACCGAAATATTCAATCAGTTCATCATATTTTTCTACTACTTGATCTGCGAGGAACTCAACTAGTTCCTCACTTGTAATATCCAGAAGTTCCAGAATAGTCAGCTCATCAAGTTGAGCCAGCTTTTCCATCAGCTCCGGAATAGTTTGGTTGCTTGGCAACATTTTCATCCTCATAATAAATACCGCGAGACAGTCGGTTGGCTACCAACCATTCCATAATTGCTCCCGGTGAATTTTCCCACCCCTTTAGCAACCAAATCGCATCGCATCCAGCTACCAGCTTAATATCGACTGCCATACAATCAGCCCAATCAGCATTTAGATCCGGATTAACTTCAGCAGGATTAATAACTTCGTGCCCCTCCTTACGGAGAAGAGCTGTGACTCGATGGAAGTTGTCAAAGTTAAGGCCCAGATAACCAGTCATCGGACCTGCCACATAAATTTTCAACGATCGTCTCCTGAGCCCGATAATACACCTCGGGCCTTGCGACTAGCAAGTTTGTCTAAATTCATCTGAGCAATTTCACTAAGGGGAATCTCTAAGGAATCAGCTAGAGCAGCCACATGCCACAGAATATCTCCCAATTCCTTTTGCAAATTCTTTTCATGGAGATGGTAATCATCAACGCCATCCCTCATAAACTTTGCAACAAGCCCCATAAATTCGCCAACCTCACTACCAAGATTGATTAAGGCATAATCAAAATCAGCGCTTGGCAGACGAGTCTTCATTGCTTCAATCTGATATTCATCGAGTGTCATGAGTTGGTACCCATAAGTCGTTCATGTCAGAACGCCGCTTGAAATTATAAGAAAGGAACATCCAATTACAACCAAGATGATCAATGTGATGTAACCCGCTTTCGCCATCAATATACTCACCTTTCTTGATAGCCCCAAGATGGCGCTCCAGAGAAGCAACCAGCCGACTGTTTTGAATACCCAGCCGCCAGTTGTTAGCGTCGTACTTGTTGGCACCGAAGGTAAGTACGGCAGCCAACCCTTCCAATGCCCAAGGATCGAGTAGATCCATCCGAGGCTTGTCAGTATCGTATTTAGTGCCTCCATCTGACATTAGTACCTCACTCCTTTTCCAAAATGATCCGAGATTCCACAGATTCACTGGTGGAAGATTCAATTCGTGCCAGACGATCATTATCGCTGCGCTCCATCGCGGCGAGCCGCTCGTGAATATCCATTAAGTAGATGGAAAGTACGTGAAATGTACTGGCATTTGCATGCCTGAGTTCATCCAGTTCTCCAGAAAGAATGGCAGCTTCTGCCGTCTTATTGAGCATATAAAGCTCTGCCCAATTAGGTCGATTATCATTTGCCATACTTACGCTCCAGATAATTCAGGCTCACAAACATCTCATCGAACTCGCCATCATCAACTTCATTAAGCATAACAACGCCACGCCAATGTTTATTACCCTGAGGTCCCATGTAATCTTCATCGTGTTCGTAGCAGCTACCAGCAATGATAGAAGCAATACGTTTCCCGTCAGCCCGGTATCCATAAGCTACTTGTCGTCCTTGTTGGTGCCCTGCTACGCAGGACATATGCTTCTTATTAAGAGTGAGTTGAGCGGTCCCAATAGGACGACCGGCAACACCGCTGACAAAATAATGGCTGTAAGCAATACCATCAAGAACAACAACCTCAAGGAAAGGGGCCACTTTCCAGCCATACTTTTCATAACCCAAGTCGCTGATCCCAATAGTCCCGTCAAGCTTAGGATCACCATTAACCACGCGATCAATTCGGTCCTCATGGTTCCCCAATGTAAGGATCATTTCCGGATGATACTGCTTCTTGCCATTTTTCCGCTGGCGATGATTATACTCCGTTACTGGTCGGAGTAATCTTCCCATCGCCTCGTGCGAGGATTCCACATCAGCGATGTATCGCCGTCCTTCGAAGGATTTCTTGCCAATGTCGTAACTAGACAATGAAGACATATCTGCAAAGTCGCCGATACACACCACATTATCAGGCTGGTGATCCACAATATATTTACCAATCCGTTCCAAGTAATCATAATTATGTCCCGGTTTTACCTGACAATCTGGAATAATAAAATGTCGTTTAGTCATTACTGTTCCATTTCAGGCGGGTCACTAATCTCTGCTAGATTGACCCGATCAGTTCCAATAAACGGAATAGCTCCTGCTTGAATCAAGGCTTCAATGCCCATCTCAATAACAAAAGCCAACTCCTGCCCTTCCAAAGTTGCTTGAAATACAACAGATCCATCGGGCCGTTCAACAATGTGTTTGATGTTCACTTTAGCCATTCCTCCGGAATAGTGTCCAGAGTAGCCCACTTGATACCGTGCTTAGTAGCCCATTCACCATAGGTGGTTTTGCTGGCTCGATTAAGCTTTAGATCAGGATTTTGAAAGATCAGATATACAGTGACGTCTGGATGTTGTTTTTTGATGTGGAGATGCTTGGCTCGATCTGAAGCTCTCCAGAATCCCTTAGTCTCGAAATAGACATTTTCTCGTAATTTGAAATCGGGATTATATGTGTGAGTAACTACGTACTCCAATCGGTCAGGCTCATATTGTAATGTAGGATAGAGCCTAGCGAATGCTTCTTCTAGTTTAGATTTGTATGTCCTTGCTGCAGGTTTCTTCTTCGCTGAGATATCTCCCCCCTTCTAGCCAAGTATCCGGATACCAGTGATCATCTTCATCTAACCAATATCCAATCCAAGGTCTAGGTTGTAGTGTATTGTAGTCCAACAATACTACTCGTGTTCCTAGTGCTGTAGTTGTTCGCTTGGGAAACCCCACCGCTCATCCTCCGAACGTTGTAGAATATACAGGCATTGTCCATTCATCAGCAACCTATCATCGTCGTTATATAAATCTCTGACCTGTTGGAACATCTCCCATTCAGTTGCATGAGGATCAATGTACCGTGCCGATTTTACTTCTCCAATACCTTTAATACCAAAGATATTATCAGTACGGTCCCCCATCAAGAGTTGGCGATAAAAACTACGCAAGCCATCCAACTCAGACACAGTGGTAGAGATATCCTTACGCCAGTTGTAATGATTTCCAGGAATTTG
>Ga0207702_10004404_pt1 | contig 12541 bp, 15 predicted proteins | sample KBSCornC62_FD_184302 | JGI IMG/M metagenome (GOLD analysis project Ga0207702, IMG submission 184302) | Corn rhizosphere microbial communities from Kellogg Biological Station, Michigan, USA - KBS Corn C6-2 (SPAdes) (version 2) | ecosystem: Host-associated > Plants > Roots > Rhizosphere > Soil ...
ACCTGCCGCTTACTATTAATTCATTTAACCGAACAGAAGAGAAACAGGCACAATTGAGGGCCGCAGGCTATCAGGCCGCAGAGCACTCGCCACATGTGGCTAAGATGGCAGTAGACATCAATACTACCTCACCAGCACAGACCAGGGCATGGGTGATAATATTAAAAAATACTGCCGCTCAGATGGGTATCAAAATAAGAATAGGGTCTGAGCAGTATTTGAGTGTCGGTATGACCTTCATTCACTTTGATGTATGCCCAGAATTTTACGGAATCAATAAACCATTTAATAAACAAGCCCATCCGGCGCCCTGGGAACAGGTGACCTATTGGTAATCATATTATGGAAAAAAAATTAAACCATTTCTTCGCTACTCACTCAAAATGTACTGAGGTGCATGCTACCAGCAATGGACTGTTGTTTATACAAAAACATCACGCTGAAGCTCACGCCTGGGAGCTGAAAGACCGGACGATAAAGACCTATAAAAAGGATGACTATACCGGAGAAGATAGTAAGCCTAATGAACCGATCAGAGGCGTTACTGAGGATGATGTAATGAAAGGCTTAAAACTGAAAGCAGATGAGGAGGCGAAAGCCAAGGCTGACGCTGAAGAAAAAGAGTTAGAGGAACTTCTGAAAAAAGAAGAAGAGGAAAAAGCCAAAGCCAACGAAGAGGCTTTAGCCGCAGAGAATAATCTGAAATCTGGAGTAGTGGAAAATGCGCCAGAGGACGAAACTGCAAAAGCAAAAAAAGACACCGCTAAAAACAGCAATAAATAATCATGGGAAACTTACCAAAAATAACGATCCTTTTTTCAAACGGAAACCTACTCCAGAGTATCACTGCTCTGGATGGTATAAGCGGCCTTGTGGGCACTGGATATACTCCTGCTCTCATTGGCGTACCTAAAACAGTCCTCAACCTGGACGATGCCGTAGCGCAGGGATTTACTGAAGACGATGAGCCAGTGGCCTATCGTCACCTCAAAGAGTTCTACCAGGAGGTAGCGGGTAATCAGGAGCTCCATATTATGCTCGTGCCAGATACGATGACACTGGCGCAAATGGTGGATGATACTGAAGCTGAAGGAGCAAAAAAACTCCTGAGAAATGCGGAGGGAGCAATACGCTTGCTCGCCATTTTCCGAAAACCTGACGACGCCTATAGTGGCGCCGGGTCTGACTTCATTGACGCAGATGTAGAAGCCGCATTAACGATCTCAAAAGCATTTGCAGAGGCCAGACTGGCAGAGCTCTCCCCAATCAGGATACTGATAGAGGGGCGTGTCGCTAACTTTGAGGTAGCAGCTACCGCTAACTATCTGGTGACAGTAGCGGGGTCGGCAGGCGCTGTGGCTTCGCTCAGTGTAAATGACGGAGTTTCCGACATTGTGCTGGGCTCTTATACCGTACAGACCTCTGACACTCCTACGCTTGTAGCGACAGGCTTAAGAGCGGCAATTGCTGCACTTACCAGCACTCACCATTATGTACCCTCCGGCTCTGGAGCGAATGTACTTGTTACAGTGCCCGCAGGCCGTGGCTCAAATGCCAATAGCTATGCACTCACACAGCATAATACTGGCGCTGTCACTGGTACTATCACAGACTTTGCTGGCGGACAATTTGAAGTAACGAACACTCTTCAACCTAAAACATTTTCCAACGGATACGCTGGCGTAGTGCTTGGCGGAACGCTTGCGGATGGCTCGGCCTCTGTAGGAGAAGCGTTGGGACGTGCTGTAAAATATGGAGCTGAAATAAAAATAGGCAAAGTGGCCAACGGCCCTCTGTCAGTTCCAGGGCTAAGATATATAGGAGAGCAACAAATAAAAGACGTGCTCAACCTGGACAGCTTGGCAGGCGATGGATTCATCGTATTTATGAAACATCCTCAAAAAGCCGGGTACTATTTCGGTATCGACAAGATGGCAAGTACTGACGATTATAGACTGCTGGCCTATGGCCGTATAGTAGACAAAGCCGCAGTGATAGCCGCCGCCACATATACCGAAGACCTGGAGGGAGAGGTAGACATAGACACACAGGGCCGAATCGACAGCCTTGCACTGTCTGCATTGGAAACAGAAATACTTCAGCAAATCGCCATCAACATGGGTAGCCAGATATCTGGAGTGTCTGTATACATCAACCCTGCACAAGACGTAATTACTAATGGAGTACTGGCAATACAGATCAGTATAAAACCAAAAGGATATAAAACATTCATCAACGTAACGATAGGCTTAACAACCTTATCAGTTTAATAAATATCAGCTATGGCAGAAACAGCAATAACCACCAGTGAGTGTGCTTGGAGCGCAGTAAGTGTACAGGTATTAGGCCGTAAGCTTACAGGCCTTCGTGGATTTTCCAATAAAAAATCTGTGGAGAAAGAACCGCTTTATGCAAGTGGCCCCGATCCTGTAGACATCACCACAGGGAATAAAAAGTATGAGGGAAACCTAAAACTTTTAAAATATGAACTCGACCTCATGAATGACGCGGCGCAGGCTGCGGGATATGAGGACATCACAGAAGTACCTCACACTCTTATAAGTATTGTAACGCAATACAAGAAAAATGAGACTGATCCTATTCGTACCATTTCTGCAATGGGCGTGGCCTTTATGGAAATGGATGAGGCTATGGAGCAGAATGCAAAAATGACAGAGGTGACTCTGAACTGGATTGCAATGAAAATAGTGCATACCAAAAGATAATAACCAATTAATCGCTTAGTATATGATTAAAGATAATCCAAAGAAATACGACTCTATGAAAGAACTTCAGGAGCGTGAAAGGAAAGAGCTCGAAAAAAAATACCACGAGCTCTGCAACGCTAAAGCCATAGAATTACATGGTGAAAAAACACTGAAGCAATGGAGTATGGAGTATCAGGGCCTTTGGTATCTCTATATCCTCGATGATAAAGAGGAGGCGATAGAAAAATACTGTGTAATGAAATCCATTAATCGGGGCATCCTTTCTTTTGCAACTACTAAGATCGCAGACCAAGGATTATACGCCTTCCTGGAGGAGTGTATGAGACAGTGTTTCATTGCTGGAGATACAGAAATACTTGACAAAGACGAGTACTTCATTCCTGCGGCGATGAAATTCAACGCGATACTTGAAGGTAAAAAAGCGGGGCTCGTAAAAAGATAAGCGAGGCGGTAAAAAATTATCAAAATACTGGAATAGATTTCTATGAAACGCTAGTCGAGTATTATACCGGGCGTGACGCCTCGCTCCTCTCAGATGACGCCCTGGCCCGCAAAGTGGCCCATATTTATAAGATTAGAATCATGGAAGCAAAATCCAATAAAATCTAATAAAATGAATCTTGATTTTTTTGTACGGATGAAAGACTTTATGAGCAGTGGGCTAGTGAAACTAGCCGCCACTGCTCAGTCGTCGTTTACAAAAGTACAGAATCAGGTAAATAAAGTAACTGGCAGAAACAAACTACTCTCCTCCAGTTTCAGCGAAATAGAGCGTAACATCCAACGAGTAGAGCAAGCTATTTCCACCAGTAGAATCCCCTCTCAAATACGAGCGGCCCGGCAAGAGCTGGAGAAGCTCCAGCGGATGGCCAATGGTCACTCCGGTAATACCAACAGACCAGGCGGCGGCGGATTGGCTGGCATGGCCCGTCAGTTCTTGCCTGCTTTGGGAGTGGCTGGTATCATGGCCCTTGGAGGCTCTGCCCTGAGCAATGGACTGGAGGCGCAAGCCAGAAGTAAATCGTTTGAGGTGATGGCTGGCAAAGAAGCGGGCGGTAAACTAAATAACAATCTTACCAAGTACGCCCAAGATTCCATTTATGGAAATGAGGTTTTCCAAAACGCTCAAACCATGATGGGATTTGGCATTGACGCTAAGGATGTAATGCCGTCTATGAAAATGATAGGCGACATAGCCATGGGTGATGCCAATAAAATGAGCTCTCTTACTCTGGCCTTTAGTCAGGTGAAAGCCGCCGGAAAACTCACAGGCCAGGACTTGCTCCAGTTTGTGAATGCGGGATTTAACCCGCTCCAGGTAATGGCAGAAAAAACAGGAGCCTCAATAGGAGACTTACGTAAAGCCGTCAGTGATGGCGCCGTCAGTTTTGAAATGGTGGAGGCGGCCTTTAAGACCGCTACCGGAGCAGGCGGCAAGTTCCACAATATGACTGAAGAAATAGCCAAAACTGACTTTGGCAAGATGAAAGCTTTTGAGGGACAACTGGAAGGCCTATCCGTAAAGGTAGGCGGTATGTTGGCTCCAGCGCTTGGCAACTTAATATCAAACTATCTTGTACCGTTGGTAAACTGGCTTTCTGCGGCGGCTACCTGGATACAAGAAAACTGGAATTGGATAGGGTTACTCGTAACAATGATAACGGCTGCGGCTGCGGCTTATAGCCTCCTGGCATTGTATACCAATGCCTTGGCAGCGGCGCAATGGCTATGGAATATAGCGTTATCAATGAACCCTATTGGGCTTGTAATAGCCGGGATAGCGGCATTAGTGGCAGGAGTACTCTACGCCTGGAATACTTTTGAAGGATTCAGGATGGTGATCTATGGCCTTTGGGGAGCGTTTAAGCAAGTCTTTGAAAATATAGGCGGAATGTTTAAAGCGATATTCCAACCCATCTTTGACGCCATACAGGCCATTAAAGACGGCGACTATGCCAAGGCTGGGATCGCAGTAGCAGAGATCGGCGCGAACATGGCAACCCTTGGAGCCTATGGTGGTTCAAAATATGTTGCTGAGGGAGGTCTTACCAAAGGGGTTGCTGATGCCTATACCAATGGCGCTAAAGAGGGATTGAATAAAGCGGCCTCTGTAGGGACAACAAATAAGGATAGTGGAACGCCTTCGACAGCCGCGCCAAGTGATGCATTTAATGCGCTCAAAGGATACAAGGGCGGTAGTGATGATAGTGCCGCAAAAGGCGTCACCAGCGCAGGGCCGCGAGTGATCAATATCAACGGAGTAAAATTTGCGGAGACGATCAACATTAAATCTGACAATTTGCCGCAGGCGGTTGATGAGATTGAAAAGAAGTTTGAGGAAATGTTTTTAAGAGTACTTAACAGTGGCGCTCAGCTTCAGGACTAATGTCTACGATAGCAATAGAACTACAACAATTGTATTACCGACAGTTTGGTACAAAGCCAGTAATACCAGCAGCGCAACCCAGGGCGGCAGATTTGCCGTTTTTAATTACTGGTAGTAATCCCGGAGCGCTTAGCGATAGAGGCTCTGCGCTAACAGCGGAATACAAAGGGCAAGAAATATGGTTGCCTATAAAGTTCTTTGAATTAGATACAAAAGTATTTGGAGTTTCTGAGCTTCTGATCCCTTATGCCTCAATCAGTATCTCATCGAGCAAAACGATAATAAAGACGCCACTCGCAGAAAGACGAGGTAGTGTAAGAGAGCAGTATAATATTGATGACTATAAAATAAATATTAAAGGGTTCATTGTTGGCTATGACAAAAGCGGAATATACCCAATGTGGCCAGAGGATGAGATTATGGTTTTGAAAAAACTATATGAACTTAACGAAGCGATAAAGCTGGACAATGCATTGACTAACGTGTTTATAGGGGATGACCATCGTGTGGTGATTGAGCACATAGATTTTCCAACAGTGGAAGGTGGAAAGAAAAATTACAGGCCTTTTACGATGAGCCTGGAGAGTGATAGCGTGTTTACCCTGGAGTTGTAATGTTTGTAATGACAAGTAATATAACGATTGGAAGCTTTAAAAATATAAAGCCTCACTCCTTCCACTGGGAACGGAGCCGTAGCAATTTTACCGACACTGCAAAAATAAAACTGCCAGCAATAGCCATGCTGAAGAAAGAAGGAGATCAATACCAGCGGGTGCAAACCGGACTCCAGTTTGAGGAGGGGATGAAGGTAGAAATAAACGCCGGGTATGGAGGAGCCAATGATTTGCAGTTTAAGGGCTTCGTGAGCCGTCGAAATTTTACGATACCTATGGAGCTGGAATGTGAAGGATATGCGTACCAGCTTCGTAAAAAGATAGGATTCAACAAGAGTTATACCAATACCACAGTAAAGAAAATATTAATAGACTTAATCGCGGGAACAGATATAAAACTAAGCGATGCTATTCCAGATGTACCGTTGGCGAAAGCCACATTTCAGAATGTGACCGGTACCCAGGTACTGGAATGGTTTAAAGAAAAATGTTTACTGACTGTATGTTTTGATTTTGATGTACTCTATGTCGGCCTCCTGGAAGTGTCGCCAACGATAGAAACAAAGTTTCGATTGGGCTGGAATACTGTAAAAGACGGAGAGCTGAAGTTTAACAATAAAAAAGAGTTTGCCGAGGTAAGGATCAATGTACAGAAGCGAGGGAAGAACGGTAAAAAAAGTAATGCAATTGTAGGCAAGAAAGATGGACAGGTGAAAGTGGTAAAATCTGTAATTGATGATCCGGTGATCCGCCAAAGGATAGCTGAACAGGTAAAAAATAATTTAGTAAACAAGGGATATGAGGGAAGTATCACCGCGTTTTTAAAACCTTTTGTACAACCTGGGCAATCAGTAAGTATTGAAGATACTAACTATCCAGAGCGGACCGGAAAATATTTTGTGACAGGTATAAAAGGTGAATTTGGAACAAGCGGAGGCCGACAAAAAATAATGATCGGTAATAGTTTATGACAAGAGAACAGGAGATCAGAGACGCATTAAGAGAGTTTGCAAGCAAGGTAGGGCCGTTGGGTTCTGTGCTTGGCACAGTAAAGAGTGTAGATGAAGGGGCGTTTACCTGTGTGCTTTTTGATGAGGATAGTAATACTGAATTGATAGACGTAAGGCTAAGGCCCGTATTGGATGATAATGAGTTTTTCACGGTAATCCCGAAAGTAAACACCTGGGCTCTGGCCATAAGGATAGAAGAGGATGAGGACTGGATGATATTGGCCGTAGGTGAAGCCGATAAATGGAAACTTAAAATAGGCAATACTACTCAGGAGATAGATAGCAATGGAATAGTTTTTAATGGCGGTAGCCTGGGGGGAATGGCAAAGATCGCAGAGCTTAATAATAATTTTAATTCATTGAAAGTCTATTGTGAAGCAATGAAAGCGGCAATAGCCGCAGGGTTGAACGCTGTAGGAGTTGCCGAATTGGCCAACGGTGGAACCGGAGCCGCTGCATTTAATACAGCAATGGCAGCCCAATCTATTACCATTGAAAATATGGAAGATACTAAAGTGAAACACTGATGAAAGACTTTCTATTGAGCGATACTGGAGATTTGAAAATTGAAAACGGAGACTTTGTGGTGGGGACAAGTGATGCTCAAAACCAACGCCTTTTGTTAATACTTCCTAAAGGGTCAATAAAAGAATTTCCTACAGCAACTGTAGGGCTTAGTAGTTTTCTGGAGACTGAAGACGAGGCCGGAATGCTGCGAGAGATTCGTAACAGGTTTACTGATGATGGCATGGAAATAAAACAAATGGGATTTGATAAAGATGGTAATCTATTAATGGACCCGCAATATAAATGATATCAGTGACCGTACAAGATGGGCAAACCATCATAGATATAGCAATACAAGAGCTTGGCGATCCTGGGAGGATATTTGAGATCGCGGCTTTAAATAATATGTCAATTACTGATTTGCTGGTAGTAGGTTCTCAAATAACAGTACCTGATTATGATCAGACAAAAAAGGAGATAGTGAAAATATTTTCAAACCAAAGTAATAAGCCCGCCTCCGGGTACTTTAGAAATGGGGCAAATGATCCAGTAATAAAAGAAGGGATAGACTATTGGGCTATCAGAAACGATTTTATAGTATCATAATATGGCAAGAACAATAGATCAGATAAAGCAAACAATATCCGATGCGGTAACGACTGATGATAATCTTAAAACGGAACTTACGAGTACGTCAAGTGTATCACTGTGGGGTCTATTTGCTTATGCTGTGGCTTATTGTGTATTTACATTGGAGACTTTATTTGATAATCATAAAGCAGATGTAGACGCAATAATTAGTATACTGAAGCCTCACACTCCAAGATGGTATCAGGCGAAATCGTTGAGTTTTCAATACGGCTATGCCCTAGTAAGCGAATCGGATTACTATGATAATACCGGGATTTCAGAGGATGATATAGCAACTAGCAAAATAATAAAATATGCTGCGATCAACGAGGCTACAGCGGAGAGTCGATTGATCATAAAAGTAGCAACAGAAGCGAGCGGTGTATTACAACCTCTTACCACTCCTCAGATAGATTCATTCACTGCTTATATAGCTCGCATAAAGGATGCAGGAGTATATACAACGATCATTAATTATCTACCGGACCAATTGTATTTATACATTCGAATTTATTTCGATCCGCTTATACTGGATAGTACCGGAGCGAATATACTGGATGGAGGGAAACCTATAGAGGATGCGCTGAATGAATTTGTAAGGACGTTACCATTTAACGGCGAGTTTGTAGTGGAGAGTCTTGTAGATAAACTACAACAAGTGCCGGGAGTGGTAATACCTCATGTTGATAATGCGCAAAGTAGTTTTATTGATCCTGACACTTCAATGTATGGAACCCCTGTAAACATTGATGTAAAGAAGACACCAGAGTCAGGTTATTTTCAAATTGTAAATTTTGATAACATCACCTATTTGCCGAATGTATAATATTAATTACATAATGCTTTTAACATGGCTAATCCCTTACGATTTGCAGTATCCATATATCATGGGGTATGTAAATAGTTTGATAGCTCCAATAAAAGTATTGTATAGCGATTTCAAAGACAAGCGACTGAGAGATTATTATAAGCTTACTCACAATGGTCAAGTTTGTTACCTGGAGGCTGCGCTGAATGATAGCTTTGATGATGTACATAGGAGAATATATATAAAAGACGGGAATAAATTTACTCGCTTTTACATATTTACTCCAGGTGAGTTAAAGCCAAAATATTTAGGAACTCAGTACATACATCCGGTTTCTGATTTCGCAGACTCTGGAATAGATTTTATTGTGGTGGTTCCTTTGGAATTGAAACCGCTTATAAACTCGTATGCGATCAATTCAATTATAAATTATTATAGGCTAGCAAGTAAACGATATAGCGTAAGTTATGAATAGAGCAGAATTTAACCAGACGGGCGGGTTTCCATTTGAAACTGATACGCTGGATTTTTTACAAAAAGTTCATACGACTTTGCAGTCTATGGCTGCCGCTATTTGTGGCGCTACGCCTTGTATACTTAGTGGCTGCGTGGTTTCCGGGAGTAGTGTAAGCGATGGATATGTAGTAATAAATGGCGAACTATTACCATTTAAAGGAGCTACAATCAGCGCCAATGTTGGCATTATTGAAACGATCAGTAATAAATCATTCCAAGATGGCAGTAATAAGCCTGTGTATTATGATAGGTACGCAACATTTACGCTGACTGGCGCTACGCCGTGGAGTAGTTTTGTTCCTGCAAAATCATTGATAAGATTGAATGGTTTTACCGGAACGATTACAGATGATTATAACGTCGGTGGTACTGATAAAACGCCGTCAGCAAAGGCAGTGAATGATTTGTTTAACAGGCTTGCTCCCGCGTCTATGGATGACGCAATAAATAACAGAATAATAGTAGGCTCGCCGCCTATTACCCTATCATCATTCTTCTTTAATAACGGAGTAAAAGCTGGAGGACAGGTAAGAGTTACTGGTCGATTTTCAATAACTGGGATAAGCTATGTAAATGGAGTTTCTATATTACTGGTATTAGACAATAATTTTAAAATGAAGCCGGGAACTAAGTTGACGGGAGTTTTAATGTTTAACACTACGTCCTTAGCGTTTGTTGAATCAGGCAGTTCTGTAGATAGCAATGGGAATATTGTACTTGGATTACCAGCTGAATTTTATGCCTCCGCAACCACAGAAATTTTTATTGATATAACCGGATTAAGCAATTATTAAGCTATGGCAATACAAGCAAGAAATACATTAAAGGGTTGGTTCAAGACAGGAAAGAAACCAACACAGGCACAGTTCAGCGATTGGCTGGATAGTTATTTTCATGTGAATGATAATATCCCTTTGTCCTCTGTCATTGGTTTGGTAGATATACTTAACAACACTGCGGCTGCGGATTCATTGACCGCTCACGTTGCTGACCTATCGGCTCATGGGCTGGATGGGTATGTTAAGTTAGATGGTAGTCGTGTGATGACTGGTAATCTTGATTTCGGAACTCATAATTTAAATAATGTTGGGATAATTAAAGCTTCGAGCTTTGCTGGTTATATGACTGATGCAAGCTCTAACTCTTCTTTAGATTTTAGAAATAGAAGTCTTGTTGCTTCTGGCGGAGCACTGGTTTTGCTGTGGGAAAGTCAGCAATTGGTTGATACTGCTGATAAAATAAGTATTGATTGGCAAAACAGATCAATCCGGGATGCTGCACAATTATTAGCAATAAATTATCAGTCTAGGACTCTGGTAAATGTTGCTCAGAATATTATAGCAGATTGGTCAGGTGATAGGTTGTCGCTAAATGCAGCTCCTTTACTTGCGAATGATGCAGCTACAAAAGGTTATGTGGACCAACTCGTAGAGGGCTTAGACTGGAAAGAAGCCGTAGACATTGCTACTACTGCCAATATTACACTTTCAGGACTTCAGACAATAGATGGCGTTTCAGGCATCGCTGATATGCGTGTGCTTGTTAAAGATCAAACTACAGCTACGCAAAACGGTATTTACCTTATGAAGTCTGGGAGTTGGGTAAGGTCTGACGATGCGAGTATCGGTAGTGAATTAATTTTTGCTGTTGTCCGCATAAAACAAGGTACAGTTAATGCTGATAAGGTTTTCAGGAATGATAATGAAACTATTACTATAGGTACTGATAATATTGTGTTTTCTGAATGGTCTTTATCTTCTTATACTGTAGGGACAGGGTTGACTTTAACGGGCAGTCAAATTGATTTTGATACTGCTTATATAGATATCGCAAATCGTAAATTAAAAGATCAATTTGGTACAACAGCACTGACTTGGACATCTGCTGGTAGATTTTTAATTGACAATAACAATAAGGCTAGAGTAGATTGGAATAATGCACAACTTTTAGATTCTGACGGGGCTACTATAGTTGTTAATTGGGGGAATAGACAGCTTGTTGATTCTGGGTCTAAGATAGCAGTTGATTGGGAAAATTATTATTTAAAAAATACGACAATAGTAATTGACTGGTTTAATTATCGAATGTATAATGCTACTGATCTTTTCTTAGACTGGGGAAATGGAAATTTTTTCAAAACTTCCGATACTACAAAAGCATTAGGTATTTTTGATAGATCATTTTATAATGGAGCTGCTAAATCTTGGAAAAGTCAAGTAGGTACAGGCTTAGCATTTGCAGCAATTGGGGGTGTGATATCTGATCATTATAATGATGTTGGCACTGTTACAACTGCTGAAGCAGATTTGTATTCAGATACAATTATAGCTAATACTCTTGCCAATGATGGTGATAAAATAGTAGCATACTACTCAGGGATGTACACCCCTACATCAACTGACAATCGTGAATTGATTGTTTACTTCGCTGGGCAAGCAGTTTTTGGCTCAAATAACATCAATTATACTACCACTGTACAGCCATTAGGATGGGAAATTATAACAACAATAATTAGAACATCTTCGACAACAGCTAAAGCTACAACTAAGTTAATAACAGCAACCTCTTCTTTTACTGACGTTGAAGATATTACTGGTTTAGATTTTACCATTGATAATATTTTAAAGATCACTGGCACAAGTGGAACAGGTACTACGAATGACATAATTGCAAAAATGGCATACGTAGAGTTTAAGGCGACAAATTAAAATTTAAAAATAAATATATGATTGGACAAAAAGAACTACAAGAGCAATTGGATGGATTGTTCCTATCAAAAAATGAAACGCAAACGCAGTTAAATAACGCTCAAAAGGCTGTACAACAATTCAGCGCTAGTATCATCGCTACTGATGGGGCTATCAAAGCTACACAGATGCTGATAGATAAGTTAAAGGCCATGGATAAGGCTGAAGAGGTAGATAAAGCACCTGAACTGAAGGTCTTACAACCTGAGACAGCGGAATAGATAAAAGACTAATACTTTAACAATTATAAAAGGCCTCAAATTCAATTTTGAGGCCTTTTTGTTATTTTTGAGTAACTGGTATATTTGTACCGTTTCGTTTTTATTCGGTTACCATTTAGTTTTCGCGCTTATGTGAGTCAGTGTTATTTGACGCAGAAAGAAAAATTCTTTATGTAGCCAATATCAACGGAATGCCTACAGATAAAGATAAAAACGGATTTATTTCTAAAGTAACCACAGACGGTAAAATCGATAAACTGGAATGGGTAGAAAAAGCGAGCGCTGAAATCGAGCGCATGCAGGAAGCGACGACCGTCTGCGCGCATTGCCCGGCATGTCTGCCGTTCGACATCGCGGGCGACGGCGAATCTGT